>Ga0116226_10006361_pt1 | contig 10605 bp, 8 predicted proteins | sample S1TSphfallax_FD_89692 | JGI IMG/M metagenome (GOLD analysis project Ga0116226, IMG submission 89692) | Host-associated microbial communities from peat moss isolated from Minnesota, USA - S1T2_Fa - Sphagnum fallax MG | ecosystem: Host-associated > Plants > Peat moss > Unclassified | place: USA...
GAGCTTTGAAAGTTCCTTTTCTGATGCATGCACACTCTCATGTACTATTTAGATATGGAGCCTTGAGTACAAATGACCTCCGCGGGACGTCCGGGTTTCTCTGTGCTCGAAAATATCTTCGTTTCGGAATCCTCCACGTGCTTGCGGGTTTGTTGGCTCTGGGCCCTGTGGAGAGCCAGAGCGAGAACAAGGAAAGATGCCAGAGTTCATTTGGCCCCATATTTTGAGGAATGGTCACAGAACATTTCATTTTGACCTGTCGCTGGTGTGGCCTTGTCAAATCGTGGTACAGACTCCAGAGTCGAGAGCCGATGAGCCTGATCTTCCTTTCCTTGTAGATAGCGTGTCCGTGGCGCAGTGTATGAATCGCCAAGGAAATTCCCCCAGAGCAGGGCCTAATGCACCTGTTGTGGATGAGACTGTTTTGGTCGTTTTGGGATGAACCCAAGCCATTTAACCTAAACCAAACCAAACATTGAGGTGGGTTAATTCTTTTCTTTTCACTGGCCCACACTTCCCTGAGATTTCAAAAAAAATCCCCCTTTCTTTTCTCTTTTCTTTCTTTCTTTCTTCTCCTCTTTGTTCTTTCTTTCTTCTTCTCTTCCATTTTCTTCTTCTCTTCAATTGTTGTAGCTTTTTCTTCATTATTTTTCTTCTCTTTTTCTTACTGTGCTGTTCTTATTATTATTTTTTCTTCTCTTTTTTTGTGCTATAGATTTTTCCTTCTTATCATTTTTTTCTTTCATTTTTGTTGTTACTTTAGTTTTTTTTCTCTTTTTTTGTTTTCTTCCATTGTTACAATTTTTTCATTATTTTTTTCTTTTTCTGTTTCCCTTCTCCCTCTGCAAGCATTTTCTTTTTTTCATCACATCATTGCGCTTGTTGTCATATCTTGCTGCATCATCATTAGTTATACACATCACACAAGATTTGCCTTTACTTTTTTCCTTGTCTTTTTTGTTTTGGTTTGAAAGGTTTTTTTTTTTTTAAAGTAAGAAAAAGAAAGAGAACAAGACAAAGGAATAAAAGAGAAAGAAATGGAAACAAAAAAATAAAGAAGATGAAAGGAAAAAAATAGACGAAAGACTGTTTTTGTTTTTTCTTCGTTCTTTTAGTTTTTTCGACTTTTAAAACTCTAGAAGTTTTTTTTTTTCCAAGACTTTTTTTTCCAAAACTTGAAGTTTTTCTTAAAAATACAAGTGAAACACATTGCAATGTTGCATTATTGAAATACAATGAACTTCAAAAACATAAAGTTTAATGTCAAATACTTGCTACAGGTCACAAAATAAACATTACTTTTACTAGAATAAATTTCTAATACCCACATTTCTAATAGGCCGTTGTTGCCAGCATTGATTTGCAGCTTTAAAGAGGATGTCAGCCAATGTACGAGATGTGAACAGTGTATTAGTGTACTAAGCTACAGGCTGCTTGGTCCATAAATGTTTAGTCCTCTGATACGGTGAGCACTCCATACGCACCCGATCCAAAAGGTGCCTCTCACCTCACAGAAGAAGCAGTGCTATAGATGCAGCTGTATTTGAGAAGGAGAAGAAGGCTCAAAAAAACCATTCTGCCTTGACCCAATGCTGACTGATACTCAAGGGAAGAGATAAAAATTATGCCTAAGAAATCTCACCTTTGATACTCACCAGTATTTCACAGATTTTTAAAAAGCCCAGGGCGGTTTTCAGCTCTTATAGCCTAGCATCTCTTCTATGACACCAGATAAGCACATAGTAGTCATACAAAGGAGGTGTCTACCCCTGTGGAAAATTTCCCCTTGGATTCTGCTATGTTGGCAAATGGTACCTGCACAGTGAAAACCTCAGAGGAAAGCATTGCATAACAGTAAATATCCAAGTGCATCTCTATTTGTTCTCTCCTCATCTTCATATACCTCAGGAGCCCTCCGTGCAAGTACTGCAGGGAGGGCTCCTGAGGTATTTGAAGATGAGGAGAACCCTCTCTTCGTGTAGAATACCTGGGAGCCGTATTCCAGCTGTGAAATGCCGGAACCGGTATTATGCGCTTGCACAGACCAAGCAAGGCAAAAGTCCTTTATCTCCACCCCGCATATAGCAACGTTCTTCGCGCTGAGATCACGATACCACCCTCTACTCTGATGGAAGTACGTCATTCGAGCATCGAAAGAGGAGGTACCATCCCCGCTTTGTCCTCCACCTCCTCCACCTTCCCATCTAAGTTACACCGTAAGGCTGTAAGCCCCTGCGCGTGAGCCCCGAAACGACGAGATACTAATGGGTGCCGAAAGCGTGCAAACAGATCCACGTCCTTCTCCACTGCATTAACCCCAGCGCCGCCTTAGAATCCACACAAACGACTTTCAAAATCTTGGCGGCTTCCTCGATTGAACACTTGAACGCTACAACTACATACGGAGACTAAACCCAAACTAGGGGTCCTCCCCAGCTGCTCATCGTGGAACTCATCCATCAAATGAATCTATCTCTCGCAATTTATCTGCAATTCAGCCGTCCGAAGTCGCCGCCTCAAGTCGCTAGCCGTCTTCTCCCTTAGGTCGTGTGACTGAATACACTCTCACAAACCCTAACCCTAACAAAATGGGCTCTTCCAGAACGCGTGACCGATTTTTTATCGTCCATTTTCACACTTGAAAAACCGACACGATCAAAAATAGAGCCAACCGTAAATGGCTACCCATCTGCTCAAGAAAACGCCCATAAAAGTGTTATGAATAAGACACAAATACCAATTTTGTTTAGGGTAAAGCTCCAAGGGCAGCGTTTTTCTTAGGAAATTTGTTTTTGGACAAAGTGACGATCATCCGAAGGAAGATTTTTTAAAGTGATGATCAACCATAGATGAATCTGGCTATAAATCATAGATGGAGCACAAAGCCCTGGCAAACTTCATTAAACAAGCAGCTAGTTGCCCAATGTCTCTGCTTAGAATGTATGGATATTACTATAGTACTTGAATGATTTCGGCAACAAACTGTTGAATAATTAATTAAATCTTAAATCTTAATTTTGGCACTTGGTTGTTTAATTCTAAAATTTTCAGCAGGTAATGGGTATTTAAAATAATAAACAATCTCTTTTCAAGGTTGTAGAACAATCTAGTGCATCCAAATAGTCTTAGTCTTAAGACTTAGTACTTGAAGATTTGTAATTCAAGCCTAATAGTTGAACTTTTGATTTTATTAAAATTTTGGCATAATTTTTTTTAATTCAGAAATTCAACAAAATTAAAGACAATTTAATTTATGCCAAATCTGTTTAGGTACCGTGATATTCAACTTATGTGATAATATTGCCAAACATAATTTGAATGCAAATAATATTGATTTGTGATCAGTCCAATATGCTTCAACACATCCAAACATATATTGTTGGGTGGTTGCATTTGTCCATATGTGATCAATATCGGTACCATAACTTGTCATTTTTATAAAAAAACTGAAGTTTCATTGAATAATGATTCATAAAAATTTTAAGTTCATTTGGTTGTGTTGAGTTTTGGTCAAGCTTATAAATGTTGAAATCACCCCTTATTATGGTTGGACAATGTGTTATCATTATGTCCAAAAGTTTTTGAAGTTGATTCATGAATGTTGAAAATAACAATGTTGAAGGTTTATATGGCTATTATATGTATAGTTTTTCTTTCATTTATATTGAATGTTGTAATAAATTCAACCCTCAAAATAGTAGATGTTTCATGTGATGATAATGTTACGAATTTGTCATATATTATCATTTTGTCATTTCATGCATAATATATATTTATGCTTGAATATTTTTCTAAAACAATGAAAAAGGTAATATTTGATGTTTGTGGATTGAAATGTGTTTGATTGAGACATAATATATGAGATTTTTTCAAATTGTAAAAAACATCACAAAGTTCCAATATCATGAAATTTCAATAAATTCATGCAAACATTGTAAAAAATATGTTCATGCAAAATCTACAGGTTTCAAATTGCAAATATGGCAAAAAAATTATATATATGATGTTGTCTTTTATATTTATGATGTCTTGATGTAACGTACGACCAAGGCAAGGGCTTGCAAGGTTGCAAGCCAAAAGAAGAAGCCCGGGAGTGAACAAAAGTGTGAAGGAATGAACCCTCACATTCCCAAGGGAGCTTTCACCTTAGGAGTTGGAGTCCCGGTGGACTCCTGAATCTTTAGAGAGCGATTGCAAGGGCCAAAATTTAATGGATTAAAAAAAAATTTAATATCATTGGAAACCCATTGAAATGTAAATGTTTAAAATGGGCTTGCATGACCTATTTGGACATCTGAAACACAAATTATAGCCAAAAGAGGGCCCAAGAGTCAAATTGGCAATTTGACTCCCGACCATTAAAAGTCGGGAATAGACCCGATTTCCTTGCGTACAGGCAGTGTGTGACATATTGTTAGAAAGCTCTCAACAAGGGCTACAACTTTGCTTTAGACCTCATCTCAATCGGAGGTTTACACACAAAGTTATGAGGCCCGAAAGTCATGGGAAACCCAACTTTGGCAATTTCGGGACTCCCATTTGAGAGTCCCGAAACAAAATGCCATTTGGATGTGGGCCTCATGGAGAGGCACAAAGTATACTATAAAGGGGAAGGTGGTGGCTTCCCCCAAGTCTAGGCCGTGGTGAGTCTTGTAAGTCCGAGTTGCTCATGGTCCATCCTAACACCAAAAGTGCTCCAACTATGCATTAACCACCTTGTGTTGGTTTTATGCAGGTCCATATGAATAAGTGCTTGTCAATTTTCCTAGTCCCATCCCGAAGCTCCAGCACACCCCTCTACCCCTCCAAAGTGCTACGAATTAAGGAACGTGCCCTGATTCCTTACTCTTCCGATATTTTCAGTTTAAACTCACATTTGAGTCCATTAAAGAGTTTGGGAGCGCATTATTTGTTTTTAAAGATTTTATCTTAAGTGTTGGAGAATAATATTGTAAATAGGTCCTTCTTTAAATAATTATTGGAAAAAAAAATTCCACTACATGTACCAACACCTGTAGTAAGGAATAAATGAAGTAGTTCACTTAAATTGCATTTTTTCAAAGGATATAAATTCTCAAGTGGTATTGATTTTAGAATTGTGTTTGTCATGTAGGGGGCCATGGAAAATTGAAACAACAAATAACTTTATTTTTCATTTTACAAGTTTTTTTTATAACGATGTCTTTGAGTTTCACTGAGATTTGGTGTTCATTTTATCATTATCAAATGTACTATACTTATCCACAAAATTTTAAATTATTCTATTGAAGTCCAAACCATGTGTTAGTGCATTTGCACCCATAAAAGTCCATGATATGTTCATTTCCAAGGTTTTGAGATTTTGTAACAAAGAAAAAATACAATAAAAGTTCAAAAATCATAATATCTTTCATCTTTCATTCATAGTTTTCAAAAGCTTCTCATGTGATGGTCATAGTAACAAGCACATGTGATAAAATCAGATCATATAAGATCCACAATGTGCTTTGTTTCCAATTTATCAAATGGCATGCTAAATTCAAGTTTCTAACTATTAAAATCATATGAGCATTGTAACAAAGGAAGCCATTTACTTTCAACACTAATGAATGTAATAAAAAATGTTGGGGGCTTAATTGATGTATCATTGCAAATACAATATTTTAAATTTGACTTAAGTAAGTAGGTGAAATTTTTTCATGAAAGATCCATGTATCTTAAATATAAATGTAATATAACATAGATTTTGGTTTGGTTTATTAATGACTTCATGTGCTTGAAGTTGACATCCAAGTTCAATTTTCCATTATGTATTTGAATCCAAAATGATGATACAACATAATGGATAAATATTTTTATAGCTTTAAAAAACAAGGTTGGTATGTGTGTGGCAAAATCATGGTTTTTATGCAAGAGTCCCATTGAACAATTGTTTGATATGGCATTCTAATTCCTTGGTTGCTATGAGGTCAACCAAAAATTGTTGGAAAGTTTAATTTTTCACAATGATTGTTTTAGAAAAGACTCAACAACTAAAAATCTTCACTTGGTGCACAATCGTAACATTTTTAAAGTAATCATAAATTTGTTCAAAAGACAATATGTTTTGCACCATAGTTTATATCTTCTTGTTCATTTTCAAATATGTCTTCATTGTTGTTATCATATGGCACATCATGTGTGTCATAAGAAACAGGTTTTACAAAACAATGTGAACATATCAAGCCATTGTGGATGGATTGATATATCATAATCTTTATATAACAATGTGTTGAGGAAATCATGCAAAGTTGTCATAGAATAAGGTTTGGACATACGTTACTTGTCAAATATATTGGCAATTCATATTCCATTTGTCTTTTTAATGACAACCCAATAGTTGTTTCATAATGTGGAAGACAAAATCAAATTGATTAGGTAAAATTTACTTTTTTTGGAACATTTATTTTTAAAAATTAAATTCTATATTGGTCATAACCTTGGAGTTGCCAACTTTGAACAAAAACCAAATGTTTAGCAATAACAATCATTCTTTTAATTCTTTTTTTTTTAACAAAGTCTATGGGGTTATTCAATTTAGTATTTTTTGGGAGTAAGAGCTTTGGATTTTTTTTTTTTTTTTCAATGAGAAACAACTTTTACACAACAATGTTTTAATTCACCAATTAGAATATTAACACAATATTTTTAGATGGTTATTTTATATTATCACATTCTTTTTTTCTAAAGCATAATCAATGACAACACACACGTGGATGAATTGGTGTATCTTTAAGTTGTTCAAAATATTTAACACAATGATCCAATGATTTTTTGATCAATTCCAAAAATGTGTCTTTTTGTGTTGTGTTGATGCAATTTTGTGGAATGTTACAACTAGTCAAATTTGTGTTCAATTAATGAAAAGGAAGTTGTTGGGCTTGTAATTGAAAGTTATTAATTTTATTAGTATTAACATTTATATTTGTCATAGGTTGGACGTTGTCCAAAGAAAAGTTGGTAATTTTTGCAACATATATATATCATATAATGTGACATAAATGATGATAAACTTAGGTAATTGAAATATGGAATTGTCAAACAAAAATTTATTTGTTATATCTTTTTAAATGGATAATGGAAATGTAGTCATCAAATCCTATATAGTCATTGTTATGGATGGGTTGCCAATGTAAATGTTTATGTTTGTAAACATGTTCATATGATGTTTTAGTTTTATGTTTTTGTGAGTGCATAACATCATTAATATCATGCAAAGGTAAAAACCATTTTCTCCCATGTTATTTAATGCATTATGTTTTTGGTTTGGTGTCATGTTCCATGGGTTTGAATCCAACATGTTTTGATCATTCAATTGTGAAATATTATGAAAAATGATTGGCTCATAGTGCCTTTTATAAGATTAAGTATTTCATCATGGTAAAGTAATTGTAATGGACTATTTGTAATAAAGTCATCATTAGCCCACAAGCATATCACACAATTTCTTTTTGATCACACATAAATAGGCTTTTATAAATAATTTGCCAAAAAAAATATTACACAATTGTCACATCACAAACCTTCACATTTTGCATTTATGGCCATCTTGTCCACATAGGTTTGCAAGGAATCGATGCCATGATCTTCATAGAATAAGGAAGCATCAAAATGAATATTAATGATTTCTTGGAATGCAAGAGTAGGTTGTTGGAGAGATTGTGCAAAGTCAACCATACATTAGGAATGATGTTGGGGTGAAGTTTGTGAGTAATGAAATACAAATGACACTAAATCAAACAAACCATAATCGACTACAAAAGGATAATTTTGAATTTGTTCAAGATGTTGAACATTGAACAAATTGTCAATAATCATGTTGACAAATGATAGAAAAGTGGGGTTTGTTGGACAATCCAAAAAATTAGAAAACTAACAAAAGCCTAACCAAAATAACTTATTTTAAAAACTTACTAAAATAAAAATTTACCAAAGTTTAAAGTTACCAAAATCAATATGGGTGGGAAAGTACTTACCCCAAAAACTAACAAAAACTTACTCAAAACAAAAGCTTATTAATTCACTTTTACTGAACCCAAGTTGGTTGGTAGAAATGAAAAACTAACTAACTTTGCATTTTGACTCCTTTAATTATTTTGAAATGTTTGATTTAGAACTTGGAATTCCTTAAACTTGAAATTTAGTAGTTTGGGAGTTCAAAACAAGTTGAATTCTCACCTAGATCTCCAATGGACAAACCAAATGTAGGACCTTTATTTAACAATTGAATTTTGGACCTTAAAATATTTTTAAAAATACAATGAAAAAATGCAAAATGCATAATTCTAAAAAAAATTATTTTTAAAATGTCGAATTTTTAAATATTAAATAATCATAATTTTTTTTAAAAACCTTAAAATGCAAAGTCAACAAGAATGCATAATTAAGGAACTTGGAACATTAACAAAAATATCACAATATCAAAAAATAATAATTCAAAATTCAGAAAAATTAAGAATTTTTTTTAATGGAAATATTTGTAGATTTCAAGTAAATATAATGAAAAAAAAATTGAATTTAAAAGAGATTCATAATTTTTTAAATCCCACAAAAGGGGGGGAAATGAAATTTTAATTTGAAAAATCAACCAAAATTAGAGAGTTAAAAAGAATGAAAAAAAAAGCAAAGCAAAAAAAATCAAACTTTAAAAAATGGGAAATTTTGTAGAATTGAAGTGAAAATTTAACAAAATCACCATAGTAGTGACATACGAAATACGAGTATTTTTCGAAGGTGCTCAAAAAGAAGTATTTTCAAGTTTTTTTAAAAAGCATTATAAAAATACAAAGGCTTGAAAATTGGCCTTTGTATCAAGTATTTTTTTAAAAGCCCAAAAAAACGTAAAATACGCGTATGTTTGAATCAAATTGAGAGTATGTCACTACTATGAAAATCACATACTTGATAAAAATTCCAAAATTAAAAAAAAGTAGGATTGATAAAGTACAAAGTCAACAAAATGTAGAATTATAAAATTGTGGAATTTACAAATTGAAAAATTGAAAAAGTGCCCAAGGAACAAAATTCTAAAATAGATTCATGTAGAATTAGCAAATGTAAAACTAAAAAATACAAAATTGGCAAACTTGTGTGGAATCGACAAATGAAAAACAATTATGTTTTAGATTGCTATTAAAACGTATCATGAATATATGGTATATGAAGATATGAAGGTATGTTTATTGAAAATGTAAATGTAGATGTAAATGTTTTTGGAAGCCAATATAACACAATAACAATATGCATATATAAAGAAGTTTGGCCATCTTATAATATGGACTTGGAAAACTAATTGAATATAAAGATCACATTTATTACATAAAAGACTGAAAATTATTTCATGTTAGTGAAAATGTGCAACAATTTAAATAGGATTACAAAACTTTAAACATCTAAACCTTCAAGTTGAACTATAGGTTAAAACAATGGTATTTTTAACATCTTGAAACATGAGGTGGATTAAAATGGAAAAATGATAACCTTGCATGTAATGACAAACCCATCATGCTAAACATGGAAATTGTAAACTTTTAAATTTTTGGACTAAAAGAGATAAGATTGGGATTATGATCAATGAAACAATAGTCAATAGTCTCACATAACCTTTGTTACCGCCCACAATGTTTTTCATGATTTAGAATGTGGAGGCACCTTTGCGGAGTTGCTTAGCTAAGTTGTGAAACTCAACTTGGAATATGGCAACAAAACTCATTTACACCAATCACAAATGTAAAAGATTATTTGCTAAAAATAGAATGATTTAAAGTAATAAAATTGATAAAGTTGTGTGTGTGTGTGTGTTCGAGAGAGGTCCCATTTGTAACCAATAGTTCAAATTTCCAATTGATCTCACCATGCACACCAATGACATCAAATGCAATGGTCATTATTGTAAAATGTTACGACATGCATCCACCAAAACTATTGATCACGTCTTTGGGATGAAAAAATGGTATGATGAGAGAGTTGAAAATAAGGATGATTGCCATTTTAATGGTTATAAAAAGCTCAATATTAATGGTCTATTTTGAATGTCCTTTTTCATAATCAAATTTGCCTTTGACAAAAAAAAATTTAATCGCAAAAATTTGTATTTCTTGTTCAACTCAGAATGTGTCTTTATCAAAACACCCTTGATGTTAATAATGATTATGGTGGTACCCACAAAATCAATCACATTTGCTTGGAGGTAGGATTAAGTAACAAATTTGGTTGTGGATCTAGAGAAAAAAGATGAATTCCCATACACTCTTAAAACCAAACAATCACAGACAACATTACAAATTGTGTGATCAATGTTTTCAACTAGCACAAATGGTCACTCATCTTGCTTTGCCATTGGAGCTAATTGGACCAAAACTTGCCAATTTGAACATAACAAAATGAAAAAATATATAAAGAAAAAAACAATAAAAAAACTAAACATATATATTTGGTTGAGATTAATGAACACAAAACAAGTTAATAGATGCAATTTTTTTTGAAACACTTAAAACAATGATGAAAAAGTTGACAAACAATGAGAACTTAGGTATTAAAAAAATCACCATAAGAAGGAAAAGAAGATAGAAAAATGCAAACATTAAA
>Ga0116226_10006362_pt1 | contig 10605 bp, 6 predicted proteins | sample S1TSphfallax_FD_89692 | JGI IMG/M metagenome (GOLD analysis project Ga0116226, IMG submission 89692) | Host-associated microbial communities from peat moss isolated from Minnesota, USA - S1T2_Fa - Sphagnum fallax MG | ecosystem: Host-associated > Plants > Peat moss > Unclassified | place: USA...
GCGCTCGGAGAGCTCGCCGGCCGATGCAACGATCTCTGACGACCCCGCCTGGAGACTGGATGCGGTCGATAGGATGACCGCTATGGTTTCTTCGAGGCGCGTGATGGCGATGTTGAAGTCTTCACGCAGCTTGCTGTAGTGACCGGGGAAGGCGGTCGCGATGCGGAAGGCCAGATCGCCGCTTGCCAGACGGTCCAGACCTTCGGCCAGGGCCGTTACGACCAGAACCTGGTCGCGGGCGGCTGCGGCTGCGGCTTCCTCCTTGGCGCGACGCTCGCTGGCGGCCAGGGCGCCGCTGCGCTCCTGTTCGCCACGAAGCTCATCAAGATAGCGCTGATTGTCTTGGAACACCTTGAGCGAGGTGACGATATCGCCCAGTTCGTCGCCGCGGCGCAGACGGTCTAGATCGACAGTGCGACCGCCTTGCGCCAGGTCTTGGGTCGCCGAGGCGATCCGCTGCACCGCATCGCGGGTGGCTCGGCTCAGCATGAAGGCGATCGCACTGACGGCGATCAGGGTCAGGGCGGTCGCCCCGATCATCATGCCGATCGCCGCCTGGGCTTTGGCGTAGCTGGCCTCGGCCTGAGTCTTGGTGCGCTCACGCTGATCTGCAACCACCTTCGCCAGGGTCGATGTCATCTGGCTGTAGCTGTCCTCGAACGGAGCTACAAAGCCTGCCGCCGTTTGGAAGTCGGCGCCGATCATGGCGCCCACGAGATCAATGGCGCTACGCGTATCGCTCAATTGCTTAATCAGCTTGTCGAACGCCGGCTGCTCCGAGGCGTCCGCCGTCGCCCGCAGCGCCTTCAGCTCCGTCTTCACCGCATCAAGATCGGCGAGGAGAGCCTTCATGTGACCGTCGATGGCCTTGGTGTCGATCGAACCCGCTTGATCTGTCAGTAGTCGATAAAGTTCGCCGTGATCTGCCGTAATCCTCTGCGACAGGGACTGAATTTTGTCGCTGGCGGGCATCTCTACCTGCACCATTTGGCGCAATTGATTGGAGCCAGCTTCTTGCTGGAAAATGTTTCCTATCGCCAGCACGGCGAGCATGACTAAGGCGATTGCAGGCGGCAAGCCGATCTTAACAATCAAGGGAAGGTCTGCGAGCCTCAGCGTCATCGGTCTGCGGTTCATTCAATCAATCCTAGATCAAGCGGCATATAAAAACTTGCTCGCGAAGCCCACTCTCAGCCCCATGCCTGCGGTTGCTAGCGAGATTTGAACTGTTAGCGAGCGTTAGGGCACCATGGCCGACAATTTCCTAACGGACCTTGAAGGTCTCTGATTAAAGTAACTTTTTTTCCCTTCCATTTTGATCAATTTTTAACTCAGGAACGCTAATCGAGGGGTGTCTCAAAGAGGAGCTCCAGAATGAAAAAATCATTCGTGTTCTGCATGACCTTAGCCAGCGGATTGCTGGTTATGGGTCAGGCTTATGCCCAAAGCGCGTTCGAAACTCGCATGACGGAGTGCGTCTCTAAATTCGCGAACGCGAACGATGCGGCCACTGTGATGCTCGAATGCACGGCCGGCGGCGGCAAGCTTGCGGATTGCAAGGTTGTGGAGAACAGCACCCCCAACAAGGGTTTTGACAAGGCTGCCGTCTGCGTCGCCAGCGCCCTGCCCGTCGGTTCGAAAACCGGTACAATCCGTGTGCCGATCCGGTTCGCCGGGGCCTGATACCCCTCCACGGGGGCCGCGTAAATCTGAACGATTTGAGATCGATTTGGTCTTAAGACCAAGCTGATTGCAAAGCGGAATAGGTCAGCTTTCGGGTATACATATGGAGGCCAAGACCCCAGTCTTGGCCCCTTTTGTCGTGTGATTTATACGGCAGTAATTTCTTGGTTTGGCCTTATCGGCTGGGCCGTGGCGACATCGGTCAAGATCGGTCCGTTCAAAACGTTCAGGATCGTATTTATAAGCTCGCGAGCATCGACGGGTTTGCTCTCCACGGCATCGAATCCTAGCTTCAAGAGCGTTTCGTTGCTGCCGCCAATGACGTCTGCTGTCAGGGCGATCACGGGTATATCCATCGGCCCGGCGGTTCCCGCGCGGATCTGATTGACCGCCTCGGTCCCGTCCATGCGCGGCATCTGGAGGTCCATCAGGACGACGTCGTAGTCTCCAGACCGCAAAAGCTCCAAAGCGTCTAAGCCATCTGCTGCGGTGGTAATGTCGGCTCCGACGGCTTCCAGGATCGCGCGCGCAACGGCCAGGTTGATCTGATTGTCGTCAACGACGAGAATGCGGAGACCCGCCAAGGGGGGGTGATCGAGCGTATCGTCGCTCTCGGGCTTGGTTTCCGGTGGCTCAGCCACCGAGAGCGGCAGGCGCACGGTGAAGGTGGATCCATGGCCGACCGCACTGACCATGCTCACGTCGCCGCCCATAACCTCGCTCAACTGTTTGCAAATTGAGAGACCCAAGCCAGTTCCGCCAAAGCGTCGCGTGGTCGAGGCGTCGGCTTGGGTGAAGGACTGAAACAGGCGGCCTTGTTGTTCCGGCGTCATGCCTATGCCGGTGTCGGAGACCTCGATCCGCACGCCTGGGGCGTGAGGCGCCATCCGGATCGTCACGCGTCCGACTTGGGTGAACTTCACGGCGTTGGAGACAAGGTTCAGGATGATCTGGCGCACCCGGGTCGGGTCGCCCGAGACCCAGCGCGGCGTTTCGGGATCGACCTCAAAGGTGAGGGCGAGCCCCTTTTCCGTCGCCACTTGACTCCAAAGGTCGTGCACACTCTGGCCCACCTCGATAAGGTCGAAGGCCGCGACCTCAAGGTTAAGCTTGCCAGCTTCGATCTTGGAGACGTCTAGAATGTCATTGAGGATCGTCATCAGACTGTCCCCTGACCTTAGGATCATTTCGACCTGACCCATCTGGTCGGCGTTCAGGGGTGACAATTTCAGCGCCTGGGCCATGCCGAGAACGCCGTTCATCGGCGTTCGCAATTCATGGCTCATCATGGCCAGGAATTTAGATTTTGCGGCGTTGGCTGCGACCGCAAGCGCGGTCTGCTCGGAAAGCTGGGCGGTTCGGTCCTCGACCTGCCGCTCCAGCTCGTGTTGCTGGCGTCGCATCGTCGCCGTGCGCCACCAAATGACTCCTGCGACCGCCAAGAGGCCAAGCGCGAACGCCGCAAATTTGAACAAGCGGGTCTGGTTCCAGGCGGGCTGAACCTCGATCGGGAGGCTCAGCGTGGATTGGCTCCAAAGCCCGTCCTTGTTCGACCCCCGCAGGCGGAGCTCATAGTGGCCTGGGTCGAGGTTGGTGTAGGCGGCGACCCGGTGCGCGGCGTCGGTCTCGACCCAGTCGCGATCGTAGCCGACGAGCCGATAGGCGTAGCGGTTGTCCGCCGGGGATGCGAAGTCGAGCGCGGAGAACTCAACCCGAAGGCTCTTCATTCCCGGCGGAATGCGCAGTTCGTCTTGCCGCCCGGTCTCGAGCCGCCCGGTCTCGAGCCGCCCAGTATCTAGGCGGCTCGCGCCGATCGACTTTGCGCCTTCCTCCACGTCGGTGATCACAATGGGGGGCTGGAAGCTCCAAGGCTTGATCGCCCCAGGCCCCACGACGTCCAAGCCCGCGATGGAGCCGAACAGGATTTCGCCGTTCGGCGTTACGGTTCCAGCGCCAGACCAATGATCGTTGAAATAGATGCCGTCCTTGAGGTGAAAATCCGCGATCTTCAGCGTCTGTGGGTCGATCCGCGCCAAGCCGTCGTCGGTGGAAGCCCAGATTGCGCCGTCCGGCGCCAGCTGCAGATCATCGACATTGGCGTTGGGCAGGCCATCCTCCATGCCGAGATGCCGAAAACGCAACCGACCATTGGCGCCGCGACCCGTCAGGATATTGATGGCGCCGCCGGTGGAGCTGACCCAGAGCCGTCCCTGCCGATCGGTGACCAGGCTCGTAATCCCGCCTCGGGCCAGGCCGTCGGTGTCGGATCCGGGGAGGGCGCTTTCGATGACTTGCATCGTCGATCCGTCGAGCCGCGCGAGACCCTTATGGGTCCCCACCCAGATCGAGCCATTTGGGCCCGGGGCTAGCGAGCCGATGCGGGTATTGGGCAAGCCTGCCTCTATGTGGCGGGGCGGTGCAGCGGGCCCACCGCGAGGTCCCAACGGGATCCGAGTAACCCCAAGGCTCCCCACCCAAAGGGTATCGCCCTGCACTAACAGGGCGCCGACGCGGCTGTCGTCGTTGGGCACATGGACGCGATCGACCCTCTTCGCCGTCAGGGTCGTCCGGTACAGCCCTTGTTTTGTGCCCAAATAAACCGCGCCGCTCTTCGTCAGCGCCATGGAGCGGACGTAGACGTCCGGCAGGGCGTGTTCGGGGTCGCGGCCGTTAGACTTAATCTCGCCGACCGGCCCCAAGACGGGGTCGACGATATCGACCCCATGATCACCCCGGCCCATCCATATCCGGCCGCCCGGTACAGCTAAGAAGCTGACGATGCCGCTGGCGGCGATTCCCCGGGGCTGTGACGACGTTCCAAAGACCGTCGTGAGCGCTGTCCGATTGGGATTAGTCATGCTCAGGCCACGCATGGTGGCGAGCCAGATGAGGCCTGATCGATCTCGGGCCTCAGCAATGATCGTGTTGTCGCTGAGACTGCTTTGCACCGCCAGGTCGCGCTGGAAATGGCGCAAGGTCATCCGGGCCGGATCGAGCACGAAGACGCCCTGGCTCGCTGAGCCGAACCAGATCCGCCCATCAAGGGATTGCGTAATGGCGACAACGCCCGTGCTCGCTAAGGCTTGCGACGCCTGCGCCGAGGCGACCTCGGCTGACGCGCGCGGGGGGGCCGGTTTGACGCCGCCGGGGAGGACGACATAGGCGCCGTGATGCTGGGTTCCGACCCATATTCGCCCCGCATCGTCTTCGAAAAGCGCGGAGGCCGTCGCGAGCTCACCCCCGGCGGTTGGAAGATTGATCTTGGCGAACCCATGGGCGGAAGGGCGGCGGCGAAGCAGGCCGCCGTGCGTCGCGATCCATAGGGCGCCCGTTCGATCGTGCAGGAGCGCCAACACCTCGGCGGCGGGCGCCTCTACTCGCGCCTTGTCGGTGCGGGTGTCCAGGTGGACCAACCCCAAGTCGCTTCCAAGCCAAAGGCCGTCGGCGCCATCGTCGGCTATGGACGACACAGTAGCGTGGTCGAGTCCGGACTTAACGCCGTATCTGATAAAGGCGTCGTGCTTTGGATCATAACGTGCCAGGCCGCCAACATTCGTCCCGATCCACAGCCGCCCCGCCTTATCGGTGTGCAGGGCAAGAATGTAGTCATCGGGCAGCGCCCCTGGCGATTTCGGGTCCGGCAGATATTTTTTGAACTGATAACCATCCCATCGCATCAGCCCGCTTTGGGTGCCCAACCACATAAAGCCGGCGCCGTCCTGCCCCAGAGCCGACAGCTCCGAATTGCGGGGAAGGCCGGTATCTTGAGTGAGGTTGCGAAATATCGGCGTCGTGAACGCTTCCCATCGCGAACCCAAAGGGGGCTCGGGGGACTTGGCGGCGGCGTGAGCGTTGGCGTTTCCGCAAAGCCATAGGGCAAGCGCGGCGATCTGGGCGCTTAAGGACGCCGATCTGCGGAAAACAGTCAGGAAATTCATCCGACGCGGCGGCCCGATCATCAACGATGTATTCGATGACGGTAGCGGAGGTGTAGTTAAGGTCGAACTACCAAGTTCGTATAATTTGTCACAATTGGCGTCTTGCCCGCACGCGGAACGCCCAGCATCCGCCGATCCCGCGCCCATTTTGTTACTCTATTGAGGTGAGAGTCGCCCCACCGTTACGGTTGCCGCGACGCAGAAGAGCACGGCCGCGATCGGAGGCGCGCGCCAGCGCTCCAAAATTAGAAAGGCGGTCAGGGCGATCGCCACGTCATGGGGGCCATGGACGGCGCTGGTCCAAATCGGCGTGTAGAGCGCGGCGCCCAGAACGCCCACGACGGCGGCGTTTACGCCGGCAAGGCCGCCGCGTGCTATCGGATGGCGCCCCAGCCAAGTCCAAAGCGACACGCCTACGATGGCGATCAGCAATCCCGGCAGGAATATGAAGCCTAGGGCGACGGCCGACCACAGCGTTGTTCGCCCGATACCCGATCCGTGCGGCGCCAGCATGGCGCCAAGGTAGGCGGCGAAGCTGAAGAGCGGTCCGGGCAGGGCCTGGACTGCGCCGTAACCGGAGAGGAAAGCGTTGTCGTTGATCCACTTGGGGACCAACGCGTCGCGAAGCAGCGGCAGAACCACATGTCCGCCGCCGAAGACAAGGGCGCCGGTCCGGTAAAAGATCGCGCCAAGGCCCAACAGGGATCGCGGCGCAGCCTCCGTCGTCAGCGGTAAAAGGATCAACAGCGCCAGGAAGACTATGCCCGAGGCCATGCCCAGTCGCCGACCGATGGGCGCCGCGCTCTGCGCCGCCGTGCCTGGCGCGTCGCGACACAGCGCCATGCCGCCGAGCGCGCCCAGTAAAAGGGCGAACAGCTGCATAAGGGCGCCGCCAAAAAGGAGTAGAAGCGCCGCCGCCGCCAGCGCCAAGGCTGTGCGCTTCAGATCTGGGCAGAGCTTGCGGCTCATGCTCCTGACTGCCTGGGCGACCACCGCGACTGCGACCAACTTTAGCCCCTGCACGACCGATGTCATGAGCGGCCCGGCGAAATGTGACGACAGCTTGGCGAAGGCGAACATCATCAGGGCCGACGGCAGGGTGAACCCCAGCCACGCGGCGAACGCCCCCGGCCAGCCCGCCCGTCGAAACCCGATGAGGAAGCCTACCTGACTGCTGGCAGGCCCGGGAACCATCTGGCAAAGCGCCACGAGGGCGGCGTAGTCCTCGGCCGAAAGCCACCGACGGCGTTGAACATAGGTGCGCTCGAAATAGCCCAGGTGGGCGATTGGGCCGCCAAACGCGGTCAGTCCAAGTCCCAAGGCGACGGTGAAGACCTCCAGCCCGCGCGATAGTCCGCGCACGGCTGCGAGTGTGGGGCGCTGAGAGGGGGCGTCAAACGCGGTCATGACGCCTTATCTCCGATCTTTACATTCAGATCATCTGTATAGAGCCTTGGCGGCTGCGAATGAATTTCAGTATTAAAAATATTCATATTGCCTCAATTATGATTTTGAAATACTCGCTTCTTTTCCCAATGACGGTGCGCCATGGCGGATTTGAACGAAAACAAGCCTGCCCATGAAGCCGCCGCCTCCCCACGCAGCGCCCTATCCACCGCCGACCGGCGTCGGATGTTGGCGAACTTGCAGGACGAAACCGACGGCGCCGCCATCTACGACGCCCTGGCCAAAGGTGAAAAGGACGAGAAGGTCGCCGCTGTTTATAAGCGTTTAGCGACGGTCGAGCGTCGGCACGCGGACTTCTGGCGCGACAAGCTGCGGGCGGGCGGGCACCGGGGCGTGCTGCGACCGTCCGGGCGGGCGCGGGTGCTGGCCTTCATAGGTCGCCGGTTCGGTCCCTCGCTTGTGCTGCCGACGCTGGCCCGCGACGAGGTGAAGGGCGGCAACATCTATACGAGCCAGGCCGATGCGGTCGCGGCGGGCTTGCATACCGACGAACGCTCCCACGCGCGGGTCATCCAGGCGGCGGCGTCCCAGGTGGGTGGTCTTTCCGGCGGCTCGCTAGCTCAGCTTGAGGGGCGCCACAAGTCGGGCGGCGGCAATGCGCTGCGGGCCGCTGTCCTTGGCGCCAACGACGGTCTGGTGTCCAACCTCAGCCTGGTCATGGGCGTCGCCGGCGCCGCGGTGAGCGGCCGGACGATCCTGCTGACCGGATTGGCGGGCCTGGTGGCGGGGTCCTGCTCCATGGCCATGGGCGAATGGCTTTCGGTCAATAGCGCCCGCGAGATGCATTTGCGCCAGATCGCCGCCGAGAAGGATGAGCTGGAGGCGGCGCCCGAGCTTGAGAAGGAAGAGCTGCGGCTGATCTACCAAGCCAAGGGCTTGGATGAAGCGTCGGCGGCGGCGGTGGTCAATCGGATCTTCTCCGACAAGGATGTGGCGCTCGACGCCCTGGTGCGGGAAGAGTTGGGCATAGATCCAGAAGAGTTGGGCGGTTCGGCCTGGGCCGCCGCGGGCTCGTCCTTCGCCCTCTTCGCAGTTGGCGCCATCTTCCCCGTCTCGCCCTTCTTCTTTTTGGACGGTTTGACGGCTATCGTCTTAAGCATCGGCTTTAGCGGCGTCGCCTTAGGCGCCATCGGCGCCGCTACGTCGCTGTTCACGGGGCGCAGCCTGGCTTTCTCGGCGACCCGCCAGATCGCGATCGGTTACGCAGCGGCCATTTTCACCTTTGCGGTCGGACGTTTGATCGGGGTCCGGGTGAGTTGACCATGCGAGGGCGGATGGCGTCAGGGCTTTGGCGGGCGGCGATGTCGTCGTTTGTGTCCGTTGGCGTCCTGGGCGGCGCGTCGCTGGCGAAGGCGCAAACCGACGAAATCCAGGTCTATACTGCTGAGATCGCGGCCCCCGGCGTGCTCAACCTGACGCTCCACAATAACTACACGCCGGACGGGATCAAAACGCCCGCCTTTCCGGGCGCGATTGTCTCCAATCAATCCTGGAACGGCGTGCCGGAGTGGGCCTATGGCGTTGCGCCCTGGATGGAGGCCGGCCTCTATCTCCCGCTCTACAGCGCGCCCGAAAAAGGCGGTCTACAGCTCGACGGCCTCAAGCTCCGCGCCCTCTTTGTCACGCCCGACGCGGCGAAGCAGAGCTTTTTCTATGGGATCAACTTCGAGTTCAGCTTCAATTCAAAACATTGGGACCCCCACACCTATACGTCCGAGATCCGACCTATCGTGGGGTGGCGCTTTGGCAAGGTCGATCTGATCTTCAATCCGATCCTGGATAATACCTGGACAGGCGTCTCCAAACTCACCTTCGCGCCCGAGACCCGGCTCGCTTACAATTTTTCCGACACCTGGGCCGTCGCCGCCGAAGAGTATGACGAATTCGGGCCGCTAAGGCATTTTGATCAGGGCGGCCAGCAACAGCATGAATTGTTCGGCGTGGTCGATTTCAACGGCAAGCTGGTGAATGTGGAAGTCGGGGCCGGTTTTGGCCTCACTTCCACGACCGATTATTTTACGCTGAAGCTGATCTTGTCCAAGGATCTTTAGGCTCAGGTCAGGTTCGCCTGACCCATCACTTCACCGGATCAAGCATTAGCACCCGCGTCGTGCCCGGGCGCGGGCGAGGGCGCCCGCCGGGCGTGGGGTTTGGGTCGGTGTCGGCGGCGACGATGAAGAGGCGGCCGGTGGTCGGATCAACCGCCATGGTGCGGCCGCTGACGAGCGTCGGGATCGTGTCCAGGGCCTGATAGGCGTCGGGCGAGGTCTGTTGGAATATAGAGAGCGTTCCGTCGACGCCGTTCGGGCTGAACACCCGCCTAAGCGTCGGGTCATAGGCGATGGCGTCGCTGCCGCGCCCGATCAGCAGTTCCGTGACCACGCGGCCGGTGTCGGCATCGATGACCATCATCTTGGAATTCACGCAGCCCATGAAGAGGCGCCGTCCGACCCGGTCTAGCGCCAGGCCGTGCGGGGACGCGCAATCGGGCGTCGACCAGCGCGCGACAACGGCGTTGGTGTGGGCGTCGATCTTCAACAGGTCGCGCTTTTCCTCTCCGGCGACATAGACGAAGCCGCGCTCGTCCGACGTCGCATATTCCATCTTTTCGCCGGCCTTGATCGTCGCCACCACGCCATCGGTCTTGGGATCAATGACCGTGATCGCGCCCGGGTCGCCTTCGATGACGAAGATGTGGCCGGTGGCCTCGTCTTTCGTGATGGCGTCGGCGTCGGCGTTCGCGGGGATCTGCTTGATGATCTGAAGGGTCTTCAGGTCGAAGGCCACCGCGACGCCGGCCTTGCCGTCATCGGTGAAGCCTTGGCCGTTGGGCGCCGAGATGCCGACGCCATGCGTACCGCCGGCGATCCCCAGCACCTGTCCGACCAGGGCGCCCGAGGCGGCGTCGAGCACCGCCAGCCTGTCGCTATGGGCGATGTAGACCCGCTCCGTCGGCGCATCGAACACCACATAGTCCCAGCGGTCCGGCGCCCCCAGCGGCGTGGATTTGGTCAGCACATAGGCCGGCGCCGCGATGGCGGGGGCGGCGACGGCGAGACAGCTTATGACGGCGGCGAGGCGGGCGAACATGGGGGCGCTCCAGGCGAGGTTGGCCAGGGAATTGGACGGGAAAAAGGTCACGCGGCGACCGTCGCCGGTCGTCGAAGTTTCGGCGACAGAAGGATCAGAACGACCATAGCGACGGCGATGGCGGCGGTGGCCGCGATACGCCCGAAGTCAAGGCCGCCTTGGGCGTGAGGCTTGGTCAAGGTGTCGCCCAGCGTCGCGCCGAGCGGGCGCGTCAGCACATAGGCCGCCCAAAATAGCACCGCTTGGGGCGCCCACTTCAGCACGTGGAACAGGGCCACCACAGCGATCAGGCCGGCGAACACCACCGCCGCCAGTTCGAACCCCCAGGCGTCCCACCCCGCCGCGGGCGGACGCGCGATCTTGCCCATCAGATCGGGGAAGGCGTCTGAGGAAAAGTCGCCCAGCGCTGTGCCGAGCGTGTTGGAGA
>Ga0116226_10006363_pt1 | contig 10605 bp, 10 predicted proteins | sample S1TSphfallax_FD_89692 | JGI IMG/M metagenome (GOLD analysis project Ga0116226, IMG submission 89692) | Host-associated microbial communities from peat moss isolated from Minnesota, USA - S1T2_Fa - Sphagnum fallax MG | ecosystem: Host-associated > Plants > Peat moss > Unclassified | place: USA...
GCCATAGGGTGAACAAGATGCATGTACTGAGTGTCCCTGCTTCGTATTACGGGCTCGCCAAAATTTGCATCGAATTCTTGGGCTAAGCGATCTCGATTGCCACCGTAAAAAACAACCGCCTTCGGGCTGTGGAACTCAATCAACTGCCGAAGCCGAGCACAGCGATAAGGTCGAATGTTGGCCTCATAATCCGGTCGAGACTGTAAATATTGAATTGTAGTCCAGCTGTGCAGCGGCTCACCTTCACCTTCGCCGTAGTACCATACTCGTGACTTCGGTGAAGGCAGCGGCAGCAACTCGAGGAATGCCGCGCAACCCGGAATTCTTCCTAAATCATAGTTTTGAAACGACCGCATTTGTTCGTTCGTATCATTTCTATCTTGAATGCAAAGATTGTCCGAATGAGCCCCTTCCACGTTGCCTGAACCGGGCCATTGCCATAAAACAAGTTACCCATTCCAGCTGCTTGATGAAACCCTGCGGCATCTTCGATTTCACGCCTACCTCGAGAGCCCCATGCTTCCAGACGGCCCTTGACTTCCGCTTCCGTTTTTCCACCCGCTTCTTCCATGCCCACGAACCAAAGTTCGGCCCCCAAGTTACCGTATCCAAAAAACGTGTGCATAAAAGCGTGAAGCAAACGACGGTCAAGCATCCGTCATCTCCCTCCTCTGTAAAATTCCGTGCACCGATATACGACGTCTCATCAAGCCTGCTCGTCGTCTGTGGTTATGCATTCTTAACGAGTTTTTCTGTTACTGACGCGCGCCAGACTAACCCAGCAACTAATGCGCTGAGCATCAACCATGCGGTTGCTGGCTCCGGAACGGGAGTGATGGTCATGGTCGTCACAGTGCCAAAAATCTGTTGTGCATCGGTTGGACTATTGAATTGCATGTACAGTGTCCATTCGGGGAATCCGGCATTGATCTGGGCCTGAGTAGTGATCAAGCTAGTGAAGAGCGATGGGTTTGCTGCGTATGGCACTTGGTACGAGACGGCACTCCGAGTCAATGTGTATCCAGATGCGCTCAGCGACCCGGAGGGACCAGTGCTGTAGGGACCAAAAGCATTATCGAAGTAGTAATAGTTTTCATCGCTGGGAGACAGGTCGACCGCTCTGGATATCGTAAACGCAGAGTCGGTATATATCGGACCTACGGAGAGGGTCATGTCTTCGCCGGCTGTATAGGCCCATGGGCCTGAGGTGCTAGTGACTGCTGACGAATTAAATAGGATTGTGCCGGAGAAGGACTCACCGCCGTAAAATGAACCAGCAAGAGGCGCGTTGATTGAACCTCCGTTCATGGTCCCCGAGTAAGTTATCTCGTACTCCTGAGCCATGGCAGGCGCCGATATTGCAGCTACCAGCAGTATCGCTAGCTCACCGGACCGTAATTTCATGGAACCTCCCTGGAGTATTATGTTGCGGGACAATAATAGACACTCTTGGACGTGCCGGGGCAGGGGATTAGCGTCTACTTGAAGGTCAAGGTCAAACCGCAAGGTTCTGGGGGCATATTTGGGGGCAACAGAGCTTTCTCTCTACGCGTACATCCATAAAAATCAATTTGTTACAACCGATATTCGGTAGCCCCCGGCTCCACCAATCCGGCGCTTGAAATCCTGATTTCAAGCGCGTCGCTACGGTAAAAGGCCCTGCGATGGACGACGTTTTGACGTTATGTTGTGACGTCAAAACGTCGCGTGCCGCCAAGGGATATGCCGCAGCGGCATGCGAGCCCGACCAGAATCGTTGCTCAACGGATCTGCACCTACAGACACTTTCTGAACGAAGATCCCTCGAATGCGTCGCATGCTCTGCGGCTCGTTGCATCACGCTGCGGTTGCGTGGCGACTGGCAGCACGAGTCGTATATGTCGAGGTCGCTGCGTAGCCAGAAGGTCGACAACGAATACCGATCCCGGCCCTGTGTCAACCCGCGCAGTCAGCGTATATTCAAGGGTTATGAAGCACATTCTGGCCATCGCGGCGCTCGTTTGCGGTGTACAGACCGCCTTGGCGGACACGCCTGCCGCCCCAGCGGCGGCGAGCCCGGCTCCCGTGACGTGGCGGCACCAGACCGCCGACTTCAACTATGTGGGTTTCACGACCCTCTATACCTGCAGCGGCCTCGAGGACCAGGTTCGCCGCATATTGATCTATCTGGGGGCGCGCGCTGACCTTAAGGTGCGCGCGTCCGGCTGCCTTAGAATCGACAACCCCAGCCACAATGCTTGGGTCAAGGTGGAATTCGACGTGCCCGTACCGGCCGAGAAAGGCGCCCCCGGCGACGCCCTCGCACAGTGGAATGCCGTGGCGATCAGCGCCCGCTCCCCCCATTTCATGGATTCCGGCGATTGCGAGCTGGTGCAATCGATGCAAGCTCTGGTGACCCGGTATTTCGATCTGCACGACCTTAACTATCGAGCGAGTTGCTTTCCGCACACCGTGTCGATCGACGACTTTTCCCTGACCGCCGAAGCGCTCAAAGTGATCCCGGCAAAACCAACGACGTAGCCTGTCTCAAGGGCTGCCGTATTCTGTCACCTTGCCGCCGCGGCCTGCGGGCCGTGCGGATATCGGCTGTGCTACCCTCCCGGCGCATGAATTGCATATTTTTGCCGGTCCTCATTCAGGGTTTACGGTCTTCATGACGCGGATCGAGATTCCCCGTGCGGGGGGCAGACGCCGATCATCGGGTCGTCTCGGCCGGTGGTTCGTGAGTCTGTTGCTGTTGCTACTGGTGGGCAGCGGCTTGTGGACGTGGCTTACGCTGAGTTGGTCCTATGCTGAGGGCGAGCGCGCCGGGGTGCTGCAGAAATTCGTGCGGCGTGGTTGGGTATGCAAAACCCGGGAGGGCGAGATCGCCCTCTATTACGGTGGGGGCCAATACCTCGGACCCGGATCATCGCCGCAACTTTGGGACTTCAGCGTGCGCGACCCAGCGGTGGCGGATGACCTCGGCAAGGCCGTCGGTCACCGTGTCCAGCTGCATTACACCGAACATCCCGGAATTCCAACGGCCTGCTTCGCGGAGACCCGCTTCTTCGTGGACCACGTTACGGTGACGGACATCGATCCCAAATCGCCCGCTTCACCGGATTCGGCTCCGGTTCCCGGCTCGAAGCCCGCCACCCAGGATGTACAGCCGGGTGCGGTGCTGCCTGCGCCGCCACCGCCCGCGGCCGAGACGCCCGCTTCCTCTTAAGCGAACTTTCGCATCGAGCTGGCAACCTGTTCGGCAATACTGACCGCGGTGCGCAGCGCGAGTAATCCGTCCTCACCGGTGACGGCCGGCACACTGCCGGTGGCGGCCGCCTCGAGAAAGGCCTCGATCTCCGCCTTCAGCGCGTCACCCTGCTCGTAGGCGTTTTCTTCGATGGCCACCTGCGGCATTCCATCGGCGCCGACCGCGGCGCCTTTGCGAATCACCGTGAGAATCTTCTGGTGAAGATCGACTGAAATGTAAGCATCGTCTTGAAAAAGTCGCAGACGCCGTTCGGTTTTCATGCTGACGCGGCTGGCCGTGGCATTGGCCACGCAACCATTGGCGAAGCGCAGCCTGGCATTCGCGATGTCGATCTCCTGGGAAAACACGCTGCTGCCGACGGCATCGACCGACACGACGGCGGAGCGCACGATGCTCAAGATCAAATCGATGTCGTGGATCATCAGGTCGAGCACCACGTCGACGTCCGTACCGCGATGCTTGAAGGGCGCGAGTCGGGCCGATTCAATGAACCGCGGCACCTTGAGCACGGGATGGACCGCTTGAATGGCCGCGTTGAAGCGCTCCAGGTGTCCCACTTGGAGCACACGCCCGGTGCGACGCGCCACCTCGACCAATTCGACGCCCTCTTCAATGGTCACCGTCATGGGCTTCTCGACCAGCACGTGAGCGCCGGATTCGAGGAACTCCTTGGCCACGGAAAAATGCTGCGGCGTGGGCGTGACGACACTCACCGCATCGACGCGTCCCAACAATTCGCGATAGTCGGCGTGCGCAGGCACGCCCAGTTCCGCCGCCACCGCGGAGCGCGCCGCGTTCGACGGATCGGCGATGCCGACCAATTCGCAGTTTTTCAACGATGCATATTTCTGTGCATGGAACCGGCCCAAATAGCCGACGCCCACGACGGCAGTGCGCATCAAGAACGCATCTTTCGGCGCCATTTGCTGCGGGCGCGGTAATCCTGCCGTAGTTGCAACGTCACACCACCGACAATGGCGAGAGCGGCACCGCCAAAGCAGGAGAGGCTGCGCCAGACCGTCCAGGAGCCGGCCGCGAGCGACCATACGACCGCTCCGACCGCGAGCACCACGCCGACACCCACGAAAACCCAGGGTTTTGTCTCGTAGATCGCTTGAGGAGTCCAAGTTCTCATGGTCGGATACTACAGCTTGGGCGTCGGCAGCGTCATTTCGTTTACACTCGCGGGCATGGCATCGAGGATTCTGTCGCGCATAGGGCTCACCGGCGATTGGTCGCAGGAGGTCTTCATGGCCATCATCGCCTTGGGTGTGGGCTTCGGTGTGATGCCGCTGCTCATTTATGTCGCGGGCAGCGCGACGCTGGGGCGCTATGAGGGGGCGAATCCCGCACGGGTGTACGATGCTGTCTACGAAGGCCTGAAAATGGGTTCAGGGGCTTCCTTCATCGTGGCCTTCGGCCCCTATGGCCTGTATCTAGCCTTCAAGGCACTGCGCCTATGGTGGCGGGCGGGCGCCCGGCTGGCCTGAATAGACCTACTGCACCGCACCAACACACCTTGAATCCTGTCGGGGGCTAGAGGGCGGGTTCCGGATCACGATTCAAGTTTTGTGCGACGCGGACGCTAACGTCCGTAGCGGAGTCGATCCGCCGCGGTCTATTGGGAGCTTTATCGTGAATCCCGAGCTCGAAGCACACCTTCGCTCACTAGTCGGTTTCCCGTCCCCCCCGGGGGTCGCGACCCACATCATCGAACTCGCGCGCGATCCCGACATCGAGATGGGCCAGGTGGCAAAGGCCTTGAGCATGGATTCGGCGCTGTCCACCAAGATCCTGCGAATTGCCAATTCGCCTCTGTATGCCCAGCGTCGCAAGAGCGAAAACCTGCGCCAGGCGCTCGTCCTGCTCGGACTGAACGCCGCACTGACCTTGGCGCTCAGTTTCTCACTGGTCAAGTCGCTGCGCGTGGGCAAGCCCAACGGCATCAGCTTTCCGTTCTATTGGCGGCGCGCGCTGCTCGCCGCCACCGCGGCCCGCGCCTTGGCCGACGCCATGCGCCATGCCATGGCCGAGGAAATCTTTCTCGCCGCTCTGCTCCAGGATGTGGGAATTCTGGCACTCGACAAGACCATGCCGGATCTCTACCGCGGTGGTGAAGCCCTGCAGCGCGACCATATGAAATTGGCGGAGCTCGAGAGAAAACGTCTGCAAACGGATCACGCCGAGATCGGCGGCTGGCTCATGCAAACCTGGAATCTGCCGGAGCGCTTGCATCTGGCGATCAGCCGCAGTCACACGATCGAACTGAGTTTTGCCGCCGATTCGGGCGCGATCTTCGATCGTTGCGTGGCGCTTTCGGGGTTGGTAGCCGATCTGTTTCTGCTAGAGCCGGCCCAACGGCAATTCGCCGAGACTGCGCTGTCGGCGCAACGCTGCCTTGGGCTCGACAAAATGGCATTCGGACAGGTGCTCGCCACGGTGGGTGCGATGATTCCGGAGACCGAAGCCATCTTCGAAACCGACCTCTTGGCCAAGCAGCATCCGGAGCTGATCCTCGAGCAAGCTCGCGAAGTCCTCATGCTGCGCAGCCTGACGGCGCTGCGCGAAATCAACACGCTGCGCGCCGTGGCGGAAATCTCCAACTCGCGGGCGCTCGAATTGGAGGAGGAGGCGCGCCGCGATGCGTTGACGGGCGTCTACAACCGCGCCTACTTGGATCAGATCCTGACGCGCGAGTTCGACAGTGCCACGCGTCACAATCGGCCGCTGAGCCTCGCATTTGCGGATCTCGACAAGTTCAAAGGGATCAACGATCAATACGGACACCAGGCCGGCGACCGGATACTCCAGTCGACCGCGCGCATTCTGCGCGGTAACACGCGCGAGACGGACCTGATTGCGCGTTACGGGGGCGAGGAGTTCGTGGTCGTGCTGCCGGCCACCGACGCCACCGTAGCGCAGGTGATCTGCGAACGCATCGTCTCTGCATTTCAGAGTACGGGTCATGTCGTCGGCTCGGAACGTGCGCATGTGACCATATCGATCGGCTGCGCCACGCACGGCGGATTGACCTCCTTCGCGAACGCGGCGGATTTCGTCAAGGCGGCCGACCAGGCGCTCTACGCTGCGAAGGCGCGCGGTCGCAACCGAAGCGTGCCTTTCGACCGACAAATTCCTGCGCGGCAGGCCGCCAACATCGCCTGAAGACGCGTGCACTACGTCACGTAACGCTCACGTTAAGTCACGCGCGGCTTGCATTAAGTCGTGTTCGGGTTGCCGGCCTTCACAATTACGCAAGATAACGCGTCACCGTCTGCCGTGATTTGGGAATATCTGCGCCGAGCGGGTATTTGCCGAGGAGACGCAGATGAGCGATCAAAAGTTTTTGAACCAGCGCGACGCACCTCCCACTGTGCGACGGATGCCGGTATTGTCGCTGAACGACGCAAATCGCAAGCGGACGGAGCAGCAGCGCGGCTCGGATCCTTACAATACGTCGGGAAGCTTCGACCGCAAAAACAATTGGGCGCGCGTCGGGAAGCGTTGACGTCCCATCTACTCGGGCGCTTGCGCGGCGCGATGGCGGTTCAGCCGAAACTCGCTATCGGGATACCACCTCGGGAAATGCCGGCTGCGCGCGAGCCGGTTGCCGACCTCGAAATAAAGCCGCAAATCCTCGATCGTGCCGCGTAAGTCCCAGTTGGCCGAATATTGGTCAGTGGGCTGACGGTAACGGTGCGCGAAGTAGTCATCGATCTGTGCCTGGCCCCAGGCGGGACCTCGCGCCGAATCGTCGATACCAGCCTTCGCATAAAGTGCCGGTACGTCACTCTTCGCAAAGCTGTACTGATCGGACCGATAGTACCCGCCGCGCTCGGGATTCGGATCGGGATGCATCTCGCGACCCTGTTGCAGAGTGGCGTCGCGCAGATATTCCTCCAGCTCGGAATTGCCGTAGCCAATGACCATCAGGTCGCGGGTGGGTCCCCCGATGTGCAGCGTGTCCAGGTTCAGCACGCCCGCCGTTTCGCGCAACGGGAAGAGTGGGTTCTCGACGTAATAGCCGGAGCCGAGTAATCCGGGCTCAGCCGCGGTAAAGGCAATGAACGCGATGGAGCGGTCCGCCGGCGGCTTGGTGCGGGCGAATGATTGCGCCAGCATGAGCAGGCCGGCGACGCCCGATGCATTGTCGACCGCCCCGCTGCGGATGGCGCCGCCCAACTCAGCGGGTTGGCGACCCAGGTGATCCCAATGCGCGCAGTAGATCACGTATTCATGTTTGCGCCGCGCACCCGGAAGCACGGCGACGACATTCGCCGACGTGAAACGCCTGATGCTTTGATGCACGACGGCATCGGCCTGCAGTCCCAGGGAAATCGCTTTGAATCCCGGTTTCGCCGCCGCAGCCCTCGCCGCGGCGAAATCGATACCGGCGTTTGCGAGCAGTGCCCGGCCCGCGTCCGCGGAAATCCACGCTTCGACCGCCGGTCGTCCGGCGCCGTCATCCGGCGTGGCGCGCGCCAGTTGCGGCCCGGTCCACTCGTTGAGGACGGCATTCCAACCGTAGCCCGCCGCCCCCTCATCGTGGATCAACAACACACCGGCCGCGCCATGGCGCGCCGCCTCCTCCAACTTGTAGTCCCACAAGCCGTAGTGGGTCTCGGTGTTGCCACGGAAAATCTGCGCATCCTTCGAGCCATATCCAGGATCGTTGACCATGACGACGACGGTCTTGCCCTTGACGTCGAGGTCGGCGTAATCGTTCCATCCAAACTCGGGTGCGACGATACCGTAGCCCACGAACACGAGGTCGCTGTGTGCGAGAACCGCCTCGGGGACCGCCCGTTGGCTCCACATCGCCATGTCCTTACCATAAGCCAGCGAATACACCCTGCCCCGGCCGGAAACCGTCAAGGTAGGGGCTCGGTCGGCGAGCATTTCCACCAACGGCACCGGCTGCAGGTAGCTATCGCCATTACCCGGCTTGAGACCCAGCTTGCGAAACTGCTCGACCAAAAAGGCGACCGTCTTCTCTTCGCCGGCCGTGCCCGGCTTGCGCCCCTCGAACTCATCGGACGCCAGCGTGCGCGCGTCGGCGCGCAAACCCGCTTCGTCGATGTCGTTGGACGGCGGGGGCAGGGGGTGACCCGCACATCCCACGGCGAGCGACATTGCGCCGCAAACCCACGTCGCTCGAAATCCGGTCACCCGCATTGCACGTCCCGGGGCCGCGGTCATCCGCGCCGGGGCCAGTACAACATGACGATCAGGGCCAGCGACGCGAAGGTCGCCGCATGCGCCCAACCGCGCCACGACCGCCCCTTGGCTTGGCCGACGAAACTACCCGCGCTGGCGGCGGTCAGAACGCCGAACGCCAGCAAGCTCAGCAGCAATTGCGGCAGCTCCCGCGACAGGTCTGGGTGCTTGCCGGCGAGAATGCAAAAGACGATGAGCACCGAAGCCAGTCCGAAGCTGATAGAAGCGGCCGATCCCATCACGATACCGATCAAAACCGTGAACGGACGCATATCCTCGGGCTCATATACAATTGGTCGCATGCCATGGTCGATGAGTTTACAGGAGAACCGGTACGGTGATGACTTACAGGCCTAGTGCCAAACGCTCGCGCTGGATCACGGGTGTCGCGGTCTGCGCGAGCGCCGTCGGGTTGGCCGCTTTGCTCGGCGCAGCCATGACGCCGCCGGCCGCCATTCCCGCGGTGGCCGCCCTTGCACCGACCGACCAGGAGAATTACGTGGCGCGCCGCGTCAGCGACATCATCGCGCGCGAACACTACCGGCGCGCGCCGTTGGATGACCGGCTGTCGAGCCTGATCCTCGACCGCTATCTTGATTCGATCGATGGCGGTAGAAGCTACTTCTATGCGAGCGACATCGCCGAGTTCGAGAAGTACCGCTACGAGCTCGACGACGCGATCAAGGCCGGCGACGTCGAACCCGCTTTCGTGATTTTCCGGCGCTACCAGCTGCGCAGCCGTGAGCGCATGAATTATGCCATCGAGCTCCTGGCGAAGAAGCCTGATTTCGATGTCGATGAGTCGTTCAACTTCGACCGCGAGAAGGAACCTTGGCCCGCCAATGCGGCGGAGATGAACGAGCTGTGGCGCAAACGCGTGAAGAACGATGCCCTGTCTCTGGTGACGGCCGGCAAGACCTGGCCCGAAGCGGCCGACATTCTGCGCAAGCGCTATGAGCATGTTGCGAAGCGCATGGATCAGAGCAAACCGGAGGACGTGTTCGAGGCCTTCATGAACGCGTTCGTGTTGTCGCTGGACCCGCATTCAAATTACTTCTCGGCGCGCAATTCCGAGGAATACAACATTCAGATGAGCTTGAGCTACGAAGGCATCGGCGCCTCGCTCGCGTTGACAGATGATTACGTGACGGTGATCGATGTCATCGCCGGCGGCCCGGCCGCGGTCAGCAAGCAATTGGCCGCCAACGATCGAATCACTGCGGTGGGTGAGGGAAAAACCGGGGAACTCGTCGACGTCATCGGGTGGCGGTTGGACGATGTGGTTCAGAAGATTCGCGGCCCCGGCGGCACCGTGGTGCGGCTGCAATTGCTGCCCGCGGGCGCGGCACCGGGATCCGCGCAAAAAGTCGTGGAATTCACGCGCAACCGCGTCTCGCTCGAAGCCCAGGCGTCGCACAAGGCCATGCGCACCGTCGTGCGCAACGGCCGAGAGATCAAGGTGGGCATCATCACCGTGCCGAGCTTCTACCAGGATTACGACGCGAGCCGCGCCGGCGCCAAGGATTTTCGCAGCACCACCCGTGACGTCCAGCGGTTGATCGGCGAATTACGCAAGGACGGCATGGACGTTCTCATCATGGATCTACGCGCCAACGGCGGCGGTTATCTGCCGGAGGCCGAGTCGCTCACGGGATTGTTCATCGACAAAGGACCCGTCGTGCAATTGCGCGACACTACCGGGCGGGTCGAAGTCGATGACGATCCGGATCCGGCCATTTTCTATAGCGGACCCATGGTCGTACTGGTCGACCGTTTCAGTGCCTCGGCTTCGGAAATCTTCGCGGCTGCGATCCAAGACTACGGCCGTGCGCTCATCATCGGCCAGCAGACTTACGGCAAGGGCACGGTGCAGAATGCGCATCCGCTCAACTACACGATTTTCGGTCGCAAGCCGGAACTCGGACAGCTGAACGTGACCATTGGCAAGTATTACCGCATCACTGGAGAGAGCACCCAGGACCGCGGCGTCACCCCAGATATCGTGCTGCCCTCGCTCATCGACGCCAACGAGGTCGGCGAGAGCACGCGCGATCGGGCTCTGCCCTGGGACCACATCGATCCGGCGGCATTCAAGGTGGAAGGTGATCTGAAGCCCGTCGCCGCGTCGCTGCAGA
>Ga0116226_10006365_pt1 | contig 10603 bp, 3 predicted proteins | sample S1TSphfallax_FD_89692 | JGI IMG/M metagenome (GOLD analysis project Ga0116226, IMG submission 89692) | Host-associated microbial communities from peat moss isolated from Minnesota, USA - S1T2_Fa - Sphagnum fallax MG | ecosystem: Host-associated > Plants > Peat moss > Unclassified | place: USA...
ATGGTTTGAGAACAATTGAGTTGATAATATAAAAAACTATAAAACCAAATTATGACATTAAATGATTATTGTAGAGTTTAAGTGGAAGATAGTTGAATATGCAAATTTATGGATGCATGGAAATCAACTTTGGGTGAAGTGAAGGAAGAGGGTTAAATTTGAAAACCATGCTTTTCTTAAATGTAATTTTTTATATGAAAAAGGTGTGATGCAAGAGTTTGTTATTGATCCTTTGAGTGGAAGGAAAGACCATGGTTCAAATCTAAGTGGAGAGAACTTTCCCACTTGTTCATTGTTCCGAAGAATCACTTTCCTCAAATGTCAACTTGTCTTAAAATGCTCAAATACTTTTGGAAAAATTAATAATGCATGAATGTCAAATTGTGTTAAAATGCTTAAACACTTTTGGAAAATTTGACAATGCATGATAATGTATTCAGTGGGTGGGGAAAATAAACTTGTGCAATTTTCTCAATTTCTCTAATTCATCCATTGTCTAACTTTTGCAAAGGGATTGGGCCAACTCCAATGTTCCCATATTCACCATTTTTCACACCTCCCCAAGGAGTTGGTTAGTTTCAATCTTCCCCATGTTCATCAATTCTTCAACTTCCTCAAATTCTTTCATTGTTTATCTTGCAGAATGTGAGATCCCATCACCTTGGGTTCACATTTGTGCAATTTCCTTGAGACCATTGGGCCAACTTTAGTCTTCCCCATGGTTCACCCAATGTCTAATTTTCCTTTTAAAGTTGGCTGTTATCACACTTCACCAACAAAATTGGGCCAACTTTAGTCTTCCCCATGGTTCACCCAACGTCTAATTTTCCTTTTAAAGTTGGCTGTTATCACACTTCACCAACAAAATTGGGCCAATTTTTTTGGGTTCTTACATTATCCCATTTCTAGCACAATGAGGCTTGGAATTCATTCACTATTGCGCTTTTCATAGAAATTTGGGCTAATTACACTAAGTAACTAGTGGAAATTGGGTCATATTCCCACATGAACAACACAACCCATCTTTTAAAATGTTAAAAATATTGCATCTGAAAATTTGGAATCGAAGTAAACATAGCAAATTACCATTGTGTGAACAATTCTAATTTGCATTTCAAATCTTCAGTCCAAAAATTGAATATTTGAAAACTTTTATATTCCCTTCTAAATCATTCTTCCATATTGGAATCACTTAGATGTTCTTGTTAAATTTTTCATGGTGTTTTGTAACTTTATTCACACAAGCTTGATCCATATTTGATCTCATATGTAGATTTTGTTTCTACTTCAACATAAAAAACTTGCATAAACTTTTGTAGTGTAAGCTAAATCACCTTACCCAGAGGAACTTTTCCTCTAGTACCATTTGTGGTCCAGTTTAGAAACTGGAATGTTCTTTCAATGGGCATTTCCTTTCTTAAATGCCTTGCAATGTTCTTTTCATTTCTTTACAGGCACCTATTGGATATCGTAGGAAAAAAATAAAAAATAAAAAATTGGCACATCTCTTTACACTCAGTAAAGCCCTTGGTCATAAGCTTTACAAGAATCAAGCTTCTTTTTTGGCTCTGCCATATGCAAGCCTTTATTTTGGTAAAGACCATGGTCTCAGGCTTTATCCTACACACAATGGTCTTTAATTTTACATCATGGCATGTTTTACTCAGAGACTTCTAAAAACATTAAATTACCCATGTACACCCATAATAAATATCAATTTAAAGTTTTTTCAAAGTCCTTGATGAAAAGTTTTCACCTCGATGTTTGTTTTAACATTAAAGGTTTGATTATGTTCACATCCACATTGTAGACAAGGTTTTGTCTTTTCAATTTTGTGAGGTAAGTGGGTTGGTGATCTTTTACAAGAAGGCTTAGCCAAATTTGACTACATGTAAGAGAAAACTAGATTATTTATTTTTGGTGAATTATCACCAAAGTCCCCCATTGGCCAAGGCCTAGCCACATCATCAAAGGAAAAAAAAACTTGGAAAAACTAGTTATTTTGCTAGAAACCCTATGTGCCTTCATGAATAGCACTAATAGCCACATTGCACCTTTTGCCTTTCACTAAAGCTTCCACTTTATGATGATCTAAGATGCCCAAAAGATTTTTTTGTAGTTGTTGGATTATCTATATAGTGCATCTCACCCATTCAAGTCACTAGACCATTCAACAATAAGGCAAGAGCCCTCACCATAGCTTGTTCCTTGGCACACTTGCAACTCACCAACATTTGATCTTCCTCCTCAACATTGATTGTCTACTCAGTGGTTACACTTTGATTTTTGAGGAATTTAAGAAGTGGATGGATGCAGTGATAAATTGATGACTTTCGATAATTCTTGAATTGAATGTGATTTTACTTTTGATTCTAGATTCATTGCATTTGCTTTTTTGTGCAATGTGCATTCTAAAATCTCGAGTTCAATGATTGCTTCAAGGCCTGAACTTTGATATTTCTTTGTTGAATATGTTCTAAGCAATGTGCAAGGAATTAGAAAGGTTTAGGGTTGAGCAATGAATGCTTGTTGATTTTGTTGATTATGTTCAGACAAAATTGCTTTAAGCTTTGATGAACTTCAACCATCAACACTCCTTATTTCCACTACAATGAAGGCATGTTTATTTCACCTTCACCCCCCATTGTGATTAAAATGATTATAAAATCATTTCAACATTATTAGCATAAATAAATTTGTTTGTTTTGACTAACTTAAAAGTAATAATGTCTACTTTTCCACTAAATTTATAAAAAAATAATCAAATAAACATTGCTACTGGCACATGGACTATGACAAGTCTATGTGAAGATCATAGTGTTAACTTCATAATTAAATCTAATCACAAGAAAATGACAAGTCACCGTGTGTGACTATTGTGATTAAAATGCACTACTTTTGTCAAGTCTTATGTGTCATAATGTATACAAATTAATAACCTATGAAATTTAATAATCAAATTGTAATAATTATGTACTTCACATGTGAAATGAAACTATATGTTCACACCATTGTGATTAAAAACATTAGATTGGAAATACTAAAACAAATATTTCAAGTCAATGTCCATGTCTTTAAATTTGAAATTATATACATGTGAAATTGATTACAAAATTTCATGTGTAATTTTTTTTAGTCATGAAATTTAAGTATTAATCAATCAAATGATCAATAAACAAATGATAGAATTAAATTAAGTGGTGAAACAAAATCATTTGCAATTTAAACCATTATTTTTGAGTTTATAACCCAAACTGAAATTCAAAACATTATGTCTGAATTTTAAAATGAATATTATAATTATTACAAGGTCTTAAATACAATATGTTATTAAATGCATTACAAAATACAATGTAATTCAGAAAATTAAATAATGACATGAAGGTAGGTAGGTGAATACCTACTATTTACCTACTAGCCACCATGACCTGCTACCTAGCTATCTACACATGAATTTTTTTATTATGAAGTCAATAACATTTTAATGCTTGAAGTTCAAAACAAAGATGTGTTTATATGTATGTAATTATAAGATTTTTCATCACTTGAAATGATGGTTTAATGGTTAAGAACTTGTTTTAGGACCATGAAGGTGAAGGTTCAAAGTTCACTTATGACATCTTATAATTGTGACTAAAATTAGTCATGCTATAAGTGTGATTAGAAGTTAATCATGTTGATTTGGCAAGGAATTTAAAAATTAACAATGAGTCGTAAGGTGGCCACATGTCCACAATCCTTCCTAGAGGGTTTTTTATTTATTTTTGGTTTGTTTTCTAGCTCAAGGAAGTCACTACTTATATGTTCTTAAAAGCAAGTACAGTAAAAGAGTATTCTTTAGTTTGCAATTGAATAATGGCATATTTTTAATATATTTTAGGTATATCCAAAAATATACTAGGTATATATTTTAAATAAATTGTCATAGTAAATTATAAGCACATTATTTACATTTAAGTGAAAAAAGTTTGCACATCATTTGGAATAAAATGGAAGTGACCTCCCCAAGCTTGGTTTGGAACAATGGATAGTTTTTGTGATTTAAAATTTTAAAAATTTAAAAATTTTGGAGTTATGTGTATATATATATATATTCTTAATTATAAAAAATAATACCATGTAAACTAGCATTATCTAACCAAATGGACATGACATATTTCAATCAAAATAAACATGGCGAATTTCAATCATGATCAATCACACATGGATAATGATGATTAAAATGTTAACAAATTGTTTGTTTAAATGAATGACTAAACCAAAAAAAAATTAATGTTTGTTTTTTATTAAATTTTTAGTAAAACAAACAATGAAAATGATAGAATTTGGTGTAATGTTCACATGTGTGTGTCATGCTTTGTTGAGTGATTGGTGATCTTTACAAGTCAATTCAATTACAATATGCAAGTGTTTATGTACATTCTATAAATCACAAGTTGCATCATTTCTCGAGTTTCAACCTAGAATTCATGTATATTCTAAACTTTTACCTTTTGGCTATTGAATCAATCATTCTTTTTTGGGTTTGTTATGTAATCTATGAATTTCAAGTTGCATGACATTGCTCCTCTTAAACCCTTTAGCAACTTCAAGTTATGTTGCTTGTTTTTATCAACGTATTAATCTTAAGGTTGGCAATGTTGTTAGCAATGTTGTTAAAAGTAACAACCAAGGTGTTACGAAGTCTTTTAAGCATAAAGAGAAGTCAGTAGTTGATCATTAGGGAGGTCCATCTCAAGTTTATTTAATCTTTGGAGTTGAACTTGTAAAATCTTTAGAAGAAAACAAGTTTGAATGTAAGAAAAAAAAAGGCTTATGGGTTGAATGTGAAGTTTCAAGATGCATGAGTTGCAAAATTGCGATGGGTAAAGAGTGTCTTGAATGAAGATGGATTTGTCACCCATGTTCACTACAAGATTTGTGAAAGGATATGGGTAAGGAAAAGTTTTTTATTCCTTATTTTTTTATTTTTTTGCAAACATGATGGTAGGAATAAAACTTTTGAAACCCATGCCCAATGTTCCTAAAGATATTTTCTTCTAAGATAAGGATTGTCAACAAAGTGCTGTGACTTATGAATTACTATATGTCTCTTGAAGTGGGGAAAATGTGTTGGACAAGGCTTGGACATGTTGGATATGTTGAAGTCCTAAAGGTCCAACAAGTGTCCAAGTGTTCAAGTCTGACATGAAGGCTTGAAGAAAGTCATTTCTTTTGCCACATTTTTCCACCTACTATGTGAGGGCAATCCCATGATTGAATATGAAAGCATGAAAGGTTTACTACACTTCCTTCAAGTCAAGAACTATCTTTAAAAGCATTGGTGTGATAAAACTAGCTAGTCCATAGTTAAAATAATGCACAAGATTGTCAAAGTGGCCTCTATAGAAGTTGTGAAAATAGCAAACTAAATTTTCATCTCCTATGATAAAATTGCAAATGTTGATAATTAGAGCCAATTGTCCTTGCATGTACATGTCATCCAAGAATGGTCTTAAATTCCAATTCTGGTGTCCTTTGAAAAGGTGACCAAAGGAGTTCATGTTGGAATTTTTATTGAAGTAATCATTCAAGCCTTGTTGATTATCAGTGCCCTAATAGGTGAATTATTTTCCTTTAAGCCCATTTGTTATGGAGTTCAAAATGCGAATGTTTTTTTTGGTGCCAAGACTAGAGTTTTGGTGTAGATTCAATTAGATCATGTTGTTCACATGCAAGGTATCCATTGAATGGCCCATCAAATGAATCATGTCGTGCAAGTTTTATCCAAGTTAAACATGGTTTGTAGGTTGGAACTTGCTTCAAACTTTATATGCCTATTTCAATCAAAGCCCCAAGAGGCACTTGGAACTTTCCAAACTTGTTGAGATCATGGAAACTCATAATAATAAGATATTGAAGAATGTCAAAACAAGGTGGATTTCAATAGAACTTACAATTTGAGGGTGATGAATGAATACCACATTCTAGTGATCAAGATGGTTCTAGATTCCACTACCAAATTACCAATAGTTTGACCAATGTGAACTTTGAACTCCTATGTGATATTTAAGTCTTATATGGGTTGGCAATCTTGTTGCCAATGTTGAATGAAATGAACAACTTGAAAAAATTGGCCTAAGCTTGAGATGTCTTTGATGTTGTTTATGTGCCAATAATCAAACTTTGTCAAACAAATTTATTTTCACATTTTGTGGACCTTAACACTATCTTCAAGTTCAAGGTATTTTATTCCTTTAAGTTTTTAATGGACTCCTCCCATTACCTCCTCATTATGTAATAGATAATTTACCTAAATTTAGAAGTATGGATGCTTAACATTTAATTATAATGGATAACACATTTGGGTGAAACATTAGCTTATAATTAACAAATGTTTTGAAGTATGTGACCAAAGAGGTGCACATTTGGGTTGTGGAAATTGTGAAATTAGGTGACATAAACAACTAAATATTTGATTTCAAAGTTGTAATCGCACTTCCCTTGACATGGTTTTATGGCAATTTTCTTTCAATATTGGATGATGGTTAATTGTGAAAATTCCTTCTAAGAATACATAACTATGATTAAGGCCCAATGTTGCTACCCCAAGAAAATTGGGCTTAATCAAACTTGGATACAATCTAGGTCTTATATTCTATGTCCTTAGACATGTGAATGTCATGTTCTTGAAATTAACAATGAAATTTAATGTTAAGTCATGGGTCCTTTTTAACTATGAATCTTAAGACCCAATCTTTGTCCTCTTCACAAGTGATTACACATAAGATGTTAAAATACAAGAAGTTGGTAAAAATTGCCATGGTGCAAGTTCTTGGTTCTATTAAGGACAAAATATACTTTAGCAATTTGAATTTCATCAAATCAGAACTCTGTAATTGATTAATAACACGTTTAAACCTTGTGGTTAAAATGTTTGCTCAAAAATTCTATATTCTAATTTTTTTTCCATACCCACAAGTAATTGTGACTTGGAAGGGTATGCAAGTTTGATATGGCTTTCAAATCTAATTTTAATTTTTTTGCCCATAAGCTCAAAGTTGAGGTCTGCATTTTGGCCATTGAGCCTTGGTTTCCATGATCTCAACAGTTTGAATCTTAATTGTGTAGCACTATCACATCATGATTTTTTGTCTTGGTAATACTAATAAGTAGATTTTTTTTTTTGTATAGTTTGAGTTTTTAAATTGTAGGTGATGTGTTGCAATGTGCAATTTAGGGGTTGTATTCCCTCACAAGTTTGTTTGAACAAATAGGTTTTTGTAATTGCACATAGTTTGAACTTTGTGTGTTTTGTCATTTGTTTCATGCAATATGTATGTGTGACATGTGTGCATTGTGCCAAAGGAGACTTATGTTATGGTGGGCAATTCAAAGATTTAATTTCTCCATAAGTTATATTACTAAAACATCCACCTTAAGGAATTTGTTCATCATGCTTTTTAATTAGAGCATTTAAAAATCATCTAATTTCTTAAAGTGAGCCAAATAAGCATAATTATATTGAACTCTATTGCACATTGTTTAGGTAGCCAAACATTTCATATATATATATATAGTTAGAGTTCTTGAAAGTAAAAAGTCAAACCACCTACCCCTCCAATAAACATTTCACCAAACTAACCATTTTGACCATGGTGAATGCTTCTTCCTAGCTAGAAGAGGTATTTTTGAAAGTCAAAAATAAAAATCTTAAAAAGGACATTGTAAAAATTAAGATTTTTGTTATGTGTTAGTGACAAGTTAGAACTTCTTATCTAAGTATGGTAATTTCAGATGTTTTTTCAAAATAATTCTTTTGCAGGATTTGCATTGTCATTTTTTGTGTGGCGAAGTGGTGAAATTTCACCCAAAATAAAAACATTGTTCATAGATAATTTAAAATGATCTTTCTTACAATCATCCACATCTATTTCCTTATAACATAATTATCATAAGATTTTTTTTTCTAGTTTTTCTATAAATTTATTATCCATTCACTTTATGCTAATTTTACAACTTCACACTTTGTGGTTATCATAATTGAAGTTTGTTATTTTAAACATATAGTAAAAATGAGGGCCTACATTTATTGATTTTTTCCCCAAATTTTTTTGTTATTTTCTCAACAAAAAAATTGGGATTTCTTTTCCTAGAACAACTTTGAATAATTTTGGAAATTTTCACCAAATCTTTCATATGAAAAATTTGGAAAGAAAAAAAAGCCATGCCTACATTAGATACAATTCAATAATAAATTTCAAATTGTTCTAATTTGATTAACCAACAACAATTCAAGACTTAAACAAAAATGAAAAATTGTTGGGATCCAAATCCTAATGTCATTTTGAACCCAATGAACATAATTTAAACACCATGTAAGAAAATTGGAATAATTATGTCCATGACCCACATGACCTATTTATGTTAAATATGTTTACTATAAGATTCTTTTCAACTAATCTCCAATAGGGGGAAAATATGGTTTGGAAAGAAATTCTACTTTACATTTATAAAAAAAATTCACGAGTTCCCCTACATGCCCTGAAACATTTTATGAAAAGAACTAAGTAAAATAATTTGAATATTCAAACACCAATACTTAGACATACTAGTAGTTAATACATAAATTGAAAATTGTAATTGGGTGAGAAGTGATTCCCTACTTACTCTCTCTCTCTAAATGTATATCATTAGGAATTCATCTAAATTCCCTATTGAATTCTTATAATGAAGTTCTGTAAGTGATTGTTTGATATTCCAAAAAGGAATATTAAATATAATTAAATGAAAAGAAGGAGATTTCTTGTTTTCAACTAGAGTAATTTAAAATCCACCTCCCCTATATAAGTAGGTAGGATCCCATGTAGGTAGGAACGAATGATGGGATAGATTCTAATATAGTGGGGAAAAAAGTAAAACACTTTTGGCGACAGTCGTCGTCGAATAGTGGTGCGTAAATAAGGGACCATGTGTGATAATGACACCTCATGGTAATTCTTTTTCAAAGGCGGCAACCTCTGAAAAGTAAAAAGTAAAATAAATTATCACTAATTGAAACGCTCCACGTGTCTCAACCAATCAAACCCATTGGTTGGGATGCTAGTACTACTTATCTCTTAGGGCTTCAATTATGACCTTTGATTATGGCACTGTTTCGTACGTGGTACGAAATTTCGCCAAAATGAAAAAAAAAAGAGAGAATATTTTATTGCAATAATTTTTTTCTGAAAAATATAGACTTTTTTTATAAAAAAAAATTTGAAAAATTTCTGCCACATTTGGACTCTGATTTTATTTTGGTAGCACTTTTAAAACTATCTTTTTAACTATTTAGATAGGTTCTAAAAACTTGTTGCCATTTAGTGCTAAATCCCTCTTGGGATGCTAGCCAATGACACAACACATACAAATTGAACTTTTTTATCACTGGCCATTAAGCATTGTTCATTTGAAGTTGCTTATTTAGTTTTCCATTAACGAAGTGATATTTCATTCGCGTTCACCATAGCCTCTCCACCACTATCGGCCCACATGATGCCCAATCTCACAAATTGGGCAATGCCTTAATAGGCCTAGGTTTTGAAAGAAGGGATGAAGTTTGTATCGAATTTGGCTTTAATGCACATCATTCGTGTATCAAAGGCAATGTGACTTTTAATAGTTACACAACTTTGGGTTTAGGGTTTAAGTATCAAGGTTCAATTTCTTTGTCTATTACTGAATTCATGGCATTCAGGTGGGTTACTAATGCGTCAAATTGACTTGAAATACCAATACAACCCTAAAGTTGAATCTTCTTGATATAACAACACATAGGTTGGTGGGTTAAAATATGTGAGTTCTTGGTGTAATAATAAGAGTGGAGTTTGACGTCTAGACTTAGGTTTGTTTGGTTCACACATGATATTTGGACTTGAAAAGTTTGTTCCAATAATGGGCCTTTGTACTCCTTAAATCCATGAACTTCCAATCCTTTAAAATAACACCTTTTAGCAACCATAAGAAATTTACATCTTTGGATATTCAATGCAATACACCAAAAGAAATGTCACAAGTTTGTTGTTGAAACTTGAAATGCCCAGTTTTATAGGTATGTTTTATTGCATGTAATCTTTAGCAACATGTGCTTCAATGGGTATGTACAAATAGCTAACTCTATGCTTACATATAATTCTTTTGATTCCAATTAAATAACTAAAACAATATAAGACCAATCCAAAGTCAAACCCTAATTAGTTCTAATTAGTAAAAAACTTAACATGGTTTTTGAAAGGAATGATTTCCTCACAAATCCATGCATTTCTTTCTTTTTGCCATTCCCCTTAAATAATTGCATGCAAGGTTACTTTCGAACCTATTTGTAAATGTATGAATCGTCCAACTCCTATGTCTCATGATTTATGTATGTTTAGGTTCATAATAACATTTGCCATGATCAATAAAGCCCATGGGTGGAGGACAGTCTCAAAATGCAAGGCTAAACTGGATTATTGCCTCATCCAAGGCTCAACTTTGAGATTTTTTGGATATGATTTCATAATTTTTAGTTGGAAGGTGTGGGAGATATTGAATTTTGAGAAATTAATTAAAATTTAAACAAAATTTTCACAATTGCCTTTTA
>Ga0116226_10006366_pt1 | contig 10603 bp, 13 predicted proteins | sample S1TSphfallax_FD_89692 | JGI IMG/M metagenome (GOLD analysis project Ga0116226, IMG submission 89692) | Host-associated microbial communities from peat moss isolated from Minnesota, USA - S1T2_Fa - Sphagnum fallax MG | ecosystem: Host-associated > Plants > Peat moss > Unclassified | place: USA...
GCACATGCCGGCGTCCGGGGTGAGCGTGAGGCCGTGTGCCATGGAATACGTGGGGCTGTCGGTGGCAGGTCCGCGCTCACGGGATTTGCTGCAGACATTGGTTCGCGAAGATCTCTCGAATGCCGCATTCCCGTTCTTGTCGTTCAAGCGCATGGACGTCGGCATGGTGCCGGCCTATGTGGGCAGGGTGTCCTTCACGGGTGAACTCGGCTATGAAATCTGGGTGACCAGCGAATATCAGCGGGCGCTTTACGAGTTGCTGTTGGCGGCCGGACGGCCGCTGGGTTTGCGGCAGTTCGGCGGCCGCGCCTTGAATGCCATGCGCATCGAGAAGAGTTTCGGCACGTGGGCGCGCGAGTATCGTCCGATATACGGACCTTATGAGGCGGCACTCGGACGCTTCGTCGATATCAACAAGGAGGATTTCATCGGACGCAGCGCAGCGCTGGAAGAGAAGCGCGGCGGGGGTGCACTGCGCTTGGTGGGGTTCGAGGTCGATGCGACCGATGCCGACGCGATCGGCGACGAACCGATCTGGCACCGCGATGCCGTCGTGGGTTGGGTGACATCCGGTGCATTCGGGTATCGCCTGGGTAGATCATTGGCGCTCGGGATGGTGCCGGCGGCGCTCGCCGGTGAGAGCGAATTTCAAATCGAAGTCATCGGTGAGCGGCGTGGTGCACGCCTGCTGCAGGGCGCGCCTTACGATGCCGCCGGAAGCCGCATGCGCAGCTGATTTCAACGCCCGGATTTGGTGCGCGTCGACATGTCAAATTCGCGCTAATTTCCCCTGAATCACGCCGTTTTGAGACCTGGCGCAACAGCGCTTTGCCCCTGGAAATGTAGAGTTCCGGCCCGATATAGCTTGCCAGACAGAAGCTTCTTTCGCAGGTCGGAAATACAACCAAATTCAGGAGAATTGTCATGGTCGAGACAGTAGCCCGATGGGGCCATTACACGTTGCTGATTGCGCTGGGTTTGATGTTCTATGCCATAGCGCTCAGCCTCAGATAAATGTTTCAAGGCGGGGGTACCGGGACGGCGGAGCCGCCATCGGTACCCAGCGGCGAGTCGATCTCCGATACTTCGTCCGCTTTGAGATGCTTGGACTTTCTCAGTACCAAGCCGTAGTAACAGACGTAATATCCCATCAGTACGAAGAACAGTCCCAATGTTAATGGGCTGCTCACATACGATGCCATACCCGCCGGCGGCCCCGTCGGTGCGATCGTCCCGGCGACTTGGCTGAGTTGGTACGCTTGAATCACGCGAAACGCGACGCGACCCACGAATAGCAGCGCCACGGCGATGCCGGTATAAGTATGCGGCACATAGTAGAGACGGCCGCCGGCGCGCTCGAAGCGGGTGCGCGATGCTCCCCACAGGGCGAGCACAACTCCGATCGCGAGTCCTGCCGCCGCCGCGCCGGCGAATGCCGGGGAACGCAGCGCCGTCGGTGACAGCAGAGCTCCCAGAACCGCGAACAAGACGATCCGCACCACCATCTGGGCGACGCGCAGCGGCTGTCTGCCGAACGTGCGCCGCAGGCGCCGATACAGCAAGAAGACGATCAGCGCCGCGAGCAGGTAAGTTCCGAATTGCGGAAATGCGTAGGGCATATATCGGATACTACTATACGAATGATTCAATCCAATCCGCCACCTGCTGCGCGCCGCGAATTGACACGCGGCGTCGGGGCTTGGGGAGCCATCGCCGTCAACGTTGCCAACATGATCGGCACCGGCGTGTTCTTGAAGACGCGCGTCATGACCTGCAACGTCGGCAACCCAAGAACGGTTTTGCTGGTGTGGATCGCCGCGGGCTTGTTGTCGCTCGCCGGCACATTTTCCTACTCCGAGATCGCCGCGATGCTGCCCGAAGCCGGTGGCGACTATGTCTACCTGCGCCGCGCCTACGGCCGACTGGTGGGTTTTCTGTACGGTTGGATGACCTTTGCGGTGGCCAAAGCGGGATCGCAAGCGGCGCTCGCGGTGGGGCTCGGAATTTTCATGAACGTCGCGCTGGGCGGTGCATTGCAGCACTGGCGGCCGTTTGGACTCAGCGGATTGACGCTGGTGGCCTTGAGCGCAATTTGGACCGTGGCACTGATCAACTGCGCCTCCGTGTCGGCCGGAGGCCGCACGGCATTGGTGATCACCCTTGCCAAGGTGGGATTGGTGCTCGGCGTGGGCGTCGGCGCGTTCTCGTTCGCACCGGGTAGTTGGAGCCACATGACGGGTGCTGCGGCTGCGGGCACATGCGAGGGCGTGGCGGAGAGCGCTCGCGGCGGAGTGGCGGGCTTCGGTGCGGCGATGCTGGGAGCACTGTGGGCTTATGACGGGTGGAACAACGTGGCACCGCTGGCCGGGGAGATCCGGGATCCGCAGCGGAACCTGCCGCGCGCCTTCGTCGGCGGCATGCTGGTGGTCGCCTTCCTTTATCTGTTCGTCAATCTCGCCTACTTTTATGTGCTCACGCCCGGCCAGGTGGAGAGCGTATCGACCAGCTCATCGGTGGCCACCGAGGTACTGCGCCGCTTCCTGGGGCCTGCCGCCGTATCCCTGACGGCGGTCGCGCTGATGATCTCGTCGTTCGGTTCGCTGCATGCCAGCGTGCTGGCCAACTCGCGCGTACCGTTTGCCATGGCTCGCGATGGGCTGTTCTTCCGCGGGCTGGCACAACTGTCCGCCCGCACCAACGTTCCCGCCCGCGCCATCCTCGCCCAGGCTGCTTGGGCGAGCGTACTGGCAGTCTCCGGCTCTTACGACACGTTGACCGATTCGGTGATTTTCGTTTCCTGGCTTTTCTATGGCTTGAGCACGGCCTCGCTGTTCGTGTTTCGTCGCACCATGCCCGATGCGCCGCGACCCTACCGCGCGCTGGGCTATCCCGTGATTCCCGTTTTGTTCGTTCTGGTGACCGTCGCATTGCTGGTCAACACGTTCATCGCCGCGCCCCGCCAGGCGCTCCAGGGTGTGGCTGTGCTCATCGCCGGACTGCCGCTGTACTGGTACTGGGCGCGAAGGCAGTAATCACGCAGCGGGCAGATCGAATACCAGCACTTCGGCTGCAGAGCCGTTCTCGAATCGCAAGGCCGCCGCATCGCTGCCGCTCATCGCGTCGCCCGCTTGCAGCGACACGCCGTTGACGCTTGCTCGGCCGCGCGCAACGTGCACATACACGCTGCGCCCCGGCGCAACGGGGAAATCCGCGTGCTCATCTCCATCGAACAAGCCGGCGTAGATCCGGGCATCCTGATGCAGCAGCACTGAGTTGGCGCTGCGGTCGGGCGAGGCAATCAGCTTGAGCCGGCCGCGCTTGTCGGCCTCCTCGAAGCGCTTCTCCTCGTAACTCGGCGTCAGGTTTGCCTGCTGCGGCTGAATCCAGATTTGCAGGAAATGAACGGGATCTTTCTTAGACGCGTTGAATTCGCTGTGGCGGACGCCGCTGCCGGCGCTCATGCGCTGCACATCGCCAGGCTTGATCGTCGATCCATTGCCGAGAGAATCCTGGTGCGCAAGTTCTCCCGAGAGCACGTAGCTGATGATTTCCATGTCGCGATGACCGTGCGTTCCGAATCCTGCGCCGGCCTGCACACGATCTTCGTTGATCACCCGCAGCGGCCCGAACTGAACATGCCGCGGATCGTAGTAATCAGCGAAGGAAAATGTGTGGTAGGACTTCAGCCAACCGTGGTCGGCGAAACCTCGTTCCTGGGCGCGTCTGATTTGCATGGTTCTCTCCTCGAAATTCCCAGTCGTTATATGGTGGCGGTATGCCGAAAAAAAAGGCGGCGTGCTTTCACTCGACATCGCGTTGCAAGGGTAGGAGGCGGCCGACATACGGTAACGCAGCGGCCCGACTGTGACGTCGAACCGTTACTCGTAACTTTCCTCCACCGTTCTCCAGGGAGTACTCCATGTCTTTAGGAACAATTCTTCTCATCGTTCTGGTTCTGCTTTTGGTCGGTGCACTCCCTGCTTGGCCGTACAGCGGCGGGTGGGGATACTACCCGAGCGGGGGATTGGGTCTGGTGCTGATCATCCTCCTGGTCCTGGTCGTCAGCGGACGCCTCTAAGATGATGCGCTTGACCGTTGCCGCGAAGTTGGACGGGGCGCGTTTCCGGGGGTGAGGGGCTGCTGGAAGTGAACGAAAAAGGCGCAGTTCCCTTCCAGCAGCCCCTCACCCCCGGCGGTACACGTACCACCCAACATTACGGTTACCACCCATCCCTCCAGGCCACGCCACCGGTCAATATCACGCACCCGAGAGCTGCTAACGTCAATGCGCCTGCGGCCGTTTGAGCAGCGCCCCGCGGTCAACCGAGCGCACATTGAAGTGCAGCCGCGTACCGCCGCGGACCGTGGTCAGCGGCACGGCGCTGCCGGCGGGTCCCACCTCCCACATGCGCTTGTAGAATTCCGGCAGCGAGTTCACTGCATGCTCCGCCACCTGCGTGATCACATCGCCTTCCCGGATATCGGCTCCCTGCGCCGGTCCGCCGTCGACGACGCCGGTGACATACACCTTGCCGGTCAATTCGACGGCGTAAACGCCCAACCAGGGACGTGGCCGGCGGGCGGCATGCCCTTGTGTCTTCAAGCTTTCCAGGATGGGCTTCAACAGATCGATGGGGACGAACATGTTGGCATTGATTTCTTCGCCGGCGATCGTCTCGCGGACCAGCAGCGAGCCGAGACCGACCAATCCACCGTGCTCATCGATCAGCGCGGCTCCCGACCAATGAGGATGCGCAGGCGCGGCGAAAATCGCTTCCTCCAGAAGATATTCCCAGGCGCCCGCGAATTCACGACGCGCCAGCACGCGAGCGCTTTGTGGGGGGGCAAATTCGCGCGCACTCAAGATGTGTACCTCGCTGCCGATGCGCAGCGCTGCCGAATTACCCAGGGCGATCGCCGGCAGGTTGAGCTTCTGCAGCGGCAGCACCAAGCCAAAGCCGGTGACCTGATCGTAGGCGAGCGGGTGGGCTGCCACCTCCCGGCCATCGGCATTGCTCAGCCACACATCGGTTGCCTCGGTCATCAAATAGCCGATGGTGAGTACCAGGCCTTCCGCGCCAATCACGATGCCGTTGCCCAAGCGCTGCGAACCGAGGATCGCGGCGGTAAACGCATCCTCCGGTACGACGGCACGCAGCTTCGTCACCGACCGGCTTATGTCTGCCAAATTGAGTGCCGTCATCACCCGGACCTTAGGTTGATCGCAGTCACAATAGACTAAACGTTGTGAGGTGAAAACGCCGTCAGGCACCCCACGTTTTTCAAATCTAATTGAGAATCGTTCTCACATCAAACCGGCGCACGGATCCAGGATCTCCGAGGCACCCAAGCACCTTAAGCGTGGATAATGGGGTCCGGCCTGGTAACTCCAAGGATCGATTGTCCCATCCGCTTCTAAGGATTGCGCTCGCGCTATACATCGCGTGGGGTGGCTGGCATTGGCTGGCCACCCGCCCGGTGCACCCGCCCGACGGCGTCCTCGCACAAGATGATCCGGTTCAAGTCACTCTGGACCCCGGTGCGCAAATCAGCCGGGGACGTTGGACGCTCACCGAGCGTGCAACGTATCGGATCACGGCGCGCGTGCTTGGCAGCGAGACCTATCACTTCGACGCATTGGCAGATCTCGTGCCCGAGGACCTGGCCCTGGGGTGGGGGCCAATGTCGGACAACCGGGTGCTTCGCGACATCGACATCACCCAATCGAATCGTTTCTATTACTGGCACAGTGCCGCCTTGCCAGTGCCGCGCGACGTCATCGTCGCGCACAGCGCCAATACTCACGTCATTCCGGGCAATCGGGCGATTGCCACCTTGCTCGCGCGCGTCCGGACCGGGCAGGTCGTCACGCTCACCGGCACGCTGGTGGATGGACGGCGCAACGATGGCATGTCGATCAAGACCTCGCTGACCCGCACGGATTCGGGGGCGGGCGCCTGCGAGGTTTTACTGGTCAACGATGTGAGCACCGATCGATAACTACCGCCGGTGCAGCCGGCCGGCAGTACATCGTATACTGGTGCAGGTGGCGCGCGATTTTCATCAAGCGGTCCGTGAAGCGTGTCTCTGGCTGCCGGAGGCCGAGGAATTCCTTGCGCATGGATCACCCAACTTCAGGGTGCGCGGCAAGACATTTGCGACCTATGCGCTCAACCATCATGGAGACGGGCGGGTTGCATTGTGGCTGAACGCGCCGCCGGGCTCGCAGGAGATGCACGTGCAGGCCGAGCCGCGGCATTTCTTCGTGCCAGCCTACGTCGGACACCGCGGGTGGCTCGGCGTGTCTTTGGACAAGGGCATCAGCTGGGCGCGGGTCGTGGCGCTGGTGCGCGAAGCCTTCGAGAAAACCGCACCCAAGGACCTTTGTGCCTCCCTCGGCAAGACGCCGCACATCAAGGCGCCCGACAAAGCGCTGGCAGCGGAGCAGATCGATCCGTTCAAATCAGCGCGAGCGCTGTCGGTGCTGACGAAACTGCGCGCGATTTGCCTGAGCTATCCGGAGACCCGCGAGGGCCGGCAGTTTGGGCACCCGGTATGGACGGCGGGCAAGAAAAGCTTTGCGATTGCACGCTATCAGGGTGACGCGCTGACCTTGTGTTTTTGGGTCGGCGTGGCGGCACAAGGCATGTTTACGCCCGACGATCGCTTTTCAATTCCGCCGTACATGGGTCACAACGGCTGGATCGCACTGGACGTCACGCGTCATTGCGACTGGAAGGAGGTCGCCGCGTTGTGCGAGCAAAGCTACCGTCACTTCGCCTTGAAGCGCATGTTGGCGTCCATGGCGAGCAGCAGCGCGCCCATCACGCCGGACTGAGGTGTGAGCCCCGGCGTCACCACATAGCGATCAACCGCTTCGAGAATCTCGCGCCGATCCACGTACCCGCCCAGCCAGTGCTGCATACGCCGACGTACCGGACCCAGCAGTTGCTGCTGACTCATCACGCCGCCGCCCAGCACGATGCGTTGCGGCGACACCGTCATGACCAGTTGCGCACAAAGTTGCCCGAGGTAATCCGCTTCGATTTCCCATTGCACGTGTTCCGGCTCGAGCTGGTGCAACCCGGCGCCGCTGCGCGCAGCGATCGCTGTTCCTGAGGCCAAACCCTCCAGACAATCGCCGTGAAATGGACACACTCCCGCGAAACCTTCGTCGCGCGGATGGCGGCGCGGATGGATGTGCCCGATTTCCGGATGCATGAGCCCGTGAATCGGTGCTCCGCCACTCACCACGCCGCCGCCGATGCCGGTCCCGACCGTCACGTAGACCAAGCTGTCGACGTCGCGCGCCGCACCCCATCGGTGTTCGGCAAGGGCGGCGGCGTTGACATCGGTATCGAATCCCACCGGGCAGCCAAACTCGCGCTGCAGCAATCCGACAACATCCGTGCCGCTCCAACCGGGCTTCGGCGTCTTGCCGATGCAGCCGTAGTGCGGCGAGTCCTGGCGCAAGTGCACCGGCCCGAACGAGGCGACGCCGATGGCCGTCAACCTGCCGATGCGGCGGCTCGCCGCCTGCATGAATTCGCACGTCGCCGCCAACGTTGCGGAAGGGTCCAAGGTCGGAAAGCGCTGCTGTTCATGGATTTTGCCGGTGCCATCGGCAATGGCACACACGAACTTGGTACCGCCGGCTTCAACGGCACCGTAGAGTGCGGACGCGTCGAGTTGCATCGGCGCAGCATAGCTCATCTGCCGCCGCTATAATGGCGGCCACGTTGCAAGGAACCGTTTACTCATGAATGCCGTGCTCGAACCCGCCGCCAACGCCGGCACCTTAAGCCCCGAATCGCGCGCCATGATCGAGCGCTTGATCGCCTTCAAGACGGTGTCACGTGACTCCAATCTGGGTCTGATCGAATGGGTACGCGACTACCTGAACGGATTCGGCGCCAAGACCCGGTTGACGCACGACGCGTCCGGCAAGAAGGCCAACTTGTTCGCGACGCTCGGTGATTCCGGCAAGCCGGGCCTGATTCTCTCGGGGCACACAGACGTCGTTCCCGTCGACGGTCAGAACTGGGACACGGATCCCTTTGCCGCCGTGGAGCGCGACGGCAAGCTGTTTGCGCGGGGTTCGGCCGACATGAAGGGTTTCATCGGCATCATTCTCGCGCAGGCGCCGCGCTTCGTCGCCGCGCTCAACGAGAAGCGCCTCGATGCGCCGCTGCATTACGCGCTGAGCTATGACGAGGAGGTGGGCTGCCTCGGCGTGCGCGGCTTGATCGAGGATTTGCAGCAGAACTCGATCCGGCCGGCGGGCTGCGTGGTCGGCGAACCCACCTCGATGCAGCCCATCATCGCGCACAAAGGCACCCATCGATTTCGCTGTGCCGTACATGGCCGCGAGGCGCATTCCAGCTATGTCACCCATGGCGTCAACGCCATCGAATACGCGGCACGCCTGGTCGTCTACATCCGGCAGATCGCGGACCGGCTGGCCCAGCTCGAAAAACGCGACTACGGCTTCACCGTGCCGTATTCGACGTTGTCCACGGGGCTCATTCAGGGCGGTATCGCCGCAAACGTCATTCCGAAGGATTGCATTTTCCAGTTCGACATGCGCACGCTGCCGACTGCGTCGCCTGATGCGCTCTACCAGGAGATAAAAGCTTACGCCGAGCTGCTGGCGCGCGAGATGCAAAGCGTCGATCCGACCTCCGGAATCGACCTCAAGTGGATGAGCCAGACCGTGGGCCTGGCGGCGAAGGAGACAGACGCCATCGTGCAATGGGCAATGCAGCTGTCGAAAAATCACAGCGTCGGCAAAGTTTCTTACGGCACCGAAGCAGGCCTATTCCAACAAATGGGCGTGCCGAGCGTCATATGCGGTCCGGGAGACATCGCGCAGGCGCACAGCCCGAACGAATTCGTCTCGTTGGATCAGCTGGCGCAGTGCGAAGCGTTCGTGGACCGGATCCTTGCGACCGGCTACGCCGCGGCAGCGGCCACGTAGCTCGCGCAACGGCTCGAAGCGGCGACATAGCGATCGTGCACGCTGCAGAGTCCATCCTCGGCGCGCACCGCGGCATATGCGGAACTCAGGCTCGCCAGGCCGGGCAGGGCGCGTTCCAGTTTCTGCGGCTCGTGCATGAAGTGGCTGCAGCCGAGGCAGCACCCGGCAGCCTGTGTGCTCATTGGCCGAGGCGATCCCAGAAACCGTTGAAAACCTGCGTCGACAGCACGAAACCCAGGGCCACGTTGACCACGACGCCGATGGCAAAGGCATAGAACGGACGCGCGCCGAAGGCTGCGAATTCGCGCAGACGCGTGGTCAGGCCGATGCTCAGGAATGCGAACGTGAACGCCCAGGTGCGCAATGCCTGCAGCGGTGCCACCAAAGCCGGCACCACCTCCTTCTTGTACGCGGCATAGTCATAGCCCTGCGACACCAGCGTCACCAGCGCCGAAGCGACGAGAAACCCCAGCACGAATTTTGGAAAACGCCGCCAAATCTCGGCGGCGCCGGTCCTGTTTTGCACGCCGGTCTTCTCCCAGCGCGCCGTCGCGATCAGAGACAGCACGAACGCCCAGACGCCGATCCACATATCGCGTCCGATGACCTTCATGAGCGTGAAGGCGGTGACGGCGGCATCCGGCGTCCCCGCGATGCCCGGCACGTTGCCGGCGTAGCCACCGTAGGCCTGGGCCGCAGCCAGGCCTGCCGCATCCGCGAACTCCGACGTACCGATCCACGCTCCCGCGACACCGGTCGACAGGCCCAGCGTTCTGGCAGTCAGAGGCAGCACGAAGATCATCGCGATCGCCCAGAGCACCACCAAGGAGATCGCCACCGAAACATGTTCTTTCCGGGCACCGACTGCGCCGCCGACGGCGATCGCACCCGACACACCGCATACCGCGCCGCCGGTACCCAGCGTTGCGGCAAGCCGCCTGTCCAGGCCCATCCAGGTGGCTGCAAAGTATATGGTTCCGAATGTCACCAGCGAGACGATGGCGGCTTGCACGATCGCGGTGGGTCCTGCCCAGGCGATCAACGTCAGCGGCAAACTCGCCCCCAGCAGGACGATGCCGGTCTTGATGAACAACTCCACGCGCAGTGCCGGACTCAGCCACCGAGGTACGCCGACGGTATTCGCCAGCAGCAAGCCAAGAGCCAGTGCCACCAGCGGCGGTTCCAGATTGTAGTGAGCCGATTGATCCCAGAGCCCCAGAAAATAGATCAGGGTGGAGACAGTGAAAATCGCGAGAAACGCCGGCAGGAAGCGCGAAACCGCAATTCCCAATGCGGCGGCACCGGCTCCGAAGGCGGCTGACCACAGCAGGAATAACGCCCCATACTGCAGCCAGTGCTGTGCGAGCTGGGTGCGCACATCCGCAAGATGACTCCACTTCTGCGGCGCCACGGCGATCCATTTGATACTGCCGCCTGCCGCGAACCCGGCAAGCGCCGCGGCGATCAGCGCCAGCCCGATCCAGATGGCCCACCAGTCTTCGTTACGGAACAGCTCGCTCCAAGCCGAACGTCGTGCGACCAAGGTGCCATTTGCCTGTTGGGCGATTTCCGCCATGAAAATTCTCCAGCCGGTAGTCCCCACACGTTAGGCGGCGGATTCAAGGC
>Ga0116226_10006367_pt1 | contig 10599 bp, 11 predicted proteins | sample S1TSphfallax_FD_89692 | JGI IMG/M metagenome (GOLD analysis project Ga0116226, IMG submission 89692) | Host-associated microbial communities from peat moss isolated from Minnesota, USA - S1T2_Fa - Sphagnum fallax MG | ecosystem: Host-associated > Plants > Peat moss > Unclassified | place: USA...
CGGTGCCGGTCTTGCCGCCGGAGCTGTAGCCGTTGAGCGCGGCCTCTTTGCCTGTGCCTTCGACGACGATGCCGCGCATGATCTGGCGCATGGTGGCGGAGGTCATCTCCGAGATGACGCGGTGCGCGCCGTCGGGAAGCTGCGCAGGCAGCTGGTTGGTGGGATGAAATGCCGCGGGCTTCAACCGGGGATCGCCCTTCATGGCGGGGGTGGACTGGAGCAGGAGGCGCGGTGGCAGGTAGGTGCCGCCGTTGGCGATGGTCGAAACCATGGAGACGAGTTGGATGGGTGTGACCAGGACCTCCTGCCCGATGGCGAGCGAGAGGATGGAGGTTTCGGTCCAGTTTTTGGGGGTGCGGAGCAGGCCGCGGGTCTCGCTGGGCAGCTCGATGCCGGAGCGGTCGCCGAAGCCGAAGTCGCGCATGTACTGGTAGTAGCGGGCGGGCGGCACCTTCATGGCCATCTTGGCGGCGCCGACGTCGCTGGAGCGCTCGAGCGCGTACTGGACGGTGACCATCTTCATGTGGCCGTCGGATTTGTCGTCGTGCAGGGTGCGGCCCTTGTAGGTCCAGGCACCGTTTTCGCAGTTGACCATGTCCGTCGGGAGGACGCCGGCAGCGTCGAGGGCGGCGGCGTAGCTGACCAGCTTGAAGGTGGAACCGGGCTCGTAGGCGTCGCTGACGGCCGCGTCCTGAAGCGTGGCACCGGTGACGGTGCGGGGATTGTTGGGATCGAAGCGAGGCCACTCGGCGAGCGCGAGAATCTGGCCGGTGTGGGGGTCCTGCACGACGACGGTGCCGTGCGCGGCCTTCACCTTCTGCATCTGGGCATCGAGAGCGCGCTCGGCGATGTACTGGATGTTGGCGTCGATCGACAGGACGAGGTTTTCGCCGGGAGACGAGGGCGTGACGACGCTCGAAAACGCCTGCTGCTTGGCGTCGATCTCGCGCTGCACTTTGCCCTTGGTGCCCTGCAGGTACTCGTCGTACTTGCGCTCGATTCCGGCGAGGCCGGCGTCTTCGGCACCGACGTAGCCGAGGACCTGGGCGCCAAGGTTTCCGTTCGGGTAGACGCGCTTGGGCTCGGTTTGGAAGTGGATGCCCTGCAGGTTGAGCTCGCGGATGCGCTGCGCGGTTTCGGCATCGACGCGGTGGGCGACCCAGGCGAAGTTGTGCCCGTTGTTGAGGCGGGCGAGGATGGCTTCGGGCGTGGTGAAGGTGTCGGCGGGGTCTTTGTGGATGATGGTGCTGAGGATGCGCGCCCACTCGGCACGGTTTTCGCCAATTTCGCTGGGAACGGCGAAGATGGAGTCGAGCTGGACCGTCATGGCGAGCTCGGTGAGGTTGCGGTCGTAGAGCAGGCCGCGGCGCGGGGCGACGTCGGAGCCGCGATGCTGGATTTTGGCGGCCTCGTCTACCCAGTGCTGGTGCTGGAAGACCTGAAGCGACACCAAGCGGACCGCGATGCGGAGCGTCCAGAAGCAGAAGATGGCCACCACCACGTAGAACCGCACGAGACGCATGGAGGAACTGGGCGTTCCGCGCGGATTCTGGCGTGGCGTTGGACGAGGCATCGTTGGCTTCCCCGGAGATGGCTAGCGGATGGGTTCAGGGCTGATGGAGGCGAGGACAGGGGCACCGGCAGCGGCGGGTGCGCCTTCGATGCCGACCACCTGGCCAGGCTGCGGCGCTTCCAGACCAAGCTCGCGGGCCATGCGATCGATGCGGGCGGGCTCGGTGAGCTGCGCTTCGGTCAGGCGAAGGTGACGATTCTCCTCCTGAAGGCGCTGGACCTCGGCACGCTGCAGCTCAATCTGGTAGCCGAAGTGCTTGGAGAGATAATGCTGCTCGACGTAGGTCATGGAAAGCACGAAGATGCAGAACATGGCTGCGGCAAACATACCCATTTCGCGCTTGCGGATGGGGTCCTCGGACTTCTCGATGCGGCTGTTGTCGATGGTGCGGGCGAGCAGGATCTCCGGGATGGGGCCGCGGCGCAGGCTGGCCTGACGAGCCAGAAGCTCGAGGTTGCGCTCGCGGATCAGTTCCATCCGATCTTTGCTGATGCGTGCTCGCGCACCCAACATGTCCATTGTCATCGCAGCCATCGCGTCCTCCTTCAGGTGTTGCAAAAAACTCGTTAGCGGTTGCGGTATTTTCCCTTGGCTGGGGGTCGCAACCCAATGTCCAATCGTTCTGCCGCTCGCATCTTTGCGCTTCGGCTTCGTGCATTCCGCTTGGTCTCAGCGGGGGTCGCCGTGATCGGCTTCCGGGTCAAAACTTCAAAACTTTGGGCGTCTTTTGCGGCTCGGAAGGCGTCTTTTACCAGCCTGTCTTCGAGGGAGTGGAAGCTGATCAGAACCACTCGTCCGCCGGGCTTCAATAGAGATTCCGCGCTCAATGTATGCTTCAGCAGCGTTTGAATCTCTCCCAACTCATCGTTCACATAAATTCGAATTGCTTGAAAAGTTCGTGTTGCCGGGTGAATCTTGTCTCCGGGTGTGTTGGGGGCTGCGCCCGCTACGATTCTGGCCAACTCTGCCGTTGTCGTAATCGGGCGAGCCCTTACCACTGCTCTGGCGATTCTCCGCGACCTCCTTTCCTCTCCAAATTCGTAAATCAGGTCGGCGAGGCGGTCCTCGTCCATCTGATTTACCACTTGCTCGGCCGTTTCCCCTTGGCGGAAGTCCATCCGCATATCCAGGGGTCCGTCAGACCGAAAACTAAATCCTCTGTGCGCCTCATCGAGCTGGAGAGAACTCACTCCAAAGTCGGCGAGGATGCCGTCCAGCGTACCGGCAGCCATGGTCTGGGCGACCTCGGCAAACGCCCTCGGCTCAAACCGAATCCCCGGCGCTTCCGTTCCCAGCTCGGCGGCAACCTGCTCCAGCCGGGCCTTGCCTTTGGTCATCGCCTCCGGGTCTCTGTCCACACAGATCAGGGTTCCGGCCGGTCCAAGGCGTCGGGCAATCTCCGCAGAGTGCCCGCCCAGCCCCAGCGTTGCGTCCAGATAGACGCCGCCGGGGCGCACATGCAAATACTCCAAACATTCGTCTAAAAGAACCGGAATGTGCTGCTGGTCTGGCTGCCGTACCAGCACATCCTCTCCCTGGGGAGACTTCGGCGACCATCCAAACTCCTGGGTGGCTGCCACCTAAACTTGTTCCTCAGCCGGTGCAGCTTTGGCTTTGGCCTCGACCTCGGCCACGACATATTTGTCGTCGTTGGTGATTGGGTTGGCCTTCTGCTTCGTCCGGAGCCTGTCTGCGTTGACCACTTGCAGATATCCCGGCTCCAACTGACCGAAGGTTCCGATGACGACAACTTCCCCTTTCAGCCCCGCATCCTCGCGCAGCAACTGCGGAATCACCAACCTCCCCTGCGAATCCTTCTTTACTTCCTGCCCGTAGGAGCCCGTCACGTCCAGATACTTCTGCCGAACCGGATGCGATGGCGACAACATGGCCAACGCCTTCTCCTTCAACTCCCACTCGGCGATGGGGAAGACCAGTGCACGCTCCCCATCCTCCGACGTGATGTAGAAATCCTCGATTCCTGCTTTCTTGTAGGCCTCGGCGTACGGTTCAGGAATCTTGAACCGACCGCTGGTTTCATCCACGCGAGCTGGACTGTGGCCTCGAAACATTGTCTTTTGCTACCTCTTGAACCAACTTGACTAGCCCCTGGAGCCCATCCGAGGAGTAAACTTTGTCTCGGAGCCTTCGTTTTAGTCCAACTGGACCAAATTATCCCAATTTTTGCCAACTTTTGCCAACTCCAGTGTGCGTCGAATGGACAGGGAATGCAAGGGCTAATTTGGGGCTAATTTGGGGCTCGCTCCGGAGGCGTCCAACACGCAGGGGGAACCAAGGAAGAGGACCGCTACCGGCAGGGCCTCTTCGGCAAGGTTGATCTACTGGTGGTGTTTGCTTGTCTGGTTCATGCCATTTTGGGCACTTTACCGATGCGTCCCAATATGGTAGCGATCAAAAAGCGAAAGTCCCGAAATAGGCTTCGTACTAGCCAGCGGTGGGGCCATCTACGAGTGAGTGAGGGACGTCAGGGTTCGGGATTCCAGCCCAGAAAGGCGATTTCTTAGGCGGCGTCCTTCTTCTTCCGGTCCAGAATCCAGACCAGATAGCAGAGGACGAGCAGGTTGATGAGCAACAGGCCGAGCCGCCCGTAGGAGGGTCTCCGCACCAGCTCATAGAGCTCCCAAGGGAGGAACATCGTGGTCAGGCTGAGGGTGAGGTATTCGGCCCAGACCTTTTCGCAGTAGAGGCCCCAGCCTTCGACCAGCGCGACGGCCGAGTAGGCGAAGGTGAAGAAGCCGATCTGCCGCAGGCGGGTATTGTCCACGGTGGAGAGGTGCTCCATGATGAGGGCGTTGATGCGTCCTTCGGGTTCAAAGTGGAGCGCATGTTCAAGGTGTGCGGCCACCAGCCCCAGATCGCGGTGCAGCAGATGGAACGCACCGATGCCAACGGCGAAGAAGAAGGCCGATTTGGTGAGCTTGAAGATGGCGATGGCGAGCAGACCACCGTGGCGCCGTTGTGCCCGCGGCTCCGTTGCATCCATCATCTCGAGATTCCCTTCCATCGTTTCTTCGTGCATTGTCCCACCTGCTTTCAGTTGACGGGAGGCCCACCCAAATGTCAACGCCCGGAAGGGCTGGGTCATCTGGTTCGGCAGCAGGGTTCGCTGAAGCTGCCGAGGTTCTTTTTGGGAGAGGCTCCGTACTGGAATCATCGGCGGGTTTGGTGTCAACTCGACTGCCAATCCAAAAATCGCTGGCGCACGTAACTGAATACGAAGCGCTGAAGCGAAAAGTTCGCTGCCAGTGTTGGGCCTTTCATCAACCACAACTCAGGAAAAGGAAGAAAACCATCATGAATCTCAAGCATATTCTCTTCGCAACATCCGCCGCAGCTATTCTCGGCCTTTCCAGCCTGACCGCTTCCGCCCAGACGACCGATCCAACCGTTGGCGGTGCCGCGATGTACCCCAGCAAAAACATTGTGGAAAACGCAATCCAATCTCCGATCAACACGACGCTGGTCGCAGCCGTAAAGGCTGCCGGCCTGGTCCCCACGCTCGAAGGCAAAGGACCGTTCACGGTCTTCGCCCCGACCAACGATGCCTTCGCCAAGCTGCCCGCCGGTACGGTGGACACGCTGCTGAAGCCGGAGAACAAGGACCAACTGGTGAAGGTGCTGACCTACCATGTCGTCGCCGGACGGATTGACTCGAAGAAGCTGCTGAAGGACATCAAAAAGGGCGGCGGCAAGGCCGTGCTGACGACGGTCGATGGCGAGCCGCTGACCTTCACCGAGGGGGACGGCAAGATCATGATTACCGACGCGAAGGGCGGGATGGCGACCGTCACCACGGCGGATGTCTATCAGTCGAATGGCGTGATCCACGTGATTGATGCTGTTCTGCTTCCCTAGTTTGCCGCTTTCGTAGGGTCGTAAGGGCTTGGCCCCTGTCCGGTATGATCGGGTGGGGGCTTTGCTGTTGATGATGCACATTTTTGAAGCGACGCAGTGGCTCCCCTACCAGGTGGAGCAGGTGTTTGCGTTTTTTGCCAATCCCGAAAACCTACCGCGCCTGATGCCGAAGTGGCAGAACGCTCGGATTGAAGAGGCGACGTTTGCGCCGGCTCCGCCGCGTCCGGCTTCGACGCTGGGGGTACGGTTTGTCGGGGTTGCCGCCGGTGCCGGGACTAAGATGACCATCAGCTTTCGGCCGTTTCCATTTTCGCCGGTGCGCGTGCCGTGGGACGCTGAGATCACGGGGTTCGTCTGGAACGACCACTTTTGTGACGTGCAGCATCGCGGTCCGTTCGCCCAATGGCTGCACTGCCACCGGCTCTCCGCCGAAACCCGCGACGGCAAGCCGGGCACGGTCGTCCGCGACCGCGTGGAGTACCAGCCGCCGCTCGGCGCACTGGGCGAGCTGGCGCATGGGCTGGTCATTCGGCCCCAGATCGCGTCCATCTTCCGCTATCGCCAGCGCCGGACCGAGGAACTGCTGCCGCTGATGCTGGCGACGCGGGTAAATACTCCATGACATTTGCCAGAACGCTCCGATAGACTAAATGAGCGAGGTGCCGCGATGCCAAATAACAACTCGATTCAATGGAAAGTCCAAGTTTCTTCTGAAACCGATGAGCGACTGCGAGAGTTTTTGCAGGAAGAGGGTTATTCGGAAGCTGACTTTTCGTCAGTTATCGAAAAAGCAGTTCGCAAATGGATATTCCACAGGACGGTGGATCACATTCACGAGCGCAATCGGCACATTGACCCAGAAGTGATTCAAGCCGAGGTGGACGCCGCACTGGCTGAAGTTCGTGCAGAGCATAGAGCGCTCGCACTCCAGAACGGATAGCAGATGAAGGTCGTTTTGGACACGAATATTCTGGTGTCTGCCCTCATCACCCCGTCGGGAATTTCGGGAAAGATTCACGAACTGTGGAAAGATGGCTCATTCCATTTGACAGTTTCTGAGGAGCAGATTCGAGAGCTGCAATCGACTTTCTCAAAGCCGCATATTCGCAAGCTGGTTGCTCCATACGCAGTCGGAAAACTCATCAACGATCTCCGAAGTTTCGGTATTGTTGTGGATTCTTATCCACGCCCATCACGCTCAATCGACCCAAATGACAATTACCTGCTCGGCATGGCGGAAGCTGCTTCGGCCCAATACTTGGTAACCGGCGATAAGGGACATCTGCTCTCCCTCGTTCGCCACAAGCAGACTCGCAGCCTATCCGCCCGCCAGTTTCTTGATCGAATCGGGTAGTCCATCTACCAATGGGCATCTTCAGCGAGCACAAACTTCAGCTAGAATCAGACCACGAGGTGCCTGTATGCCGACCGACCAAGCTATTCGAACAACAATCAAGGTCTCAAAGACGACCGACCGTGAGGCCCACTCAATCTCCGGGCCGAAGAGAGTTCGCAAAGAGATTGAGTTTGGCAGTCCGGAATGGGACGCCAAAGCCCAGCAATTTCGTGAGACGCTGAACGAACTCCACAAATACACACAAGGAATTGATCCTGCAATCATCGAAGCAGAAGTGGATGCTGCCTTAGCGGAAGTTCGAGCGGAAAAGCGAGCTAGAATGGCCTTGGCAAAGACTGGAAGCTAACGATGAAGGTTGTTCTGGATACGAACATCATCGTGTCTGGATTGATAAATCCCGGAGGGACACCCGGGACGATCTACAGGTACTGGCTCGAGAAGCAGTTTGTCCTCTTGGCCAGCGAGGAACAGATAACCGAGGTTCGAAATACCCTGCGAAAACCATCCATCCGCTACAAGATGGCGCGTCCGACAATCGGAAAGGCCATCAACGACTTGCGCGAAATTGGTATCCATGTTCGGTCGTCCCCCTACCCTCAAGTCAGTCCTGACCCCACGGATAACTTTCTGCTCGCCATGGCGGAGTATGGGAGGGCCGACTTCCTGATCACCGGAGACAAGAGCCATCTGCTGCAACTCGCCAGCTACAAGCAGACTCGCATCGTTTCGGCTCGTCAGTTTCTCGATCTGCTTGGTTAGCCAGCGGCGACGGTGCGTTTGGCGACGGAATCGACCAGCGTGTGGACTGCTGGCGCGGCTTTGAGCATCGCACCTTCGGCCGTGAGGCCGTACTTGGCACGCAGCGCCTCCGGCTTGCCGTGTTCGATGAACTGGTCAGGCCAGCCGACGCGGACCACCGGGGTTTCGAGTTCGAGGTCGTTCAGGGTTTCGAGCACCGCAGAGCCGAACCCGCCAGCCAGCACATGGTCTTCAAGCGTGATGACCAGACCGCAGCGACGGGCGTACTTCTCGACAATCTGGCGGTCAATCGGCTTGGCAAAACGCGGGTCGATCAGCGCGACGCTTAGCCCTTGCTGCTCCAGTAGATCGACCAGGCGCTCGCCTTCGCCCATCATCGCGCCCAGCGCAAACACGGCGACATCGTGGCCGTCGCGCAGCACCTCGGCCGTGCCGACGGGGATCGCCACCGGATACGGCTTCACGGCGGCACCCGGGCCAGTGCCGCGTGGGTAGCGGACCGCGGCGGGGCCGTCGTGCAGCATTGCGGTGTACATCATGTCGGCCAGCATGTCTTCGTTGCTGGGCACCATATGGATGATGTTGGGCACGCTGCGCAGGTAGGCGATGTCGAACAAGCCGTGGTGCGTCGGGCCGTCGTCGCCGCTCAGGCCGCCGCGATCCATGCAGAAGACGACGGGGAGATTTTGCAGGCAGACATCGTGGACGATCTGGTCGTAGGCGCGCTGCAAAAACGTGGAGTAGATGGCGCAGAACGGCTTATAGCCTTTGGTCGCCAGACCCGCCGCGAACAAGACGGCATGCTCCTCGGCAATGCCCACGTCGAAGTAGCGGTCGGGGTGCTTGGGACGGAACTCGTCCAGCGCGGTGCCGTTGGGCATGGCGGCTGTGATGGCGACGACCTTGTCGTTGCGGTCGGCGAGGCCGCTGAGCGCCTCAGCGAAGATGGACGAATAGGTCTTTTGCCCGGCAGGCTTGGTCTCGCCGGTTTCGGGGTTGTACGGGCCAAGGCCGTGGAACTTCTTCTGGCCGTCGATGGCTGGCTGGAAGCCGCGCCCCTTCTGCGTGATGGCGTGCAGAACCACTGGCTTGGTCTGCGTCTTCAGGAACTGGAAGGTTTCGATCAGCAGCGGCAGGTTGTGGCCGTCGATGGGGCCAAAGTAGGTCAGCCCAAACTCCTCGAAGATGACGCCGCGCCCAACCAGACCTTTGGCGGCCTCTTCCGCCTTGCGGGCCATGTGGCGCGCAGCCTTGCCGCCGAACTTTTCGATCAGTTCGGCCGCTTTTTCGTGCAGCGTGTTGTACATCGGGTTGGTGGCGATCTTGTGGAAGTACTCCGCGATGGCCCCGACGTTTTTGTCGATGGACCACTCGTTGTCGTTGAGCACGATGATGAGCCGCTTGGTTTGGGCGGCGATATTGTTCAGCGCCTCAAACGAAATCCCATTCGTGAAGGCGGCATCGCCCGCGAGAGCGACGACGTGCTCCTTGCCGCCAGCGAGATCGCGCCCCACGGCCATGCCGAGCGCTGCGCTCAGGGCAGTTCCGGCGTGGCCCGCGCCGTAGCTGTCATGCTCACTTTCAGTGCGCAGCATAAAGCCGTTCAGGCCGCCGGGCTGGCGTATGGTGTGGAACTCGCGCTCGCGGCCGGTCAGGAGCTTGTGCACATAGGCCTGATGGCTCACGTCAAAGACGAAGCTATCTACTGGCGTATCAAACACATAGTGCATCGCAATGGTCAGCTCGACCACGCCGAGATTCGGGCCGATGTGCCCGCCCGTCTTTGCCACACTCTGGATCAGGCGTTCGCGGATCTCTTGTGCCAGCACAGTCAGCTCTGCGATCGAGAGTTTCTTGACGTCGGCCGGCGATTGTATTGTCTCTAAAATCGTGCTCATCAGCGTATCAGTTCACCAATCCACAGTATACGCCGTGGTCAATTCTGCACATCGACTGTATCGAATTGACCACCCATTTAGTCGTGCGTAACAATCATCCAGCCCAACCGCAGCATCACGTTGTGCTGGGACGGGTTGGCGGGAAGCCAGTAATCGCGCAGTTCCAGCCGCAGGCTCGTCGGATAGTCGTTGGTTTTGTGTGGCATCGCCAGCGCCAGACCATAGTCCAGCGCATTTCCCGTTTCAAACAGGCGGCTATACCCGAGGAGCGCCATGGGAAGGTACTTGCTTTTCACGTTCCACAAAGGGATGCTGCCGTCGACGCTCACATAGCCGTCCGGGTAGGTTCCATCGCTGAACGGTCCCATCACGCCCAGCTCAACAAAAATGGGCGCGGGAGGGAAGAAGGAGAACCCAACCCCACAGTTCACGGTCGGCTTGGTTCCATCCGTCGAGCTGCTTGCGCCAGCTCCGCAGATTGCTCCAGCCCGGACCAGATAACTCGCGTAACTGTAGTCCGAAGTCGATTGAGCACCCTTGCTTGGAACCTGAGCTTGCCCGGTTGCGCTCGGCGCGTCTGGAAGTTGCGCCCATGCCCCAATTGCTGCTGACAGCCCTGCAAAACCCACCCACACTGCCAACCGATTGATCGTCTTGATCGTCATTGCCTGTCTCCGCCTTGAAGTTGTGAAAGCGGCCTCAGTCCTGTAGGTCGCCTCCTCAATCAACATCGCGGTTCAAGCGGGGAGAAAACAATACAATCCACCTCATCTGCCGCGCAAATGAATCTCACGGTGCAAGCAATTGATTCGGTGATGCTTACGCGAATTGCTCGATTACTCTGCCACGCCTTCGAGCGCGACTTCGCTCGGCAACTCCGAGCGGAAGACACCTTCCCAGCGGGCGACGACTGCGCTCGCCAGGCAGTTGCCGACTACGTTGGTCATCGTCCGGGCCATGTCCATCAGGGCGTCGATGCCGAGGATGACGAAGATCGGCCCGGTGGGTAGGCGGAACGTCGCCGCCGTCGCCAGCAGAACCACCAGCGTCGCTCGCGGGACCCCGGCCACGCCTTTGCTGGTGAGCACCAGCGTCCCCATCATCAGCAACTGCTCGCCCCAGCCCATGTGGATGCC
>Ga0116226_10006368_pt1 | contig 10598 bp, 8 predicted proteins | sample S1TSphfallax_FD_89692 | JGI IMG/M metagenome (GOLD analysis project Ga0116226, IMG submission 89692) | Host-associated microbial communities from peat moss isolated from Minnesota, USA - S1T2_Fa - Sphagnum fallax MG | ecosystem: Host-associated > Plants > Peat moss > Unclassified | place: USA...
AAAACCTTCAAAAATTTATTGAGGTTGCTCATAAAACGATGTTGGAAAATTTAGTTCCTTTGAATGTTTACCCAAAACCCAAAACCCTACACCCTAAACCCTGAACCCTAAACCTAAAAGGTGAAAGTTTTACTTGGGGCAATATAATATATAATATTCTTCTAATCCATTATTTTTGGAGCATTTAAAAAACTATGTATCATTGAGTCTATTGGTGTATAATGCATCTTTTCATTATTGAAATCAAAATTATTAGATGATGCATTATTATAAGTGAGAATTTGAAATTTTGAATTCATATGCAAAATAAACAAACTTGCCCATTGGTGATGAATGGTGACATTCAAATCTTTGTATAATGGTGTTTCAATTAAATCTCGTAAAATAACCATCACCATATATGGACAAACATTTCCTAACATACAAGTTAATTTGTATTCAAAATGTTGATTAAGAAACACACCTATTGTTGCATCATCATGTGGTAGTATTGATTAAGTTTGATCAACATTTGCAAGGTCATTAATAACACTATTATGCATTTTATATTGCCCATACCTTTGCAGTTTATGAATTTGAACAAGAGCAAAACATGTTGAAGTAAGATATTTTTTTAATTATGTTAATTTTTGGACTGATGGAATGATTTTGTTTCTAAAACTTTTACTCGATACTTGATATAAGGTTGGTTTATTTTCATTTATATTATGTAAACAACTTGTACATATGTATGATGTTGAACTAGGTTCTATTTGAATTTAAAAGTATATGAATGTTACCTTAACAATTGATTTGAAAAAAAATAAAAATTTAGAAAACATAACCTTTCACAACTAAAACATGGAGTTAAGGGAACATCTTGGGTTTGTTTATTATCAATATCAATATATTGAATTATATATATTTTCCTTCATATTAACATTATATTATATTTAATTTGATTGAACATTGTCATTTTTAAAAGATTCTTGTAATCTTTTAATATATATATATATTTCATGTGATTCATAATTTGTGATTAGGTTCTTTTAATATTTGGAAACATGTTAATGAATTTTTTTTTTGCATAATAAATTAGATATGGATAAACCTTTAATAATTTAGAAATATTGTTGTCATAAATGCCCAATCAAAGTTTTTTTTTTTTGTGTTACACTAGGTTCAACAATTAGATGGAATGTTCCATTTGAATTTTTGGGAGTTTTTAAAACTCTAGTAAGGAAACTTGAAGTGAACAAATTAAACAAAATTTCATTAATAGGAACATTTGTGTTGTTTTAAAAAATAATTATAAGTATTTAAGATGATTAAATGTTTTTTTTGAATAATATTTGTATTACAAAAAGTGTTGAACAATGAAACAACATATTCCAATGGTGAATCCCAATTACCTTTCAAAATGTTCATTAATATAAACTCAATTTTTTCAATAAAAACTCATAACTAGTGGCAAGAATTGAATAAAAAATTGTTGCACCACTCATCTTGAAAGAAATGGGAAATCATTTAAATCTATGGTAACTTTGAGATTGTTAACTAAATATACAATTAACATATTGAATTGGTTTAAAATGTTGAGAATTGTACACTATTTGTAAAGGAATAGATTGAAAATCCATTCCACATCGAGACATAATGCATTTTGATATTTTATTCCAAATGTAAATTGGCCTTTAAAGATATTCAACTATCCAAAATATTGGAGTGAAATCTTCCCAAAAACCTCCCATATTAACACTTAGTGCCATTTTTGTCACATATTGATGTTCATTCATGACCATGCCTTGATGCAAATCAAACAAAAAAATTGGATTTAATTCTCGAATACAATTGTTGGGTTAAATCTACATTCAATAATAAACATTGATTTAAATGTGTCATGTCATTTTGCATCAATTGAAGAGATGATAAATGATTATCCAATATATAAAATTAAAAATTAAAAAGACAATTCATTATTTCATATTTTATGTTGAAATTAAATGAAACCCATATGAAGGCAATACATGTTCAAATGATGAATCAACAAGATTTAATAAAGGTGTTTCCATTCTAATGAACTTTAATTTAATGGATTTCTATATAAACAAAACCATGGTTCCCACATAAACACATTAAAAAAAGACACAATCAATTATTCATTCAAGACTATATATATATATATATTTATTTATTTTATTTTTATTTTTTTGGGAAATTCCTTGTATTGAAAAAAAAATTATAATGGAAAATTGCTTGGACGGAAAAAAAAATTGAATTAAAAACTGCTATCATTTTTTTAAAAATTGCAATAAATAATTGTTTGCATTAAAAATTATTTTCAAGCCATTTGCATTCAATAATCAATAACATAAGTTCATCATTGATTGCAATGGAGCCATGAAAAAACCCTAATTTTTGAACCATTGATTTTGAATGACAAGCATTATAATGGACACCACCCATTGGAGAAATGATGACATCCGTTATGTGACAATTTCCACATTTTTTTTGAAATGGAAGTGCAACAAGGCTAGTTATGGACAACAACACTTTGGTCACCTAAAGAAAAAGACAATATGTTAAAATAAAAAGGAAAATGAAGATGAACTTAAATAAAGGGAAAATGTGGAAAAGGTAGAACAATTAAAAAAGAATTAAAACCATGCACACACATACACATAATGTGTAAACAAAAAGAATGAAATGCATAAGAAGTTCATAATAAAAGATGTTGTGGAAAATGTAATAATTTTAAGAATTAAGACCAAAAGAAAAGACAAAAAGCAAGATAAATAATCAATAATAATAATAAAAATACTAAGATAAAGTCATTCCAACATGAAAATAAATGAATTATACCGCCTTTTAAAAATCAAATGAAGGTTTTAAATATGAAATTTATTTATATGTTTATTAATATATTATCCATTTATATATTATGTGATTGAATTTATTTTTTCCATAGAATGGTCATTGAAATTGTATTCAATGACAAAGTTCAATTTGTTTTTCAAAGCAATTTATATTTTTAAGGAGGAAAAAATATGTACATTATTGGAAAAAAATTAAGTTTAAACTTTAATATTTTCATTTGAACAAAATCGTAATAAAATATCAAAGTTCAAAAATGATGTTTTGAGTAATGTTTTAAATGAAATAGGTTAAATAGAATGCACAATATTTCTTTGCCACAATAAATGGCCTATTTAGCAGCCTAAATTAGTTTTTTAGGCTTAGCTTATGTAATGACACGTGTCAACATGATACATGTTGAATTCAATGAAATTAACAATAATATGAATATATAATATTCATATTTTACTATTTAAATAATAACATATAAAAAAATATAAATAACGCGACTACCATTGCAACTTGATGCCACATATTGTCTTTTGTGACTATAATTTTATGGGATTTGTCCAAGGTGATTAGGCACTATCACAAATTGCATATGGTAATTACGACTAAAAGTGAGTTGTAAATCCAATCAAATATTTGTAAATTCCTCATAATGCATAAACCATATTTTTCTCGTTTAAAAACCAATGCCAATGATTTTGGTGACATTAGATGCACCAAAAAAAAGGCTACAAACCTTTTTAATGCTCAAAGGCAATGGGTCAATGTGGAAAAAATTAGAAAACTTTATTTAAAATTATATATATATATATATATAATTGTTTACCTTCCCATGTTAAAATTAAAATATGATCTTTTTTGAGCAATCACGTTCCAAACATTTTATTTGATATTTTCTATTTAAAAAAAATTCTAATCAACTATAGTTTAAAAAATTCAATCTTAATAGCAACATTGTATGAAATAAAACATGGATATTTATTTTTTGGAAAATAATTATAATAGAGAAAAGTTATCTCATTGTAGTTTTATTTTCTATAGGCCATTATAGTAAAGAAAATTATGCGGCTGCTTAATTTTCCCTTCTTAAGAAAAAAATTCAAATGGTTGCTTTTGCTTTTATTTGCATTAAAATCGAATGGCCACCCAATTGTTTTCTTTTGAAAGAAAGGAGAATCCAATGGCTTTTCATTCTCCTTACTACATAGGCAGAAAAAAAACTTCAAATTATTTTTTTAAGAGAAGTCTTTTCTTCCAAAAATAACCCTTAATTTTTTTGTAGAGCAAAATTAAACAGTTGACTAGTTCTCATGTTCTTTCAAGAAAAGGAAATTTGGGAGGCCACTTGATTCTCTTACTTACGTGATACACCCAAAAAAGAAAACTTCAATTTTTTTTGGTGGAAAAATTTGGGTAGTTGATTGATTCTCATGGTTTTTAGAGAAGTGGAAAATCAAGCAATTGTTCAATTTTATGTTCTTTTGGGAAGAAGAAAATCTGGTGGTCACTTGATTCTCCTAAAAGCTTGGGCCAAGAAAAAAAAAACTTGAATTTTTTTTGTAGAAGAGAATTAGGTAGCCATTTAATTATCTTGAGTAGCCAAAAAAAAAAAACAAATATGAAATTAATTTTTTGTAAGGGACATTCCTTTTCCCAAAATAACATGACAATTTGGTGGCTGCCCGATTTTCTTAAGTTCTCAGGTGAAGAAAAAAAAAACTTGAAAATGTTTTTTGTAGAAGAAAATCAAACAACTACCCAATTTTCATGTGCTATTTTGAAAAGGAAAATCTTGCGATTGTTTGATTTTCCTCAATGCTCAAGCCATAAAAAAAAAAGCTTTTCTAGTAATGGACAATTTGGCGACCGTTCAATTTTCATGTTCTTCAAGAAGAGGAAAATAAGGTGGACACCCAATTTTCATGTTCTTTTTGAGAAGAGAAAAATTGGGTGTTGTTTGATTTTCATGTTCTTTTAAGAAGAGGAGAATTGGGTGGTTGTTGAATTTGCATGTTTGTTTAGGAAGAGGCAAATTGAACGATTGCCCAATTCCAATGTTATTTTAGGAAGAGGATAATTGGGTGGCCACTTGATTCTCCTGAGTGCTGGGCCAAGAAAAAATACTTGAAATTTATTTTTGTAAAGAATAATTAAACAATCATTTGATTCTTTAGTTCCTTTAAGATGAGGAGAATCAAATGGCCACCCAATTCTTTTGATTGTTTAAGCAAAAAAAGATTTGAAATTTGTTTTGGCAAAGAAAAATCAAGTGGTTGTTTGATTTTCATGTTCCTTTGAAATGAGTAGAATCAGGTAGCCACCAATTTTCTTGACTGTTTAAGGGGAAAAAAAAACTTAAATATTTTTTTTTCTGGAAAAAATATTCCTTTTCTTAAAAGAACATGAGAGTCAAAAGATCGTTCGATTATCTTAAGTGCCCATGCAAAGAAAAAAATTGAAGTTTTTTTGTAAAGGAAAATCAGGTGCCAACTCATTTTCATGTGCATTGGAAAAAAGGATAATTGGGTGGCCACTCAATTTTGATTTTCTTTTAGGAAAAAGAAAAAGAAAATTAAGCAATCACTTGATTTTTTTCAGCGTTCAAAAAGAAAACTTTGAAATTTGGTTTTCATTGCATTATTTTTGTATTTCTCATTATTATTTTTTAATATAGTTGATTACATGAGATGAACATTTGGTTTTGTTTGATGTTTTTTGTGTAAATTTGAAAAGAACATAGGATTATGTGAAGGATAGGAAATGAATTTACCTCTTTCAGTGCATGTTGAACATTTGATAATTTGCTACATAACTAAAGAAAGCGAGCTTGAATAGTTTTAAAAAACAACCTTCGTTAATATCGTGTAATGTTGTGCTTTGAAATATCAATTTCTTTTTAATGTTATTGTCACACATTGGCCTCCATTGTATGCCTTAAGAAGTTGTTGGTATTTTGTTTTGAAATTGTTACCAACAACAAAAACTTTTTTGTCAAATTCACCTTCTCCATTTACAATGAATAATTGTTTTTCACCTTTGGGTGAAAGCATGATAAATTAGACCAAAAAATACATTTGCTTAAAATCTCGTTTTAAAATATAAGAAAGTAGATTGAAAAGTTTTTTATCTTTCATTTTGAAAACATCTATGCTTACATTGGGTTTATGGTAAGTTGAGTATAAAATTTGAAGAACTTTAATTTAATAATAAAAAAACAAAGTAGGTTTGAAATTGACTAGTAAATATGTATATTTTCAAACCTATTTTCACCCTACAAGCTAGATATATTTTTATTAAAATGTGAAAAATATGTAAAACCACAAGTACATTTTAGGGCCCCATTAATTCAAAATTAAAAAAAAATGTAATGTTTCATTTACTTATAATCTACATAAGGGCTATAAAGTAGATTGTGACCTTTGCTTGAATTCCCATGAATCTACTTAAACCTATTTTAAACATGTATTTTTTATTTAAAGTTTTTAAAAAAGTTGAAAAAAAAGTTCATGTTTATCTTTGAATTAAATAATGTTTTAAGTTCAATATATCAAAGCATACATCCTAGCTACTTTTCATTTATGTTGTAAGGAACATTTGCAATTTAATTTACCATGCTTTCACTCCATTGTTATCCCCTACTCCTTTTACACCAATGATGATGACAACAATGGTAATAAACCTCCAACTTTAAATAAAACTTCTGAATTTTTTAGTGGAATCCATGTGGAAAAACATGGGAACTAACTTGAGTTGGAATGCATGAATTGATGACACAATTGTTGTTGAGTCAATTGTAATGACAACATGTGCATCACCTTTTTCAAAACTCGTTTTAGACTTTGATTCAATGCAAAAATTTAACACCTTCACAAACATGCCTTTGTACAATTGTTGTTTATGTATTTATATATGAAATGATTTCACCCTCAAAGTGATTGTGGTCAGAGCTACCCTATTCAACAAATCACAATTCAAATATGCATAGCTAGGATCTTCCATGTTCATATTTGTAATTTGATCAAAGGTGCCATACTTATTAAACACTTTTACTTCAAATGCAACATCTTTAATTCCAAATTCCAAGTCATCCACCGCAACAATTAATCTAGCTTCTTTCATTAAAACAACAAGCATTGTGCAAAAAAAAAAAGAGTATAACTTACCTAAATGAATTTGAAAATAAACAAATGAAATAACATTTGGCAAAACTAATAGTTGCAAAAACACACATTTGACAAAACATACACTTGTAAAAACACACATTTGCAAAAGAAGCAAAAAAAAAATCAACAAATGGTGGAAGCTTAAACCAAGCACACTATTCCTATTATGAAAAAAGAAAATCAATAAACATATAATGTTGTAGAAACCTTTTTAAACTTTGTATTGAATTTTAATAATGTTGACTATGGTAGATTTCAATTTAACAATAAAAGATCATATCCATGATTTGGTAACTAAATTATGGTCTAATAATGAACAAAACATCAATACCCTTAGCATTTTATGAATTTTAATTATGCACCTCATGCTTACATTTAAGCCTTGAATTTTTTTCCATTATTTTCATTTTCATTCATATATATATATATATATAAACATCAACTTTTTATTATCATGTACATAGAATATTAATCACATTAAAAAAAATTCAAAATTGAGTTTTTTTTCCCTTTTTTTGGTTAGATGTATTAAATGTTTAGTTTTAAACAAAATATTGTTTGTTTGTTTTGTTAAATTTTCAAAATTAAAATTTTCCATGCCCAAAAAAATGATTTTGATTTGTATAAAATATTTTGTTGAAAATAAATCTTCAGTAAGTCACCATATTATGAAAGAAAAAAGAAAAAAAAACACCCACCCCCTTTCTCCAACCACCCCATCCCATACCACCAAAAACCAGATTCCTTGGAAAATAAAGAAAAACTCAACCTTATTACCTACAAAAACAACCAAACTTCTCCTTCCAATGCCACTAAAAAACCAACCCCTGGAAATAGTCCCATCCACAAAACAAAATCACTTCTCCCACTCCCACCCCAAAATTTCCTTTGAAAGCGGGTGGAATTATTCCATCCTCCCCTCCTCACCCAAAAATAACGCTTTTGAAAAAAAATTATTATCCCATCATCCCTTTTTCTTAAAGCTCCACTTTTTACAATTTATAAAATAATTGGTGTTTATCTGCAAATTTTTGATTCAGTAATCTGTGATTGACTGGAACCCCCTCGGTCCCTTGAGAGCCCCAACCAAAAAATATTTCTCACATCTAAGTTTAGTTATTTACATTTTTGCAACCCCACCCCCATAAAACTAAAATTGTAAATGGGTGGAAGATTATTACTAGCAAACCTCTTGGACCAATCATTATGATTGGCCAACCAGAAACAAAAAATAGTAGTCAGATCATATTAATAATTGCATTCTTTTCTCATTGGTGCACAACTTTATTGCCTCAACAAATTGTGCCAAAATTCTGGGCCAAAACCATTTTGTGGGGGCAACATAAAGTTTCAGGCTTGAATTTCAGGCTTGAGCAACAAACTGACCATTGTAAAAGGTATCCACAAGTTTGCACATATGGGTAGGCGTTGTTGTTGTGCTAGGTTGTAATACATAAATAATTGGTGTCTGTCTGCAAATTTTTGATTTGGTAATTCGTGATTAGTTGGAGCCCACTCGGTCCCTTGAAAGCCCCTAGCCAAAGCGAGATGGTGTTCCTGTTTCAGGTGATGCCATATAGCTCTCCCACTCTATCCCCTGAAGGTGGGGAGTTCGGTCTCTTGTTGTAGGTGGTTTGGCTACACATTCACCCACTCATCAGTGGTGAGTTTGTTCACCCAGTCACCCGTTGGTGATGGGGAGTCCACACGGACCCCGACTCACCCATTTGCTTAGCCACATTTTGTTAGGGTTTTTTTCTTTCCTTCTAGATTGCAACCACATAATGTTAGGGTTTTCTTTTTTGTGGTACTAATAATACTTATGTTAATCCTTTCTCTTGATCATTTTGCTTGCAAAATGAGTTTACTAACTAGTCAACCTATAATTCTTTTAATCTACTTGAATTATCCACTCCTTATACCCATTGGAATTCTAGAATAATAAAAAAATCAAATCAGTGAGAAGGAAAGAAAAATTAAATATCTTAACCCTTCTACTTTTCCTAAATTTCCACCTATAAACCTCATTGTACTCCTACCCAACTTTTTTATAAAATTACACACAAATCTATAATCTTATTTATTTAAGTAACTTTTGATTCTTCAACCCCAATACAAGCTCAGAAGGTGTTCCCACAATTCCTCTACAAGATAGAAACAATAAAGGGTCCATAAGCTATGGGTAGGACAATGGGTGATATGACATTTATCATGGTATGCCATTCTTAGAAGCCCTTCTATCATAGAATTGCCCTAGCATTTTGGACTTGATATAAATTGAGCATTCAAAATGAAAGTATGAAGAAGAATAGAATTAATTAGATTCTATTAGAAATACTATAAAACAAAGTCATCCAAGAGATTGTAAAAGAGATGATAATCCTCTTCCAACTAATATCCTTATATAGGTTCATATTCTACTAAAATAATTACAACTAATTACCGAATAGTTAACCAGTTAGCAACCGGTAAGCAACGTACTAGCAACTTATTAGCTAATTGAAATGCACTAGTTACGTAATAGGTACAGATTTACTTATATAAGTTGTATTACCATCAATACAACCAGTGATCCGTGAGGGGTGCAAACATTGATTCATGCTTGTGATCAATATAATCAATTAATGTTTATAAAAACATGATTGGCATTTGTATAACTGTTGTTCTATGGTCTGGTTAACATGACCCTCACTATAAACTGGTTTTCATCCTTAGAATCTGCTTATTGAGGGAAAAAAAATTATTTAAAAAAAAACACGAGTCAACAACTACCATCAACTTACATATAACAAGTTATATTTACATGTTTACTACTAATAGACTTCACCCTATATCTCAATTTATTTTGGTCTTGTGTTGGTGATTTGATTTCATGCGAGTCTGATGCAATTTTTTGTTCTTGTGACTTTTGTAAGGTTTTAAGAAAGAAAGATGGTATAGAAAAAAAAAAAGTCATACAATAAGAAATGATAATCTTCGTCATCTCATTCTATAGGTTGGTATGCAACTAATAACTATTAATTTTTTTTGAAGCAAGTTGTATTGATCACTCGTGTCCAGCATATTTTTTTCCTCCATTATTTTGGGGGTGCTTTTCAAAAAGCAAAATGCCTTCTCCAGCCTACAATGGCCTTGGGCCTTACCCCTACCCTTCACTCAAGAAGGTGAGGTTACCTGTGTAGATCCTGGTTTACCCAGGCCCATAGAAAGGAAATTTCTCCTTTGTTTACCTTCCCAGAGAAGGAAACTTACTTAAGACAACAACATCAGGAGGAACCGACAGCTTTGTGGCGTGCCTCTTCATCCATCCCAAACGGCTAAGTAATAAGCGATTTTGGCCAATTCACAAAAATCTCATTCGGCTAACGAAAACTTCATCCATTCTCACCATGAGAACCACAGAATACCGCGTAGATCTCGCTTGTTCCGCGTTCCCGAAGCTAGCCCGAAGCTCGAACCAAATCCGAGGCAAGAGCCGCGGACTTAAAAACGCCTGTCGTGCAGAGGAGAATAGTGGGTTCTCGACCATTCGCGTCCCTTCGTTCTTGTCCTTTCGCTCCTTCGCTCTGCAAAGCTTCCGTCGTCGCATCG
>Ga0116226_10006369_pt1 | contig 10598 bp, 5 predicted proteins | sample S1TSphfallax_FD_89692 | JGI IMG/M metagenome (GOLD analysis project Ga0116226, IMG submission 89692) | Host-associated microbial communities from peat moss isolated from Minnesota, USA - S1T2_Fa - Sphagnum fallax MG | ecosystem: Host-associated > Plants > Peat moss > Unclassified | place: USA...
CTAGATATGTGGGCTTGGGTGCCTTATACATATATGGATTTGATGTTACATGTTATGTCTTTATCTTGATCTATTGGTCTTTGAACTAGATGGGGAGATACACAAGAATGTTTAAGCAAGGAGGGGATATATTTTGGGTCTTGGGATTGTGATTGTTGCTTGTGATGGGTGCACCTAAGACTTCAACATGGTGGTGCATGTGATACTCTTTTAATAACTAGAGGTTTATTTTGTGGTCACATTTGTTTATTCTCCCAAAGAGGATGTTAGAATTTGGTTCAATTGTGTTAATTGAATTGAGATAGCTTAGATATGCAAGCTAGATTTAATGGGGGGGTTGGCATAAATGTCCAAGACTCATTTCATTTGGAGATCATGTAGTGGGAAGGGTGGTCGTAGGTTGAAGGATGGGAAAAGCAATTGAGGTGAGTGGTAGGGGTTGGTTCAATGGGGCAAACTACTTAAACTAATTATAGTCTTAACTCTATAAATATCATGAATGAAAATGTGGATTACCCTTCAACAAGGTTATTATTAACTCACAAAATATGTTCAAGTTCTGATATGATTTCAATTTATAAAATTGTGGTGGTGAGTGTGGTTTGCTTCACAAATGAAACACTAAATCCAATAATGTTAACATTGATTGGCTTGTGAAAAAAACCATTCACCTTATTATTCTCCTTATCAAATAGCATAACACAAGATTATTTCTTATTTATTAAAAAAATTTGAAACAATTACATTTTCGTTCCATTTTCAATTTTCCATTCTTCGCACCACATGTAGAAGAGTGCCTCGAAGAGGCCTCAAACCTCCATGCTTTGAAGCACAAGATCTCAAATCTTGTGCATCTACCATTTCATCACCAAGGCTTTTCATATTTAACATAGTCAAAAAAAATTCTTTGGCCCCTCGACTACACCCTCAGTAAGGTTTTGCCACACCAATTGAACTCTTCTCCCCTTCATCCCCTCCCCTTCACTTTGTTTTTATTCATCCTTTTGTACAAAGATGATGTTTTTTCTTGAATTCTCCCAAAGTTACCAAGGGGTAAGATTTAAACTTCAAAAGAAAAAAAACAAGGATGCTTAATAAAGTGTCAATGGAGTACCATGTGATTTGTCAAGGTGAAATTCATTCCCACTTCCTTTAGTGGAAACAATATACTCCATTGGTAATAACTCTTTTTGCACAACATTCAAACTTCCTCACAATGGAAATAAGGTATAACTATCATGATATCCACAAAATAGAAACCTTTTAAAATTTTAATATCGGGTCAAAACCATGCAAAAACAACATGTAATGGTCAAATGCAATGTTTTCCCATTCATTCACAACTAATGTTTTCACCTTGTCATGTGAAAAGACCAATATATATAGGTTGGCCACATGGCAACATTGAATATGGCATCAAGACTTTGATTCAAAGACCAAATTATTTTTATTTTTCATTTCTTTTAACAACTCACAATTCTCAAGTTTAAAAAGATGTGACCCCAATGTTTTTTCAAGTTAACCTTTTAGACAAAAATTAGGGAGCACTTTACTTCAATTCAATTAAGACATATGATGTTTAACTATTGGTTATTTTGAAGAATCACAATGTGTGACCTAAAAAGAGGGCCACTTGAATATTTTTGGAGCACAAACCAATCACAATTGAAATGGAATTGTTATGGTTTGGTATACCTAAAAAATCCAACTAGTCTATTTCATTCATGATGAAAGAACAAGTGAAGTGCCAATCGGAAGGCTATAAAAATGAGAAATGAATCTTGTTTCTTATTCATGAGTAGCCAAATGTGGATTCAAATTGAAAAAGGGATGTTTGAAAAAGGTTGGAATTGTGGAAAGATGGGGTTATAACTATTAAAGTGGTTTTCTTTGTTTACATGGGAGGAAGAATGGAGTAGTAGGATTTTTGTTGTGAGTCAAATCACAATCAAATGAGCCAACATGATTGCTTTATAAAAGATTGTGAATCATTTTTATAATTTTATAATTTTTTTCATAAAAAGGGTTCCTTGGATGAAATCTTTTGCAACTTGTTATTAAAATTACTTATAGTTTCCCCACTACATCACATCTTTTTTTGTTAATATTTTTTGAATAACTATGAATTTTCTAAAAGTATGCAAATTTTTTATTTCATTCAAAAATAAATTATAATTTAAATTATACCAAAATATGTGTTAACTATTTTAGGCTTTAATTTTTATATCATAAGCTAAATTTTTTTTATATTTCATGTACATTACACCCCATTTACGTGTGGTAAACGGTTCTTGAATTTTTTTAATTTTGAAACATATTTTTAAAAATTTTAAAAATCAAATTCCACAACTTTATAATTGTTAATGCTTTTGAGTGTGGCTATTAGGTTATTATTATCTCAAAATTTTCCCACCAAAACATTTTTATTCAAAGAATCCTTAGTTAATCCTTTCTAAAATATTCTTATATAAAGTAATTATTGTTGAAATTCAAAAATCCTTTGCTAAAACCAAATCTTGAAATTAAATGAAATGACTTTTTGATTTGAATTCATTTACATTTATATTAACATTTATTTAACAAAAATTCTTATGATTAACATGGCATTAAAATTGTACCACATAAAACATTTCTAACAAAGTTTTCAACATGGTTATGGTTTGTTTGATCATGATTTGACCCTTGTGAAGGCTTGGTGAATAGTGGTTGAACATGGTGCTTAACAATAATTTTGTTTGTTTGTTTCTCAAATTTGGTGTAAACAAGAATCTTGGAAGCTAACTAATGTGTGTGTGGTGTTGTGTTTTGGCTAAAGATGGTAAGAAAGTGTACGTTGTGAGGCTTCATAAGCATGATTTTATAGCAAATGTTGTAGTTAAGTCTCATTTGTTTTGTTTTTTGTTACAAAATGTTGATGGTGTGATATGTGTGATTGGCAAAACACATGTATCTCAATTACTTTTGATGCGATAAGATAGAAGATTGGGCCATTCATTCCTTTATTTCATGATGTTGTGATCTATTCCTTAATGTTAGAGATGCCAACTAAAGATGATGATAATCTTTATATACTCAAAGCTAATGTGAAGTGCATTTATGGGTGCATGAAATGTTTCCAAGAGAAGGGTATGATCATACTAATAGTGATGTGTGGGGTTCAATTCTAGGTAGTAATATTCTAAGTTTTTGGAGATTATTGAAAGCAACATTTTAAATGTGTGCAAGGTGAAGTTGGTATGTGAAAGATTTGAAATGTTTTTGGGTGATCCACAAAGACTTTTCATTGCAATCGTTGAACTATCAAATGTTGTATTTTCAATATCATACATTTAGTTCCAAGAAAGAGTGATGGCAATAATTAAAAAGGTACCAAGTTGAGGTCCTAGGGTTGTAATGATATTGTAATGAGCTTTGAAGAACAAAAATAAGAATGTAAATTTAAAGGGAGGGAAATTAGATGTGAAATTGAATACACAAATCAAAATTGGACATTCGTGGGAGGAGTAAAATGAACAATTTGATTCAACTTGGAAACTTCAAATAATTAAGGAATAGAGTCAATGTTCATGGATGTTAAAATTATGCATTGTGTCCAATTGTCCAATTTGACAACATATGCATACCATTGTTGATTTGCATTGATTTGTGAAACTAATAAAAACCACATGTGTTTTGTACAATATTTGTGTGGTGAAAGTTGTGTCAATAAAACATTTGAAGAACAATGTATTGGTTCAAAGCAATTGTTATAGTTTCCCCTTTTTTTTTCTGTTACACTTGTGAAATAAATTGAAATAAATCATATAGTTGATAAAGGGAGCAAAATTACCCATTATAATATTATTCAAGTTATGGGAACTTGCACCAATGTACATATAATTAATAGCAAGACTAGTTTAGTGTGATGAGGCCCATGGTGGACCAATTTTTGCTTTGGAACCTCAACATTACTCCAACAAGCCAAGGATAAGAGTAGTTGCAAGGTAGGGTGGTTCATTTTTTGCATCATAATGTAATTTTTAATGAAGTGTCATGCATTTAAATGTTATTAACATGCCATAAAATCAACAATATGCCAAATTTGTGATTACACTTTAATTGTGAACTTCAATAAGAAGACATTTATAATTTAAAATTATAACATATATGTACTAAATATATAGTGATGAACTTTTGAAGTTGAAATATGGATTGACATTTTGTTATGCTTTTCTATACATGCATTTTTGTGTATGGTTTTTATTTGGGATATCTTATAAAGATTCAATATATGTCATACTAAAGCACTAGGAACATAGATGGAAATATATTGTTAAAAAAACCTTAACCAAAAAAAGTTATGGACTTTTAAATGTTTTGGAACGGGCCATATTTTCATAAATCCATATCATAATCATTTTTTCATGGATTTCAATTTATTATTCTATTAACATGTATGTTAAAAAGTTGTTTAAAATGGCTTCTCTTCATATGGATTTTTTTAGTTCATTAACCATCATGTAATTCCCCATTTAACTAAGGATATTACAATAGACTTCCATTTTAACATTACCATATGGATTTTTAGGGAGTGATGCATTTGTCGAAAAAAAAAGAGTCACCCTAGCTTGCAACCACCCATAAGTAACTTTTTACCCCCTCTATTTTTTTTGGTGAAGGAGGTTGGGAAGGATGGACTAATTGAGGAGGAGGGAAAGATAGATTTATAAAGAAATACATAGAAAAGGAGTGTATGTTTGTACATAGGTATGTACTAATGTTGGTCTAGTATCTACTTTTGAACATACCAACTTGGTCTTGGTATTGTTTAGTGTAATGTTTATTTTTCATATTGGGTGGTAGTGGTATTTACACAATATTTGGAACTTTTTAAACAAAATGCATTGGTGATGTGGCAAAATTCTATCTATAAATAGTTAAACTATTGTTCACTCAACATAATTAAGAAAAAAACTCAAACAACCAACTCCATCAATCCTTAATGGCCAAAAAATAATCTTCTAGCTTACACATTATTAAACAATACCAACAAATCGATGAGAGAATATAGATTAATAAAATACATATTTTCAACAAATTCTCCACCCAACCTTAGGATCACACAAATTGCTACAAAATTTATCTTCCCCTTAATAAGAGGTGAACATCACATGTAATTAAATACTTAACTAACCTTAATTAAAATATCTCATAGTTCCAAAAGTTAATGCATATGTCACAACTATTTAAAGTTAAAATTAATTTGATAGGATGTTAACATCCAACATCCCCATTTAATGAACTATCCAATTATGCATTTGATCATGCCCATCAAACATTAAAAAAAATCATGGTTGTTGGTAAATAATGCTTTGGTCAATATATTTGCAACCATGTTTTCTATGTTGTAATTGATGTTTTTATTTTCAAATTTTTGAAGTAGGTGGATTGGCAATCATGCACAAGATTATAACTTAGTTAAGTTTAGTTAGAGGTCAAAGGCAAAAGTCAAAAAAAGAAAAGGATTCCAACTATAATTTTGCAACTTGTTGAAACATATTTTTAAAATACAACAAATTCAAGGTTTTTTTCTTCATAATGTGGCAACTTGAGCCCATTTTTTCTCAAAAAAAATTAAAACCCTTTGTAACTTTCACACCTTCGCTTTTTTTCACGAGGTTGCAAAACATTGCTAAAAAAAAAACACTAGTTGCAATACACTAACCTAATGAAACCATTTTCAAGTTTGTTTCGCACCAATTGATGATGAATCTCAATAGGTTTTGTGTGAGCATGAAAGGTGGGCTTTTCCAATAAAAATATATCATCTTGATTATCATCATATAACAATGGGTTTCATTGACATGGTTACCCAACAGTTTCAAAAAATGATGAAAACCACATTGATTGCCTTGTTGCTTGGGAAGCTACCACATGTTCAACTTTTCTTGATGACACATAACAATACAAGGTTATTTCTTATTATTCTAATTAATAATTCCATTGTTTAATTATTTAAAAAACTTACATAAATCAATAATCATCAATATTGTTAACCCAATTTGCATCACAATAAACACACAATTTGTGTGTTATTTTAAACAATATCATAGCCCCCATTAGAATAGTGACTTTGGTAGGAATTTATTTTAAAATATTTTAAACACATAATACAATATTGGTCAATTCCTTAGATATGGTAGACATTCTTGTGGGAACACACTTGGCCCTAACTATGGTTTACAACTCCTTCATAATGCACTTGGCCCAAAAATGTTCATAGAACCTTTGCTATGGTAGACATTCACATTGGAATGCACTTGGCCTTGGCTAGAGTTGACATTCTCGGTAAAATACAATTGGCCCCAACTATGGTTTACACCCCTTTGGGGACTCACGTGACCTTGGCTATAGTAAACAATCTTGTCAGAATGCACTCAACCCATCATGTTCATGTCAAAACCTTGGCTATGGTAAGTTCCCTTGTCAAATACACTTGAGCCTAGGTATGATTTATCCCCATGGTTTTAAAACACACTACCTAGATCAATACATCATCGATAATTCCTCTAAAGGCAAACCAAAATCAACTATGCCTTTCAAATAATGAAAATTCCTTTTAACCATAATCCAATGAGTTTTATGTAGGATTAACCATGAATTGGTTGACAAACCCCATTGCCTAAGCAATATGAAGTGTTGTATATACCATTGCATACATGAAACTTCCAAAAGCATTTTGAGATGACCCATATCCTTTGAAACTTTACAATTGGTAAAAAAAGGGCCCCACACTAGCCTAATTTACCTTATCAAAGTGCATCATTATACTATTCATTAACTTAAATATATCATTATTTCTTGTCAAACATGATTCATTTATATTCCCAATATTAGATCTCACCTAGATCCACCATTTGGAATTTCATCGAGAATTTTTCCTTTGCTTTTTTCAACAAAGTCAAATCGTTAGATGCCAAAATGAGATCATCAACATACAAAGTTATGATCATAAAAAGTTGCTTTCAACTATCTTGAAATAAATGTTACAATCAACAAAAAAGAATTCAAGTAAAAAAATAGGCATCAATCTTGTGCTTCAAAACATAAAAGGATTTCATAAGCTTACATACCATGTTTTCATTACCTTTTGACCACAAAGCTTTCAAGTTATTGCATATGTATTTCCTTTGAAAGATCTCCAATAAGAAAGACACTTTTAACATCCATGATTTTATGCACCTTGAGATCTTGAATTGTTACAATTGCAAGGACAACTCAAATTGATTCCATTCATGCGACAATGCAATAGGTTGCATTGAAATCAATATTTTCACCTTGTAAAAACCTTGTGGCCACTAAATGAATTTTATGTCTTGCCATAAAACCATCGGCATTATACTTGATATTGAAGATCCATTTGTAATTCATTAGTTTGCAATTTGATAGAAAAGAAGTTTAAAAAATTTGTTTTGAAAAGATTGAAATTCAAAATCCATGGTCTTTGTCCATTATAATCTTCACTATCTAAAGTTTCTTTAAGAAAACAAGGCTCATTAACGTCAACCAAAAACACATGTAAAATTAAATTTTTCCCAACCAACAATATATTTTCTTCCATTTGTTGAAATAAAAATTATCCTCTTTCTCTAGCTTTTAATTATTGAAATTTTCCTTCATCCTCCATCTTTAGCTTTTGATTTAAAACCATTTGTTTCAATCCAACATCTAAACTTAAAATAATCATTTATGTATTAAAATTTATATATCCATCAAAGATGACATCACAAATGATGATCACATATTGGCTTATAAGGTTGCATAATTTGTAAAGTTTAGTCTCTTCATTATAGCTAATGAATATGCATTTGACACCTTTTGAATCCAATTTTGTCCTTGTTTCATTTTGCAAATGAGCAAATGCAACACAACTAAACATACACAAATGATTTATGAAATGTTTGTTGTCACATGAAACCTCTTTTTGTGTCATGCTTCAAACTACCTTGGTAGGAATTTGATTTTGGACATATGTTGTAATTTCCATCACTTTTGCCTAAAAGCTATCATTCAACTTCATGTGTTACAACATGGATCACACACTTTTAACAAATGTTTGATTCAAGTCCTTTCATCTATTTCATTTTACTTTGTTGTGTATGGAGTGGTTGTTTGCTTTATATGTCATTATTTTTGTAAAACACATTGAATTTTTTGGAGCTATACTATCCACTTCACCTTGATTTTCTTTTCAATTTCATTTTCCACCAAAATCTTGAAAACCTTTGAATTTATCAAACATAATAAATTTAGATTTCATGGTGTAAATGAATGTTTTCTTTAAAAAGTCAATGAAGGTCAAAATATTTTGCCATTTGATGAAATTGCCATGGATATTGCTCAAATTTTATATTTGCATGAAAACCCCCACTCAAAAGAAATGGGGCATGGTTATGTTTACCATATTCACATCCATCATAGAAATTCAAATCATGGTTTCCATTGAGAACTATGTTTTCAACAAGGTTATTTCTAGTCATTATTGTTAGGCCCTACATAAAACCATGTCCAAGTCTTTCATGTCATGTATCATTATTTTTAATTTGGTGCTACAACTTGCAACCAAAGATCGAGTTATTCCAACCAACTTGTGTAACTCCCTTCTTGGATGGCCCCAACAACCACCTTGTTTGAGTAAGAAAATGTCAACTAACATTTAATGGGTTCAAATTCCACTTCAAAGCTTTGCCCCCAACCTTGTTCTGGTAATTAATTGATTAATAACAATTTGTTTGCCAACTTTGGGACATATAATACATCTCCAATTTGCATTTGGAAATCCCATTTGGAAATTAGAAGATGATAATGCCTTTACCACACACACCAAAGATCTTGGTTTTTCTAATATATATTTTGTGATCTTAAGGAAAATTTTCAAAGGTTGGAAATACTTCCTTTTGAAAGGTGAGATGGTGTGCAAAACTCTAAAATCAACATACCAAGTATATTTGCAAATTGAATGTATTGATGAAGTAGTCACAAGATGTTTAACCTTGCTTACTATAGTTGCATGTGAAGAACTTTGGAACTTGTTTTTGCCATTTTGCTTTTCCTTGTAGCATTTTCTCTCAAATGACCTTTAATACCACAATGTTTATAAGAATTGTCCCACGATCAAACTTGTTTTTCTTTGAATGAATAAACAATGTTCTTATATGCTTCTTTTAAAAACAATTTCTCCAACTTTGATTTTTAATGACAATAACTCTCTTGAAATGATTTCCCACAAAAAAAATTCATGCAATGAAAAATCCTTCCAAAGTACTATATTATTACAGTAATATTGCAACCAAGACAAGGTAAACTAGTTGTGTTTGCCCCATACATGCTTGGTAAAACCTAAAATCATTCATGCATGCCTATTTTCTTACGACAATAATATTTTTTTATAACATAGAAAGCAACAACAATACAAAAAAAAAATCAATTAAAAATTAATTTCCTTATTTTTTCGTTATTAAATCTTCATCGAAGCCATATTGAAGTTTTAAAAATAACATCAAATTAATTAGAAACATTTATATCTCAAAAATAAAATTTATTTATTTATTTTGAAATTGATTTATTTTTATTTTAATCAAGTCTTGCATAATTTTTCAAATCAATTTTTTAAGAATCTCATTTTTATAAGATTTAAAGGAATTGAAGCTAATTACTTCTATGCTTATCAAATAAATTTCATTTAAAAAATTAGTCATATGAATTATCTTTTTTACATTTCATAATGATATGATACCTTGTGATACAAAAAGACAAGTGACAACCGAAATAAAATAAAATGATATAGAAGCATGATTCAATCAGCTATACAACATTCATATTTTGAGAAGAAACCCAACAAGTAGATGGGTAGACTTCAAAACAACCCATCGATCGTATGGGTGCATTCAAAATCTACACATGCATGTCCATTAGCTTGGGGCAATAAAAACTTTCTTATGAGTCTAGTCCTAATATTACCTCAGATCCCTTACCAGGCTGGTACTGGTATAAGGCCCCCTGGTATTGCCTTAGTTTCATACACCAGTGCTGATTCCTTATACCAGACCCAAAACACTGGGTAAGTATGAAGAAGGCTTCAGAGTTGAGAGTCAGGCACACAGACAGCATCATTTTGGTATTATGTAGATGCCCTTGTAATGAATGGGTGGAGTTTAGAAATGTGAAATGGCTCATTTATTTCCCTCTTTTGTTTGATGGGTGGTATCCAATTTTAAAAGGCAGGAAGTGGAAGTTAGTTGGTGGTCCTTGAAAGAATCAAAGTGAAATGTGAAGCAGCCCTGAAGCCCTTCTGAAGCCTGCTCAAGAGTCAGAGCCTTTCAGTCCCCCCAGCCCCCAAAAGGCTGGCTCTCATGGAGGGCCAACCAACCACCACCACCTTGTTTAGACTTAGACTCTGGAGCTCAACCTGTCTATTTACTATGTTGAAGTTTGTAAGTGACTTGCAGCACCACCCAATTTGGTTTGCCCTTTACAAGGAGTGACCTACCTAACCTACCTTAATCATGTGAATGAAAACCCTAGAAAGTAATGGCCTCAACAAAAGACCACCTGACCTC
>Ga0116226_10006370_pt1 | contig 10597 bp, 9 predicted proteins | sample S1TSphfallax_FD_89692 | JGI IMG/M metagenome (GOLD analysis project Ga0116226, IMG submission 89692) | Host-associated microbial communities from peat moss isolated from Minnesota, USA - S1T2_Fa - Sphagnum fallax MG | ecosystem: Host-associated > Plants > Peat moss > Unclassified | place: USA...
GGCAGTAATCCGCGTGGGTCCACTGGTGCGGCATTGTCTCCAGCGCCGCGCACGCCTGCGACACGATAGAAATTGTACTCTGGTACCTTACCCGTGCCGTTAATAAGAAGATGCTCTTTCTCATACACCAAACTAGCCCGAGAAAATTCGCTCATCTCAAAATCCGGGATCAGTTGAATCGCCGAAGTTGGACAAGCCTCCTCGCAAAACCCACAAAAAATACAGCGGGAAAAATTGATCCTAAAATACTCTGGCGTCCAGTCATCCGGCGCCGCGGTCTTCTGCAAATCAATGCAATCAACCGGGCAGACCACCGCGCAAAGATGGCAAGACACGCAGCGTTCCGCGCCATCCGGGTCCCGTGTGAGCACAATCCTGCCCCGATAGCGCGGCGACATTTTTGGCTTTTGTTCAGGATATTGAATCGTCTCGGTCCGGTGAAACAGGTGCAAAAACACCAGCCAGCAACTACGCAACGCCGAGACAATAAACATTTTTACCCCCTTGCCAGAATCACGGCGCCGGTCACGGCGAGGTTAAGGATGGCGAGCGGCAGCATCAGCTTCCACCCATAAGACATCAACTGGTCATAACGCGGCCGTGGCAGGGCGGCGCGGAGCAAAATGAAGAGAAAAATAAATCCCGCAGTTTTGACGGCAAACCAAATTGCGGGCGGCAAAACCGGCCCGTTCCAGCCGCCAAAATACAGCACCACGGTGAGCGCCGAAATCAACGCAATGCCGGCATACTCGCCGATAAAAAACATCCCGAACTTCATGCTGGAATATTCGGTATGAAACCCCGCACCAAGCTCATTTTCTCCCTCCGGGAGATCAAAAGGCAGCCGGTGCGCCTCAGCAATACCCGCAATCAAAAAAAGCGAAAACCCTAAACATTGCGGCACCACAAACCACAAATGCGCCTGTGCCCGCACAATATCGCCTAAGCTAAAACTGCCGGCCAGCATGACCACGCCGATCACCGCGAGCCCCATAAAAACCTCATAGCTAATCATCTGCGCCGCCGCCCTTAACCCTCCGAGGAGCGCAAATTTGCTATTCGAGGCCCAGCCCGCCAGCACCACGCCATAGACCGAGAGCGATGTCATGCCCAGGAAAAACAGCAGCCCGATATTGAGGTCTGGCGCGATACCAAAACCAGGCGTAAACGGAATGACAGCAAAACCGAGCAGCACGGTCGCCATCACGATCAGCGGCGCCGCCACAAAAATCGGCCGGTCAACGAAAGAGGGTGTCCAATCCTGCTTGAACATAATCTTGATCATGTCAGCCAGGACTTGCAGCGAGCCCTCCCAGCCCACGCGGTTGGGGCCGAGCCGGTCCTGCAAAAACCCCAGCACCCGGCGCTCCACCCAGGTCAGCAAAGCCGCCAGCACCACAATGCCGAGCAGGAGTGCCGCCGCCTCCAAAACATCAAATAAAACGGGGATCATTTGGCTACCGTCTGTTGGCGCGCCATGATCGCCGGTGACAGGCTACTCAGTTCTTCAACGCCAAGCACGCGGTCATCTGGCGGCGTCTCACCTGCCACCTCAATGCTGCCGGGCCGATCCTCGAACAGAAAAACATCGGGTGCCGCGGGGGCGCCCAAAAGCTGCGTAATCTGTACCGAATTCCATCCAGGCGCCCAGGGCATGGCCGTTTTATCGCCCTCCATGGTGGTGCCAAAAGGATAATCATCATGCACCGGCGGCATGGGCTCCTGCACGTCCAGATGCGCGGTGGCGGCGGCGCGGCCGCTATAACGGTGCGGCAGGGTCGCGGGCGGCGTTTCCTGCCGGTCCGGCCAGGCGGCAGCGCAGCCTGCCAGCGCCGGCACCGTGGCGGCGAGGCTGGCGAGCAATGCGGCATGGGCTGGCCATTGCGTCACTTCCAGGCGTCCAGCTTCTATTGCCGCATCGCGCAGGAGTTGCCAGCCTGGCGGCGGGTCCGCCGCCCCAAATACCGCTTTAAAAAACACTTGTGCCCTGCCTTCAAGATTGACGAAAATCCCATCACTTTGCGCAAAATTTGCGACTGGTATGGCAAGGTCTGCCTGCGCCACACTGGCCGTGTGAATATGGTCCAGTACCGTTACGGATTTAGCTGTTGCAAAAAGCCGTGTGACGGTATCGGGCTCACGCAGCACATCGCGCTCCAGGATAATCACATGGTTTCCGGATGCAGCCGAAGCTGCGTCGCTAAGCGTGCGCGTGTCCAGCAGCGCCAGGCCAACGCTATTGGCCTCCGGCAGTAGCAGGCTGAGCTGCGCTGCCACGCCATTTTCACGCAAAGCCAGCACCAGCCGCGCCGCCGCTACCAGCAGTGCCGCATCACCGCCCGCAACAATCACCGGCCGTGCCGCCGCCATCAGATTTTTGGCCGTGTACCCCGCTTCGGCTACGCCGGTGACTTCTCGTACCAGCGCCTCGGTAAATGCCAGCGCCGGACCAACATTGACCCGAGTCGAAACGCCATCAAGCCAACCAGGCGCAGTGGTGGCCGTCATTCGCTGCCCCACCTGCCGCAACGCCAAAGCCAGGCGCGGTGCCACCAGAGCTGGATCGTCGCCTAGGAGGAGAAACGCATCTGCGCCCTCAATCTGCGCCAGCGTGGCCGGACGAATGCGCCGCATGATGTTGAGTGCGGTACGTAACATTACTGCGTCAAAGGAGCAAAATCCTGCATAAAAATTCTCTGCTCCAACCACCGCGCGCAGCGCAAAATTAGCCTCTACTGAAGCGCGCGGCGAACCAATACCGATGACGGCCCCTTCGCGGAGCAGACTGGCGAGACGCTGGCGCGCCATAGCGGGGGAAAGCGCGTTGCCCTGGCGGTCTTGCGCCTGCGTCAGCCGTGCCGCGCCGTTCAGAAACCCTGTACCAAATCGGCCGCGATCACACAAAAAATACGTGTTCAGCGTTGGGTTGAACCGGTTCATCACGCGCCTAAAAATACCGCTGCGCTCCTGCACCGTGATGTTGCACCCCACCGCGCAATGCGGGCAGATCGAGGGTGTCGCACGCATATCCCATTTTCGTCGAAATTTTTCTGAAAACGGTTTATCAACGAATACCCCCGTCGGGCAAATTTCCACCAAATTGCCAGCGAAATCACTCTCAAGCGTGCCATCCTCGGCACGGCCAAAATAAATATTACGATGCGCGCCGAACACACCGAAATCATCACCACCCGCATAATCGCGATAGAATCGCACGCAACGATAGCAGCCGATGCAGCGATTCATCTCATGGCGAATAAATGGCCCCAAATTTTGGTTCAGATGCGTGCGCTTAGGAAAATGATAGCGCCGTTCATGATGACCTGTTAGTGCTGTCATATCCTGTAAATGGCATTCTCCTCCCACCTCGCAGACCGGACAATCATGCGGATGGTTTGTTAAAACCATTTCGATCACGGCCTCCCGGAATTTTGCCACCTCCGGATCATCAATCGCAACCCGCATTCCATCCGTCGGCTTGGTCATGCAGGCCATGACGATTTTTCCCTGCGTATCCGCAGGGCCATCAAAAATTCTTACCGCACATTGCCGGCACGCCCCCACCGCACCCAAGGCCGGATGCCAGCAAAAATACGGTATTCTACTCCCCGCCCTAAGCCCTGCCGCGAGCAGATTATGGTCGGGCGTCGCATCAATCAAGCGTCCATCCAGGACCACGCTCAGTGCCATGCGCAGCGCCTATCGTGAATATGGCGTTCAAAATCCTCACGAAAACAGGCAAGCCCGGTTTGCAGCGACGCCATCGCACCTGGCGCCAGCGCGCAGAACGTCCGCCCGGGACCGAGATGTCCGGTCATCTCGGCCAGTAGGTCGAGCTCAGCCCGGCTTCCCTCCCCAGCCTCAATCGCGTTGAGCGTTTGTTCAACCCAAGGCAGACCATCCCGGCACGGCGCGCACCAGCCACAGGATTCCTGCGCAAAAAATTTCTGCAAATTGGCAATAAACGCCACCGGACAGGTGCGGTCATCAAGCACGATAGCGGTGCCTGTGCCAAGCCTATGACCACGCGCGGCAAAAGCCTCCACACTCATCGGCACATCTAAATTCTGCGCCTGCATAAAGCCCGTTGAGGCACCCCCCGGTAGCAAGGCGCGGAATCCAACGCCGGGCTGCATGCCGCCGCCATATTCCTCAATCAACTCCCGCAACGGCGTTCCCATAGGCAGCTCATAGGCACCCGGGCGGTTCACCCGCCCGCTGACCCCAAAAATTTTTGTCCCCGCGGCGCCATTCACGCCAAGCCCACGATACCAGTCCACGCCCCGCCCCATAATATGCGGCACATTGCATATCGTTTCGACATTGTTGATAATGGTCGGATGGCCAAAAAACCCGCTGGTCTGCGGCAAAGGCGGTTTGGCGCGCGGAATCGCGCGTTTTCCCTCCAGTGCGTTCAACATCGCGGTTTCCTCCCCACAAATATACCGCCCCGCGCTGGCATGGATGTCTGCTGTAAAATGAAACCCTGAGCCCAGAATATTTTGGCCCAGAAAACCGCGCGCCTCGGCTTGCCCAACGGCACGCTGTAACGTCTGGATTGCGCGCGCATATTCGCCACGCACAAACACAATACCGTGAGTCGCCTGCACCGCATAGGCGCTTAAGATAAGCCCTTCCAGCAACTGGTGCGGATCACCCTCCAAGAGCAAGCGGTCCTTAAACGTTCCGGGCTCCATCTCATCAGCATTGATGATAAAATAACGCGGGCCTGGGCGTTCTGCCGGCGTTGGCATGGCCTGCCATTTGCGCCCGGTAGAAAACCCGCCACCGCCCCTCCCGCCCAACCCTGACTCCGTAATCGTTGCAACCAGATCGGCAGGTGCCACCCGCCCAAGCACCGCCCGTAACGTCCTATAACCCCCTTCTGCTTCATAACTCGCCAGATCAAGCGGCGGCGCGTCCGGCCGGATATTGCGTGTCAGTGGACGCTCCATCAGACGGGTTCCAGGGAAAGTAATTCATCCAGTTTATTGCAATCAACATCGCCATGTAGCGCGCCATCCAACAACACTGCCGGCGCATGGTCGCAATGTCCTAGACAGACGATTGGTAGCAATGTCATTTTTCCATCAACGCTGGTTTCGCCTGGCGTGATACCAAGGCGTTTTTTGAGATGGGTTTCGAGAGCAGGCTGTCCCAGCATCCAACACGTGACGCTATTGCATAAAAATAACACCGAATCGCCAACTGGACGACGAAAAATCAGATTGTAAAAAGTCGCTACCTCATCAAGTTCGGCAACTGACATGCCCAGTAATGGCGCAATCTCGGCAAGACTCTGGTCACTTACAAACCCTCTTTGCGCCTGCACAAAGCGCAACACATCGGTGCAAGCCGCGCGCGGCACCAACGCATGGGCAATCAGGCCCGCAATGGCCTCACGCTCGGCGGAGCAAAACAAAAATTCAGCGGTCGACATCGGCCATCACAAAATCAATGCTCCCGATAATGGCGATGAGATCCGCCAGATATACGCCCCGGCACAGCCGCGGAATCATTTGCAGATGCGCGAAGGAGGGCGTGCGGATACGGGCCCGGTACGGACCAGTGCCGCCATCGCTGATCAGCGCATAGGTGTTCAGGCCTTTTGCCGCTTCAATCGTAACGGCCGCCTCGCCAGCTGGAATCACCGCCCCCCAGCTCGCATTCAAGAAATGTGGAATGAGCGTATCAATATCCTGCAACATTTTGCGCCGTGGCGGCGGCATGGCAAGCGGATGGCTGGCCTGCACAGGCCCCGCGGGCATGTTTGCCACGCATTGTTGAACGATTTTCAAGCTTTCCCGCATCTCATCCAGCCGCAAGCGGACCCGGTTATAACAGTCACCACGATTTGCAACGGGAACATCAAAGCTAAACTGCTCATAACCGGAATAGGGCCGCGATTTGCGCATATCAAACCCAATACCGGTGGCACGCAGACCTGGCCCTGTAACCCCCCAATCCAGCGCTTCAGCCGCACTATATTCACCAATACCAATAGTCCGGGCGTTAAAAATCCGGTTTTTCATGACCATCGGCTCATACTCATTCAGCCGCTTGGCCAGATATTTGCAAAAATTGCGGAGCAAATCATGCCAGCCCGGCGGCAAATCTCCCGCCACGCCGCCAATACGGAACCAGGCCGGATGCATCCTGAAACCGCAAATCGCCTCGATTATTTCCAGCGCCCGCTCACGATCCGTAAACGCATAAAACACCGGCGATAACTGCCCAACATCCTGCACCATCGTACCAAAGAACACCAAATGACTAATAATCCGAAACATCTCTGCCAGCAAAACCCGGATGGTCTGCGCCCGCGCCGGCACAGTGATACCAGCAAGTTTTTCGACCGCCAGCACATAAGGCAGATTATTCATCACACCCGCAACATAATCAATCCGGTCCGTATACGGGATAAACCCATGCCAGGATTGCCGCTCGGCAATTTTTTCGGCGCCCCGATGGTGAAACCCAATTTCGGGCAGTACGTCCAGAATTTCCTCGCCCTGCAATTTTACCACCAGCCGCAGCACGCCGTGCAGGCTGGGATGATTGGGCCCGAGGTTCAGAATCATCACGCCCTCTTCGCCCTCCTTCATTAACCCTGCATTGGCGGGCAGGTTCTGCATCGCCGCCAGTTCCGCCCGCACCATGGCATCATTCATCACAAAAGGCCCGCGCTCGGTCGCACGCGAAAAATGGTCTTTTTGCAAAGGGTGGCCCTGCCAGCTCTCCGGCATCAAAATCCGCCGCAAATCCGGGTGGCTATCGAACCGGATACCAAACATATCCCACACTTCGCGCTCATACCAATTGGCATTCGGCCAAAGTCCGCACAGGCTGGGCGCGCATAGCGCATCGGCCGGAAGCGGAATTTTTATGCGCAATTCCGCACCGTCCTGGTGCCGAAGAAAATGATAAACCAGCGTAAATTCCTGCGCCAGAGGCGATAATTTGCGCCCCCGCGCGCGTTCATCAACCGCCGTAATATCAAGCAACAACGCAAACCCCGAGACGCTGTCCTGCTTCAGCGCAACACAAAAATCGAGTAGCCTGGCAGCCTCCAGCCAAACTGTGCGAATGCCATCCTGCGTCATCTGAACGACGGGCTCCATCGTCAGATGCAGCGTACTATCCGGCATGGTCATCTGGCCCTGGCAACGTGGTCATCGCCATACGTGCTGCCTGCTTGGTATCACGCTGACTAGGTTTCTCGTAGGGCACCGGACCGGCATCGCCGATGATCCAACTGAGAGGCCGATGCGAATTTGTACCGATTGACTGTTGAAGGAGCAACAAGCCTTCAAACAACGCCTCTGGCCGGGGCGGGCAGCCAGGCACATAGACATCGACGGGCAGGAAAGAATCTACCCCCTGCACCACGCTATAAACATCATACATGCCGCCCGAATTCGCGCAGGACCCCATGGAAATCACCCAGCGCGGCTCCAGCATCTGCTCATAGAGCAATTTTACCACCGGCGCCATTTTTAAAAACACCGTGCCGGCGATCACCATCACATCCGCCTGCCGCGGTGTTGCCCGCAAAACCTCGGCACCGTATCGGGCAATGTCGAATTTCGATGTGAATGACGTTGCCATTTCGACATAGCAGCAGGACAGCCCGAAATTAAACGGCCAGAGCGAATTTTTGCGCCCCCAGGCCACTAAATCTTCCAATTTTCCGAGCATGAATTTCTGGTTGTCTCCGCTCATCCGCGCTTCCCTCCAGCGCGCGGCTGGCGCCATTCGAGACCATCCGAGCGCCATAGATAGGTCAAGGCCAGCAGCAAAAATGCAAGAAATGCCAGCATTCCGAAATAGCCAGTCCAACCAGCTTGACGCAGAGCCACTGCCCAGGCGAACACAAACACCATTTCAAGATCAAAAATAACGAAGAACATCGCAATCAGATAGAATTGGCTCGGGATACGAATATTGGTATCATGCAGCGGCAAAATCCCGGACTCAAACGGGTTGCGATCCGCCGTTCCCTTCCGCCTAGGCCCGAGTGCCCAAGAGAGCCCCAGCATCACCCCGGCCAAAATAGCGGTTGCAACAACATAAATGGAAAACTTTAACATAATACCGCCCTTTTGCGGTGCTTGAATTCAGCCATCGGCGATGGGCACCTGAGTAAAAACTCGGCTTGCCAAAATATCCGCCGGCTCGATCAGCATCAGCGCCTCCGGCCGTACCGGCGTATCAAGCGCCATCAACCGGGCCGCCTGCCGCAGCCGTGCCCGATCCAGCGCATTGCGTATGGAGCGTGCATTGGAAAAATACGGTTTTTGGCGGCGGAGTACAATATAATCCTGCATTGCCTGGTGCGCCGCCGGGCTCAGCCGGTAATTTTGGCGCGCCAGCATGGTCTCGCTGATATGCAGCAACTCCGCATCATCATAATCTGGAAAATCGATATGATGCGCAATGCGCGAGCGGAACCCTGGATTCAGGGTGTAAAAATTTTCCATCCGGTCAGCGTAACCGGCCAAAATCACGACCAAATCTTCGCGTTGATTCTCCATCACCTGGAGCAGAATCTCGATCGCCTCCTGGCCGTAATCCCGCTCATTGTCCGGCCGGTACAGATAATACGCCTCGTCAATAAACAGCACGCCACCCATGGCTTTTTTTAAAATCTCCTTGGTTTTTGGTGCCGTATGTCCAATATATTGGCCTACCAGATCATCCCGCGTTACCGAAATAAGCTGCCCCTGCCGGACAAACCCAAGCGCCTTCAGAATCCCCGCCATGCGCAACGCTACCGTGGTCTTGCCAGTGCCGGGATTGCCGGTGAACGACATGTGCAAGGTCGGCGCCTCGGTCGTATAACCCAGCCGCTGGCGCACACGTTCGATCAGCAGCAGAGACGCAATCTCCCGGAGCCGCGCTTTCACTGGCTTCAACCCCACAAGCTCCTGCTCCAGCCCAGCGAGATAAGATTCCAGCCCAGCGCCGGCGAACTCCGCGCGCAGATCAATCAGCGCATCAGGCTGGCTGACATCGGGCATCAGTACCGCGTACCTTGCGGTTTTTCGGCAACGTAGGCGCGTGTCTCGTACCGGATGTTACGCCCCTCCGTTTCATGCCGGGTCAGCATGAAACCTGGCTCATGGCTTGGCCGCTGCACGATGAACGACATCCGCAATGATTCCCAGGTATGCGTCGAATCAAAGGCGCATAGCCTGATATAGCATTCTCCATGCATCAGCCTGCATTCACGTAACTCCCCCATGATCGCCACGGCATCCTTAATATCGAACATCGGATGCCCCCACATCTCCCAATACGTGTTCCGCGGATGCGGGTCGTCGGTATATTCAAAACTCACCGCCCAGCCATAGTCGAGGCAATATTGCACCTGCTTAGAAATCTGCTGGTCAGTCAAATCAGGCAGAAACGAAAAACACCCTTGCGTAATCCTCATGATAAAACACTCCTAATATGAAACAGACGCCACCGGCACAAAATCCGGCGTGTCGGTGGACGTATAATTGAACGTCACATCACCCCAGGTATCGAGCGCCTGGCGCAAGGGCAGACACGAACGCCCCGCCTGGTTCAGAATCTCTGGCCCCTCCTGCATAATATCGCGGCCTTCATTGCGTGCCAGCACCATCGCCTCCAGCGCCACGCGGTTGGCAGCCGCACCGGCCGCAATACCGAGCGGGTGGCCAATCGTTCCACCGCCAAATTGCAGCACCACGTCATCCTTCAACAAGTGTAACAATTCATGCATCTGGCCCAGATGGATCCCCCCTGACGCCACCGGCATCACTTTCCGCATGCTGGCCCAATCCTGATCAAAGAAAACCCCATGCTCAAGCCGCATCGGAATTTTGTCCTCACGCAGAATGTCATAAAACCCAGCGGTGGTCTTCGGGTCGCCCTCCAGCTTACCAACCACCGTGCCGGCATGGATATGGTCAACCCCCGCCAGGCGCATCCATTTCGCAATCACCCGGAACGACACCCCATGCGTTTTCTGCCGCGTATAGGTGCCATGCCCGGCCCGGTGCAGGTGCAGAATCATGTCATTACGCCGGCACCATTTGGACATTGATTGGATTGCCGTATAGCCGATGATCAAGTCAATCATTACGATCACCGAGCCCAATTGCTTGGCAAATTCCGCCCGCTCATACATCTCTTCCATAGTCCCGGCGGTGACATTCAAATAGGTGCCCTTAATCTCCCCTGTCGCCGCCTGCGCTTTGTTCACGGCTTCCATGCAATAAAGATAGCGGTCCCGCCAATGCATGAAGGGTTGCGAATTAATGTTCTCGTCATCCTTGGTGAAATCCAGCCCGCCCTTCAGCGCCTCATAAACAACCCGGCCATAATTGCGCCCCGAAAGGCCGAGTTTTGGTTTTACGGTGGCACCCAGCAGCGGCCGGCCGAATTTATCCAATCTTTCCCGTTCAACAACAATACCAGTGGACGGCCCATCAAACGTTTTTACATAAGCCACCGGCATCCGCATATCTTCCAGCCGCAGCGCCTTCAGCGGCTTGAAGCCAAACACATTGCCGATGATTGATGCCGACAAATTGGCAATCGATCCAGGCTCGAACAAATCCAGATCATA
>Ga0116226_10006371_pt1 | contig 10597 bp, 8 predicted proteins | sample S1TSphfallax_FD_89692 | JGI IMG/M metagenome (GOLD analysis project Ga0116226, IMG submission 89692) | Host-associated microbial communities from peat moss isolated from Minnesota, USA - S1T2_Fa - Sphagnum fallax MG | ecosystem: Host-associated > Plants > Peat moss > Unclassified | place: USA...
GACCGGCACCCGGCCCCGGCTCAACGTCGAAGTCTCGTTCACCGCCGACGAGGAGACCGATTCCGCCCTGGGCAGCCAGTGGCTCGTGGAGCACGCCCCCATCGCGCCCGATTACGCCGTGGTCATGGAGGGGGGGGAGGGCGACGCGGTCTGCTGCGGTCACAACGGCACGCTCTGGCTGGAGGTCACGGTCCACGGGCGCGCGGCCCATGGCTCACGGCCCGAGGACGGAGTGAATGCGCTCGAGCAGATGTCCGCCCTTGTCCGGGAGCTCCAGGCTTACCAGCGCAAGCTCGCCGCCCGCGAATTCACGACCCCGGACGGCCACGTGCTGCGGTCGACCCTCAATGTCGGCGGCGTCTTCACCTGCGGCCCCGGGGCCAAGATCAACACCGTGCCGGCCGAAGCCCGCTTCAGCCTGGACCGCCGGGTCCTCGCCAGCGAAAGCCACGCCGGCGCCGAACGGGAACTGCGGGCGTTCCTGGCCGCCGCGGCCCGCCGCATCCCCCGCTGCCGGATCACCGTCGCCAAGGTTTCGGAGAACTTCGCCACCTTTACGCCGCCCACCCACCCGTTCTTCGCCGCGATGGCGGCCCAGGTGAGCCGCGCGCGCCGCCGGCCCGCGGTGTTCAACGTCAGCCGCGGGTTCAACGACATGTATTTCTTTGCCCACTACCTGAAGATTCCCACGCTCGGCTACGGCCCCGGCGGGCGCGAGGATCACGCGGTGGACGAACGGGCGAGCGTGCGCGAACTGACGGCCAGCGCCAAAATCTACGCCGGTCTGCTCGCGGAGTTCGGCGGCTGAGTCGACAAAAGAGGGCCGCCGACGGCGCTCGAGCACCGGTTGGCCCGGCGGAGGGGTTGGATTCGGCCGGGTTAAACGGGCGCCAGCGCGGGCAGGAGGATCCGGAAGGTCGTGCCGCGGCCGAGTTCGCTTTCGACGCGGATGTGGCCGTTGTGCTGCTGGATGACCGAGTAGGTCGTCGCGAGCCCAAAGCCAGTCCCTGTGGCCTTGGTCGTGAAGAACGGGTCGAAGATCTTGGCGAGGTGTTTGGGGGCGATGCCGGTGCCGGTGTCGGTGAACGTGATCTCCACCCAGCCGCGACCGCCCGGCGGGTCGGCGAGGTCGTCGACATGCGCCGTGGCGGTGGCGGCCACCCGGAGCCGCCCCCCTTGGGGCATCGCCTGCACCGCGTTAACGGCGAGGTTGTTGAACACCTGAATCAACTGGCCTTCGTCGGCCTCGACCGCCGCCAGCTCCGGCGTCAGATCGTATTCGGCCACCACGGACGAAGTGGCGGCCACGGCGTAGTCGGTCGCCTCCCGCAACAGCCGGGGCAGGGTCACGCGTTTCTTCTCCACGTCGCCGCCCTTGGCGTAGGTCTTGAGCTGCCGGGTGACGTCCCGCGCCCGCCAGATCGTCTTCTCCACGGCGGCGAGCCGCGCCACGGCCTTTTCGGGCAGACCGGGCACCAGCTGCGCGAGCGTGACATTGCCGATCATCGCCTGGAGCAGATTCCCGAAATCATGGGCGATGCCGCCGGCGAGCAGACCCAGCGCCTCCAACCGGCTGGCCCGCGCGGCTTCCTCGCTGCGCTGACGCTCCCGCGTGATGTCGCGGATGACCAGGACCGCGCCCCCCGACTCACCCGAGGCCAGGTGAATCAACGCGGCCTGCTCCAGCACCAATCGTTCCGCGTCGCCTGCACCGAGCAGGAGGCGTGGCTCCGGGCGCCCTGAGGCGGCGCCGCTGAGGCAGTCGAACACGGCGCTGGGCCGGGCTTCCCGGGTCTGCTCATCCACCAACCGCAGCACCTCGCCCACCGATCGACCCACGCTCTCGCTCGCGGAGAAGCCGAGAAACACTTCTGCGACCGGGTTCATCAGCAGAATCGCCCCGTTCGCGTCGGTGGTGATCACCGCGTCGCTGATGGTCTGCAGCGTCAGTTCGAGCCGCTGGCGATATTCGTCCGTCTGCCGCTGCATCCGGCGGCGTTCCGTCATGTCCGTGAAGACCCCGAAAATGCCCACCGACACCCCGGCCTCGTCGCGGATGGCGTCGCAGCGCACCAGACACGGCACCCTTCGTCCATCCCGCGTGAGCACGTCCGTCTCTCCCGCCCAGGACTGCCCGGCCCAGATCGCGGCGTGAATGCTCCGGGCCACTCCCGGGTCGGCGAACAACACGCCCTGGAACTCGATCGCATTCAATTCCGCCACCGTATACCCGAAAAGCGCCATGTGCGCGGGGTTGTGGTAGATGGAATTGCCCTCCATGTCACCGAGTCCGATCGCGTCGGTGGCCGACGCGATCGCCTGGCGCATGCGCGTGAGGGTCAACTCCGCCGAGGCGGCCTCGCGCTGGATGCTGACCCGCTCCGCCGCCAGCCGGTTCACCTCGCGCCGCGCCCAAAGCCATGCGCCGAGCGCGCCCAGGGCCAGCCCCAGGATCAGAATCGGGACGAAAGATAGCATGGAGCGTAAGAGTTCACGGGGACGGCAGCGCGTGCATCAAGGCGCCGTTCGGGCACCCGCGGCAACTACACACTTGTTTCGACCGACCGGGCTCGGCAAGGTGCCGCTCCAACCCCCACCTCATGAAGCGCAACCGCACGTTCGAACTCGCCGGGCGCCAGTTGTTTGCGCTTGATCCTGAAGGGGCTCCCGCATCGACCGGCTCCGGACGCAAACAAACGGACCGGCGGATGACGTCGCATGGGGCCCACGTCGGCGTGCACGATCATGGCTTTAACACTATCTTCTGAGGGGTCCGGAGCGCCCGACCTGTACGGCCTCACGCGCTCCGAACTCGCCGGCTTGATCGTGTCCTGGGGGTTCAGTCCGGTGCACGCCGGCCGGATCTGGCGCTACCTGTATCTCGACCTGGTGGAATCGGCGGCGGCGATGGCCGAAGTGCCCGCCCGGATCCGCGATCGGCTTGGCGCCGAAACCCGGATCGGCGGGCTGGGCGAAACGGCGGCGCACGACTCGACGGACGGATTCACCCGCAAATACCTGCTCGCGCTGGGCGACGGGCGCCGCATCGAAACCGTCCGGATGCGCTTCACCGGGCGGGTCACGGCGTGCGTCAGCACCCAGGCCGGCTGTGCGATGGGCTGCGTCTTTTGCGCCACGGGTCAAGGGGGCTTCGAGCGCCACCTGACCGCGGGGGAAATCGTCGCGCAGGCGGTGAAGGTCGCCCGGGCCCTGCGCCAGGCCCGGGAACCCCAGCGGCTGCGCAACCTCGTGTTCATGGGCATGGGCGAACCGCTCCACAACTACGACGCGGTCCTGCGGGCGGCGGACATCCTGATCGATCCCGCCGGCCTGGCGCTGGGGGCCGAACGCATCACGCTCAGCACGGTGGGCGTCGTGCCCGGCATCCTCCGGCTGGCCGAGGAGCGCCGGACGATCCACCTCGCGGTCTCGCTGCACGCCGCCACCCAGGCGGAACGGGCGGCGCTCGTGCCGGCCGCCCGGAAATGGCCCCTGGACGAATTGCTGGCCGCCTGTCGCTATTATTGCGAGACGCTGCGTCGCCGGATCTTCTTCGAATGGACCCTGATCGCGGGCCGCAACGACGACGCCACGCACGCGCACGCCGTGGGCGCCCTGCTGCGGGGGCTTCCGGCCCAGCTGAACCTCATCCCGCTGAATCCCACCGCCGGTTTCGCCGGCGGGGCCGCCAGCGGCGACTCGGCCCGGCGCTTTCAGCGCATTCTCGCCGAGCACTATTCCATCCCGAGCACGATCCGGCAACGCCGCGGCATCGATGTCGCGGCCGGTTGCGGCCAGCTCGCCGGGTCCCGGTGAAGGGCGCCCTTCGCTGAAACCGCCGCCGGTCCTGGCCGTCTATGTCGCATCGAATCGAGCAACCATTCTCTCCGATGAAGACCTCTCCATCGCCTTTCCCGGACCGCGCCGCGCGGTCCCTTCGTCAGCTCTCCGGGCTGGCCGCGTTGGCGGCCGCGCTTGGTTTCACCAGCGGCTGCATCGTGGAGCGGCCGGCCCGCGTCTATTACGCCGAGCCCGCCCCCGTGGTCGTGACCAAGGCGCCACCGGCCCCCCTTGACGAAGCCCGGCCGGTTGCACCGGGACCCGATTATGTCTGGATCGGCGGCCATTGGCATTGGAACGGCGGACGCTGGGTGTGGCATCGGGGCTATTACAGCCGGCCGCCGCACCGCGGCGCGGTCTGGGTGGCGCCGCGTTACGAGGCCCGCGCCGAGGGTTCCGTCTTCATCGGCGGTTATTGGCGCTGACCGGTCGTCGTTCACGCCGGATCCGTCTGCTGACCGGCGCAATCCGGCCGACGGCGCAGCCGGCCGATCAATCGTAGCGGGCGGACCGACCGAGGTAGTTGAGCATCCAGATCTCCTTCCACACCCGGTAACGCCCCTCGGGCGTGATTTTACCCTGGTCCTCGCGCTGACTCGGTGGATTGAGGAAGCCGAGTTCGGTGTTGACCCGGTCGAGTTCGCGCTGCGCGGCGTTCAGGTCAGCCGCCGGCTCCACGGCAAACGGGACGACGTCCACCCCGGCGGCCGCCAGGCGGCGCCGGTGCAGCTTGAGCAGGCGCGGCAGCGAGCGGCAGCAGGGACGCCGCTCGACCAGCCACTTCTCCGGATAGAAACCGGCAAACGGAATGTAGAGATTGTCCGTCACGTACCGGCGGTCGTCCCCGAGGATCGACATGAGCGAGTAGCAGACCGTGATGGCCCCCCGACCCTGCGGCAGGAACGTCACCTGGAGGCGCAGGGCCGACGCCGGATCCTGATAGATGGACACGCGCAGATAGAGTCCGCCGCCCACCTCGGCCTTCAGCGCCTGCACCTGCCGAAACCCCTGGGCGCGAAGCCACTCGCGTACGCGCAGGAGCCGGGGCAGCACGGGCCACTCCTCGCCGCTCTGGTTGGGCACGTACCGCGGGAAGAGCGGCAGCGGGCTGACGCTCAGGGCGGAAATATGCAGCCAGCTATACAGGGTTTCTCCCAGGAACCAGATCGCGAAACCGGCCACCGCCAGCACCCAGTAGGGCCGGTCGACCAGGTCGAGGTCACGGCAGATCTGCGCGCCGCCGAAAGCGAAGAGCAGCCAGCGCAGCCAGCGATCGACGATCGCCACCACCGGCGAACCCACCCGCTGATTCAACTGAACCAGGACGAACGAGATCAGGATCGCGCCGAGGATCAGATAGGACAGCCGCATCAGCTCTGCCGCATCGGCATGATGACGCAGATGAACTGGTCGAGCGTCTTGAAGACGCCCGGGCTCACCTCATCCTTCAGCTCGAGAAACACCTCGTCCTTGGCCAGCGCGCGCAAGGGATCCATGATAAAGGCCGGGTTGAATGCGACCTGGAGGTCGGGGCCGCTGTAGCCCACGGCCATCGATTCATGGGCCTCCCCAAAGTCGGGGCTCTGCGCCGTGATCTCCAGCAGGTTGCTCGTGAGCTTGATGCGGACCGAATTGGACTTTTCCGAGCAAACCAGGGCCGCCCGATGCACGCACTCGAGAAAGAGCTCGCGCTCGAGTTTGATCCGCTGGTGCGTCTCCTTCGGGATCACCTGCTGGTAGTTCGGATAACTGCCTTCGACCACCTTCGAGTAGAGATAGACGCTGTCCGTCAGGCCGCTCCCGTCCTTGTCGGTGGCGATCTGAAAGGCGCAGCGCCGGTCGTTGAAGTTGATCTTCACCTTCTCGCCCTTGTCCAGCAGCCGGGAAAGTTCGGCCACCGTCTTGGCCGGCAGGATGATCGCACCCGAACTCGCCGCCGCCACCTCCATGTCCTTCGCGATCAGGGCCAGCCGGCGTCCGTCGGTCGCCACGAGCGAGAGACTGCCTTCCTTGAAGTTGAAATAGACGCCGTTCAGGGTGTAGCGCGTTTCGTCCTGGGACTGCGCGTAGGCGACGCTCCGCAACATCGAGGCCAAATCCTCCTGCAGGAGCGTGTGCGCCTTTTCATCCCCGAACTCCGGCAGCGGGGGAAATTCCTCCTTGCCCATGCCCATGATCCGGAAGGTCGAGCCGCCGGACGAAAGCTTCACCTGGTGATTCGGCGCCGCATCGACGGAGACGTCGGTGTTCGGCAATTCCCGCACGATGCTGGCCAGCCGCTTGACCGGGAGGGTGATCGAGCCGGTTTCCTTCACGTCCGCCTTCAGCTTGCAGCGGATCCCCAGGTCGAGATTTGTGGTGGTCAGACAAAGCTGATCCTTCTCCGCCTCGATCAGGACATTGCTCAGGATCGGCATGGTGGCCTTGGAGCCCACGACATTGAGCACCTGGGCGAGGCCATTGGCGAAGTGATCGCGGTTCGTCTTGAATTTCATGGGTCCGGAACAGGGTGCGCTGAATTAACTAACAAAGTCCAAATGATAGGAGGTTCAATCAGTAATTAAAGTCATAGTCATAGAGGGAGCCAGCAAGCCCAGCAACCGGGCCGCGTCCCTCTGAAAACCGACCGGAACTGGCCTGCGAACAACTGGGCGGAGGTTGCGCGTAACCGGGCAGTTGTTCGCATGGCGGCTGGCGGCCCGCGCCAGGCACAAGTTCCTCACCGGCTTGTTGGTCCTCATCCGTTCTCCCGAACGGCGCCGCGCCGGGACGCGGCGCGGCCGCGCTGCCAATGCCGGAACAATCCATAGAAGAGATACCCGAGGCAGACGCCCAGCAGCGCATATTCCTTGAAGACCAGCACGAGGCCGACGACGGCCAGGATGCCGACAAACGTCCGAAAGCGGGTCTGAGTCTGAAGGTCGACGTGCTTCCCGCTCGGGTAACGGACCGAACTGACCATCAGGATGGCGGTGAGCAGCATGAGAAACGGCAACGCCAGCGCGAGCCGGTTCAACGACTGGTCGGACGCGGCCAGCTTGAGCAGCGAGAGGACGAGAGAGGCGACCGTCGCGGCGGCGGCCGGGACGGGCAGACCGACGAAGTCGCGATGCGATTCCTTTTTCCCCCGGTGCAGCAACGGATTCGTGATCACGTTAAAACGCGCCAAACGCATGGCGGCGCAAAGGAGGTAGGCGAACCCCACGAACCAGCCGATCTGCCGAAACCAGGGAAAACCCTGCGACGGTGCGAGGATCAGAAAGAACATCAGCAGCGCGGGCGCGACGCCAAACGAGACCACGTCGGCGAGGGAGTCGAATTCGGCCCCGAAGAGGGACTCGCGACCGCCCATGCGGGCGAGCCGGCCATCCAGGGTGTCGAAAGCGGCGGCCCCAAAGATGAACCACACCGCGGAGCGGTAATGGTCGCTGGCCGTGGCGTCGAGGTAGAGCCCGTCGAACGCAGTTTCCGCGAGCCGGGCATGGATGCAGTTGATGACCGCCATGAACCCGCAGAACAGATTTCCCGCCGTCATCAGGTTCGGCCAGAAATAGATGCGGCTCGCCTGGGCGGCGTTGTACGGGTCCTCGCGCTCCGCCAGGTCGGCCTCGACCTGCGGATCGTCGGACAGGCGGCGAAAGATCATTTGGTCAGGCTCTCCAGATATTTCCAAAACTTGGAGTGCTGCTCGACCAACTGTTGCTCGGAGACCGGCAGCTTGTTGCGCAGGAGAAAGTCTTCGAGCGAGTTCTTATGCAGAATGTAGATGACGTGGAGCGTTTCCCCGGACACGTCAAAGTAGAACCGGTGTTCGCCGGCGCGGAGGCGGTAATACTCCGTGCCAGTGCGGCGGAAGCGTCCGAGGGGTTCCCGCGGCTTTTCCAAATCGGCCGGGGTGAGATTGCTAATAGGCTCGATGACTGTAAGTTGCTCCAGTTTATCCAACCGGTTCAACTCGCGCATCGCCTGATCGGAAAAAGTGACCTGATACATCCGGGGTGGGTCTTGATGGGTCTGCGTAACTCCGGCCGATCGGCGGCGTCTTGCTCTCCTACATGGACCGACTAGCTCAAGGCCGCGGCCTGATGGTCGCAATGTTATTTCTCGGCGGCGCCGGCGGTGCTTTCGCGGGTCCGGTCGATCCGTTGGTTTCGCCGCTCGGGACCGCCGCGCCGGTGGGGTTGAGCCCGCGGGAGGCGGAGTTGCTGCGGAAGTACGACACAAATCATGACGGACGGCTGGATGAGAACGAATTGGCGGCCGCCCACCTCGACCTGATGGAGGTGCAGACGCAGACTGGCGGCGTGCCGGCCCAGCGTCTGTACTTTCGTCTGGTGAAGCTGTTTGACCGGAAGGGCGAAGGCCGGCTCGACGCGGCGGAGCAGGCGGCGGCGCTCGCGTACCTCCATGAACACAATCCGGTGATCTACGGGCGGATGCTGGCGCGTTTCGATGCCAATGAGGATGGGACGCTGGATCCGGCAGAGACCGCCCGACTCTTTGGCACGCTCGAACGGCTGGCGGCGCGGCGCCAGCCCGCGCCCGTCGAGACGCCGGCGGGTGTGGCCCTGGGAAAGAAATGAGCTGAAAAGTAAGGGCGACGCGTTTAGATCCCCCGTATGGCGGTGTCGTTTCGACGGGCGGGGTGGATGGGAGGGATGGCGGTCGCGCTCGGAGTCCTTGTCGCTTCGGCGCGGGCGGTCGAGCTGGACATCCCCGTGTTTGTCGGCGGCTACGGCATCGATTTCTACCGGCAGACGGCGCGGGAATTCGAGCGGCTGCATCCCGGTCTCGCGGTGCATCTCTATGGCGATCCCCGGGTGCAGGATCAGCTCCGGGTCCGGATCATCGACGGTCACTATCCGGATGCGGCGTCGGTGCCATATATCCTTTGGCCCGCGCTCATGCGGGCGGGCAAGCTGGTCGATCTGACCGCGGCCTTGGCGGGCCGGAATTGGGAGGGCGACGCCCGCTGGGGCGACACCTTTCAGCCCGGAGCGCTGGACTCCTGGCGGATGGAGGGGCGCGTGTACGGGCTCCCGTTCACCTACGCTTGCTGGACGCTGTTTTACAACCGGGGGATGTTCCGGGCGCACGGCTGGGGCGAGCCGCGGACGTGGGACGAGTTTCTCGCCCTCTGCGGACGGATTCGGGCGGCGGGGGTGGCGCCGCTCAGTCTGCCCGGGACGCGCTGGCTGTATCCGGATGCCTTGTTCAGGGCGGCGTACCACGGTCTGGCGGGGCCCGCCGGCTGGGCGGCGCTCAATGGGCTGGAGCCGGGGGCGTGGCTGGATCCCCGGCTCGTGCGCAGCGCGGCGCTCGTGCAGCGGATCATGCGCGAAGACGTCCTGACCGGCTGGCAGGGGGAGACGGCCGGGGGCGCCGAATTGGCCTTTTTGGAGGGGCGCGCGGCGATGACGGTGACCGGATCCTGGTTCTTCAACGAAATGCGGGGCAAGCTGCCGGATAGCCTGGACGTCGGGACGATGAATTTCCCGGTGTTCCCCGAGGGCGCCGCGGACCCGACCACGATTCAGGCGCAGAGCGACTGCTTCTTCGTGTTTGCGACGGGCAATGCGGTGCGCGAGGGGCTGACGATCGAATTCCTGAAGTTTCTCACGTCGCGCGCGCACGCCGAGGCGTTCGTCCGCCAGACCGACGCGCCGGTGGCCGTGCGCGGGGTGCCGCTCGCCGCCTATTCCGACCGCATGCGGGATACGGCGCGCCTGATCGCGCAGGCCCGGGCGGCCTTCAATATGCCCCAGCAGATGCTGCTCCCGCCCGCGCTCCGGCAGGCGCGGGTGGATGACACCGCCGAGCTGATGGCCGGCACTCTGACCCCCGCCGAATTTGCGCACCGGCTGGAGGCGGCCAGCGCGGCCGACCGGGTCCGGCTGCGCGAACCCGACCACATCGATTACCGCCACGGCTTCGCCGGCGCGACTTTGCTCACGGCGCTTGCCGCGGTGGCGGCGTGGCTGGCCGCACGGAGGGCCGGGCGGCGCGGCGGTGCGCCGACCCGCCGCCGCACCGCCGCCCCCGATGGGACCCTGGGCCGCCTGCGCCCGACCTTTGCGCTGGGCTTCGTGGGGCCGGCCTTCGGGCTCTATGCGGCGTTCGTCCTCGCGCCGGCGGCCGCCTCGTTCGGCTGGGCTTTCCTGCACTGGGACGGGATCGGCGCGGCGCGCTGGGCGGGTTGGTACAACTTCAAATCGCTCCTCTTCGACTCGGATCCTTTCTGGCAGGCCCTGGCCAACAACGGCTACCTGATGATCGTCCCCGCCTTGGCGATCGTTCCGCTCGCGCTGTTCTTTGCGGCGCTGATCCAGCGCGGCGTATGGGGCGCGCGCGCCTTCCGCACGGTGGTGCTCTTCCCCAATCTGCTGGGCGGCATCGCCGCGACATTGCTTTGGATGAACGCCTACGCCCCGCACGGCGGCCTGGTCAACGCGGTCCTCGCCGGGCTGGGGCGCCGGTTGCACGTCGGCTGGCTCGCGGGCTTTGCGGACTACCCCTGGCTCTCCGAAGCCCACCTGTACGTCGCCCTGGTGCCGATTTATCTCTGGCTGGCCTGCGGATTCAACCTGGTGCTGTACCTCGCGGCGATGGAGGGGATCGATCCCCAGCTCTACGAGGCCGCGGCGCTGGACGGCGCCTCGCCGACCCGGCAGTTCTTTGCGATCACCCTGCCGCTGATTCGCGAAGTGATCGCAATTTCGGCGGTTTTCCTCGTGATCGGCGGATTGAACGCCTTCGA
>Ga0116226_10006372_pt1 | contig 10596 bp, 14 predicted proteins | sample S1TSphfallax_FD_89692 | JGI IMG/M metagenome (GOLD analysis project Ga0116226, IMG submission 89692) | Host-associated microbial communities from peat moss isolated from Minnesota, USA - S1T2_Fa - Sphagnum fallax MG | ecosystem: Host-associated > Plants > Peat moss > Unclassified | place: USA...
ACGCGTTTGCCGGCATTCCCCAGCGCCGCCCCGGCCTGCAACAGCAGCGTCGATTTCCCGATCCCCGGATCACCGCCCACCAGCACGACCGAGGCCGGCACCAGCCCACCCCCCAGCACCCGGTCAAACTCCGCAATCGTCGTCGGCACCCGCGGTGGCGGCGGCGAGACGCCGGACAACCCCACAAACTCAATCTTCGCCGCCCGGCCGGAGACCGCCTTCATCCCCCCCGGCAGCACGGGTGCGGCCGCCTGTTCTTCCAGCGTATTCCACGCCCCGCACGCCTCGCACCGCCCCGCCCATTTCGGGAACACGCTGCCACAGGCTGAACAGGCAAAAGATTTCGACGCTTTCGCCAAGTCAGCGGTACTCCAAGCGGAAAACAAAGATTCAAAGAAAGAACTTCTTTTTGTGAACAAAAAGAAGCAAAAAAACTTTATTAATTTTACCTTCGGGCGGTTTCAACACCGCGCGAAGCGGAGCAAAAAAGTTTTTTGGTTCTTTTTTTCAAAAAAGAACTTCTATTCACCCCGGCTGCCAACCAAAACTCTTGGCAAGATAAGCCTGCAAATCCGGCTGATCCGTCGGCACCCCGTTCAACGCGCTCATCGCCGCACTCAGCACCGCGGCCGGTTGCAGCGTGACCGCACTCGCACTCGCCGCGGCACTCAAGCCCGGCATCCCCATCGCCGCATCCGCGGCCTGCCGCCAGGCCGCCACCGCATCCGGGTCCGTCAGCTTGGGCAGCACCATCACAAAATCCAGCCGCGCCGCCGCCGCCGCGGCCTGATACGCGGCATCCAGAAACGGCGTCGCATTGCCATTCAGCGCGATCACATCCGGCAGACCCGGAAACAGCGGGTCCGGCCCCACCGTGCCATCCCCGAGCTGCACGCCCAGGCTGAACACCGGCACCGCGCCATTGGCCGCCAGCGCGCCGACATCCGCCGGCACGCCCTCGCCCGAGACAAACACCGCATCCACATCGCCGGCCGCAAACGCCTTGGTCTTGGCATCGATGTCGCGCAGCCCGAACACCGGCGCTGTCGCCACCCCCAACCGCGCCAGCGCCAGCAATGCGGCCAGATCGTTGCTCTGCGGCTGGTCGGCCGCCAGGCGCAACGGCGACATCGCGCGCAGCCCCGCCAAATTCGCCCCCATCCCCGCCTGCGTGCGCATCACCAGCACGCCGGACCCGCCGCCCGCCATCAACGGCACCCAGCGTGTCGGGTCGAAATGCACCCGCGAATCCCCCGTCAACCAGGCGATCAGCGCCGCCCCCGGCAGGATCGCCGCCGTTGTGCCATCGGGCACCACCAGCGCGTCCAGCCGGTTCGCCCCCGTCACCCCATCCAGCCCGCCCACCGGCTGCGTGACGATCATCGGCGACCCTGGAAACCCGGCCGACATCGCCAGCGCGCAGGCATTGCCCCAGCGGCTGGTCTGCGCCCCATCCGGGCCGGCCACCAATAATGTCAGCGGCCCGTCATCGGCCCAGGCCAGGCCAGGCCCCGAAGCGGCCACGCATAATGCGGCCATCCCGCGCATGAGTTGCCGGCGTTTCATCGCTCTCCCACTCTCTTCTTATATGCCGCGCGACATCCGAACTCGGGCCGCGTCATGCTATTCGTCGTACTGTATCAATGCTTCGAACGGCACGTTGAATTTCCGCCGGCCGTTCAAAAAGCTCAGCTCGATCAGCGCCGCGGCCGCCACCACCTCGGCGCCGACATTCTGCAAAAGCTGTATCCCCGCCGCCATTGTCCCTCCGGTCGCCAGCAGATCATCCACCACCACCACGCGGGCACCCGGCTCAACCGCATCGGCCTGGATCTCAATCCGGTCGGTGCCGTATTCCAGCGCGTAATCCAGCCCAACGGTCGCCCCCGGCAGCTTGCCGCGCTTGCGCAGCATGACGAATCCGCATCCCAGCTTCAGCGCGAGCGGCGCCGCGAGCAGAAACCCGCGGCTCTCCACGCCGGCCAGCACCGTCGGATGATACGCTCGCACGCATTTGCTCAGGCGGCCCATGGCGACCTGCCAGGCATCCGCATTGCGGAGCAGGGTTGAGATGTCATAAAAAAGGATTCCCGGTTTGGGGAAGTCCGGAATACCGCGAATATGATCTTTCAGGTCCATAAGGCGTCTATAGCCGAGCTATCGCAACCGGCAAACTCCTGCCCGAATTCGCGCCGCAGGCACCCAGAGCAAGAGTTTTTTGCGGAGCTTTTTTGCAAAAAAGCGACCGCTTACTTACTTGTTATCGGCGACCCACTCCCGGCCGCCATCCTCAAACTCCTCCGCCTTCCAAAACGGCGCCCCCGTCTTCAACCAATCGATCAAAAACCCGCACCCCTCCAGCGCCGCCGCCCTATGCGCGCTCGCCGCGCCCACAAACACAATATTCTCGCCCGGGAGCAACCGGCCAATCCGGTGAATAATGGTGCATCCTGTTAACGCCCACCGCGCCTCCGCCTCCGCGGCAATCCGCTCCAACGCCTTCTCGGTCATGCCCGGGTAATGCTCCAGGTTCAGCGCCGCCACCCGCCGCGCCGGATCGCTCCCCACCCGCACAATCCCCACAAAACTGGCAATCCCCCCCGCCGCCCCATCGCCCAGCCGCGCAATCTCCGCCCCCGGCTCAAAATCCTCCCGCTGGACCAAAACCCTGCGCATCTCACCCGCCCGTCACAGGTGGAAAAAACGCAACCTCCAGCGCCCCCGCCACCGGCGCATCCACCGCAACAAATTCCTGATCCACCGCGCAGCGCACACAGCCCCGGTCCGCAAACGCGGCCCCATAGCCGGCCCCGCGCGCCGCCAGCCAGTCCATCAGCCCTGCCACCGTGCGCACCGACTCCGGCACGGCCAAATCCTCTTCGGACTTGCCGATCTTTTCGCGCAGCCAAGCAAAATACAAGATTTTCAAAATGCGGCCCCACCCGGTCATGCCGGCGAAGGCCGGCATCCAATAGATTAAAGTAAGAGCAAGAAGTTCTTTTTTGAAAAAAAGAACCAAAAAACTTTTTTGCTCCGCTTCGCGCGGTGCTCAAACTGCCCGCAACCTATGGGGAGCTGGCCGGCGCCGGCGCCGGTTGCGTCGAATATAACGGCCCACTCGTCACCGGCACCGAATCGTCATCCGGCGGCGTCTCCCCCGGCGGATACGGCGACGGCAAAGACGGCGTATACCCCTGCCCCAACGGCAAATTCGCGTCCTTCTGAACCTCACTCAGCGTCGGCATCGGCTGCACCGGACCCGGCCAAACATCCCCCGCCTGCGGCCCAATCGGCGTCACATCCGGCGTCTTGCCCAGCGCACGCTCAGCACTCTCACTCGTCACCGGCGGCGCATTCGGATTCCCAAACGGCCACACCATATCCGCCGCAAAATGCCGCTCGCTCGCGCACCCGGTCAACATCACCAGGCCAATCATCGCCACAATCCGCAAAATCATCACTCCTCAGCGCGTGCGTAGTTCTCTAATCCAAGTGCGTCCGCGAGGAAATCGGCGATGCCCGACGGGTCGTTCAGATCCAGCACCGGCACCGGGCAACCCTCCACGGCCTCGTCGCTCGCCACCGCCAGCATCGCCATGCCCGTCCATAACGGCGGCTTGCCCAAAGCCGGCCGATACACTTCCAGCTTCGGAATCGCATAATCCCGGAACCCCTCGACCAGCACCAAATCCACCGGCGCCAACCGCCCCAGCAACGCCTCCGGCCCCGGCGCCGGCTGCCTGGAAAACAGCGCAAACCCGCCATTCGCGGCCAGAATCACCTCGCGCGACCCCGCCTCGGCATGCCGAAAACTATCCTTCCCCGGCCGATCAAACGCCAGATCATGATGCGCATGCTTGATGCTGGAAACCGCCAACCCGCCGCGGGTGAATATCCCGATCAGCGCCGTCGCCAAGGTTGTCTTGCCCGCACCCGACCAGCCGGCAATCCCAAGCGCAATCATCCAGGCCGCGGCGTGCTGACATGCCGCAACCCGGCATTGAGGTAATCCCACCCCGTCACCAGCGTCAGCCCCGCCGCCAGCCAGAGCAGCGTGCCGCCAATCCAGGCCATCGGCAGCCATCCCAGCCCAATAAAATGCGCGCCCCCCGCGCCCAACAGCAACAGCCCCAACGCCACCATCTGCACGCCGGTCTTCCATTTCGCGAGCTTCGTCACCGGCAACCCGATCCGTATCTCCGCCAGATATTCGCGCAGCCCGCTCACCAGAATCTCCCGCAGCATGATCACAATGGCCGGATAAATCCCCCAGCCCGGCAGATGCCCAAACCCCACCAGCGCCATCAGCACCGCCCCGATCAACAATTTATCCGCAATCGGGTCCAGCATCCGCCCAAAATCCGAGAGCTGCAGCATCTCCCGCGCCAGCCTGCCATCCAGATAATCCGTAATCGCCGCCACCGCGAACAGCAGCGAGGCCAGAAAATCCGCCCAGGGCACGCCAATAGCCACCAGCAGCACCAGCACCGGAATGGCGCCGATCCGCGACAAGGTCAGAATATTCGGCAGGTCGCTCATCATCTACGTCACTCTAACTGTCTTTTGCCCCCGGCGGAACCTGCAAAGCAGCGCCCAGCTCCGCCAAAAACGCCTCGCCCGACGCGGCCGCCGCGCCCTCCAGCCCGCGATATGCCGCCAGCACCGCCAAACCCGCCGGCGTCAGCCGCGCACCGCCGCCGCCGGCGCCGCCCTTCACCGCCTCCACCAGCGGCGCGGCGAACGTTCCGTTCATCGCCTCCACCAGCGCCCAGGCCCGCTTGTAGCTCATGCCCATCTGCCGCCCGGCCGCGGCAATCGAGCCCGTGCTTGCGATTTGCCCCAGCAAATCGGCACGGCCTGGCCCCATGACAAGATCAGCGCCGCGGCGCACGCGCAGGCGCAGTTCCAGAGCGCTATCCTCTTTCATGGAAGGCAAGAAAGCGCTTCTTTTTTCAAAAAAAGAAGCAAAAAACTTTTTGCTCCCTACCGCCGGGGGACGTGGCCAAATCCCGTGTAAAATTGTCAAAAGTCTTTTGCGGAGCTTTTCTACAGAAAAGCGACCTCTTCCTTGACGCTATAGCCACCCAGCGATATCGCTGAAGAAACATATCGAGGAACCAAAATGGCCATCCGCCGCACGTTAGCCACAGCCTGCATGCTCTCTTTGTCCGCGCTCCCCGCTTTCGCCGCCGGAAAAATCACCGTCGCCTTCGCCGGCTCCATGGGCGTGGTCATGGATCGCGGCATAGGGCCGGCCTTCACTGCCAGCACCGGCACGCAATTCCAGGGCATGGGCCAGGCCGCCATGGGCCTGGCGCATCTCATCGCCGGCAAATCCATCAACCCGGACGTCTTCGTCTCCGTCTCCGCCGCCCCCATCAAGGTCGTGGAAGCCGCCGGCCTGGCCACCAGCGCCGCCCCCATTGCCAGCACCTCCATCGTGCTCGCCTACTCCCCCAAATCCACCTTCGCGTCCAAATTCGCCGATGCCGCCTACGATTCCTGGCCGGAAATCCTCGAAACGCCAGGCCTGCGCTTCGGCCGCACGGACCCCGCGGTCGACCCCCAGGGCCAATATGTTCTCTACACCCTGCAGCTCGCCGAAACCTATTACAAACTCCCCGGCCTCGCCGCCAAAATCGCCGGCCCCACCGAAAACCCGGCGGAAATCTTCGCCGAGCCCTCCCTCCTCGCCCGCCTTCAGGAGGGCCAGATCGACGCCACGCTGGGCTATAAAAGTGCGGTACTCTCCCAGCATCTTCCCTTCATCACTTTGCCCCCCGAAATCAACTTCGGCAGCCCCGCCTTCAAGGAGCAATACCACCAGGCCAGCCTGACCCTCACGGCCAAAGGAGTCACCAAAACCTCCCACCCCAGCGCCCTGGTCTTCTACGCCACTGTCCTGAACAACGCCGCCAACCCCCAGGCCGCCGCCGCCTTCGTGGCCTTCCTCAACAGCCCCGCCGGCCAGAAAATCCTCGCCCAATACGGCTACGATCCCGGCAAGGGCAAACCAATCTAAGCAAGCAAGAGGTCGCTTTTTTGAAAAAAAGCTCCGCAAAAAACTTTTGCGAGTCTGGTCCTCAGCCCCGTAAACCCGTCATGGCCGCGAAAGCGGCCATCCATGCCTTACCTTTACTAAGCGTTCTCGCCTTCCTCTCTGTCCCCCTCCTCGGCCTCCTCACCGGCGGCAACTGGAACCCCGCCAACCTGGACCCTGACGACCTCCGCGCCATCCTCACCTCGCTCCTCGGCGGCGCCGTCGCCGTCACCCTCATCACCCTCTTCGGCACCCCGCTCGCCCTCTACCTCGCCCGCACGCCCGGCCGCCTTAGCGCCCTCGCCGAAGCCCTCGTCCTCATCCCCATGCTCATGCCCACCCTCGCACTGGGCATCCTCCTCGCATCATGCTTCGGCCCTGCCGCCCCCGCCGGCGCCCTGGCCGCCCGCTTCGGCCTCATCCTCACCAACACCCCCGCCGCCTTCATCCTCGCCGCCCTCTACGCCGCGTTGCCCACCTACATCATCGCCGCCCGCTCCGCCCTCGCCCAGATCCCCCGCGAATTCGAACACATCGCCCGCACCCTCGGCGACACCCCGCTCCGAGTCTTCTTCCGCGTCACCCTCCCCCTCGCCCAGCGCGGCCTGGCCGCCGCCCTCGCCCTCTGTTGGGTCCGCGCGCTGGGCGAATTCGGCATCGTCCTCATCATCGCGTATTTCCCCGCCGGCATGCCCGTCCGCCTCTGGACCGACGTTCAGGATCTCGGTATCCAAGCCGTCTTCCCCCTCGTCGCAGCCTTCCTCGTGGCCACCCTGCCCCTGCCCCTCTGGCTCGGATTGCGCGCCCGCCGCTTCCCCGACTAACATGGTTCGATGCATGCGCTCGCCGTCGACCTCCGGCTGCAATTCCCCATCGAGCTCCACGCAAATTTCGAGATCCGCGGCTTCACCGCTTTGCTCGGCCGCTCCGGTGCTGGCAAAACCTCCATCCTGAAAGCCCTCGCCGGCCTCCTGCCCGCCACCGGCACCCCCTGGGACGGTCTCCCGCCAGAAGCCCGCGCCACCGGCTACCTCCCGCAGAACACCGCCCTCTTCCCGCACCTCACGGTCCTGGAAAACACCGCCTATGCGCTGCGCGGCCCCGCCCGCTTCACCCGCGCGCAAACCCTCCTCGACGAGCTCGGCCTCGCCGACCTCGCCGCCCGCCCTGCCCCATCCCTCTCCGGCGGCCAGGCCCAGCGCGTCGCCCTCGCTCGCGCGCTGGCCCGCGGCGCGCAACTCCTCCTGCTCGACGAACCCGCCTCGGCGCTCGACTCCGCCACGCGCGACACCACCCTGGAATGGCTCATCGAGACCATCACCGCCCGCAACATCCCCACCCTCGCCGCAACCCACGACCCCGAACTCGCCGGCCGCGCCGCTTGGGCAGCGCTGCTCTCCGGCGGCCGCATCATCCAGCAAGGCACACCCCGCGACCTCCACAACACCCCCGCCAGCGCCGCCGCCGCGCAACTGCTGGGCTATGAGAACATCTGGGACGACACCGCCATCCGCGCCGCCGACATCGAACTTGCCGATTCCGGCCTTCCCGCCACCATCCTGTCGGTCCGCGAACACGGCCCCGCTTTGCACTTAAAATGCGCCGCCAAGCATCCTGTCACCATCCACCTGCGCGCCGGCAATCCCGCGCAATACCCACCAGGCTCGCGGGTGTTCCTGCAATTTCCAGATACAAAACTAAAAAAACTGGGCCGCTCGGCCCCTCAAAATCATGGTGCCGACACCCGGGATTGAACCGGGGACCTACTGATTACGAATCAGTTGCTCTACCGCTGAGCTATGTCGGCTAAAACCACGCGGCTCGGCGTATCGCACACCCCGCGCGCTAAATCCAGCCGCAACAAAACCGTCACCATTTCATTCACTTTTACGCTTGATCCAGGCTCGCCCCTCTGTCACTTCTCAGACATAATCATACCCCGGGGGTTCCATGCCGATACTTTTCCAGGACATCGACAATGGCGTGACGAAAATCGTCATCTCCGGCCGCATCGACATTGCCGGCTCCGGCGAAATCGACACGCCGCTCAGCGTCGCCGGCGGAACCCATCGCAATGTCGTGGTCGACCTCTCCGGCGTCAGCTTCATGGCCTCGCTCGGCCTGCGCAGCATCGTGCTCTCCGGCAAGGCCATCCTGCGCAAAGGCGGCAAAATCGTCATCCTCTCGCCCCAGCCCATCGTCGAGGAAGTCATCACCACCAGCGGCATCGACGAGATCATCCCCATCTACCACGACGAACTGCTCGCCATCGCCGCCGTCTCGCCCTGACCCCTGGCGGCCGTGGAGCTCACCATCACAAGCGCGCCAGGCGATCTGGCGCGCCTCTACCCCTGGCTGGATGACGCCGCGGCGCAGGACGCGATCCCTGATACCGTGCTCCAGCGCATGCATATCGCCCTGGAAGAAGCCGTGATGAACATCGCCATGCACGGCCTCGCCGAGGATAGCGAGGAGTGCATGACGATTAAATACCAGCGCGACCCTGGCCTGGCCACGCTGACCATCGCCGATTCAGGACTGGAATTTGATCCCGTCACCGGCCAGGCCGCGGCCGATGCCGAAATCGGTGGCAAGGGACTCATCCTGCTGCGCCATTTCTGCAAGGACATCACCTACCGCCGGATGGACGGGCAGAACCAGCTCACACTGCGGTTTAAGGTAGAGTAAGCAAGCGGTCGCTTTTTGAAAAAAGCTCCGCAAAAACCTTTTTGCGCCTTAGCCTCCGCGTTTTAAAACGCCCGGGCCTCCAGGATAAAAAGTCTTTTGCGGAGCTTTTCTTCAGAAAAGCGACCTCTTACTTTCTTATTCAGCGGCCACGGCGACCGGCCCGATCCCGCCCGTCCCCCAGCCCTTTGGCCGGAAGAACACAATCCCGATCACCAGCCCGCCAATCCCCACAATCTTCGTCAGCTCATTGAACGTGGTGATCGCATAAAGCCCCAACAAAATCAGCACGACGCCACTGAACAGCGGGTACAACCCATACAGCACAAAAATGCCAGCCGACTCGGCGTAAGACTTCCGGTAAACCCAGAAGCACACGATCCCCGCCAGCCCATAATAATAGCACACCTGAATCGCCACCGCGCTCACCGAGTCGGTGATGATCGCATTCACCGAAGGCAGAAAGCTGGAGGCAAAAATCATCGCCAGACCCAGCAGGATCAGCACAATCATCGTGCGCACCGGCGTGCGCGTGCGCGCATCCACCACCGCCATGGCGGTCGGCATGCCGCGCTCGCGCGCCATCGCAAACAGCGTGCGCGAGAATTGCAGCATCGAGGTCTCCAGCGTCGCAATCCCGGAGAGCACCACCGCAAACGACGCCACCTGCCCGCCAAACGTGCCCAGCCCCGCCTTGACCGCGATATTTGACACGATATTCACATTATAGCCCGACGCATCCGAGATGCTGAACAGCACCTGCGCCGCCATCAGGAACGAGACAAACAGCCCAATCGTCACGAACACAGAATAGAACCCGCCATTGCCGGCCGCGTTCGGCGGCCGGTCAGACGTCTCCTCGCTCAAATTCGCCGTCACATCCCAGCCCCAGTAGAAGAACACCACCACCAGCGCGGTCGCCGCAAAGCTCGCCGGCGTATAGGCAAAACTCAGCCACGAGAAAGAAATCGCCTCCGCCGAGCCATGAATCCCGGCATGGACATAGGCGGCAATCGCCACCACCGCCAAAATCAGCAGTTCGATCGTGGTCATCACCACCTGCACCTTGCTGGTCAGGCTGATGCCTGCAATCAGCACCAGGCCAATGACCAGATAGGCCCCCGCCCCCAGCGCCGTGGTGGCGAGCAGGTTACCATCGGCCGCGGGGTCGATGATGTTCATCAGATTCCCGCCAACCGTCAGGCTGCCCGAGACGATAAACACCAGCGTCGCAATCAAAACCGCCCAGCCGGAGAAGAACCCCAGAAACTTGCCGAAACTCTCGGTCGTCCAGTCATAAGCCGCCCCGGCCCGCGGCAGAGTCTTGTTCAGCCCCTTATAGGTCACCGCAATCCCCAGCATCGGCACCGCAAAAACCAGCAGCGCATTGATGGAAACGCTCCCGGCCGTCGCCAGCAGCACCGCCGCCGTCGTCGCAATGGAAAACCCCGGCGCGCTGCCGGCAATGCCCATGATCACGGATTCAAAAAGCGATATCGCGCCCGGCTTCAGAGTCGAACTCATGCCTGTCTCCCCAACGTTAAAGACGGCGATCAACCCTGATGGCGGCTTCCGATTTTTCGGATTGTTGCCATTAACGCCACAATCGCGGCCGAAGGCAAGCAAATCCAAGCAAGTGGTCGCTAATCTGTAAGAAAAGCTCCGCAAAAGACTTTTTATAACTTTTACACGGGATGTTTCAGCGTCCCCGGCCCAATATGGTTCAAAAAAGCGACCGCTTACTCTACCCCGCCCAGCGTCCATTTCCCTTGACATCGAGCCAAAAGGGTGTAACGAAAAACTTACTTCTTTCGTGTAAGTCAAACTTGACACGCCCGCAAAGAGGTCTGAAGGGGGCGCAAAAAACCGAG
>Ga0116226_10006373_pt1 | contig 10596 bp, 12 predicted proteins | sample S1TSphfallax_FD_89692 | JGI IMG/M metagenome (GOLD analysis project Ga0116226, IMG submission 89692) | Host-associated microbial communities from peat moss isolated from Minnesota, USA - S1T2_Fa - Sphagnum fallax MG | ecosystem: Host-associated > Plants > Peat moss > Unclassified | place: USA...
AGTGTATAATGTTTAATATTTGCAGTTTATGGGTGGGGAGGGAATAACTTTTTAACACAAAATTTGGATTTGAAAACATGGTGTGCAAGCCATTTTCCAGTGAACTGCTGGAGATGCTTTAAGAATGGCACAAGGAGAGAAAGAATGAAAGGGATCTTAAACTCTAGGCAGTTGTGGGGTATCTTGCAAAAAAAAAGGGTGCTCAAGAGTTTTTTTTTCTTAACCCTCCTCTCTAAAAAACACCAACTCCTCAAGTTATTTCCTTGTTTCTTAACTTTTTAGCACCTAAGAAACTACATAAACACCCACCCAACCAAAAATTGCAATAGACATCACAATAAAACACTTAGTTTGCAAAAAAAAATTTACCCATATCCTAAAAAATGAAAATAATTTACAACAATATAATCAGCTCGCAAAGAAAATAAATGAACAAAAAAAAACCCAAAAAATACAAACCGTAACCACATTTCAAAGTGCATCATGCTCATGACATGGGGCATTGTATGCTCCATGATTTCGCTGTAGCTACTTAGATAACAATAAAATCCAAGCATGATCATACAATGATAAGCAAATGTTTGATACATTGCTAGCTGTATGCGAAGTTACCCCATGGATTTCCTAAGGGAAATTGTTTTTCACCTTTGCCCCATTCATTTTCACCATTTTTTTTGGGGGAGATTTTTGACCAGGGCAGACCCCTGTTGTAAGCACCTGCCATCAAAACTTGGCAATCATTTTATGCTAGGGCACCGGGAATGGCCTCACAGGCGGACACCTGCACCTTCCAAATCTGTATATTTTTGCCTCCTTTGCTATTTACAGAGAGAACACACACACACACCACCTATATTTTAATGACCAAGTCATTGGGCTTTTGCCGTTTACTTAGCTGGTCTACAGTTAGGAGCAATTGGGTGATTTTTCAATTGAGAGTTTTTGTTGGTGTTACGAAAACTTCCATAAATTTGTGTGGTTCGTTTTTTGAAAGGTTTTTTGGTTGGGTTGTATCGCAAACCTACAAATATCATAATTTCTTGCCCAGGTAAATGAGAGATTTTGAAGCTTAAAAGATTATGTGGTGGTGCCGGGAAGCTCAAATGCAAATTCGAACTTTTGGTGCAGGTGAGGAAGGTCGAAGCTTTGATGCAGTTTTTAGGGTTTGAAGATTGGGTGCAGTTTGTTTGCAAATGCAGTTGGGAAGGTTATGGTGGTGGAGAAATGCTTCTCTTGCCTCCAGAATCCCAGTTATTGACACTGGTAGTGGTTTTGCCCCTCGCCTCTGATTGTCTATTTTCTTCTTTTCTTCCTTGCATACTTTTGCTTAATCCCTTTCCCTCGTTGACTTAGTCTGTTGCATGCACATTCAATTCACTTCTGGAGATGTCTTTTTTATCCAATGCTCTCATGAACTAGGGCCACTCTGGAGCTTGTTGGATGCATTAGGGACATGTTGATGCAAAAGTGTGAATTTAAGGATAATTTATCAAAGGCCAGAGCTTTTGGGATCAGGGTTTTGATTTTGCAGACTTTTGGAATTGAATCTCTACTGTTTTTAGTTTCTTTGCAGAAGGGAAAGGAGTAGCTCTCCCTTTGAGGTGTCTGGCGATGAGGATCTTCCTCCATCCTTTGTTGAGGCACAAGATCCGGGCACACACGTTTGGTGGTGGTGCCATCACTTGTAAGTTGAGAATTCCAGTCCTCCTGTGTCATGCTGCCATGTTAGAATCATGTGGGTGAGCAGGAGAAAGTGGGTAGAGAGAGAAGAGAATGTTGTTGGCTGTCCTCAGTTTTGCCCAAGAAAATGTGGAGCATCAACAAGTATGTTATATGCAACAGAGCATGGATACTTTGTTTCAGGTTTAGCTGAAATGCATATAGTTGTCACACTGATTTGTAGTGGTGCAGGTGGGGCTCGATCCATCTCAAAGGGTATTCTTCCTGTCAGAAGCAGTGAACTGTTTGGAGACACAAACTATCTTCTTGAATATTTGGGCATTGCCAGAGGCCAACTCCACCTGTACAACTCTACACCACTTGAGTTCAATTCATTGTGTGTACTGAAAGTGGTTCTGCACCTATAGTGAGCAGAGAAATTTGTGTCAAGCTGCCCGGGCGCTTTAAAATGATGTTTCTATCTTGCAAGCTGCTCTGTGGATCTTGAGATCTTCACAAAGGAAACTAATGAAGTGATTGGAGCTGACAAAATACCTGATGTTAGCTTCTTCTTTCATCTGCCTCAGGTTTTCTGCCGGCAATATCCATGGCATTCACTCAGCAGCTTGGAGTCTTGCAAAGTGGGATAGCTACGATCCAGTGGCATTCAGAAAATATTATCGATACCAGCCCTTCTTAGTGGCACACCGAGTTATCTTGATTCTTGCAGAAATTGTCATGCTGACCATGTTGCATTGGGCTGAGAAAGATGTTCACAAGAGGGCAGCCAAAGTAAGGGGTCTTCTCTTGGGTGACTTACTTTGGTTACACAATCAGTAGTCTGTTGTCCTGTTTGCTGTCTTGCAATAATTTGTAGGGACTGGGAAGGATTGTGATCTGAGCGTTTCCTTATCTTCTCTCTTTGTCTGGTTTGTGTTGAGTTGTTTCTTGTTGGTACTGTGGTTGTAGTTACGGCACAGTCTCATTCGCCTCGGCCCCTTCTATATCAAGGTCAACATTAATTCTTGTCCCCTAAGTGCAAACATCGTTTCACTCTGGAGTTTACTTATCCAAAAGCTGCAAAGATTGTCATTCAGTGCCAGGGATAGGAGCCTAATTGTCGTTGGTTTTGACTGTTTCTTTTTGTTACCTGGTGTAGCTTGCACAGGCCCTGAGTACACGCCCTGATATTTTACCCAATGCATATTGCCAGGAGCTTGCAAAGCTGCAAGTATGTTCTATCACTCTGTATACTCACTCATGTTGTATTTGTCAGGCTTAGTGATCAAAGAGTTCTTGGCTTCATTGGAGGTTGGGTCTTGATGTGCCAGTGTGTAAAACAAATTGGGCTGTCAACATTGTGATCCACACAGTTGTCTTAAGCTTAGGCTTATGGCCTCCTTGTCAAAGGTGTTTGCCCCAATTTCTCCCTGAATGACTCAGAAGCAGTTATGGAATCTAGATATTTTATTGATCCAGTTAGGACTTTGCAGTTGTGTTGACACTCAAGGGTAGAATACATCTAGTGGCAATTTCACCACAACCACTCAAAAGGTGGTTTCCATTTAACCTTTAGGTCTTCATGATAAAAAAAATTTGGTTGGTGGATTTTGTTTTTGCTCAAGGATCGGATTCCACCTTTTCCCACACCAGATGCATTGAAGTTTATAGAGCAGGAGCTCGGTTCATCTGCCAGAAAGTTGTTTGCAGAAATCTCAGATGAACCGATAGCTGCTGCATCTCTTGGCCAGGTGTACAAAGGTAACATTTCTGCCAAAGCTAATAATGTAAGCTTCATTAGGCTCCATTTTTGTATGGGAACGTGAATGTGAGCTGAAGGGTTGAGGGAAGTGCATTGATATGTAGCTGACAATTTGAAACTGTACAGGATTTTGACATTTTCTCCTGTTAGTCAATGCTTGAAAAGTTGATGTATGTAATTGAGTGTGAATGAAGGTTTGATTTTTGTAAACAGCACGGCTACATTCAGGCGAGGATGTGGCTGTGAAAGTCCAGAGGCCAGGTGTTTCTGAACAATTAGCACTTGATGCTCATCTTCTGCGCTTGATTGGAGGTCAGCTGCAGCGATTTGCTGGAACACGTAGTGACCTTATAGCTGTTGTAGATGAAATGGTTAGTGCTACACACCTAAGCATCTTAATTTATATCCCTTGTACGCAAGTGCATATGAACATGTGAAATGTTATTAGCATGTGCTCTTTGTTAGCCCAGCATGACTCAGATGGCCTAGTTTTGGTTTCCATGTCTCGTGCACTGCAAAGGTACAGGAAAATCAGGCTTTTGCTTACAGTACCCAATTTCGCTTTTACAGACCTGTCGTGGGTTGTACAACACAAGTACAGGTGGGGCGTATGTTTGAGGAGGTGGATTACCTTCAAGAAGGTCAAAATGCAGAGCGCTTTGGTCGTCTCTATGGCCTCCACACCCCCAACAGTAAGTGGCTCATGTTTGCATCAATCAATCATCATACCCACTCAAAAGAAAAGGGCTATTCTTATGTTTCAAGTTTCACAATTCACAAGAAACCAGGACCATGCAATGATGCCAACTTCAAGATGTCAACACTTTTTTGATGCACACTTGTATAAATGACATGAACGACTCTTGTGTGTTCTCAGAGTGCAGACATGCCTTCAACCAAGCTGAGCCTAGGACACACACTCAAGTAGAGCCAGAGAGGGCCAAGGCATACCCAGATCCATCTAGAGATCCTGGAGATGGGGTTGTGAAGGTCCCCAAGATATACTGGGAGTTCACTACAAAGGGTATCCTGACAATGGAATGGATTGATGGTATTAAACTCACTGACAGAGATGCTTTACTTGCTGCCAAGCTTGACATTCAACAACTTGTTGACCAGGTACTGCCCCTCTTTACAATGGCATTTGTTTACAGGAAGTCACTGTCCAGTACTTCAGTAACTTTCCAGCATTTTGCCTCATTATATCTCAGAGTAACCTTCATGTGGTGGTTTGGCTCTTTCAGGGAGTGTTATCATCACTAAGGCAGCTTCTTGAAGAGGGCTACTTCCATGCTGATCCTCATCCTGGAAATGTTGTTGTAACAAGGGATGGAGTTCTTGCATATTTTGACTTTGGGATGATGAGCGAATTCCGCCGGGAGTATCGCACTGGTCTCATCCGTACAGTATGCATAATCCCTGATTTCTGTGCAAAACACAGTTTGATGCATGCAGACAATCCTCTATGAATGTCATCTTGTGGCTTTCCTGTGGAAGATTGTGTTTCCAAGCAGAAAATTTAGGCAACTGATGATGTAATGACAAGGTTTTGTGTTTGAATACAGTTGATACATTTTGTGAATCGAGATTCAGAGGGACTTGCCAAAGACTTTGTAATGCTAGATTTCATTCCACCAGGTACCGATTTGGGTCCAATAGCACATGAACTTCAAGCTTCCTTTGGTGATGAGGAGACAAAATCACAGCTAGATTTCCAGGTCAGTATATCTGCACTGAAATTGCAGCCATATATAGTACATACACTTCGTATGTACAGGATTTCATGTTTCTTGTTCAAGGGTTTTACTATCGCTGTCTTGATTGGTTATTGGTTGGTCACTCAGGGGATAATGAACCAGCTGTGGACTGTGATGTATAAATTCAATTTTCAATTATCTCCAGAATATGCCATGGTGGTACGAGCGTTGGGATCTTTGGAAGGAACAGCCACAACCCTTGATCCTGGTTTCAAAGTTGTGTCAAGTGCATACCCTTTCATTTTGGGTAGACTGCTAGCAGATCCTGATCCCCAAATGCGAGAAACATTGAGAGAATTGCTCATTCGGAACAATGGTTCCATTCGATGGCATCGGCTGGAGCGCCTGGTTGTTTTCAGACTCTGTCACTGAAACTATTCAAAATCTTCAATAAATATACAGTTTGCATCTTGGTTATTCTGCTGTTGGGAAGTTTATCAGATCATATTACTTTTTTGGGAAGGTAATAGCAGAACTGTTAAGCTAAATTCACCCATGGTCCAAAAGTTGTTTGCATGCAGACATGGGAAGTTTTAGAGGAGTTCTAAGAGGCAACTTCTTGTTGCAGGTTGTAGCAGTAGCAGAGCAATCTGCTCCAGGAAGTGGATCAATGTCAAAGGATGGAGCTTGGGATAAGGATGATAGATCAGGCCATCAGAGGTCAGGGGGCATTAGGGGCGCCTTTGATACACATGCAGTTGCTTCTGCAACCATGGATGTAATTAGCTTCATCCTGTCTGGAAAAGGATTAAGGGTTCGGATCCTGCTTGTGAAGGATATTGTGATGACATTTGATGCACTTCTGGAGTATCACTATGCAGATGTATTGGAAATCAAGAAAGATGCTGTTTATGCAAAATGGTCTGGAAAGACTGTGAAAGCAGGTGTGAGAACCCACACAAACCAGCCTGAACAAGTGCATCACTCATTTTCAAAGTGGAGGGCATGTTCCTGGGGGTCATATGGGGACAAAGTGTTTACAAACCCATTGACTTGGAGTAGTGCTTGGTTGGTGAGACTGTTGGGCTCTAGGCTTGGGCTCTGGAGCTCCAATGAGAAAGATACAGCGCACAGGCCAACTTTTTCAACCATGGGACCTGAGTTAGCTGGTCACAGGTCTCATTCACAGGGACCTGACAGGAATAAGGAGACTAACTGGAGAGAACCAGAGAGTTCCTCCTCTGAACCTCCTCAGGTAATAATGTGTCTACTGGCGGATAATTTCCAGCAGTCATAATCTTTCATAGAAGATGTATTTTGGATGATGTCAAATTGTGCTGGATTTGAAAGCTCATTTGTCTTTGTACAAAGGATCATTAGAGATGAAAATGAAATAATCATGCAGATTAACAATTTTATGCAGCTTGATGTGAATCTATATACATGCACCACTTGAAGAGATGCAAGTTTTTTTATGCTCTAGCATTACCCACCTTATGTTCAGATGGTTTTATAAGTAGTCCAGGGAATCAATTTATGATTTGAACTTATGAGTTCTTTGAATCTGGACTGACCTTATGTTGGATGCAGTTTGATGATTTTCCAGAAAGGTTGCAAGTGGGGCTCCTTGCATTTGCAAAAGCTGTGGAATCAGACCCTGAAGTATGGATACCTCTGATGGCTTGTCTGGCAGCAAAGCCTGAGGCCAGAGCACTTGTCTGTGACATTGCATCTGCACTTTCAGACTCTTATTGCAATCACACTGCCGAAGAAGCCATTCTTTTCATGTCAAAACTGTTGCATGAACAGAAGATTTGACTTAGATAATAGTGCTTGTACTGTGGTGGTTCTGTCTGAGTTTATTCCCTTAATGAGACATTGGGCCTTGAATATTGCTTATGCATTGAGTGTTGAGATTGCTTTTGCATAAAGCTTTGCAATGGCTTCTGCATTGACCCTTGTGATTGCTTTTGCATTCTTTTTCAGGATTAGGCAGCTTTTGGGTAACCACATTGTGTTTTTAACAGCTGCCTGCAAATGAGGATTGGTTTTTGCTGTGACCCAATTTTGAGCAATAGGTGCCAAGTCAGTACCCTCCTTCCTCAATGCAAAAAATGTAAAAAATATTTGTCTTTTAGGATGCACAAAATGTTGGTGCTCACTAGATGCTACCAAGGGGTGGGAACCAAGCCAATGAGAAGGTGATGAGTGTACAATTTACAGTGAGGTTTTTTGTGCTTGGTGTCAGCAGTAGAGCTTATTATCAGTGAAGGTAATGCAAATGTAAGTATGATTATACGTAATTATTTTCAAGTTATAATCTTAAAAGCTCCTATCAATTGAAATTCGTATTTCAGTTGATTAAACTACTTGCATAGTAATCTGTCACAATTGAACATTATGAGGCCTTGTTTTACTAGTGGTCAGTTTAATGTTTAGCACTCAAGGTCTTTGTCCTAGGCTACCAATAGTTTAATGTTTAGCATTCAAGGTTTTTGTCCTCGCCATTGAGTTATTAACCATGCACATAGAGTTATAAAGGCACAACTTAGACTCCTTTGCAATCACATAGCCTTTGAGTAATGTTGACATAGTGGTGAACTCGTCACTCAAAGTCTTATTCAGTCAACTAACATTGATTCCTCACTACTTGAATCCTTTCATTTCCACACAAAGGGTTGAATGTTAGTCCTTCATTTTCCATAGAGTGATGAACTCACCACTTTAAATCATTTTTCAACTACCATGAGTCAAATCTTCACCACTTAAGTCCTTGACTTTGCACTCATAGATTAGTTTTAAGCACTTATAATCCTTTTGAATCAGATCAAGCTAGCTCCTCAACACATCAGTCATTTACTTTGCACACAAAATGATGAAGTCATCATTTAAGAGTCCTATCCTTGGTTTAGCACTCAAAAGTACCTATACTTAGCTATAGTCTTTAGTTCAACACCTACATTCATTTTTTGAGCACCCAAAATCCTTTCCAATGACTACCTTTGTCTCCTTTTCAATTGTTTTTCCAACGCTTAACTATGTTCTTTTTAAGATCATTTGTTGTCCAATGCTAAACACTTGAGATGGAGTCTTGGGCTGAACATTAGAGTTCAATAATTCCTAATCACTCTAAATACCAATTAAATACTTACAAATTTGTCGTCCATGGTGTGTAGATGAAGGTGAAATGGCAAACCGAAGGATTAGTTAAACATGGTTGGGTAGAAGGGCACATTGAGGGTAAAGCCTTGTATCAGGGTTGGTGTAGAGGAACCTTTGGAAACACAATTAGTTGTTCAAGATGAGGAGGAACATAGGAAGGAAAGAAATATGAATTATAAGCAAGAGTTTCAAGAACGATTGGTTAATATTGATGGAAATGCCAAAAGTGTGTTGCTTTTAATGTCTAAATCAACATACTCAACAAGTAGTGTTGAATGTCACCTCGTACACACTAACAATGGGGAAACACAATTTATTTCAATGAAAGCCCAAAGTTGTGCTTTACAACTAGCAAATTCATTACAAGGTTACGACATGAGATCTCAACAAAAGGTGGTTGAAAAGATGTTTGTCCATGATGTGATGAAACCATTCATGCCAAAATGTTTGTCCAACCTACAAGATTCAATAAATAATCAGCTAATTATTGAAAGTATCAAGGATAGTTTTTGCACACCTAGCAGGGGGACATACAACCAAACATGCTACTACCAAAGAGCTTTTAGGCACTTTGGTAGCGTCTCCCTAGACAAATGGCAGAAAGGTTGCCCAACACCTTGGGTTATTTAGAAGGTGTGTTCTAAATTGTAAACAACATTTTCTTATAGATAATGGTGGTTTGGATTTTTGGTTTGGGACAACCAAAAGACAACGATTAGATGTAATGTCACTAAAGGTAAAAACTCTTGTGCTGGAATGGTGGATCACGAAGACTACCATATCTCTTGATTGAAAGAAGGTTTGCAAAAAAAAATGGGGGGTAAAACAAACTATGGAACATCCCACCTAGACTTAATGCAAGTGTCTCAAGTAAGTAATTCATTAATCTTTTTTGCATGCTTTCTATGATGCATTCTGATGCAAAATACATTACTAATGAATACTTAGTATTTATTTATAGTTAATAAATAAAGATTCATGAATGTAGTCAACAATTTGTCAATTGATTTAAAGTGCTCATATGCAATTCAATCTTCAAATCCACTACATTACAATTGGAGTTCTTCATTGCATTCAAGGATAAACATCCCAATACATCAATCCAATTCACGGCCTTCTTTGACTTCAAATCGTGGTTTGTGAGGCACACAAAAAAATGGAGCACATGTTGTTGCCACTACCACATAAAACTTATGGAGCGATGCATTGACTTAAACAACATGCACTCCAAAAGTGGGGGTGTTCATGGTCATTGTCCTTGTAAGTGCATAGATATTTGTCATTCAAGACATGGGGTAGTGTTTTGCCCATCTAACCTCATTTTCACAACTATTTGACTTGTGGAATTCTATTTTATGTGAAAAACTAGATGGAAAGGATTGGCACAAAAGAGCTTACTTAATGGGTGATTGTATTTCATGTGGAATTGAGACTTTGAAAGTGTGCCTTATTGAAGAGATAGAAAGTATCAAGACTGTCCAATGGCGATGATATGTTAAAGTGGTGGTTGGACAAATTGTTTTTGGAGAAGATAGGAAAGTCACACAATAACAATACATGGATACACCAACCCTGAAGTTGCTAGAATACCTATGTCCTAAATTAAAGGACTTTGTGATCATTAATTTTGTTCACAAGTGGAAGGACAAGGTACCTCAAAACACATCCTAAGTTTATTTTTGTGTAACTTGGCTTTAGAGTATAAAACATTAGATTGTCCTTTACTGTGAGGTCTTTTGTAGTTCTTTTATGGAAGCCAAACTAAATTATGTGGACATGGGATTGTTGTTAACTCCCTTTTAAGTCCTTATCATCTAGTTGTTAATAGTCCATTAATTGTTCCCATTGAAACTAGCCACCCTTCAATAGGTCCTATGTGTGCTAAAATAACAATTTTTTTTAGTCCTTTGGGTCCATTTATCTCTAGGTCCTTAATTGGTTGCAGTTTTGTGGTGGTCCTTTGGGTTCATTTTTTTGCAGGTCTTTAAATGGGTTTAGTTCTTTTGAGGTCTTTTAGGTGCATTCCTTTTTAAGTCCATTTGGTCTAGCCATATTTTTGTTGTTATCATTGCCATTTCACTGCATTTTTAAGTAAGTAAACCTCAATACATATTTGTTGTTTACATTCCCTTATTTCCTACCTACTTCAAAACATGTCCATGTTTATTTCCATTTTGCATGGCTTTATATTACAGCTTGGAAAAAAAAATTCCTTTGATGTAGGCTCCATTTTAGTCCTCTCCTGGAAGATTAAATCTTTTATGGTTGTTTCCTAAAAACCAAGCTCCTTTGTGTGAACATAGAGTTGCTTATGAT
>Ga0116226_10006375_pt1 | contig 10595 bp, 6 predicted proteins | sample S1TSphfallax_FD_89692 | JGI IMG/M metagenome (GOLD analysis project Ga0116226, IMG submission 89692) | Host-associated microbial communities from peat moss isolated from Minnesota, USA - S1T2_Fa - Sphagnum fallax MG | ecosystem: Host-associated > Plants > Peat moss > Unclassified | place: USA...
AAAATCGCGACCTTCTGCTGATCGCCGCCACCAGCCAGCGCCACCTGATGCGCATCGATGACGCACTTGCCACGCTCGATCGGCTGGAGGCGTTGCAGCCGCGTTTCAGCCGCCTGCATCAGGAGCGCGGCATGTGCCACGTCGCGCGCAAGGATGCACGCCACGCGATCGAGGCGCTGCTGCGTGCCGTCGATATCAATTCTGCCCTGCCGCCGAGCTGGGCCATGCTCGCAGGCCTCTATCGCCTGATCGGCGATGCCGCGAGTGCGGCCGCGGCCGATGAGCAGGCGGCCACACTGCAAAAACTGCCACCAGAAATCGTCTCGGCGATCTCGCTGTTTTCGGATGGCGAATTGGCACCGGCGGAAAAAATCATCCGCGACTTCCTCATTCGCCACGGCAACCACCCCGAAGCGATGCGCGTGCTTGCCAAGATCGGCGTCGCCCGCGATGTGCTGGACGATGCCGAAACCTTGCTCGCCGCCGTGTTGGTGTTGCAGCCCGGCTACCATGCGGCGCGCCACGATTACGCCCACACCCTCATCCAGCGGCACAAATACCAGGCGGCCCTCGATCAGGCCCGCCTTTTGCTCGAATTAGACAAGCATAATTCCGATTACCGCGCACTGGCAGCAACCGCGCTCGTCGGCCTCGGGGAGCATCACCAGGCCATTTCCCTGTATCGCGAAATGATCGCCGACCGTCCGAACGACCCTGAAATACGCTTGTGGATTGCCCACGCGCTGAAAACGGTGGGCCAGGTGGACGAGGCGATCGCTGCCTATCATGCAGCCATTCTGGCGCGAAAAGATTTTGGCGACGCCTACTGGAGCCTCGCCAACCTCAAACTCTATCGCTTTACCGATGCACAAATCGCCGCCATGCGTGCGCAGGAAGCCGCACCAACCACAGCGACGGAGGATCGCATTCACCTGTGTTTCGCTCTGGGCAAGGCCTACGAAGATCGCGGCGAAGCTGCTAATGCCTGGGCCCATTACGAACGCGGCAATGCGCTCAAACGCGCCGAAAGCCGCTATCGCCCGGAGATCATCGAAACCAACACGCGCAAGCAGATCGAAATCTGCACGCCGGCGTTCTTTGCGCAGCGCGAAGGCTGGGGCGACCACAGCCCGGACCCCATCTTCATCCTGGGCCTGCCGCGCGCCGGATCGACACTGATCGAACAGATCCTCGCCTCGCATTCGATGGTTGAAGGCACACAGGAATTGCCGGACATCCAGCGGATGGTCATCGAGATGCAGGGCCGCGACCCCGACCTCGACAACCCGCGCTATCCGGCGATACTTCAAGGCATGACGCAGGACGATTTTCTGCGCCTAGGCCAGCGTTACATCGCCGAAACCCGCGTTTACCGCACCGGCAGGCCGTTCTTCATCGACAAGATGCCGAATAATTTCCGCCATATCGGCCTGATCCATCTGATCCTGCCGCGGGCGCGCATCATCGATGCGCGGCGCGATCCGCTATCCTGCTGCTTCAGCAACCTCAAGCAGTTGTTCGCGCAGGGCCAGGAATTTTCCTATAGCATCGAGGATATCGCGCGCTATTATCGCACCTATCTCGATCTCATGCAGCACTGGGATGCCGTGCTGCCCGGCCGGATTTTGCGCGTGCAGCACGAGGATGTGGTCGATGATCTGCAGGGCAGCGTCGCCCGCATCCTGGCATATTGCAATCTGCCGTTCGAGCCGGCTTGCATCGAGTATCACAAGAATCTCCGCAGCGTCCGCACCCCAAGCTCCGAACAGGTGCGCCAGCCGATTTTTCGCGACGGGCTGGATCAGTGGAAAAAATTCGAGCCTTGGCTGGGGCCTTTGAAGGATGCGTTGGGGGATGCCATGCTGAGGTATAGATAGGCAAGGAAGGTGATCTTTTCTGAAGAAAAGAACCAAAAGACTTTTATGTCCTGCGCCCGCCGCACGATCGAGCCACGGCCCGCAATGTGCAACCAGCGCAGAAAGCAAAAGTTTTTTGCTTCCTTTTTTCAAAAAGGAAGTCCTTCTCTCAAGGGAGCCGAAGCCACATGACCGAAACATACGACGTAGCCATCGTCGGCGCCGGCATCATCGGCCTCGCCCACGCCTTGGCCGCCGCCAAAAGAAACAAGCGCGTCGTGGTGATCGAGCGCGATCCGCGCGCCGATGGCGCATCGATCCGCAATTTCGGCTTCATCACCGTCACCGGCCAGGAACGCGGTGAAAGCTGGCGCCTGGCCCGTGCCACCCGCGATATCTGGGCCGAAATCGCGCCGCTGGCCGGGATCGCGCTGGAGCAGAAGGGCCTGATCCTCACCCTGCGCCGCCCCGAAGCGATGGCCGTCGCCGAAGCGTTTCTTGCCACCGAAATGGGCGAAGGCTGCGAATGCCTGGGAGCCGTGGAATTTCGCAACCGCTACGGCCGGATTGCCGCGCCCGGCGCGCGCGGCGCCCTGGTCAGCCCGCACGAAGTGCGGGTCGAATCGCGCACCGCCCTGCCATTGCTCGCCGCCTGGCTCGCCGCCGCCCACGGCGTTACGTTCATGACCGAAACCGCCGTGCACGCAGTTGCGCCACCGCGCCTGGAAACCTCGCGCGGCACGGTACACGCCGCAGCCGCTATCGTGTGCCCGGGTGCCGATTTCGTCACCCTGTTCGGGGACCGCATCGCCGCCCATCGCCCGCAAAAATGCCGGCTTTCGATGTTGCGCCTCGCCTCGCCAGGCTTTCGCCTGCCGGCGCCGGTGATGTCGGATTTGAGCCTGGTGCGCTACGCCGGCTACGCCGCGCTGCCTGAAGCCACCGCCCTGCGCCAGCGGCTGGAAACCGAGCAGGCGACCCATCTCGCCAACGGCGTGCACTTGATCGTCGTGCAAAGTGCCGATGGCTCGCTCGTGGTCGGCGACAGCCATCACTACGGCGATCTGCCGCCCCCCTTCGCCCCCGCCGAAGCCGAAGCCTGTATCCTGGACGAGTTTTTCCGTGCAACCGGCCTGCCCCCGCCGCCGGTCACCGAACGCTGGGTCGGCACCTATCCCTCGGCGCCGGACCGCACCTTCTTCATCGATGCGCCATCGCAGGATGTGCGTCTGGTCATGGTAACGAGCGGCACCGGCGCATCCACCGGTTTCGGCATCGCCGAGCGCACCATCGCCGATCTGTTTGGACCCGCCACAGGAGCCCCAGAATGAGCCACCCCATCAAGGCCGTAATCTTCGACTGGGCCGGCACCATGGTCGATTTCGGCTGCATGGCACCGATCGAAGCCCTGATCGAGGCCTTTGCCACCCACGGCGTCCCCATCACGGCCGCGCAGGCCCGCCCCGACATGGGGCGCGCCAAGCGCGACCATGTCGGCGCGATCCTGCAAAACCCCGCGGTTGCCGCCGCCTGGGAAGCTGCCAAGGGCGCGCCGCCCGCGCCATCGGCCACCGACGCCATCTACGCCTCGCTGGAGCCGCTGATCGAGGCGGCTGCGACACGCTGCGCCGAACTGATCCCCGGCGCCGCCGCGGTCGCGGCCGACCTCGCGGCACGGGGCATCAAGATCGGCTCCGGCACCGGTTACACGCGGCAAATGATGTCCGGGATCCTGCCCCGCGCGGCCGCCCAGGGCTATGCGCCCAGCGTCGTGGTTTGCGCCGGCGAAACCCCCTCCGGCCGCCCGGCGCCGCTAATGACATGGAAGGCGCTCGTGGAACTGGATGCCTGGCCGGCCCACGCATGTGTCAAGGTGGATGACGCGACGGTGGGGATCGAGGAGGGGCGCCTCGCGGGGTGCTGGACCATCGGGTTGGCGGCATCGGGCAACGGCGTCGGGCTCAGCCTGCCCGAGTATGAAGCGCTGGATGAAGCCGACCGGCGCGCGCGGGTGGGCGCGGCGGCGGCGGCGCTGAAGGCGGCGGGGGCTGATTACGTGATCGATACGGTAGCCGATATCGGGCCGGTGCTGGAAACGATTGCGGCGCGGATTGAGGCGGGTAGGGGAAGCAAGGATGTTCTTTTCTGAAGAAAAGAACCAAAAGACTTTTATGTCCGGGCGCCGGCGGCAAGATCGAGGCCCTGGCCGGAACCGTGCCGCGGGCAGGAAGTAAAAGTTTTTTGCTTCTTTTTTTCAAAAAAGAAGTGCTTCCTTCCTTTTTTTCAGGCCTCCGCATGAACCAGCCCGCCCTCCGCCACGATCTCCGCCGCCGCCACATGACGATGATCGCGCTCGGCGGCGTGATCGGCGCCGGCCTCTTCGTCGGCAGCAAGGTGGTGATCGAATCCGCTGGCCCCGCCGCGTGTATTTCGTTCCTGATCACCGGCGCGCTCGTGGTGCTGGTGATGCGCATGCTGGGCGAAATGGCAACGGCCTTGCCCGCGTCAGGCTCTTTCTACGAATATGCGCGGATCGCCCTCGGCGATCTCGCCGGATTCGCCACCGGCTGGATGTATTGGTATTTCTGGGTGATCGTGGTCGCGATGGAAGCGATTGCCGGCGCCGATCTGATACGGGTGTGGTTGCCCGTGGCACCGCAATGGTCGCTCACCGCGATCCTGCTGGTGGTGATGACGGCCAGCAATCTCGTTTCGGTGCGCGCCTATGGCGAGTTCGAATTCTGGCTCGCTTCGGTGAAAGTCGCCGCCATCTCGGTTTTCCTGTTGCTGGGCAGCCTGTTCATTCTGGGCCTCTGGCCGGCCGCAACGCCCCATTTTGCAAATCTCACAGGCCATGGCGGCTTTGCCCCGCACGGCCTGCTGCCGATACTCTCCGGCGCCGTGGTCGCCACCGGCTTTTATTTCGGTGCAGAAATCGTCGCGATCGCCGGCGCGGAGGCGGACGAGCCGACGCGCGCCATCGCCGGCGCCACCAATTCGGTGGTCGGCCGTGTGCTGGTGTTTTACGTGTGTTCGATCTTTCTGGTGGTCGCTATCGTGCCCTGGAATGCGCCGCAGATCGCAACACCCTACGCCAGCGCGATCGGCGCCATGGGCGTGCCGGCGGCAGCACAGGTGATGAACGCCGTAATCCTCACCGCGGTGCTCTCGGCCCTGAACTCGGGCCTCTATGCGTCGTCGCGCATGTTGCTCGCACTCACCCGGCGCGGCGACGCGCCGGCGCTGTTCGGCCGCCTGAACGCGCGCGGCGTGCCCGTGCCGGCCACCCTCGCGGGCACGATCGTAGCGGTGTTTGCCGTCGCGATGTCCTACGTGTCGCCGGGAACGGTGTTCGCTTTCCTGGTGAATTCCTACGGAACGGTGGCGCTGTTCGTCTATGTGCTGATCGCGCTGTCGCAATTGCGGCTGCGGCGGCTGCTGGAACGCGATGCGCCCGAAAAGCTGGTAGTGCGCATGTGGCTCTATCCCTGGCTCACCCGCTTCGCCCTTGGGGTGATGGCCGTGAACCTGGTGGCGATGGCGGTCATGCCCGATCAGCGTGTGCCTCTGCTGGTCGGAATCGTCAGCTTCGTGTTCGTCCTGGGGGGGTATGGGCTGCGGAAATTGTTTGGGGAGCAAAGGGAGAAAAGCCTTCTTTTTTGAAAAAAAGAAGCAAAAAACTTTTACGTCCTGCGCCGCTTCTGCGTGGGCGGCATGCCCGGCACCTTGGGGCGGGCTTATAATAGAAGGCGCAAGGGCGCCTTATTAAAACATCTTTCAGGATTGGACGCCATTATGAACGGGCCGGCACATGCTGGCCCCCGGCAACACGCGCGCAGCGTTCACTCAAAGAAAACGAGGCTTCCATGGCCCCCCAACCACTCCGATCCGCCCGCCTCGCGCGCCCCTCCATGCCCTATGTAGCGACCATGCTTGAAGGGCAGGGGCCGGGCATGCCCGCCATCGATGAAAGCGCCCATTGGGATCTCAGCTCGCATGTCGATGCCGTGCTGGATTGCCTGACGGACCATGCCATCGCGGCGCTGGATGCGGACGGCAATATCACCAGTTGGAACCGCGCTGCGCAAACCACCAAACTCTATCGCCGTGGCGAAGTGCTCGGCAAACATATCGGCATTTTCTATACGGAGGCGGACCAGCGCAACGGCCAGCCCCAGCGCGATCTGCATATGGCCGCCACCAATGGGCTGCATTGCTGCGAGGGCTGGCGGCTCCGCAAGGATGGGAAACCGTTCTGGGCGCGCGTGGTGTTCCAGCTGGTGGCCGATGCGGAAGGGAACCTCAAGGGCTACGTGATGGTGGCCCGCGATATCAGCGAACATCAGGAATTGCTGAGCCTGCGCGAGGATCGGGAGCGCGCACGCAAGGTGGAAACGCTGGGTCGTCTGGCCCCGGGGCTCGCCAGCGCGCTGGGCGGCATGCTTGCCGCCAGTGCTGCGGGCCACGATGTGGCGCTGCTATTGGCCGCCGATGAACGGGCGGCACAGGCCATCGGTGCGGGCAAGGAAGCGGTGGCGCGCGGCCGCAAGCTGGTGGGCGAAATACTCGGCTTTGCGCGCCGTCCGGCGGCATGCCCGCAGGCCTGGAACCTGCACGAACTCATATCCTCCATGGAAGGCCTGATCACCTGTGCCGCAGGCGACCAGATCGAGCTGAACTGGCGCCTGAATGCCGGCACGATTGGCGTGATGGTCGATCCGATGGAATTCCAGGCAACCGTGCTCGCCATGGTCGGGGCCGCGCAATCCGTGCTGCCGCATGGCGGTGTGCTCACCGTGTTCGCCGAAGGCAACGCGCTTGGCAGAAACAGGGAGATCGCCCCGTTCGCACGCGATCAGGTGGCCGTAGGCGTGAGCCTGCAGGGTAACGAGCGGCTTCCCGACCTGCTGGCCAATGGCGCCGAGCCCCACATTTCTGGCGGGCGATCGGGGCCTGCGGCGTGGGAGAGCTTTGCCCGCCAGGCCGGCGCCACCCCGCGCATGGAAAATTTGCCGGGTGAGGGCCTGGTGTTGAAATTGCTGTTTCCGGCACTCGCCATGCCGGCCGCCGCCGGCGGCGGAAGCAGGGGGGCCCGCACCGTTCTGCTGGTGGATGACGACACCAATGTGCTGTCGCTGGTGGGCGAGATGCTGACCTTTCTGGGCCACCGTGTGGTGCCCGCGCAGGGTGGGTCGGAGGCGCTTGCGCAGTTGCGCGCCGATCGCAGTATCGATTGTCTTTTCACCGATATCGTGATGCCCGCCGGCATGAACGGCGTGGAACTGATGCGCGAAGCGCGCAGCGCGCGCCCCGGATTGCGCACGGCGCTCGCCTCGGCACGCTCGCGCGATGAAGTGTGCGAACTGGGCGATATCCCGCTGGACGTCGCGTTTTTTGCGAAGCCCTACGCGATGGCCGAGATCAACGCCTATTTGCAGGCTGCGTAGGCGGAAGCAAAAATCGTTTGCTTTTTTCTTCAGAAAAGAAGGCCTTCCTACCTTCCTTCCCACAGTCCGCCTTTATCGCTTTTTAATTCCGCTAAGCTAACTTATCCGTCTCCATCGTTACAAAGAGAGATAAGCGGTGTTTGATCACTATCTCAAATCCGTAATGGACACGGTGATCGATGGCCTTCTCATCATCGATGCCGAAGGCAGTATCGAGGCATTCAATCCGGCTGCCGAGCGCATTTTCGGCTATAGCCAGGCGGATGTTCTCGGCAAGAACGTGAAGATGCTGATGCCTGAGCCCTACCATGCGGGGCATGATGGGTATCTCTCGAACTACCTCGCGACCGGGGAGAAAAAAATCATCGGCATCGGCCGGTTCGTTTCCGGCCGCCGCCGAGACGGCACCGTGTTTCCCATGGAACTCGGCGTGAACGAAATGTGCATCGTCGGTGCGCGAAGGTTCGTCGGAACGATCAGGGATGTCAGCGAATGGGAGGAAGCCGAACGCCGGGCCAGGGAAGAGGCCGCCCACACCAAGGCCATCATGAATACGGTGCTGGCTGGGGTGATCACCATCGATCAGAAGGGAATCATCCAAACCTTCAACCCGGCGGCGTCGCGCATCTTCGGCTATGAGCTGGAGGAAGTTCTCGGCCTGAACGTAAAGATTCTGATGCCCGAACCGTATCATGGCGGGCATGACGGTTTTCTGCTCAATTACATGCATGGGGGCGCTGCCAAGGTGATCGGCCTTGGCCGCGAAGTGCATGCAAGGCGCAAGGATGGCAGCCTTTTTCCGATCGAGCTCGGCGTGAACGAAATGCATGTTGTCGGCAAGCGCCTGTTTGTCGGCACGGTACGCGATATCACCCAGCGCAAGAACGCCGAGGCGGCGATCGCCGATTATATCGCAGCGCTCTCGCACAGCAATCAGGAACTGGACGATTTCGCTTACATCGCCTCCCACGATCTGAAGGAACCGCTGCGCGGGCTCAGCAACAACGCCATGTTCCTCAGAGAGGATTTTGGCGATGTGCTTGGTGCTGCGGGCGGCAAGCGCCTCGCCCGGATCGCATATCTGTGCGGCCGCATGGACCGGCTGGTGAACGACCTGCTCTACTTCGCCCGGCTTGGCCGCCAGGAACTGGCGATCCGCAAGACCGACCTGAACGATGTGATCGCCGATATTGCACTCACGTTGGAAAGCACGCTGGAAGAAGCGAACGCGAAAATCATCGTCGCCGAGCCGTTGCCGGTGATTGTCTGCGACACGACGCGGATCACGGAAGTGTTTCGCAACCTCGTCAGCAACGCGATCAAATACAACGACAAAGCGGAAAAACGCATCGAGATCGGCTGCGGGGTCGCCGAACGCGGGCGGATCTATCATGTGCGGGATAACGGCATCGGCATAGATCGCGAATTCCACCAGGATGTCTTCAGGATTTTCAAAAGGCTGAACGAAGAGGACGACAAGGTGAAAGGTACCGGCGTCGGGCTGACCTTCGTGAAGAAAATCATCGAACGGCATGGCGGCGAAATCTGGATCGAGTCGGAGCCTGGTCACGGCTCCACATTCTTCTTCTCCCTCAATTCATTACAGGAGGCATAAAACATGCCCGATCTTGCCCGCATCATGCTGGTTGAAGACGGCGAAGACGATTACGAGGCAACCATCCGCAGCTTTGAGCGCAACCGTGTGCTCAACCCGGTGCGGTGGTGCAGATCCGGCCAGGAGGCACTCGATTGCCTCTACGGACGGGGTGCCTTTGCCGCCGAGCCGGCGCCGACGCGCACCGATCTCATTCTGCTCGATCTCAACATGCCGGGCCTGGATGGCAGGTTCGTTCTCCAGGCCATCAAGAAGGATCCCGCCCTGCGCAGCATTCCGGTGATCATCCTCACAACCTCGGTCGATGACCACGATATCGAGAAATGCTATGACATCGGCGCCAACAGCTATATTCAGAAACCGCTGCACTTCGATGGGCTGGTGGAGGCCGTGCGGCGCATGAAGGAATACTGGATTGGCCTCTCCATCCTTCCGGCCCAATCCACTGCCCAATGATTATTCCGCCACCAGAGAGCGGGGCGGCCACCGTTCAAAAAAGATATGGACTCGTAACAGAACTTTGGATTCCGGCTCGCAGAAGAGAGACCGTGTCTTGGCAATTAGAGACGATATTGAATGGTGAACCCAGTGACTAATATTTTGATTGTCGAAGATTCTCCGGAGGACTCGGAGGTTTATACCAGATTGCTGCTGGCGGTTTCAGGCCATGCCTATAGCTGCACGGTTGCATCCAGCGCCGCCGAAGGCTTGCGCCGGATGGAGGCTGTGGAGTTCGACTGCGTCATTGTCGATTACGCACTGCCCGGCATGGATGGCCTCACCATGCTGAAGCGCATCCGGGAAAAATCGCGCTTTCTGCCCGTCGTCATGCTCACCGGCCAGGCACGGGACGATATTGCCGCTGCCGTTCTCGAAACCGGCGCTAACAACTACATCGATAAATCGATGATCGACCAGGCGCGCCTGCACGAGGCGGTAGGTACTGCCATTGCCGCCTGTGCCGCTGCTGGGCTGGTGGCGGCGCCGGTGCCGCGCCCGTTGCTGATTATCGACGATAGCGAGGACGACCGGGAATTTTATATCCGGCTTCTCAAGGGATCCACCTATGGAACGGCGGAGATCGTTCAGGCAGCAACCGGCGATGCCGGGCTGAAGCTGTTGAAGGAGGGTGAATTCGAGGCGATCCTGCTCGATTACGGCTTGCCCGGCATGGATGGGCTTGAAGTGCTGGAACGCATCCGCAGCGACAACCCCTCCGTCCCGGTGATCTTCGTGACCGGCACCGGCAGCGTGACCGTTGCCGTGCAGGCGCTGCACGCCGGCGCCAACGACTATCTCGTAAAATCCACCATCGATGCGCAGCGTCTTTCCCGCGCCATCACCCGCAGCGTGATGAGGCGCACGCTGGCCGGCAAGGATACGGAAATACGCGAAAAGACCCGCGCCCTGGTCGCGAGCGAGGAACGCAACCGCCTGCTGCTCCATAGCCTGAGCGAAGATGCGATCATCACGCTCGATCCCGCGGGCAGGGTGGTGGGCTGGAACCTGACGGCGGAACGGGTGACCGGCTACGCGGCCGACGAGGTCATCGGCCAGGTGTGTACGCTATTCTTCACGCCGGAGGATATCGCGGCAGGCTTACTTCAAAGCGAACTGATGCGCGTGCGCGATACCGGCCGCTCGATCTTCGAAGGCTGGCGCCTGCGCAAGGATGGC
>Ga0116226_10006376_pt1 | contig 10595 bp, 9 predicted proteins | sample S1TSphfallax_FD_89692 | JGI IMG/M metagenome (GOLD analysis project Ga0116226, IMG submission 89692) | Host-associated microbial communities from peat moss isolated from Minnesota, USA - S1T2_Fa - Sphagnum fallax MG | ecosystem: Host-associated > Plants > Peat moss > Unclassified | place: USA...
ATCTTTGCCGCCTCGTCCTCGATGATGCGAATCCGGCCGAACAGTACGATGGAGCGATAGGAGACGGACGTGTCGCACTCCACCGGACCATAGGGAAACACCTCCCCGGCCTCGTCGACCTCGAAACTTACCCGGTCGCAATGGCGCACATTGGTCAAGAAATGCCCCTCGACATTCGCGGTATGCACATAGATCGAGCCGCGTAGCCAGACGAACAGATTCGGCACCACGTAGGGGTAGCCATCCGGGCCCACGGTCGCCGTGCGTCCACAGAACGCGTTCGCGAGGAAGCCATCGACTTCCGCGGCCGTCATCACCTTGTCGGCGCGGCGCGGTTGGCCGCGCTTCCATGCAGCGTTGGTCGCGGTGACTTGAGCCACGGTGGGAGTACTCATGGACTCATTCCAGTCTGGCAGCGCGGATTTGTCAAATGGGCAATAATGCCGACGGCCCTCATCGCTCAGGGAACCCCCCGTGTCCACCACCGTCTCGCTCAGTCGTCGATTGACCACGCTGTCCGCGGCCTTGTTCGGGCTGTCCTATATCTGTCCCACCGTGGTCATCAGCACCTTCGGGGTGCTGGCGGAAAACACCCACGGCGCAAGCGCGGCGGCCTATCTGGTCGCGACGCTCGCCGTGCTGTTGACCGCGGTCAGCTATGGACGGATGGCGGCTCAGTACCCGCAAGCCGGCTCCGCCTATACCTACGTGTCCCGGACCACCAACGCGAGCCTCGGCTTCATCACCGGCTGGGTGCTGATCCTCGATTACCTGTTCATTCCGATGGTGATCTGCCTGTTTACCGCGAAGGCCTTCGAGGTGGTGCTGCCGGGCATTTCCTTCCGCTTCTGGGTGCTTGCGGTCGCGGCGTTCACGACCACCGTAAACGTGCTCGGCATCAAAGTGGCGGACCGGCTGAACCTCTCCATCATGGCGGCCCAACTCGCCGTCATCGCGGCCTTCGTCATCATCGGCGGCTGGTATCTCGCGGCGCGCGGCAGCCTGTCGCCGGCGGCCGTGCTCACGACATTCGCCAACCCGCGGACCACCGTGCCGGCGATCATGAGTGGGGCGGCGATCGCCGCCTATTCGTTTCTCGGCTTCGATGCCGTGACCACGCTCGCGGAGGAGACGCTCGACCCCACGCGCAGCATTCCGCGCGCCACCGTACTCGCCGCGGGTGCCGGCGGTGTGATTTTCCTGGTCACGGCCATCCTGATGACCTTGGTGCATCCGGGCTTCGAATTCACCGATGTCGACAACGCCGGCTTCGAGATTCTCGCCGCGGCCGGTGGCGGCACCTTCCTGCTGATCTTCACCGCCGTGTTGATCGTCTCGTACATCGCCGCGGTGATGTGCGCCCAAGCCGGCTCGTCGCGGCTTCTTTACGTGATGGGCCGGGATGGTGTGATGCCGCTGCGCCATTTCGCCCGGTTACATCCGCGCTTCGAGACTCCGGTATTCAATATCGCATTGATGGGTGTGGTCATGCTGGCCGGTGAGGTCGTGGACGTCGAGACCGCCGCGTCCTGCGTGAACTTCGGAGCATTCTGCGCGTTCCTCGCCGTGAATTTGTGCGTACTGATCGATCACGTGACCGTACGGCGCTTGCCGGGCGGCACGTGGAAAATCGCCCAAGCCGCGGGCGGCGCGCTGGCGGCGGCCTGGCTGCTCGGGAGCTTGCATAAGACCGCGCTCACCGTCGGTCTGATCTGGTTGGGCGTGGGGCTCACCTATCTGCTGTTTCGCACCCGCGGATTTCGCCTTGCAATCACATCTGCTTGAAACGATCGACGAAGCTGCGACTGATCGTCAATACATCCGCATGATCACGCAGGTACAGGCGGGAGCGGCCGAGCATATCCCGCTCGATGCGCTCGACGGCGCGTAAGTTGACGATGACGCCTCGGTGGATCTGGGCGAACAGCTGCGGATTCAATTGATCCAGCAGCTCCTTGAGCGGCGTACGGATCAGGTGCCGTTCGGACGCCGTGACCACGTCGGTGTACTTGTCGCCGGAGCGAAAATACAGCACCTCGCCGACCGCAACCAGGCGGGTGGTATCGGCCAGCCGGACCGTCAGCCATTCGAGCGTGGCGATGCGCCCCGGTGACGCTGCCGACTCGGTGGCGGCAGCCCCGCTCCCGGCGGCACTCGTCGACAGGGCGAGCCGGGCCACGCACTGGGCCAGCCGCTCATCGCTGACCGGTTTCAACAGATAATCGGCGGCCGCGGCTTCGAACGCGGTCACCGCGTACTCATCGTACGCGGTCACGAAGATCACTCGAGTGCTCTGCGCGATCCGCGCCACCTGAATGCCATCGAGACCCGGCATCCTGATATCGAGAAAGGCGAAGGTTGGTTGTTTTTCGGCAATGACGCTGACCGCCGCGATGCCGTTCGCGACGATGGCGAGCACCTCGAGCTGCGGCCACAGCACCTTGAGCCGTGCGGCCAAGTTCTCCGCGAGCCGAGGCTCGTCGTCGGCGATGATGGCGGTCAGTGGCTTCATGCGTCGGGCGTCAGTGGAATCAGCAGTTCAGCCACGGTGCCGCGCGGCTCGAAGCGATGGATCGAGAGCCGTCCGCGCTCACCGTATAGAGTCGACAGCCGTTCGCGCACGTTCGACAGACCCATGCCCCCCGGCGCCACGGGCGCGATGCCGACCCCGGAATCGCTGACCCGAAGCCGCAGCATCCCGCCGCGGACCTCGCCGCGCACCTCGATCTCGCCGCCCTCGATCGCGGGCTCGATCCCATGCTTGATCGCATTCTCGACCAGAGGCTGCAACAACAAGGGTGGCAACCGAACGGTCGTCGCGGCCGCATCGACGTCGATCCGATATTTGAGGCGCGCACCGAGCCGCATCGACGCGATTTCCAGCAACGAGCTGACCAGGTCGATCTCCTCGCTCAACGCATAATTCGGCAACCGGCTGCGCCTTAGCGTGCCGCGCAGGTAGCGTATCAGGTGCTCGAGCATGCGCTTGCCGAGCGCGGGATCCTCTTCGATCGCGCTTTGCACGTGGGCGAGCGTGTTGAACAGGAAGTGCGGCTCGATCTGCGCCTGCAATAACCCCAGCTCGGCCAGCGCCTGGGAGCGACCCGCCTCGGCGCTGCGGCGCCGTTCGGTTTCGAGTTCCATCCGAGCGTTGGCCGCGCGCCAGAAGAGAATGATGAAGGCGGTGGCGGCCGCGGCGAACATCAGGGTGACGCTGATCGATTTCCATTGGCTGCCCGGATCGGCGGTCCAATGGGCGATCAAATCGTAGGCGCCGAACAGCGCCGTCAGCTTGCCGCCGATCAGGATGCCGAGCGGCACGCCGACGAGCGTCGCGGCGAGCATGCCGATACGGCCCCGGGAGATGAGCTGGAGCGCCTCGATGATCGGCCAGATCGAGAAACCGATGGCATTGGAGATGAGCAGTTCCTGGGGCAGCGCATCGTAGCGGTCCTGCAGGAGGGCCAAGATCAGCGCAATCGCCGAACTCACCGCGGCGACCAGGGCCGCCCCCTGCAAGCGGCGTCTCACCTTCAAAGGTAGTAGTCCCCTACCAGCTGCCAGGTCTGGCGCGTCGGCGCGGCGCCGAATTCGGTGGTCGGACCGCCGCTGTAGTCCTGCCAGCGGAGTGCCGCATCGACGTGTGACCAGTGATAGCGCAACTCCGTCCACGGCAGGCGGCTGTGATCGATCAGGTCGACCCGCACGAAAGCGGTCGCATCGAGGTGGCGGACGATCAGATCCTGCCAGGAGAGGTACACGAACGCCGACTGCTGGGTCGGTAACTCCTGCTGCGCATTCACCTCATTTCGGTACGCCCCGTAGAAAGGCAGAGAGCCATTGCGCAGCGCATTCCAGCCGCCGCGTCCCAGGGCGGCGCCATCGTACTCGTACTCGAGAGTCACCGATAACTTGTTGGCGGCACTGTAGGTGAAGCCCGTTGCAACGCGCGAGTACAGCGACTCGGACGCCGGTGGCCCGAGCGACACCAGCGACTCGAGCGACACCAGCGACTCTCGTGCCTGCGTCAATAGCGAGGGACTGCGGCCGGCGGATGCCTCCCAATAAGCCACGGTCGAGCTGCCGAGCAAGGCGGTCATGTCGAGGCCGAGCTGTGGCATTCCCGCATCCGTCCCGAAGACCAGCCATTGCGGGCTGAAGTTGGGCGTGAGACGTTGGGTCAACGATACCAGCCACCGCCCCTCGGAATTGGTCGCGCCGAGATCGGGCGAGAATGCCGCGTTGCTGGGTTTGGCCGCCAGGCGGGGCGCGACCAACGCTGTGACCGCGCCGCCGTCCCACAGCGCCTCACCACGCACCATGACCGTGCCCAGTCGTTCGTCGCGCAAGCTGTTTGGATCCAGCGAATCGACCGTGCGCAAGGCATCGGCACGGAAAAAATCCGTGGGGTTGTAGCCGAAGGCGACGCCTTGCCGGGCATTGATGCGGCCGAGATCCCACACGATGTTCGACCGCGGCTGCCAGCTCAGATAGGCCTGTTTCAGCGTATTGACCTGCTGAGACGTGTTCCAGGCACCGGCCCAGTCCAAATCGAGCCGATCGCCGACCACGGCGCGCCACTGCGGCGCCAAGCGACTATCATCATTGATATCGAGCGACAGGCGCTCGGCATCGGCACTCCCGCCGCTCCTTGGCGCGGACTCCGTGAATGCACCCTCCACCAGCACCGAGGCGCCGGGCGCGGCCGGAGCCGCCGTCGCCTCGACGCTCGGTAGAGCCAGGGCCGCCGCATCGTCGTCGTCCGGCACCGGCACCTCGGGCGGCTCGGTGCCGCCTGCACCGTGCGCGTGCACGCCGCACAGCATCAGTAGAAGCATCACCTCCCGCACACGGGGACGACGAAGTCGGCGCGCGCGCACCGCTACTCCGGTTTGAAACGGGGCAGGTAATCGCGTTGCAGCCAGCTGTCGGGTACGTCGCGCCACGCATAATCGGAATAACGCATGATGGTCACCCACTGCCGGTCGAGACCGTCGATGATGACCGTCTCGGTCGGACGCTCCACCTCCAACTCGCGCTGATAGCGGCGGTAATACGCGGTCTTCAAGAGCTGACCGCTTTCAGCGTAGAACTTCGACTTGACCGGCTGGTCGGTGTCCCGATCGATCCACATCTCGATGTGATCATAAGTGACGTCCGGGGCAGCCGCACTGAGCGCGAGGTGGTAACAGTGCCGCAGCACGCGGTCGCCGTCCTCGACGTCCTCCTCCCCGACCAATTTGGCCTGATAATCCTTGGCCAGATTGATCGTGACCACATCGCCATTCGCGGCCTGGCCGAGCAGCCGCTGCCGCGGCGAGATGCGCACGCTCGCCTGGCTGGAAGGATCGTAGAACCACAGATCGTTGCCATTCTTCAGCATCAGCTTGTTGGCGTCGCGAGCCGGCGCGGCAAAGCGGATGAGATTCCGGTACTGCCCACTGCCCCGCTCCGCTTTGGCGTAGATTTGCAGCGTGTTCGTGTCGGTCTGCCGACCATTGTGGTATTCGATCAGCGTCGTCGTGAGTCCGAACGAGTGGTCGGGATTGCGGATGGCATCGGTGGCCGCGAGGATCTTTTGAGCGTCCGGGGCCTGGCCGGCAGCCAGCGCCGCCGCCAGCAGGCCCACGGCGAGCAGCACCCACCGCCCGGTCGGCCGCGGCTCTGCGGCCGTGCGTCGCTCGAACCCGCTATTGGACTCATACATGGCGCAGCGCCTCCACCACTTGAAGCTTGGCCGCGCGCCGCGCCGGCCACCAGGCCGACACCACCGCGACCGCGAGCAAGCCGAGCGTGGTACCCGCCAACATCCGCCATTCTCCCCACACCCGCACGTGCAAATGGATGGGATGCACGCGGCCGGGCGGCGTCCAGGTCAAGCCGCTGTGATTGATGAGTTGCGCGAGCAGCAACGCCGTGAGCACGCCCAACAGCGCACCGAATGCGCCGAGCAGCAGTGCCTCGCTGATGAAGAGCCGCCGGATCCCGGTCCGCCGCTGTCCCATCGCGCGCAATGTCCCAATCTCGACCGTGCGCTCGACCACCGCCGCATTCATCGTGTTGCCCACCGTAAAGAGAACGATGGCGCCGATCAACACGGCGATGAAACCGAAGATCGCGCTGAACAGCCCCACGGTCTGTCCGTAGTAGGGATTCAACGCTCTGAAATCGTACACCGCCAGCGGTTGATTCTTGAGCGAGGTGCGCAGCAATTCATCGATCCGATGCAGCGCGAACGGAATCTCGCGGGTATGGTGCAATTGCAATGCGATGGCGGTCACCTCGGGGGTGCCGCGACCGTACAGCAAGCGTTGTGCCTCGCTCAAATGCAGTCCGATGAAGGCATCGTTGGCCTCCTTGACACCGAGTTCCTCGGCCTTGGCGACCTGCAATCGAGCCACGTTCGGCGCGCCGCCCGTGGTGGCCGCGAGCAACTCGATGTGCGGATGGCCGCTCGGGTCCGTAGGTGTCGCATCGGCGGGAGTCGCCTCCGGGGTCGCCAGTTGCGCGATATCCGCCGGCAGCTCGGCTCCCGTCGGCTGCGCCGCCGGCGTCGGTTGCGGACAATCCTCCACGTGCAACGGCGCGCACAGGCGCAACACGCGCGCCACCCCGGTGCCGATGATCGCCGAATCGACGCTGGTGCCCGTCAGTGCCATCCTCTCCGGCTTGTCGGGGAAGCCGTACTCGTTCCACAGCTGCATGGCGTTCTGGTCCTCGACGACGATGCCGCTCGCGAAGATGGTGCGCGAGACGCCCGCGTCGAAATTGCCGGCAATACCACCGAACTCGAGCGTCGGTGTGACCACCGTCAGCAGGGGCGCGAGGACCGGATCAGCGCGCAGCACATCGATCACGTGCTGGTAATCGGCGATGCCATAGGCCGTCGGGTCGCCGCTGCCATACAAGAAATAGTCGCGATGCTGAAGTTCCAGATGGCCGCCGCCGCGCACGTAGCCGGTCTGGAGCCCGTACACGATGTTCTGGACGTAGCCACCGAAGAGCAGAATGGAGACGCTGCCGATCACCATCGCAAGAATCGTGGCGCTCGAGCGACGCCGGTTACGCTTGAGATTACGCAGCGCGAGCGACAGGGTTTTCATGACGTTGCCTCCGTGCGCCGGCGCTGCTCGATCCGCACGATACGACCGTCCTGCAGGACGACGACATCATCGGCCTCGGTCAGCACAGTCGGGTCATGGGAAGAGAACACGAAAGTGGCCTGGTAGTCGTGCTGCATCCGGCGCATCAACGCGATGATGGACGCGCCCGTTTGACTGTCGAGATTCGCCGTCGGTTCGTCCGCCAGCACCAGCTGCGGCGCGGTGGCGAGAGCGCGGGCGATCGCGACGCGCTGACGCTGGCCGCCGGACAACTGGCCCGGCCAATGCTTCGCATGGGTGTCGAGCCCCACGGCCGCGAGGAGTTCCGAGACTCGTTGCTTGCGCGCCGCCGCCGGTGTGCGCGCGAGCAGCAACGGATATTCGACGTTCTCGTAGGCGGTGAGCACCGGCAGCAGATTGAAGTTCTGGAATACGAAGCCGATGTGCCGCAGCCGAAAATCCGACAACGCATCGTCGGACAGTTCCGCCACTCGCTGGCCCGCCACCGTGATGCTGCCGCCATCCGGCCGATCGATGCAGCCGATCAGATTGAGGAGCGTGGTCTTACCGCTGCCCGAGGCACCCGACAAGACCGTGAAACAATGCGGCCGGATCCGCAGATTGACCTCGCTCAAGGCCGGCACATCGACCCGGTCGAGACGGTAGGTTTTCTTGACGTTCTCGAGTATCAATGGATCCATCGCAAGCCCCTCCTTAGTCGATGGGCGGCAATTTAAGCCGATTCCAGCGGCAGCGTGCGCCCATGCGACGAAGCGCAATAGGAGGGGCTGAGATGCAGCCGCAGGGGCCTCGGTCGCGGAGGCTTCGGTCGCGGCAGCTCATAGCGCCGCCAACAACCCGCCGTCCACATAGAGCACCTGGCCGGTGACATAGGCGGCCGCCTCGGAGCATAGGAAGACCACGCTGCCGCCAAGATCATCCAGCTGACCGAAGCGCCGCAGAGGAATCTTCGCCAGCATGGCGTCCTGCCATTGCGGATCCCGATAGAACGGCTCGGTCAGCGCGGTGCGAAAATAGCCCGGACCAATTCCATTCACGCGAATACCGCGCTCGGCCCATTCAGTGGCGAGCGCCCGCGTCAATCCGACGAGACCCGACTTCGAGGCACCGTAGGGCGCAGCCCCTGCCACGCCGGCCTGCGCGGTCAGCGAGCAGATGTTGACGATGCTGCCGCCCTCGTGCATCCGCCGCGCCGCGGCCTGCGCGCAAAAGAACGCCCCTTTGAGGTTGGTGCCCACGATCCGGTCCCAGAGCGGTTCAGTGACGTGCAACGACGCACACAACTCCTCGACGCCGGCATTGTTGATCAGGATGTCGAGGCGGCCGAGATCCTCGCTGATCCGCTGCATGACCGCGTCGGTGCCGGCGGCATCGAGCACGTCCGCAACATACCCGCGTGCCGCGAACCCCGTCCGGGCCAGGGCCGCGGCGGTCGAGTTCACGGCTTCGGCCGCGCGTCCCAACAGAGCAACCCTCGCACCGGCCTCTGCCAAGGCCGTCGCCAGTGCCGCACCGATACCGCGCGCCGCGCCGGTGATGACCGCCACCTTACCGGTCAGTGAGAAATTCGGTTGCATGGGCATCGCGAAGTATACGCCTGCGCACCTCCGAGGTGGCCGGGCCGTCACTCTCGGGGATGCGGCGCGGCGCGGTCTGGTCTATCCTCAACGGCTATGCGGTTTCTCATGCACACCTGTCTACTCGATCCCGACGGCTTTGCGGTGAGCGGCGTGGCTCTCGAGGCGCAGTTGCCCGAGTCCCGCTGAACGATGCGGTCGTACCCAAGGCAGCCCCCACCATCCGATCCGCGCGACGGAGAGTTGGGACCCGGCGACGACAGTCCAATGCGCGGCCAGACGCCCTCCAAGGCGCCCGGCACCAACACGGTTCTATCGATCGCGTCCATCGCGGTGGGTGCGTCCTTGGGTGCGTTGCTGCGGTGGTTCCTTTCGGTACGGCTCAACGCCACGTTCCCCGCGTTGCCGCCCGGCACCTTGGCGGCGAATCTCATCGGCGCTTACTTGATCGGCATCGGCATGGCCGTGTTCTTGGCCTATCCGGGTTTGTCGCCGCAATGGCGGCTGCTGACGATCACCGGTTTCCTGGGTGGCCTCACCACCTTCTCGAGCTTTTCCGCCGAGGTCACGACCGCGCTTCTGAACGAGCAGCCTGGGTGGGCTCTGGCCACCGTCGCCGCCCATTCGATCGGCAGCTTCACGATGACGCTGCTCGGCATCTATACCGTACGACGGGTACGCGGAGGTTGATTCGCCTGAGTACGCTGCGTGGCGCGGCCCGACGGGTCGCAGGCGCGGGCCTGCTGACCGGAGCAAGCCTGCTCATCGGCTGCGGCGCCCCGACACAGGCGCCGGTTGCATCGAGCCAGCGGCTGTCGATGGGCACGTCGCTCGCCGCCGATCAAACGGTGACCCGGGGCTTGCAAGAGGCTCCGCGAACGCTCGATCCCTCGTTGGCCACGGATACCTATGCCCAGGAAGTCATCGATGATCTGTTCGAAGGACTCACCCGAATCGGCCCGGACGGTACGATGGTGCCCGGAGTGGCCACCTCCTGGGAGACCAGCGCCGATGGCAAGACGTGGGTGTTTCATCTGCGTCCCGAGGCACGCTGGTCGAACGGCGAGCCGTTGACGTCGGCGGATTTCATCTATGCCTGGCATCGTCAAGTCGACCCCAAGACCGGCAGCGAGTACGCGCAGGCGCTAGCGCCCATCGTAGGCGCATTGGACATCGCCGCAGGACATGCTCCGCTCGCGAGCCTGGGTGTCAGCGCACCGGACGCGCACACGTTGCGTGTCTCGCTGGTCTCCCCGACACCCTATCTACTGGCGCTGTTGGCCGACAGCTTTCTGATGCCCGTACCGCGCGCCACGATCGATACGTTCGCAGACGATTGGTCCCGCCCGGAGCATATGGTCTCGAATGGCCCTTTCGTACTCAAAGAGTTCGTCTTGGGTGATCGCATCACGCTCGAGAAAAATGACCATTACTGGGGAGCGGACACCGTCCGTCCCAGCCGGGTGATCTACTATCCGCTCGACAGCGTGATTCAGATCAGCCGTTACCTTGCCGGCGACATCGAGCTCTCGGATATCTTTCCCAGCGACCAATACCAATGGTTGAAATCCCAGCTCGGTGACCAGGTGCATACGGGTCCGTACCTCGGAATTCAGCAAATCGTCTTCAACATGATTGATCCGCCCTTTGCCCATGATCGCAATCTCAGACTGGCGCTGACTATGGCGGTGGATCGCCGCGTGCTGGCCGACAAGGTTCGCCAGGGCGTCCAGGAACCGGCCTTCTCCATGGTCCCGCCGCTCGCCGGCTATCATCAGCCGATACCCGACTGGGCTGAATTGAGCGATACAGCACGCCATGCGGAGGCGCGTCGCCGGTACGCTGCCGCCGGCTATTCGCCGCAAAAGCCCCTGCGCGTCCAACTGCTTTACTC
>Ga0116226_10006377_pt1 | contig 10594 bp, 12 predicted proteins | sample S1TSphfallax_FD_89692 | JGI IMG/M metagenome (GOLD analysis project Ga0116226, IMG submission 89692) | Host-associated microbial communities from peat moss isolated from Minnesota, USA - S1T2_Fa - Sphagnum fallax MG | ecosystem: Host-associated > Plants > Peat moss > Unclassified | place: USA...
CGCCGTGTATTGTTCAAGTGCGGCACTTGCCAGCTGCTGCGCTTCGTCCAGGTGCGCAGACAACCATTGAGACTCGCCGCGTACCAGGCAAAGCCGTGCCTGTATGCGGTTTCTTTCGGTCTTGGTATAGGGGTAGTCGGGAAGCAGGATTGTGGCTTCGTCAGCCAGCACCAATGCACGACGCGCATCGCGTTGACGCAAGTGCCAGGCAAGAGGGACCAGCGCATCAATGCGTTCGGGCCCGGACAGCGATGCCAGCACCGCTTCCAGCCGTGCAACCTCATCATCGAGTGCGAACATTTCCATGCGTTGCCCTCTATTGCCCCTTCTCAATATTTCCGGGCTAGAACAACAATCCTACCGCAATTTTTGTACTTGCCAATGTCAAGGAATGCAAATTCCCGGAAATTAGGCCGTTTCTGTAGCGATGATGTCAAAACACTCATTCTGATCGTTGCGATGTCGCTTCAAGCGCGCATATTCGCTTGCTGTGGCGCGACAGCGGTACAATTGGGATATTCGCGCTGGCTGCGGCAAATTGCCGCCCAATCTGCGCTGACACCATCAACCACTTGATCCAGAAAGCACTTCCATGAGTCTCCAATGCGGCATCGTTGGCTTGCCCAACGTCGGCAAATCCACGCTTTTCAACGCGCTGACCAAGGCTGGCATCCCGGCTGAAAATTATCCGTTTTGCACGATTGAGCCTAACGTCGGTATCGTGGAAGTGCCAGATCCACGCTTGCAGGCATTGTCTGCCATCGTCAATCCGCAAAAGATCGTGCCGACCACGGTCGAATTTGTCGATATCGCAGGTCTGGTAGCAGGTGCGTCGAAAGGTGAAGGTCTGGGTAACCAGTTCCTCGCGCATATCCGCGAAACCGATGCCATCGTCAACGTGGTGCGCTGCTTTGAAGACCCGAACGTAGTGCACGTGGCTGGTCGCATCAGCCCGCTCGACGATATCGAAGTGATCCAGACCGAACTGGCGCTGGCAGACCTGGGCGCAGTCGAAAAAGCAATCCACCGCGAAAACAAGAAGGGCCGTTCCGGCGACAAGGATGCTGCCAAGCTGGTCGCGCTGCTGGAAACCATCATACCGCACCTGAACGAAGCCAAGCCTGTGCGTTCGCTGGGCCTGGATGCCGAGCAAATGGCCTTGATCAAGCCGCTGTGCCTGATCACGGCAAAGCCAGCGATGTATGTCGCCAACGTTGCTGACGACGGCTTCACCAACAACCCGTTGCTCGATCAGCTGACCGATTATGCAAAGTCACAGAACGCACCAGTGGTCGCGATCTGCGCAGCAATTGAAGCGGAAATCGCGGACCTGGAAGAAGAAGACAAGACAGCCTTCCTGGCCGACATGGGCATGGAAGAACCTGGCCTGAATCGCTTGATCCGCGCTGGCTATACACTGCTGGGCCTGCAAACCTACTTCACCGCAGGCGTGAAGGAAGTACGCGCGTGGACGATCCACAAGGGCGACACCGCGCCGCAGGCAGCGGGCGTGATCCACACTGACTTTGAACGCGGCTTCATCCGCGCGCAAACCATTTCCTATGACGACTTCATCGCATTCAAGGGTGAGCAGGGCGCCAAGGAAGCAGGCAAGATGCGCGCTGAAGGCAAGGAATACGTGGTCAAGGATGGCGACGTACTGAACTTCCTGTTCAACGTTTAATCGGACAAACGAAGCAAAATGCCTGCAGTCACCGAGTTGGTCATTTACCCGATCAAATCGTGCGCAGGCATCGCGCTGCAATCAGTGACGGTCACGCGTTACGGCCTGATGCATGCAGGCGTGCATGATCGCGAATGGATGGTCGTCGATATGGACGGTAATTTCCTGACGCAACGCGAATTGCCGAAGATGGCATGCATACGGCCACGTATCACCAACGACGCACTGGAAGTCGAAGCGCCGGATATGCCACTCCTGCGCTTGCCGCTTGCTCATGCCGACAGCCCTACACAGGTCTCGATCTGGGAAAACGGCTTGATCGCCAATGCAGGCGAAGACGCCCATGCACAATGGTTTTCACAATATCTCGGCGTCGTCTGCCGACTAGTGCGTTTCCGTCCGCAAACGCAACGCATCATCAATAACGACTGGACTAGCGGACGTAATGTGGAAACGCTGTTTGCCGATGGCTATCCGATGCTGTTGATTTCGGAAGCATCGTTGGCCGACCTGAATCAAAAGTTGGAAGCAATCGGTCGCGCACCTCTACCGATGAACCGCTTCCGCCCCAATCTCGTCATCGACGGCGTCGATGCCTTCGAGGAAGACTATACCGAAACGCTGCAAGTCGGTAAGGCCGTGATGCGGCCGATCAAGCCTTGCCCACGTTGTGCGATGCCATCGGTTGATCAAGCGACCGGCATTCCAGGCCCTGATCCGCTCGACATCCTACAAAGCTACCGCGCCAATCCGAGAGTCGATGGCGGCCTCGCGTTTGGCATGAACGTGATCCTGCTCTCTGGCGAAAACGAGACCCTACACGTCGGCCAGGACGCCGATATCGAACTGGCGTTTTAACTCGCCTTGCTCTCTGGTGGCAAGTTCGTGGTCAACTCTTTTTCCATAGCGCGCATTCTTTGCTGTATCGAATCCAGGGTGACCTGGATCATGACAAATGTGAGATCAGATTCACATTAACGCCAGCACAAGCTGGGAGTTAAGCTGTTTGTTCACAGCATCCTGTTCCATGCCGATTATACAAATCGGCTTTGAGCGAAGTGACCAGCGTATCGAGCTGTTTTAGCGTCTTGTCGTTCTCAGGGATTTTCTGGCGCCCGTCAGTCAGATTATCGAGAATCTCGCTGACAATGCGATTGCGGGATTGTTCCGCAAGCTCCTCATCATGGATGTGAACGGCACAGTGTTCCAATGCAAGCGCAGTAAGAATACCCACAACGATCATGATGTATTCTTTCAAAAACTCTTTGACGCTATGTACTTTGATACGCTTGATGTCAAACAACATACTCCCCTTCCCGCTAGTCCATGCTGCGATCATTGGCAATCGCGCTTGATTTATTGATTATTCCGCCAGATATTATCATGGCATAGTAGCTTAACAACCTCGCCAAAAGCTTAGTGCAACTCAGCATGCGTATATAATCGGCAATCAGTCTCGCCCCTGTTGCCCTGATCGGAGTCACGCCGATGCCAGATACGCTGGAAACCGAAAATCTTCAGTTACGTTCGCAACTGACCGAGTTGATCGAGCAGGCGCGGCGTAACGAAGACATCATGCGCAGGCACCAGGAATTCGACCTGAACTTCATCAGCGCATCCGGCTTTCGCGAGCTGATCGAAAGCATTTTCGCTGCGCTCAGTGCGCCATCTGAACTGGATGTGGTAACGCTGGCGATGCTCGACCCGCGCTATGAAATCCGCCGTATTCTGCGCGACTTGAATATCGATTTGAGCGAATTCACCAACCTCCTATTCTTTCAAGACGTGAATGAGCTGGGCGACTTGCACAGCCTGACCTTGCCGCAGTTGGGCGAATTCGATGCAAACCTGCACGCCTGTCTGTTCCCAGCACCGATCACGCAACCGGCATGCGTCGGGCTGTTGCCCGTGTGGCGGCATCGCACCCCAATCGGCATGCTGGCGCTGGGCAGCCTCGATGCGCAACGTTTTACCAGCAATATGGCGACCGATTTTCTTGAACACATGGCATCCATCGTTGCGATCTGCATGGAAAACGTGATCAATATCGAGCGCTTGAAACACCTCGGCTTGATGGATCCTCTCACTGGCGTGAGTAATCGCCGTTATGTCGAACAGCGATTGGCTGAGGAAATCGGACGCACACGTCGTCGTGCTGGGGATTTCTGTTGCCTGTATATCGACATCGACCACTTCAAGCGCATCAACGATAGCCTGGGACATCTCGCCGGTGACGATGTCTTGCGCGAAGTCGCAAGCCGCATCAAGACCGAGCTACGCTTGAGCGATACGCTCGGGCGCTTCGGTGGTGAGGAGTTCGTGGTGCTATTGCCGGAGACACAACTGGCAGATGCCTGCAATGTGGCCGAGCGGATACGGATAGGTATCGCAGAGCAACCATTCGCATTGGGGCAGGGAGAACAACAGGCGACCGTATCGATAGGCGTAGCGGCTCTCGATATTGCGCAGCCCGATCAAGCCGTCGGCGCACTCGGTCAACAGATGCTGGCCCAAGCCGATGCGGCTTTATATCGCGCGAAAGGCAACGGGCGCAATCGCGTGGAGACGATCAGCACCGCGTAGTATAGACAAACTCAGGATTTGGCTGCTTGGAGGCGCTCGTACTTTTCCTGCAATTGCTCACGTGTTTCGCGCCACGCCGGATCGAAAGGAATGCAACTGACCGGGCATACCTGCTGGCATTGTGGCTCGTTGAAATGCCCGACACATTCCGTGCATTTGTTCGGATCGATCTCGTAAATTTCCGGCCCCATCGAAATCGCGTCGTTCGGGCACTCTGGCTCGCAAACGTCGCAATTGATGCAGTCGTCGGTAATGATTAAGGCCATACTAACTACTCAAATTTGACCGGCTGCGATCTTTTGCTTCAGCCAGCGTTCGACGGATGGGAATACAAACTTCGATACATCACCGCCCAGTTGCGCAATTTCACGCACGATGGTGCCGGAGATGAATTGATATTGATCCGATGGCGTCAGGAACAATGTTTCCACATCAGGCAACAGATAGCGATTCATCCCTGCCATCTGGAACTCGTACTCGAAGTCAGATACCGCACGCAAACCACGCACGATCACGCGCGCATCATGCTCACGCACGAAATCCTTCAACAGACCAGAGAAGCTGCGCACTTCCACGTTCGGATAATGCCCCAGCACTTCGTTGGCAATCTCCAGTCGTTCATCCAGCGAAAAGAATGGCCGCTTGTTCTTGCTATCGGCCACACCAACGATCAGCCTGTCGAACAGGCCCGATGCGCGGCGTACCAAATCTTCGTGCCCGCGTGTCAGCGGATCGAAGGTGCCCGGATAAATGGCTGTTACCATCGCGACTCCAAAGTGATCTAAGGGTTGTCGTGACGACAAGCGCGATGCTGTTGTGCCACTGAACCCAGGCTGGTGCGTGCATGCCCAATCTTATTGCATTTGCGCACCATCATTAATCGGAAAGCGCATTATGCCTCAAAATCAGCTACCACTTTTGCGTTGCAACAAGTGATAGTAAACCATACCAGCTTTATCAGCCCGTACCACTTGCCAATCTATCATCCATTCTGGCGCCTCGTCGCCTTCAAGCGGATGTTCCGATTCGGCATAGAGCAAGCCATCAGCAGTCAGCAATTGCGCACATGTTGGCAGGATTTTCTCCAGCCAGTTCTGATGATACGGCGGATCAAGGAAGATCAGCCTGAAGCGCTCGCCATCCTTGTTCAAGGCCAATTTCTGCACGCTGACAGCGGCATCGCCACGCAGCACGTTCACCTGCGTTGCCTGCAATTTCTCTTGCGTTGCCTGTAATTGCCGCACTGCCGCTGTATTGGACTCCACCATCACGACCTTTTCAGCACCACGGCTGGCTGCCTCAAAACCGAGCGCTCCGGTTCCCGCGAACAGGTCGAGACAAGTCACCCGCTCCCAATTGTTGTGAAGGAGATGATTCAGCCAGTTAAAAACAGTTTCGCGCACGCGATCCGGCGTTGGCCGCAAGCCTTCGGCATCCAGCACGGGCAAAGGCGTACGTTTCCATTGACCACCGATAATGCGTACCTGATGCGCTTGCACAGGCTTGGGACGGTTGTTCATCGGCTTGGCCGATTTCTTTTGCATGTTAACTTTCTATTAATTTCACACTTAGCCAACGAGCATAAGCGGCTTAAGAGTATATCGAATTGCTGCTCTGTTAGAATGATGCCGATTGCTCACGCTTGATCCAACTCTTTTTGGCAAGCACCTTGATTGCTTTGCTGCCAACAAATCCCATGTTTAGTTTCTTCAAGAAAAAACCCAAAGATACGCCGGTCGCGCCTGTTGAATCCAGCCCACCCGCACCTATTGTCGAACCGTCACAGCCAGTGCAGCAAGAAGTGCAGATCGCTCCGCCAGTGCCAGTTGCTCCGGCAGCCCCGGTGATTGATAGCACTCCAGCTCCAGTGCCTGTTGAGCCACAGGCTGAATCTGTTCCAGCCCCGATTGCCCCCGAACAAAAGCGTTCATGGCTGGATCGGCTGAAGAAAGGGCTGGCGAAGACTTCATCGAATCTGACTCTGCTCTTCGTCGGCGCAAAAATCAGCGACGAATTGTACGAAGAGCTGGAATCGGCACTGCTGGTTTCCGACGCTGGTGTCGAAGCGACGCAATACCTGCTTGAAGCATTGAAGCGCAAGGTCAAGGATGAAAAGCTGACCGAAGCCGAGCAAGTGAAAAGCGCATTGCGCGATTTGCTGATCGGTTTGCTGACACCATTGCAAAAACCGCTCGAACTGGGCCGCCATCAACCGATGGTGATGATGATCACCGGCGTCAACGGCGCAGGCAAGACTACCACTATCGGCAAGCTCGCCAAACACATGCAGGCACACCAGCAATCGGTGCTGCTGGCAGCAGGTGACACCTTCCGTGCCGCCGCACGCGAGCAATTGACGGTATGGGGCGAGCGCAATAACGTCACCGTGATTGCGCAGGAATCCGGCGACCCAGCAGCAGTCGCATTCGATGCGATCAATTCCGGCAAGGCACGCAATATGGATGTGGTGATGGTCGATACCGCAGGCCGTCTGCCAACGCAATTGCACCTGATGGAAGAACTGAAGAAGATCAAGCGCGTCGTCTCCAAGGCAATGGATAGCGCACCGCACGAAGTGCTGCTGATCATCGACGGCAATACCGGCCAGAACGCATTGACGCAAGTAAAGGCGTTCGACGACGCACTCGGTCTGACTGGCCTCGTCGTGACCAAGTTGGATGGCACAGCCAAAGGCGGCATCCTCGCAGCGATTGCCAGAACCCGTCCGTTACCGGTATATTTCATCGGCGTTGGCGAAGGCATCGAAGACCTGCAACCGTTCAACGCAACCGAATTCGTGGACGCGCTGCTCACTTGATATGATTGAATTCCAACAGGTTACCAAACGTTATTCCACCCGCGCTGCCGCACTTGCCGACGCCAACCTGTCCATTGCAAAAGGGGAATTGATTTTCCTTTCCGGGCCGTCTGGTGCGGGGAAATCGACCCTGTTGAAGCTGATCGCTGCTATTGAGCGCCCAACTTCCGGTAACGTGCTGGTCAACGGACAGAATATCGGCAAGTTGACGGCATCCGGCCTGCCCTATCTGCGCCGTAATCTCGGTTTGATCATGCAACAGCAAAAGCTGCTGCATGACCGCGATATTCTCGCGAATGTGATGCTGCCACTGATCGTCTGCGGCGAAACCCGTGCCGATGCGGAAAAACGTGCGCGCGCTGCATTGGATAAAGTCGGCCTGCTCGATAAAGCCAATGTCGAACCAATGAGCCTGTCCGGCGGTGAACAACAACGTGCATCAATTGCACGTGCCATCGTCAATCGCCCGCAAATCATTCTGGCCGATGAGCCGACCGCGAACCTGGATCGCGGTAATGCGAACAAGGTACTCGATGCACTGAAGGCATTTCACGGCGTCGGTGTCACCTGTGTGATCTCCACCCATGATGAACCTGTGCTGGCAACCGCCAGCCGCGTGATCCATCTCGACCAAGGTCGCATACTCGACGAACAACAAGCGATCAAGGAGCGCGCATGATCACCTGGATGCGCCAACACACCTTTGCGCTGGGTCGCGCACTGAAACATATCTTCAAACCACGTAGCGGCTTCCTGCTGAACATGATCGTGGTCGCCATTGCGCTGGCATTGCCGTTTGCCGGATTGACGCTACTGGAAAATATCCGCCCGCTGTCGCAGCAACTGGCAGTGGAACCTGAAATCAGCATCTTCCTGACAATGGAGACTCCGCGCGACAAGGCAGTAGCGCTGGCCAACGACATCCGCCAGATCGTCGCCGACAAGAACATCAAGCTGGAATTCGTGCCGCGCGAAAAGGCGCTTTCCAATCTGAATGAAAAGAGTGGCATCACAGACGTCGTAGTAACACTTGGCGCCAATCCGCTGCCAGACAGCTATATCTTGAAGCTGCCGGGCTTGCAGGATACGGCGGAGGCAGCACGTGTCGATACCATCGCGACACAACTGAAGGCAGTAACCGGTGTCGATACGGTGCAAGTCGATTCCACCTGGGTCAAACGTCTGGCCGCGTTGTTGCATGTATTCCAGGTTGCATTGTTATTCTTGGCGCTGACGCTGGGGGTGGTAGTCGTCGCCGTCGTCTTCAACACGATACGCCTACAGGTGATGACGCAACGCGAGGAAATCGAAGTCTCGCGCATTGTCGGCGCAAGCGATAGTTTCATCTGCCGCCCGTTCTACTACAGCGGCGCGCTGCTCGGCTTGTCCTCCGGCGCAGTAGCACTTGGTGTCGTTGCATTGGCGCTACATCCATTGAACGATGCGATCGGCGAATTCGCACGGTTGTATGCATCGGAATTCCGCCTAGTGCCATTGAGTGTTGAAGCAACTGCGACTCTGCTGGCGCTAAGCGCAGCACTGGGTTTGGCTGGGGCGTTGATGTCGGTGCAGCGTCATCTGGCGCGTATTCGTTAAGCCCCTGTTACCAGCCAATCAGCGATAGCGCAATTGTCCACATGATCACCGCTATCAACCCATCCAACACTCGCCACGCAATTGGTCGCGCAAACACTGGAGCCAACAGGCGTGCTCCATAGCCAAGACCAAAGAACCACAGCGCCGAAGCCGCCATCGCGCCTGCTGTAAACGCGGCGCGAGCGATTCCCAACTGTTGCGCGCCAACGGCGCCCAACAGCACCACTGTATCCAGATACACATGAGGATTGAGCAGGCTGAAGCTGAATGCAGAAGCGACGATGGCGGCATGGCTACGTGTTCCTTGCTCTGCAATGGTCAAACCACCGGAATTGAAAGCAGCCCACACAGAGCGCGCACCATAGATTGCCAGGAAAGCCGCACCACCCCACTTCGATAGACTGAGCAGCATAGGGCTTTGGGCGATCACCGCCCCCATTCCGGCGACGCCGCAATTGATCAATACGATATCGCATAGCGTGCAAATCGCTGCACAGGTCAGCACATATTGGCGCAACAAGCCTTGACGCAGCACAAAAGCGTTTTGCGCGCCAATAGCGACGATCAGGCTGGCGCCTATGCCCAGCCCTTTGAGAAAGGCAAATAGCATGAATGAAATCAGGAAATGAGGAAGCTCAGTTGCGCTTGGAACCGGCCCACACGCCCTTGATTGCGCGACGCGCAGAGCCTAGCAGGCCATTCTTCTGCTTTTCAAATACTCTGGCGAGGATAACAGAAATATTGTCGCGCCCTCCGCCTTCGTTGGCGGCATTAATTAGGCGCTTTGCCTTTAACATCATGGGTTCGTCTTGCGTGAGAATGGCAGTTATGGCAGCATCGGTAATCATGTCGGACAAGCCATCCGAGCAGAGCAGGTAGAGATCGTTGACCGAGATTTCGTGGCGATCCACGTCGGTGACAACCGATCCATCGACACCCAGCGCGCGCGTTACCAAATTCGGCCCTGCGGTGCGTGGCGTATTGGCGTCCAGCGTAATCAGGCCGGAATCGACTTGCTCCTGCAATACCGAGTGATCCCTGGTCAATTGCTGCAAATAATTGCCGCGCAGGCGATAGCAGCGCGAATCGCCGATATGCGCCAACACCAGTACGTTACCGCAAAAGACGCCGACCACCAGTGTCGTTCCCATGCCGCGATATTGCGGATTGGTGCGCGACATGTTGAAGATTGCACTATTGGCGAGATTGACAGCATTCATCATCGACAGTTGCACGTCGTCGGCAGTGATATCGTCTTTGTTCAATGCATTGCACAGTTCGGATTTGATAAAGGCCGTTGCCATACCGCTGGCGACTTCGCCAGCATTATGTCCGCCCATGCCATCCGCAAGGATGCATAGGCCGGTGGCTTCGTCGAAGGTGACGGAGTCTTCATTCTGACTGCGTGTGCGGCCAGGATCAGTCTCCGCAAAAAATCGCACGTTCATCTTACTCGGTAGGCGGTGCACTACCCTTCGTTGGGTCTGTCAAATTGATCGGGCTGGTTGGTATGGTCTTGTCGAATGCCGTTGTATTTTCGAGTTTCGTCGTTTTCTCAAATGCCGTTGCGCTGACTGGCGGCGTACTCGGTTCGATATGCGGTGTCGCATGCGGCTCTTCCGTATGCGCAGGGGATGGAGCAGGCGCAGCACTATGCGGAGCATCGTGCGTGTGGCTACGTGGCGCAGCAGCGCCATGGGGAATGCGCGCCAACTCCGCCATCACGGAACGCAAATCGGCAGCGAATTTCTCGCCATCCTGATAACGCGCGTCCTGATGCTTGTTCAACGAGAAGGCAACGATGGTGGAGAGTTTCTTCGGCAGATCAGGACGTATGCCGCGTACATCCGGCGCCTGCTCGCTGGCGATCTTGTACATCAGGCGCGCAATCGAGTCAGCCTGGAATGGCAACG
>Ga0116226_10006378_pt1 | contig 10594 bp, 6 predicted proteins | sample S1TSphfallax_FD_89692 | JGI IMG/M metagenome (GOLD analysis project Ga0116226, IMG submission 89692) | Host-associated microbial communities from peat moss isolated from Minnesota, USA - S1T2_Fa - Sphagnum fallax MG | ecosystem: Host-associated > Plants > Peat moss > Unclassified | place: USA...
AAACCAATAGAAAACTACCACATGGAAAATGTAGTCCTTGGAAAAGACTTTAACCTTGGTGCAATTGGTTCATATTTTCATATTTTCACCCATTGTGCAACAAAAACTAATACCTTATGTGGTACTTATACTCAACATAATGAATTTTCATGCACAAGTAACAAGAATAAAAAATTTAAATTGTTTTATGCATGTGTAGGGTTTTTAACATCATATTATGATATTAAGTCCAATCAACTAAATTGTTCTTGACATTTAATCTTTAAATTAAACAACATCCAAAAGGCAACAAGGGCATTTAAAAATTACTTTTAATATTATTTTATTTTAAAAATTTGACTACAAATTCTTGAAAATAATTCTTGCCTATATTTTAACTACATGGTGGTAAAATGTGTAGTTTTTTTTTTAATAAAAGAAATAAAATGATCAATTTTAATTCGTTAAAGGAACTATATTGAATTAGAATTATAATCACAATGCATCATTCTTACTCAAGTTTTTTGCAAGTGAATCTTATTTTAAATTTGGCAACATGTGATATGGGGGAATTAAATTAACCAAAAAAGGTCTTGGCCATTCCAACATAAAGTTTAACTTGCATAAAAGAAATCATTAGTTAGTAATATTGACTACAAAGACAAATCCTACAAGCCCAAACAAGGGGGCTGGATACAAATTATAATAAACCATAAATAATGGAAACAATGGGCAACATCTTCATTCTATTAACCAAAATTTAAATAGGTGGTTGTTGTTGTTTTCATGAACAAGAAGTCCAAAACATCATAACATCAACCATGCATTCAATTCTAAACAAAAATTTCAAAACATGAAGATATAAAAAGGATATAAGAAAAAAAACTTGGAAGTTGGCAACCTTGCCATGAACTACTTTTCAACCATTAAGCTCTTGTTTCTAGCTTTAACTTTTTGCACCATATGGAGTTCTAATATCTTTCCAATTTTAAATTGGGGTGAAATATTGGTATTTTATACAAAAAATGAAAAAATATCAAGTTTAAAAAGAGAAAGTAGATTCAATTTTTACTTAAATTTCATTTGAAACTATGATGCTTTCCATTGGGTTTGTATTAAATTAAATAATTTTTTTGGAAAACTTTGTACTTTTGAATTTGATTGGCCAAAATGGTGTTCAAAAATACTTTTTCATTATAAAATTTAATGGAATAGATTTGTGTGAAGTTATAACATAAAGATCATTGTATATTCAAAAGAAACAAAATAAATAAAATTTACTTTCTCTTTGGTAGAATATACTTGACACATACTTGAAACAAATGTTACATTACAAAAAGTAGGCTTCAAAAGCTACTTACACTTAGAAAAAAGTTTACTTGAAACTTACTTTTACAACTTAAAATTTAAAAATTAATTCATAATAGTGAAAAAGTATCTTGTTTTTCATCATTCAAGTAAAAATATTAAATGTATAATAATTTTATGATAGATTTTACTCCTATTTCTTGTTAGCTTAACTAGTAGATTGCCAAGGTAATTGAATTATATATTTTACCATGCTTTCATCCATTGTTGTTCCAAAAGGAAAGTTTTGCAAAATGAAGACTTTTGAATGAACATGTGAATGACAAGTTCCAAATGCATGGTTAATTTAGTTTTCATAGTTTAGTTTTCATGAAATTTAGCATAGAAAAAAAATATTCATCCTCAACAAACCAATTACTTGCACAATTACAAGTTCAACCAACTTGATGTACTTTAAGATTTCTTTTTCAAGAATCTAAAGGTTCTCCACAATTTGGTTAACATGTTCACATCACAAGGTTTGCAGATTGCCAACTTAACATTGTTTATCATGCTAAACTCAAACACAAATTTTGAAGGTCAAAAGCAACATTTGAAAACAAGTCTCAGACCCATACTACTTCAAGTTTTATCTTCTTAGGATAACAAAATGTTACCCTAATGATTGTCAAATGAACATTGAACCTTGTTTTAAGTTTAAGTTGTAACCAATATTGTGGATAAACAACTCCTAATGCATCCATTAAATCTTTTACAAAAACATTGTAACTTTGCAATAAGCTAAGTGGTAGCTTTTTGACATGGTTGCTCCACCTTTCCATATATGTCCCTTGTAACAAAAATAGATGCCCCAATTTGATTTGAAAACATGGCCCAAATGTGTTACCCAACAAATTTAAAAGCCAAATGATCAATTCCTATGTTCAAATCTATATTCTAGCAAAGATTAATGTTTTAATAAATAGATATGATCAAGCCAATGAAATTAATGAACACATCACATTCAAAAGAAGACTAGTTGTCATAGTACATGTGGTATACATCCCCTTCACAAATCTTGATCGTTATTATGAAATCATATACAAAAGAAATTTTGCAAGCTTAATTGTAAAATTATTGCCTTTAAAAATGGCATCACCACGTTCAACCCCAACAATGTTTTCACATTTAGCACTAGAAGAAATTCATGTTTTTACAAGTATCGCATGCAACTAAGATTCCTTGTAGTTGTTTTGGACAAGTTGTAGCTCACATGCAGTTGCATGCAACAATATATATAGTATGGTTATACAATTTATACAAAATGGCTATATATTTCTACATCTATGGTTAGTTGCATCTTTATAGTTGCACATGCAACTATTTTGATGACCATATAATTTATGACACATGTTAAGGATATGACCATTCAAATTTGGAGACTTGACTTGGTAGGTAAGTAGGTAGGCCACTTAGGTAGTCTAGGTTAGCTTGGCCACCTAGGCAACCTAGGTTAACTAGATGTTGAGACATGGTAATTGCACCTAGGTATATACATAAGTAGTTAGGCCTACACTAAATAGGTAGGTTTAATATAATCCTATTTTATTGTTGTGATTAACAATAGGGTTGAACCTCTTTTAATGGCTCATCCCAAATGGCATTGGGTACTTGGTTTGTGAACATGTCTAATGCACCTATTTATATAATGTCTAAAATTGGAATGGAAGATAAAACATATGGGATAAACAAATTAGTTACAAGTATGACCAACCTAGTTGCAAGCTAGATAAAACAATTACCTAACATTTATGTTATATTAACCTAATAATAACTAATAGGTAACAATAATATTTATCTTTTTATTAATATGAATATATTGAATAATATTAATAGCAACATATATAATAAAATAATTATATTATTATTATCTATTCTTTATAGATAATTATTTTATGTATATTGATTTTAATATAATAATAATAATGGAGTTAATTATATCAATTATTATTATAGATATAGCTAATTGTTGGATGGTTTAATTAATTATAATATTATTATTACATAATTTATAATAGGTTAGGTTAGTTACTATAGCCTATAGTTAACTATAGGTGTATTAGTTTAATTAGACTAGGTTTATCTTACTTAGTTTAGGTTATATATTGTAATATTATACCTTTAAATTTTTGTTATACTAGTTTAGGCCATTTTTTTGGGGTGAAAATACTTTAAGGTGTACCAACCAAGACAAAAATGACCTAGTTTTTTTTACAATCCCCCCCCCCTATATTTTGGTCCCCATCAAAACTAATTTTTTAAAAATGTTAAATATTTGATAAGTACCATATTTTAGACCATTACAATTTTAGATTCCATCATAATCATTCATAAATATATCTTTACATGGTTAAAAAAAACTAGGTAAAAATATATAAAAAAGGGTGACCTTGTGATAGGATTTTCGTACATTTTAAAGAATTTGAACCCATGTGGTATTTAGTCAACACATGTTTGATAGGAGTAATTATAGATATTTGATGTACCCCCAAACTATTTGAGAAACCCAAATGTGGGTCCCATAATGAAACAAGAAAATAAATAAATAAATTGGGGCATGCTTTTAATTAGTTTGTAACACTTCTAGGGCAAGAAAGCATGTTGAAGTTCTAGGATGGGACTATAATGAACTCACAAGCAAAAATTCGATATGAAATTAACTTGCACACCTAAACAAAGAAGGCGATTAATGTAAGTTGGACACAAGTGGTGCGATAAACTTAGTAGGGACTACTTGAAGTTTAAATTTTACACGACCTATAACCTCTGGGAGGAGGCATCACTCCCTTCCCCATAATATAATTTGTGACTTTCTATGGGGGTTACATCCAAATGAGACTTTTTCTTAGGACTCCCAAATGGGACTTTTATTGTCCCAAAATTTTGGCTATTTATATATATTTCAAATCAAGCTTGTTTGGAGCATGCAAGGAAAATATCTTATAGCTGTCAAAGAGATATTTCCAATGGTGTATGGCACACCCCAATCAAAGTTTATTTGACCCTTGTTCTAAAGGGATTTGTGGTTGGGAGTGAAAAATTCAATTTGACTTTCGACCCTTTTTTTGAGTATAACTCATGCATTTCAATTTTAAACAAATGATGCAAGGGCATTTTAGGTAGCTACATTTAAAAAAATTTCCAATGGTATTCTGAGGGCCGAAATTGGTGCTCATTTTCCCTTTCAACTAAAGCTTTGAATATAATCTCGCATGAATGCATGAATTCCTATAGTGGGAGCACACTTTGGGAGTCATTGGGCTCACTCTCTTGCATTTTGCTCCACTTGTGAGAATGTGTTTCATTCCTGAACATACTCTTTCAAAGCCTCACATGTTTTTACACTCCACATTTAATCACAAACCCGATGTTAGGGTTGTGACAATATTCATCTAGTTTTGATGTGGCATATAATTTTATTTTCATTAGTTTCCATGATCTTTGCCAATTTGGTAAACCCCAAATTCTTTTTGAGGTTATGGCTAAAGTTGTTATACAAACATTGTAAAAAAAATTCAATGTGAAAAAACCAAAGGCATGTTTGAAAAGGTTTGTATTGCAATTTTTTTTTAATGAACCATATAATGCACATTGATGACAAATGTAACATAATAACATTGGATTTAGACTATCATTCTTGATTTAAGGCCTTGGAACAGGTTGACCCCATTATCACCAAAACATACCAACCTTGAAGTAATGACCTTTTGCTTCTAGTCTCATTTTGTTATGAAGGAGTTCATAATCAACAAAGTCAATTTATTAGCCCCATATCCAAAAAACACTTATGGGTGTAGTCACACTAACACGCATCATAACAAGTGTAACTAGTGTTTAGTTTTTCATGTTTAGAAGTGGTAATTTAATTTGGTGTTGAAAGTATAAGAATTTTTTATATAGTAAGGTTCATAATATATCATTAGAAAATGTGAATCAATTTGAAAAATATCCAATGAATAATAAACTCTCAAAAACAATCATTGGACACTATAACAAATGTTTTTTAACATTAAAAAGACTTATAAATAGACTTCAAAACTTGTGAAAATTACATATATTTTGAAATATCTTACATAAACTTTGATATAATCATATTTTTAAAATTATATATATTTTTGATTTTTTTGGGAAGATTTTTAAAAGAATATTCCCCAAAAACAATTCTAAAAGCAAGCGGGTGTGGTTCTTGTTATCCCATTTGCACCCTTATTGTGCATTCAACAATAATAATATTTGATATTAGAATCATGCATAATGTAAGGATTCACACATGCCCAATTTGTGTTATCCACAATTGTGACTTCATCACAATTGAGAAAGACAAAGTTGGAATTTTTGATAAAAAGCTTAATAGTTAATTACAATGGAAAGGTTATAATGGAATAGTTGGAAGATTTGATAACCACTCCAATTAATAAATTTGTTCATATTTGTTGCAATTTAATAATACAATGATATACCGATATGTAAACCACCATTAATTGAAAAACATTGTTACAAAATGTTTTTCAAACATCCACCATGATATATCAAAGTTCCATGCATGTATTGAAACTTGTCAAACTATGACAATTTTTTGTCTACACTATAGCATGCATTCATACAAAAGAAAGAACCCACAATTGGGTCCCACCCCGCAAGCCACACACACCTCATCATTTCCTACATTTTAAGCTTTTATCTAAATTTTCAACCAATGTTTTTAGGGGTCAAATCAAAGTTTCAAAAATTCATATAAGGGTTGGAAATCTTCATAATCAATCATTGGCTTACATTTATTCAATAGGTTAAAATAGTTGCAAAAGGTGAAAGCACATTACGGGGGGCCAATTTAAATAGTTTCATGACACCTACAAAATGTTGCATTTAATTTTGGATTTCACTTTTAATGTTTGGGCTTGATATTTTGGTTTTCACAAAGTTAATGTTATCTAATATCATTTGAAAAAAAAATTCAAAGATAAAATTCAAAGAAAAATGGTTATATTTTATAGTATGTGTAATATAATAAAGCCCATTTATGTTTTTGGTTACACTAGGTTTGGGTTTAAATTAATCAACCAGAAAATGTTTGAAATGAAAATTTAAAAAATGAGCCATTTCACATATCTTGTCATCTTCCATTGGGAAGTGATTGTTTGTTAGAATGTTAAATTATCACATACTTATGGTCATTACCTTGAAAAACATCAATTTGTGATATGATAATGATCAAACTCTTCACATGGTTCATAAACTTATTCCAATCATATGGAATCAAAATGTTTAGTAGATACTATAAATTTAATAAAGACTAAAAATCATTTCAATCCTTTCTTGAGTATATTTTCATTTTTTAGTACGGTGTGACATATATTTTTTTGACACAAAAATATACTCTAACGTCCCATCATATGAAAAAAAAAACGTAGTTTCTTTGGCATTTGACTTCTTTGGGTTTTAACTTACCATAATATGCAAAAACATTGTGAAAATCCTTTATAACAATGACATGGTTGAAGTTCAATTATGGGACCCCTAAAAAAAATACAATGTGACAACAATCTTGGCTCCCCCATAGTGTGCTTTCACTTCAAGTTGAACAAGTTTTTGTCTATTTTTTGATACTTGACCACTATTCAACTATTGGAGATAATGGTTGTAAAAAGTTGACCACAAGAAATCTCCTTTTTTTCATGCATACATTTTAGATCCATGATCCAATTACCATTCGAACCATTCTTCTTACAATGCATGTTTATCTATATAGTAAGAAACAAGGTTGCAAGGGGCCTTGGGAACTCACTTTTTGTATATTTTTGGAAGCACCTAAGATTAAAAGGCACTTTTAAATTTGCTATGAAATAATGGCATGGTTTAGGTATATTTTAGATATATTCTCATAATGAATTATAAACACCTTGATTACATTGAAATAAATTATATTTTATATATTTTTAATAAGTTGTACCCTATATTATTTTGCACACTATTTGTAATAAAATGGAAATGACCTCCTCAAAAGGGGCAAGATTCTCCATTAAGATTTGAGCACCACAAAAAATTTGAACTTGAAATTTTTTGGTAACATTAGGGGATTCATGGAGAAGACCATAAACACATTGCACAATTGTGACAAAAACCTAAAACCTCAAATCGTTTCCAACCAAAATACCCACCCTAAAAAACATGTAAAAAACCTAAAACTTCAAATGGTTTATGATTGGACACTAGTCCAAAAATGGGGTGCACTTCATTAGTCTAAATCACTATGGGACTTTAAAAGTGAAATACTTTCACCCCACCCTAATCATTTCACTTGCCTAAAGTTATGTCACTATAAGGTCATTATATAATCATCATGTTTCATTATTAACTGACATTATTCAATACTAATTGACATAATTAATTATAGTAATTTTAAAAAATGTTTTTAAAAATACTTATTAAAAAGAATATTGTAATTAATATAAGCTAAGTTGTTATTTAACTATTATTATTTGTATTATTAACTAACTTGTTGTAACTATTATAAATTAATATAATGTACATTGAGTAAAGATAAAATATAGTAAAAATATTGAAATAAATTTAGTAGTGCTAAAATCAAAATATTTTTTGAAACTATATTAAATGTTCCTACTAACAATGCCAATTATTATTATTATTAATTACTATAAAATAAATTCATTATGAAATAAATAGATTTAAGATATATTCAAACCAATAGTAACATATTGTTAATTATCAAATTAATCCCAAATAATCATTAGATTACATTAATTAAACATTAAATTAACTACTACATCAATTCCAAATAATCATAATTATGTTTGATTTATGTTGCAAATTTAAATTTAAATTACATAAAAATAACTATTATTACATGCGTTGAACATATTGTTATTAACTTGTACTTCAATACACATTATTTTATACTTATACTTCAATTTATTAAAACTTATTTTAATATTTAATTTAATATTTAATGATTTTTTTTGCATAGTACATAATTATTCATTTTATAAATAGAATTTACAAGTGATTTTAGTTTAATGAATTTTGATAATTAAAAAAAATATAAGCTATCATTTGTATAAAAATGACTAAACATTAAAGTTCCACAAAATTTTAGTCATCAATCATTACTTGATATGTTGAAAACTAAATTTAATTTACAAAGAAATTAGAAATTACATTTATTGAACATATGCATTATTCTCAACTTATATATTTTCAAATTTTAAAAAGAATTTATTTCAATTTATTAAATATTATTAATTAAATGCACAAAAATAATATTTACATCAACGATCATACATAATCACTGATTTTTGCAAATAAATTTACATGTATTTCAATGTTTGATGAATTTTGATCATAATTTTTAATAAATATTAAGCTATCACACAAAATCAAATGAATAAACATCAGGATTCCACAACTTAATCCTTAATTATATATCATTATTTGATATGTCCTAAAAAAAATTGGTCTATGGAAAAATCAAATATTACATGTATGAATATATACAAGATTAAATTATTAATTCATATTCAAGAAAATTTATTCAAAAATCATATGCATTACAAAAAAATAGATCACATATAACTTATTCATTTATACAAATTACATGTAATTTAATGTTATCATAATTTAGCATAAATATTAACATATGTCATGTGTATAAAAGTAAAGTTAGATATTAATTGTTGTTGAGTTGAAGGATAATTGCAACAAAGTTGCAAATGAAATTGTATTTCATTCATCCATTAAAATACATATTATCATCCATATATGTGTTGATGGTGTCATCAAAATAGTTGAACATTAGTTAACTTCTTAACTATATGCCAATTGGAGAACATGTAGTCAAGACATATTTAATTTACCAACATAATAGACATTTCAACTTGGAGACATTGTTGATGCTTAGAATATCCAGTGGAATATTTGGCAAAATACCATATAGTTGAAAACTATTTCCAACAATATACCAATTTAGTTGATGAGTTGATTTAATTGGTAATTGCCATTATTTTATTTTAAAATAAAAAAATTCCAGTTGCAACATAGTAGTCGACACATTTAGTTGAAAATTGTTTGGTCAAAAAGGGAGGTTTTCTACATATGTTTTTGAAATATGGTGAATTTGTGCCATTATAATTTCATTGGAATGTTTTTCTATAGGTGGAAATCACAAACTTCAAGTCAAAAACAAATTGCAAAACAAAAAAAATCATTAGAAAAAAAAGAATATGTTTGAAATAATTGCATAACATTTATTAGATGATTAGTTAACTTGAAAGCACAATGAAAAAAAAGTGCATCTTGTTAGTAAGCCACCATTTTCAATGTGTGTGAACCACCAACCATCTTACAAGTTATAAGCATTCACAAATGTTTTTTGCCCATTGCAAATTGCATATCAAATAATATTTAAAATAAATGTAAAAGGGCCAATTTCGATATGAATAGTTCCACTAGGAGGAAGAGAAATAATTGAAAATGTTGTGCATTTCTATGCTCATTGAATGGCTCTTATGAATTTGAACCTTCCAAGTTGATACACATTTAAATTTATAGATGTCTTGATGTTGCTTGACTTAATTGCCAAACTTTTGAACCTTTTGTCATAATTAATTAAATAATTTAGTTGGGCAACATTATGAATATTCCTTTGTATTGATTTATCACTATGCCAAAACTTGACATTTATGACAATGACAAATATCACTAACCATTTTTAGTCATGTAATCATATATGCCATGTTTTTGTGCCTAGTCATATTTTTGTAACCATGGATAAGAATACGTGACTAATTTTATTTTTCATGAACACCATATAATTATGTAATAATATACAATTTCAAACATTAAAAAAAAGTAAAAGGGAAAATAACTAGAAGGTAGACATACATACTTAGTACATCACAAATTTCTTGGGGGAAAATAATTTTGGAAAAATAATAGGAATTGGTATATAACGTAACTTCGATCAAATGTTATTTTTAGTTATTTTAAAAAATCTTTAAATTATATTTACTATCATAGTATTAATATAAACATAATAATAATTTAAACTGATATCTATTATATAATTACAACATGGTGTGTGTGTGTGTGTGTCTGTCCGTCTTTTACTTATCTTTTACTTATTTCTTTTTCTCTGACATCATTTCGCTTTCATTACCTCTCTGGCGTAATCCCATTGGCTTCCGTTCCCTGTGGAGTGTTTTGGGGGGTGGGAGAAGGGAGAGCCCGGTGAAGCACGGGGCGGGGGGGGCCA
>Ga0116226_10006379_pt1 | contig 10594 bp, 10 predicted proteins | sample S1TSphfallax_FD_89692 | JGI IMG/M metagenome (GOLD analysis project Ga0116226, IMG submission 89692) | Host-associated microbial communities from peat moss isolated from Minnesota, USA - S1T2_Fa - Sphagnum fallax MG | ecosystem: Host-associated > Plants > Peat moss > Unclassified | place: USA...
CTCTTCGCCGGCGCTTTCTTCCAGCCACTCGACCTTATGACCATGCTTTTCCGCCCATCGCGTATACATCCGCAGCAGGATCTCGGCCCAATCCTGCGCTTCGGTCCCGCCGGCACCGGCATGCACCTCAAGATAACAATCATTGGCGTCGGCCTCGCCCGAAAGCAGGCTTTCCAATTCGCGCTTGCGGGTCTCCTCGCGGAGACCATTGAGCAGAGCCTCGGCATCGCTGACAATCGTCTGATCGCCTTCCATCTCGCCGAGTTCGATCAGTTCCAGACTTTCAGCCAGGTCGCGCTCGATGGCGCGGACACCGCCGATGGCGGTCTCAAGATGAGTGCGTTCGCGCATGATTTTTTGGGCCTCGGCGGCTGCCTCCCACAGGGTCGGGTCCTCGGCGAGCGCATTCAGCTCATCGAGCCGGCGCAGCGCATTGTCCCAATCAAGATGACGTCTTAACAAAGATAAGGATTGGCGGATCTCTTCAGCGGTCGCCTCGATTTCGGCGCGCATGCTCTGACTTCCCTGAATTTAAACGAGTCGGACGGACCTTTTAGGGGAAACCGTCGCACGCTGCAAGCGAGAGCATGCTGTTGATCGATGACGCATGTTTTGTGTGGTCACGTCGGCGGCTCCGCCGCCAACACGCGTGGCGGGGTCCTCGCTTCGCTCGTCCGAGCATGCTGACTTTTTGATAAGAGCTAAAGACGGCATGCTCTAACCGGGAATTTCGTCGGTCCAGACGCGAAATTCGACCAGCAGGCCGGGCCCGAAGATATGCGTCAAGGGAACGTCCGCCGCGTCGCGGCCATGAGCGATGAGAATGCGGCCCCAGCGCGGCGCATTATTGCGCGGATCGAACACATGCCAGGAGCCACCCAGATAGACCTCCATCCAGGCGGCGAAATCGGGGATGCCATAAGGTGGCGCCAGCCCGACATCACTGATATAGCCGGTACAATAGCGCGCCGGAATATTGAGACAGCGGCAGAAGGCGATGGCCAGATGGGCGAAATCGCGGCACACGCCGCGCGCCTCATGCCATGCCTCGGCGGCGGTCCGGGTCGGACGCGCATCCTGATAATTGAAGGCGAGATGGCGATGGACATAGTCGCACACCGCCTGCACCCTGGCCCAGCCGGGCGGGGTTTGACCGAACAGCCGCCAAGCATCGTTGGAGAGCAGGTCGGTGTCGCAATAGCGGCTGCCAAGCAGAAAAACCAGGGTGTCCGACGGCAGGCTCGGCACCGGATGTTGTTCAAGGGCGTAATTCGCCGACTCGGGTTGGCTATCGTCCCGGATGACCGTGTCGGTGCCGAGCGTGAACCGCCCGGGCGGCGCGACCAGACGATTGCACCAATTGCCGAACAGATCGCGATAACCCTCGATCGGCACCGACGGGCTGGTCACCAGGAGATCCGGCCGTTCCAGATCGCTCGCGCGCGAAAAATGCACATTCAGCATGGCCATCAGTGGCGTCGTCTGCGGAAAGTCGAAGCTCATCGAGCAACCTAGACTCAGGCGCATTAAAGTCCCCCCCAATTTCGATTATGGCGTGTTTTTGTCGGCGCTTCGTTCGATCGCTTGCCCCGACTTGGAGATGTCTTCGCCGGCACCGGCGGTCGTATGACAGGCCGAAAGCAGCGGCGCCAGGGAGAGCAGGAACAGACAGAGCAGCGAAAAGTGGCGTGATTTTTCCATTGGACGGTCCCTAATGCCCGTTGCCCAACGACTTGATGGCAAGTGTGGGTGAAAATATCGGGCGTTGACGCTTAATCGCCGTTGCGCGGCGCCGCTTGCCCGGCAAACGATAACAATTTGTGCCTTACAAGCGATAGTCTTCAATATAGAAAACCGGTAAAAAAAATCAAGTGATCCCTAAAAATATTTAGGATTTTTACAGTATAGTAACGATCTTGCTTAGCAAAATTGATATGAACGAAAATTTTTTTATATTTTAATCAAAAAAGCATAGAAAAACCGGCCGGAAGTTTTTTTGACCGGATTTGTGACATTTATAATCTTATGACAAGGTCATGCACAGCCAGTTGTCCTCGGCACTTAATCTCCGTACAGTGTTTATCGAAAACAACGCTACGGAGCTTCGCCTTGTCCGACAATAATCGAATCGTCGAGTTGACCAGCACTCTCTCGGAAGTGCTTCAGCGCAAACTCTCCGAGATCAAAGCGATCACCGGCACCACGCGGATTCTGGCGCTCAATGCGCTGATCGAAGCAACGCGCGCCGGTGAAGCCGGCAAGGGCTTTGCCGTGGTCGCCGCGGAGGTCAAGCAGGTCTCTGAGACAATCAATGCGATCACCAAATCCCTTGAGGTCGAATTGAACGAGGTTGTCGCCGAGCTGACATCGATCTCCGCGAACCTCGCGCGATCAGAATAGCGGGGGCTCTCCTTATTTGCACTGAACCAGGGGCAGGACTGTAGCGGACATGGATCGCGACATCTCCGACGTAAAAAATTGGATGAACATGTTCCGCTGGATCGTTAAATTGATTCGCGACGAATATGGCGTCAGCGAGGACAAGCTGACCCGCACGGCGGATATCGAAACCGATATCGGCCTGTCGGTCGAACAGCGCGAAGAGGTACTCGATATTCTTGCAACGGCGTTTGGTGTCAAATTTCCGGATGGCACGCTTGATGAGCTGGTCAAATTCGAGGAGCTTTGCCTGCTCGCCGCCTGGCTGCACGGTCTCTATAAGCGTCCGGAATTCATCGGTGCAGACTATGCCGCATCGGCTGCCTCGATCAATCCGCGGGCTCAGCCAGGCTGATCTCCTGTGATTGAACCTGCAATTTTCTGGTTCCGCCGTGATTTGCGCCTGTCAGACAATCCGGGTCTGGCCGCCGCGGTCGCGAGTGGCCGGCCAATCCTGCCGCTGTTCATTTTCGACGATCAGACCGCCGGCGACTGGATCGAGGGCGGAGCGACCCGGTGGTGGCTGCATCACAGTCTCGCCTCGCTGCAAGGATCGCTCGCAGAACTCGGCGCGCCGCTGATCCTGCGGCGCGGCGAAGCAGAAGCGGTCGTAGCGGCCCTAGCCGACGAAATCGGCGCGGCGGCGGTCTATTGCAACCGTCAGGAAGAACCGTGGGCGCAGCAACAGCAGGAGCGGCTCGCCCGGGAACTCCGCCGCAATGGGCGCTCTCTGGTCGCCGGCAACAGCGCCCTTCTGTTCGAAACCGACGCGATCGCCAACCAGTCCGGCCTCCCCTTCCGGGTCTTCAGCCCGTTTTGGCGTCACTGCCTGGCGCAGACACCGCCGCCCCTGCCCCTCGATCCGCCCGACCAGATCACTCCTGCCGCAATCGGGATCGGCGGACTTGACCTCGATGATCTGGATCTCCTGCCGCGTCAACCCGATTGGGCCGGCGGGCTGCGCGCCCAGTGGCGACCCGGCGAGTCGGCGGCGTGGGACAAGCTCGCTGATTTTATCGAGGCCGAGCTGCCATTCTATGCCGATCAACGGGATCGGCCCGACCGGCCCGGCACCTCCGCCCTGTCGCCTCATCTGCGCTTCGGCGAGATCAGCCCGCGGCAGGTCCTGCATGGCGTGCGCCAGCGCGGCACTCCGACCCATGCCTCCGACAAATTCATCGCCGAACTGGGCTGGCGGGAATTTTCCTATCACCTGCTTGCCCATTTCCCCGACCTGCCGACCAAACCCTGGCGCACCGAGTTTGCCGACTTTCCCTGGCAGGACAATCCGGCGCATCTGGCCGCCTGGCAGCGCGGCCAGACCGGCTTTCCCATTGTCGATGCCGGCATGCGGCAGCTTTGGCAGACCGGTTGGATGCATAACCGGGTGCGCATGGTCGTCGCGTCCTTCCTGGTTAAAAATCTGCTGATTCCCTGGCAGCGCGGCGCCGAGTGGTTCTGGGATACGCTGGTCGACGCCGACCTCGCCAGCAACTCGGCCTCCTGGCAGTGGGCCGCCGGTTGCGGTGCCGACGCGGCGCCGTTTTTCCGCATTTTCAATCCGGTGCTGCAGGGTGAAAAATTTGACCCGTCAGGGCTCTATGTCAGGCGCTGGTGCCCCGAACTGACGCAGCTGCCCGATCAATGGCTGCATCGGCCCTGGGAAGCCCCGGCGGCAGAACTGGCGCGGGCCGGAGTAAGATTGGCGGAAACCTATCCTCGGCCTTTGGTTGATTTAGCCGAGAGTCGAGATCGCGCCCTTGCCGCCTTCAAGGTGATCACCAAAGAGCAGGGCGTTGCAGCTACCAACGGCAGCACCTGACCCAAAAGAGACGGTCAAGGGCCTTCAAAATTTCTTGAGCTATTGAGGCACTGTTCGCGCTGCGGTAGTGTGAGACGACCAAATCGATTCTGACCCCGTTGTTGTGCGTTCATAGAGTTCGGTGCGTGATGTTGGAAACGCCCAAGCAGATAGACCGCACTAGCGTAAATAGGGACAGAAAACACCGTCTAATTGGGAGATTTAAACTGAGATTCACGGGGCAGTCTCTCGCGTTTTTCGCGGTATCGCTTTGCGTTGCTTGCGCCACAACGCTCTCGTCATTCGCACAGACCGACGGCCCTCCTTCCCACACATTAACCTACATTGTCGTGGACGCAGATACTGGGAGCGTTCTTTCCGAATCCGGCGCCAGAGAACGTGTTCATCCTGCAGCCCTTGCAGAGATAATGACCCTCTACTTGCTGTTCGACGACCTGGATAATGGCAAAATACGTCTTTCCGGCCAATTCAGGGTTTCACCCTTTGCAGCGTCGATGCCGCCGGGAAAGTTGGGCGTGAGAGAGGGCGACGATATCCCGGTTGAAACCACGATCCTGTCTATGGCCCTCCGGGGGGATAACGACACCGCAGTAGTCGCTGGAGAAAATCTTGCCGGAACAGAATCTGATTTCGTTAATCGAATGAATAAAAAAGCAAAAGAGCTTGGAATGAATAATACACATTTTTCAAAATCAAGTGGCTGGCCTGATCAGGATTTGCAAATTACAACCGCTGAAGACATCTCGATTTTAATAAAAAATTTGATTAAGAACCATCGTATGTACTACCATTATTTTTCAGAAGATGGCTTTTACTATGCCGGCAAGGAGTACAAAAATCGAAATCACCTGATCGATATATTCCCTGGCGTCGATGGCGTGCGGACAGGTTATACAACTCAGTCGGGGTTCAACATCGCCGTATCGGCTGTTCGCGATGGGCATCGAATGATCGGTGTCCTGATCGGCGCCGAAACCGCAGCGGCCCGAGACAGGTTGATCGCTAAACTGCTGGACGCGGCGTTTGCTCGAATCGGCGCTCAGTAAATCTGTCCATCGTCATAGCGACGGTATTTCGGGGCCCAAATTCGGGGCCTGAGTCAATTTGCTCCGATACTTGAGTGTGGAATCTCCACCAAAAGTAATGCCGCACAACATTTCTCATCCGGCTGCTTCTGGCCCATCAGCGACATCGCTGACGCTCCCAAGAATGACCGCCCGATGGTGTCATAGCCGCCGCTCGCCCGCTTCCATAAAACGGTGGTTTCTTGGACTTGGCCGGAGAGGTCGGATAGTCGCAGCTAATTCCGGTCGGAAAAGCCGATCAATTCAGGCCACTACACAAAGCATTAATCTAATTCAATGGTTTAGAGGGCGATTCAGACATTAGATTGACGCGGAGTCGCGTCAATCTAATGTCATCGCGCTCTAGCGCTTCTGCGCCAGGCTGCCGCCGAGAGCGATCGCCACCCCGACCACCGCCACAAAGATACTGGCCAGCGCGTTGATCTCCGGGCTGATCCCCAGTCTCACCTTCGAAAATATGACGATCGGCAGGGTGGTTGCGCCCGGTCCGGTGACGAAGGACGAAATCACCAGATCGTCGACCGACAGGGTGAAGGCGAGCAGCCAGCCGGCCAGCAAGGCCGGCGCGAGGAGCGGCAGGGTGATCACCAGAAAAACCTTGAGCGGTCGTGCGCCGAGATCCATTGCCGCTTCTTCGAGGGACAGATCCATCTGCGCCAATCGCGAGCGCACGACGACCGTCACGAATGACAGGCAGAAAGTGATATGGGCGATGACGATGGTGATCATCGAGCGTCCAGCCGGCCAGCCGATGCTCTGCTCCATGGAAACGAACAGCAACAGCATGGCGAGGCCGGTGATGATCTCGGGCATGACCAGCGGCGCCGCCACCATTCCGGCAAAGAGGGTGCTGCCGGCGAAACGACGGAAACGGACCAGCAGAACCGATGCCAGGGTGCCGAGGATGGTGGCGCCGGTCGCGGTCACCACGGCCACCTTGAGCGACAGAAAGGCGGCGTCGAGCACCTTCTCGTCATGCATCAATTCGCCATACCAATGGGTCGAGAAACCGCCCCAAACGGTCACCAGCTTGGATGCGTTGAAGGAATAGATCACCAGCAGCAGGATCGGCAGATAAAGAAAGGCGAATCCGAGCGCAAGAGCGGTATAAAGCGCGGCGGCGCGCGGGTTCATTTGCCCTCCACCCGCGCTTCATTGCGTTGGAACAGCATGATCGGCACCACCAGCAGCAGCAGGATCGCCACCGCCACCGCCGAGGCTACCGGCCAATCGCGATTGTCGAAAAATTCGGACCACATCACTCTGCCGATCATCAGCGTATCGGGGCCGCCCAGCAGATCCGGAATGACGAATTCACCGACCGCCGGAATGAACACCAGCAGGGTGCCGGCGATGATCCCCGGCAGGGACAGCGGCAGGGTAATCCGCAGGAAGGCGCGGAAGGGCGGGCAACCGAGATCTGCCGCCGCTTCGAGCAGGGTCAGATCCATTCTCTCGAGGGTGGCGTAGAGCGGCAGCACCATGTAGGGCAGATAGGAGTAGACGATGCCGATATAGACGGCGAGGTCGGTTTCCATGATCTGCAGCGGCTGATCGATGATGCCAAGATTGAGCAGCAGCGTGTTCAGCAGCCCCTCATTCTTCAAAATCCCCATCCAGGCATAGACCCGGATCAACAGGCTGGTCCAAAAGGGCAGCACCACCAGCATCAGCATGAAGCTGCGCAGGCCGGAGGGCGCGCGGGCGATGCTATAGGCCATGGGATAGCCGATCAGCAGGGTCAGCACCGTCGAGACCGCCGCGATCTTCAGGGAATTGAGATAGGCCAGCGCATAGAGATCGTCGCTGAACAGATAGGCGTAATTGCCGAAATTCAGGCGCAATTGCAGAACCTGGTCGTCAGTCCAGGTGAAAATCGCCTTGTAGGGCGGGATCGCCGCCTGCAATTCGGACAGGCTGATCTTGAGCACGATCAGAAAGGGCAGCAGGAAAAACAGCAGCAGCCAACCAAAGGGCGGCAGACCGACCAGAAAACGCCCCAACCCGCGCGACAGAGCCCGACGCAGCAGGGCGCCTGCCGCGGTCATGCCGGCAAAACCACGGAATCGCCCGCCCGCCACGAGATCTCGACCTTGTCGCCATGGGTCAGGCGAGCGCCATCGGCCTGACGGCGATTGGCTTGGGAGAGTTGGATAGAAGTGCCGGTCGGGAGCTGCACATGATAGATCGACATATCGCCGAGATAGGCGATATCGCGGATCTCCCCGCTCAGCAGATTGACGCCGGCCGCCGCATCGCGGCCGATGGTCATCTTTTCCGGACGGATCATCACCGTGACCGCGAGCCCTGTCGGCAGCGGTTCAGGATGGGCGGCCTCGATGATCAGCCCCAGACTCGGGCAATCGACCTGCAGGCGGCCGCCTTCGCAGGCGCTGATCCCGCCTGCGATCATATTGGCATTGCCGATGAAATCGCCGACGAACCGGCTATTGGGATGTTCATAGACATCATAGGGCGCGCCGATCTGGGCGATGGCGCCCTCCTTCATGATGCCGACGCGACACGCCATGGTCATCGCCTCTTCCTGATCATGGGTGACCATGATGAAGGTGATGCCGATCTTGTCCTGGATATTGACCAGTTCGAGCTGGGTCTGTTCGCGCAGCTTTTTGTCGAGCGCGCCGAGCGGTTCATCCAGCAGCAGCACCTTGGGTTGCTTGGCAAGGCAACGGGCCAAGGCGACGCGCTGGCGCTGGCCGCCTGACAATTGAGCCGGCTTCCGCGAAGCAAAAGGGCGCATCTGCACCAGATCGAGCATGGCGGCGACTCGCTCCTTGATCTCGGCTTTGGGCAGACGGTCCTGCTGCAGCCCGAAAGCGACATTCTGCGCCACGCTCATATGCGGGAACAGGGCATAGGACTGAAACATCATGTTGACCGGCCGCTCATAGGGCGGCACATGGGACATATCGACGCCGTCGATGAGAATGCGCCCCTCGGTCGGCGTCTCGAAACCGCCCAACATGCGTAAAAGCGTCGTCTTGCCGCAGCCCGACGCACCCAGCAAGGCGAAAAACTCACCCTGCTGGATATCAAGATCGACCTGATTGACGGCGGTGAAATCGCCGAACCGTTTGGTGACCCGCTCGACCCTGATCAAGGGGTTGGATTTGCTTGGACTTTCAGGGATCTGCAACAGGGTGTGGTCCTTATAATCCGGTTTTTACTTTGGTCCAGGCGCGCGTGCGCAACCTCTCATAATCGGGCCCTACTGCCGGCAGCTCAAACTCCTTGGCGATCATAGCGGGCGGCGGATAGATGGCCGGATCGTCAAGGATTTCCTTCTTGATCATGGGCTTCGAGGCCGGGATCGCATTGGCGTAGCCTACTGTGTTGGTAATATCCTTGATGATGTCGGCGCGCATCAGAAAATCGATGAACAGATGGGCATTGTCCGGGTGCGGCGCGTCGGCGGGAATGGCCGCCGTGTCAATGTTGAGAACCGCGCCTTCGATCGGGATATAGACCATCAGATGGAACCCCTTACCCGCCTCGCGCGCCCGGTTCCGCGCCTGGATCAAATCACCGACATAGCCATGCGCGACGCAGGTGTCGCCATTAGCGAGATCATTGATATATTTGGAAGAATGAAAATATTTGATAAAGGGCCGGATCTTCATGACCAGATCGGCGGCGACCGAAATATCGGCCTTGTCCATCGAGTCGCCCTTCCTTCCGGCATAGGCCAGGGCGGCGGGAAACACCTCGGTCGGCGTATCTATCAGACTGACACCGCAATTTTTGAGCTTGGCGACGATGGTGGGATCGAACAGCAGCGACCAGCTGTCTGGCTTTGCGTCGGGACCCAGCGCTGCTTTGATCTTGTCGATATTATATCCGATTCCGGTGGCCGCCAGCAGGTAGGGCGTCGCATGCAGATTGCCGGGATCGGAAATGGTCAAAGCCGTCATGACCGCGCTGTCCTGGTCTGCCCAGTGGGGCAATTTGCTGCGGTCCAGCAAACGGAACATCCCGGCCTTGACACCTTGGGCCAGAAAAGGCGAAGCCGAGGGAAAGACCACGTCATATCCCGACTGACCCGCCTGTAATTTGGCGAACAGCGTCTCGTTGGAGTCATAAACGTCGTAATTGACCTTGATGCCGGTCAGCTTGGTAAATTTTTCCAGCGTATCGGGCGCGATATAGTCCGACCAATTATAGACATTGAGGGTCTTTTCCTCGGCGCCCCGGGCGGCCGGGCCGCCCAGGGTCACGCCCATGATGATTCCGCATAGCGCCAGAAATCCGCTAAAACCCCGCCCCATAAACCATTCTCCCGACACCATCCAACCCGATATTCGGGGCCATGCTCGGCTTCTGTCAACCCTCTTGAAAAGGTCGCTCAATCAAGATTTGGCGCGCTCCGCCACCAGCATGGCATTGAGAATTTCCTCGGAAATCTCCTTCACCGACCCGGGCGAATGGGACAGGAACAAAGTATTGGTGCGGTCGCTCTCACCGATCGATTTCAGCGTGTCAAAATATTGGGTGATCATCACCAATTGCATGACCTCGGCGGTGCTGGCGCCGGCCACGGCTTTCTGGAATTGCTCAATGGAGCTTTGCAGTCCCTCAATGATCGCCTTGCGCTGATTGGCGATGCCCTGACCCTGCAAGGCTTTACTTTCGGCCTCGGCCTCCGCCTTCTTGACCACCAGGATCTTTTCGGCCTCGCCGCGCGCATTCGCCGCGACCTGCTCGCGCTGGGCGGCGTTGATGTCGTTCATCGCCGCCTTGACCTTGCTGTCGGGAATGATGTCGGTCACCAGCACATTGACGATCTCATAGCCGAAGCCGGCCATATCGGAGTCGAGCTCCAACTTGACGGCCGAGGCGATACTCGACTGGCTGGCAAATACATCATCGAGAGTCATCCCCGGCACGTGACCGAGAATGACCTGTTCGACATAGGATTTGATCTGCTGCTCCGGGCTCGCCAGCTTGTAATATGCGTCGTAAACATTGTCAGGATGGATCCGGGTCTGCACCGAGATCGGCACGGTAACGAAAACATTATCCTTGGTCTTAGTCTCAATGGTGAAGGCGATCTGGATGACCCGCAGGCTGACCCGGCCGGACAGGGCGTCGATATAAGGCCATTTCCAGTTCAGACCGGGATTGGCGACACGAAGAAATTTCCCGAAGCGGGTAATGATGGCGGCCTGGGCCGTATCGACCGTGAAGAAGCTCCCCAGCACGCCGGACAGGGCAAACAAAGCGGCTAAGA
>Ga0116226_10006380_pt1 | contig 10593 bp, 5 predicted proteins | sample S1TSphfallax_FD_89692 | JGI IMG/M metagenome (GOLD analysis project Ga0116226, IMG submission 89692) | Host-associated microbial communities from peat moss isolated from Minnesota, USA - S1T2_Fa - Sphagnum fallax MG | ecosystem: Host-associated > Plants > Peat moss > Unclassified | place: USA...
AGTGGCACTTATCGTATCATTATGAGTTGCTTTAGAATACCAGGCTCTATTAATTTGCATGTCAGTGGCATTATCTTTTAATAATCCATAGCATACACTTTGGGTAACAAATTCATTCTGCACAAAAGATGGTGAGGTAGATTGATCCGCAAACTCAATAGTTAAACCATCAACCAAAGTTTCTGCATCTGCATGGGTGGTCTTTGATCCGGTATTTCCTTGCACCCAGGAGCTACCATTCCACCCATAGCTGGCCCATAATAAAGAATTATTATTAAATAATTGCCTGATAGCTTGATTGCTTAAGAATAGTCCGCCAATTAATGGAATATTAAAAGATGTGTTGCCGTAATAATTGTAAGAGAGAGAGATACCACCACCATAAAATTGTTGGAATCCTATGAAATTATCTTGATAGAAACTAATTTTTGAATAATTAGCATTTCCATAAATGGAATGATTTATGTTTTTATAATTACATTGATAGCTAGTTCCTAACGACGAATTTCCGTAGGTTAATGCGTAAGCGGCACCTCCTCCAGTATAGTAAACCCATTTACTATTAATCGATGAACATCCTAAACCAGCAGCATAATTTTGGATATTTGAGTTGCTATACCCTAAGACATTTGTGTTATCAGAGAATTGATGCCATAACAAAAAGTTACTACTAGTTCCATTAAATGCGACAATCGCTATTTGGTCATTTGTGTTAGATGGATCGCATTTAAGATATAAAACCCTTCCCCAATTACCATCAGAGATTCCGATGTAAGTAAAAGATACGGGAGTAGACCAATTAGTTGATCGGTATAATCCACCCGAACATAAAGCAACTGCTACTTGATTTCTGCCAACATCAACGCCATAGCAAGCACTACCAACAAGAATAGTTACAGTATTGGCAGCAACATTAATTACGTATAACCCAGTCTGTCTACATCCGACATAAATTAATTGATTTACTGTATCTATAGCAACCTGTCTAATTTGTGTAGCAGGCAATGCAGGCGTGGTAGTGGCATCCCAATTATTAAAAGTACCATCAAGTAAATCAATGGTGCTAACACCAGTATCGTCAAACTGAACAATTACACTTTCTGATAATTGTTGAACATCAAAATCCTCATCCCTATAACCATGTACCCCTGTAAAAGGTTGAATATCTGGAACTCTATAAATACTAATATTATCAATGCAACTAAAAGTATTTCCATTAAATCCCACATGATTCATCATCTGGAAATTGTAAGTAGCTGTTCCCGTAGCTCCAGTCGCATTAAATAGGATTTTAAAGGTTACAGGAAATCGCCCAGTCCATGTTCCCGCCAGATATAAAAGTCCTTGGCTACTTGCAGGATAAGTAGGATCAAAAAATGGAGTTACCGAGTTCATTCCATGCTTGAAACCCGTTTGAAATGGTTGTTTAGCATTTGTAAATTGAGATAACCCATAAGCAAGTAACCCGTTATTACTTTGTCCTTGTGGAGTCGCGTTAATTATTGTACCTAAGAATTTGGTTTTGTCTGAGGTTAACCCATAATTCCATTTGAAATTAGTCGGATTTGATGAACCAGAAGTCCAAAAAATAGGAACATTACCATTTTGATATACAAGGACTTGAGGTGTTACAGGAATATTTATGGCTTTTAAATTAGCTGTACAAAAAGATGCCCATAGATAATCTATATGAAAATTACTTTGTCCAAATAAGCATCCACCAAACTCATATCTGGCTAATGTAGAATTTACAATTCCGGCGCTTGTCGCTGATAAAAATTGAATTGTATAAGTGATGTTTACGTAATCCGCCACTCCTTGTGTACATGGAATACTTAACAATAACTTTGCATATTGTTGGGTAGTAGATACTGATTGTGTACCCCCCGATCCTAATCCAGTAAGGGCGACCGTCGTAAAAGTTCTAGAAGTTCCAGTAGGGTCTATTCTTCCTGTTAATGTGCCATAAGGAGGATCGGAACTTGTAACCCATAAAGGATTAGTAACACCTGCTGGAGTGTAGCAGGTTCCTATTACTCCAGTTACTTGATCGTTGGTTGCCGTGGGAGTAGATGTGTCTGTCGCAATACTAATATTCCTAACAAGATATCTTGATGGAGGGTAATATCCTAATACTTCTATCCAATCTTGATCAGGAATTAAGTTATTTTGTGTAATTTCTTGTTTAACATTACCTTCCGCATCGGTAATTTTAATATTAACTATACCTTTTAATTTCATTCTTTAATAAGCGACTTCTAACCAACTATTATACCTCCTAAATCTGTAACAACATAGCTATCGGGAACTTGCATGTATCCTAATCCTAAATTGTCAGATTCAGTTAAGAATCTGACTTGTACACCAAAATTAGTAACAACATAAGAGTTTCCCGTATTTGCATAGCCTAACCCTAAATTATCAGACTCGGATATATTCCTTATTTGAAATCCAAAGTTAGTAACAACGTAAGTATCGCCAGTGTTTACTAATCCTAGATTTTTGCAACTGTCATCTGCGAAAATAGATTGTATTGGTAAAGTCGGATCATAAATTACTGATATTGGTTGACTATAAGTAGTAAAAATATTGCCATAAATATTATAATTAGCAGCTATTCTATATCGTTGATTAGCATTAATAGAAGCTATTTTGTTAGCATTAGGCGAGAATATTTCGGAATCGGTATAAGGAGGAGTTAATATTTGTAGTCGATAATCAGTAATAAATTGAGTTTCGCAAGTCGGAGGAATCCAAGTTATAGCAAGCGGATTGCCTGTCCAGACATAAGCCTCTTGTATACTAACTGGAGCAACATAAACAGCTAAGATTTTTAGACAATCGGGAACATCATTATTACCCATGAATCCTAGTCCGTCCCAATTTTCAATGGCACGATTTAAAATAATCAAATCGGCAAATACCAATGGATTGTCAGTATTTACCCTCAGCCTAATCGGATCATTCGTAGATGGATCGCAATTCCCTTGATAACAACTAGTTTCAATTGTTATTAAAGGATTAGCAATATTAGGAGGATCAATTATTACTGTTCGGCTACCGCTAATTTGAGTCCAGCTAAATACCTTGCTGTCTGTATTTAATGGATCTAAATCATTAATATAAAATGGAGTTGGACAAAGTATAGTCAGAAAATTCTGATCAAAATAAGCATAAGTAGCTTCTGATGTTCCTCCAGACGTTACCTCCCAAAAACCAGTTGGAGAATCATTACTGCAAAACCCGTAGGTAGTAACCCCCGTAGTATCATCAGTTTGAACATAAGCAATTATTAGGTATAAACTATCTTCATACCTGTCCGACGGTGATAAGTAATTGTAGGCAGAATCAGGGGAATAAGTTACAAGTGTTCCCTTCGCTCTGCCAACATTTTTAACAATATCTAAATTAGGGATATTATTTTGGATATAGGGAGTTCCACAATCTTGAGGAATGCCCAATAATTGCTGCGAAGATTTACCTTGCACAAATAAACTAGTAGGTCGCATTTTACCTATTTGAACAGGTAAATTAGGGAGACTCCCTTGCGATCCACTATTGTTATTGGTCATATGAAGTTCTCTGTATAATTATCTTCATTATTGGTAATAACCTCATCTAACATATTGATTGAATCGTCAAATCCATCTTGAGCTAAATCTTCTGATTCCAATTCTCTAGCTCTATAAAGTTTTTCCCTTTCGTTGCTTGGATCAGTAAATCTTTGGACTGTTCCCCGTTGCACTAATTTGTCTAATATTTTCTGAGCAAATAATAATTTGTTGTGGCTAATGTTAGCATCAAGCTGATTGGACAAATACTTAACAGATATTTCATTGGTTTTACATATAAAAAACTTATTGTAAATCTTGTCTGCGGTTGCATTTAATCTCTTCCTATTATTTGAATCGTTATCGGGTCTTAAATTGAAGCCCAATGTATTTTCATCAAGACGGACAAACATAGTGCATGGCGGGGAATTTCTAATCTTTAATACCTCTAATTTACGCACTGCTGGGTCGCTAGTTTGCCCTTTAGAATCTTCCATATGATCAAAATAAAGAACCGCACTCGCAGCCCCCACGATCGCGCCACTACCTCTTATTTTATTTACCCCTTTAGCATAGTCATTTTTCCCAGCATGGTGAATCACCAGAATAGTTACTTTATACTTTTCGGCTATTTTTTGAAGTTTTCTAATACTGGCATCGGCTTTTGGAGTATTCTCATCAAAAGTAGCATCCCATTTGTGAATAGCTGCATAGCTGTCAATCACAATAAAGGTATAATCTATTTGCATAATTATATCCTCAAGGTACTTAAACCCTATAGGACTCGCGCACCAGTCTTCTATAATATCGCAATTCTTTAAAGACGATATTGGCATCTTTGTTTTATAAGTCATTTCATCAAGCATTAACTGAGCTTCATTTCCTTGTTGATCACTGTTAATTATTAGTCCACGTTGTCTTTTTTCGCACAAGATAGATGGGGATTCTTCTAAAAAAGGTAGTTTAGATAAAAAACAAAAAAGGATAAAAAAACACAATGAAGATTTTCCCGATCCTGGTTTTCCTCCCACAATTGTCACAGCATTAGCAGGTATAATGCCAGGGTAAATCCAACTGGTTTCAGCAAATTCTTTCTGCAAAAAATCATAAACATTAATAATTTGGGGAAGCGGCTTTGCGAATGTTTCAGATTTAGTTATTATTGTCTCTATTTCCCTCAAGGGGATTTTCATTTCTAATGATAAATCCCTAGAATAAATAGCAGCATCCCATAGGCTATCAGCCGATTGGATATGCTCAATGCTTTCTTGTAATTTTAAAGAATCGGGAATATTAGGCGTTATTTCTTGTTCCTTCTGCAAAAATTCTAATAAAACATTCAACGAATCTACGCTAACCTCTCCTTCCTTGGATGCATTATCATTTATCTGTTTTACTAAGTCAAATCTAGACTTCTGTTTTTCCCTTTTTTCGTTAGCTATTAGCTCTATTTCCGCTAATAATAATTCTTTAGTACCTAATCCTTCTTTTACCCAATCAGCTATATCTCCTTTATTTGGCGTTCCACCCCACAATCTAAGAGGCTGAATTTGTAAATAAGGCAATCTAGCCTTATCCGCAGCAAAACAACATTCATCAGCCTTGTGATAGCCAGCCGTGTCGTGATCAGGATAATAAATAACACCTGATATACCTGCTTTCTTAAAGTCTAAGAAATATTCAATAATTTGATTCTTTCCCCAACATGAACCTTGAAAAGTAGTAGCCACAACCCCGAAGTGTGATCGCACTATTTCAACGCATTTTTCACCTTCAACAATAACTAGCCACCTACCTTTGCAATGATTCAATATCTCCTCTAAACGGTAAGGATTCCAACTCGCATCACCTTTGCCTCTAATTCGTTTACCATCTTTTATATAATGTGGAAAAGTATCTTTACTGCCATCTAATCTATCAATTCTTATTACACATTGAGTATCACTATACTTGTAAATTGTTTCAGTAATATTAGTCTTTTTTTGAATCTTAGGAACATCTATATTACTTGGAAGAAATCCTAAATTAATGATTCCAGAAGGTATTAATGCAGGTATTAATTGAATCTTTTGTGGCTTATTAAATGGCGTAGATTCTTTATCACTTGAAGATGGATTCAAGAACATTCTTATACCTCTTCTATCGCAATTCTCGCCCCAGCAACTATAAGCGCCATTATCTTTATTAACGGTTAACGAGCCATTACAAGTAGGACAAAAAAACCTGTTGTTGCCTTTTTTTGGTTCTAATTTATCTGTGTGATTCCTAATATCAAACTGTTCTCTATCTGTGGCGTAAGTCATAAATTGTTTGATAAAGTTTTTTAGACATAAAAATGCCAATAAGTAAAAATTATAGTCATTTATTTTACTTATTGGCAAGTATCGAAAACAACAAACTTATTAAATTAAATCGTCAGGGGAAATTTCAAAATCATCCAGTTTATCTGGGACTAATGAATCTTCTGAAATTCCAAGAGTAGACTGAACCTCCTCAATAGGTGCAGAATTGCCATACAAATCAATTAATGATTGGAGATTGTCCCACCATTCTTTTAATTTCGCCTCATCGTCTGGGTGAAGTGGGGGAAAATTAATAGCTCCATTTTCTAATTGAATCCCTGCCAACATTAACCCCACTTCACCCTTCAGCGATTTAATAAGCGTGGATGCTATCTTCTCAATTTGAGTATGCTTAGAATCAGAAGAAGTAGGTTTATTGGTTCTTTCGCTAGATGATTCAGTAAATGAGGGAGCTAATTCTTTAGGCTCATTTACTTCGTCGTGGTCATTATTAGGAGCAAGGTTGGTAGAATTAGGTTGTTGAGATTCAGAAGTAATAGCAGCCTCAGCAGAATCAGTAGTCTTTCTCTTCTTTTCTTTTTTCTCTGCTTTGTTGGAGATTCCTAATACTTGAGCTACCCCATCAATATACTTTTTAGTAATTCTCGTGCCATGCACGCCCCCATCATTAATTACATCTTGGGGCGATTCTTCGCAACGGCGCAAAACCTCCAATAATATCTTGCTCGCAGACTCGCCGTATTCTTCAATAGTAGAAATCGCTGTACTACATTCAAGACGAATTAAATCATCTTTTTGGTGAAGCACCTCACCAGTTTGAATCCAGTCTTTTACAGCGGACGGAAGTCTATTGACCCTGGTAAAATCACGTACGATTTTAGTTAAAACCCTTTTTTTCTGCTCATTTGCGTTAGGATTAATATCTTTTCTAAATCCTAACTTTTGAGCTACCTCTACGTGAGATACTCCTTGAGGCTTGCCATTATATTCTGGTTGTGCCAATGCTATACTTAGCATTTTAGCCCAGTCCATGGAAGTATTTTCTAAGGACTCATTTTGCCGTGACTGAGAAGCTAGATAATCAACTATGGACTGAGGCTTTTCGACGCGCATCCCCCAAATATGCCCAGGCTCGTCATCCATAGATGACGTAAAAACTTAATTAGAATCCTCTGCTAGAATCTTCTTGGCAGCATATGAGCGACGGTGCCCATCTACGATAGATAATCTACCATCCTCTTCTACCCAAAAGGTAACAGGGTGAGACTTGAGATAGCCCCAGTCCTTAATTGATGCAACGATGGTTTCAATACCATCATCAAAAGCGGCAAGAATCGTACCATCGTCTCCCCACCCGTATCGGGAATTACTGTGTAACTTCAATTTATCAACGGGAATTAATACTACTTGGTCTAGCGGATAATCTATTTCTTGGCTAGTTTGCGTTAATGTTGCGGTTTCCATTTGAGTCGAAATGTAGTTGTGGGCTATTGTTATTTTTGCACCTATTACAGAGCCATGTCAATATCAGGTAAATTGCTCAAAGCTCTCTAATTGGTCTTTAATATCTTTCCTTGAATCAATCCAAAAATTGTTGTCCGATACCCTCAGTAAATGTTTAGCATGGTTACGCGGGTCGTCGCAACAAACAAAGTAGATGTAGACTTTCACGCCTAATCGTTTTTTAAGAGCAATAATCCTATTCTCAACAGATTTATTCAGGCTATCGTAGCCATCAGTTAGAAAGACAATGCCAGGTTTGCGTTTAGACTGGTACCTAAAATCATCAAAGCGATCACAAATATAGGAAAAAGCTTTATTAAAACTTGTTCCACCATATTCGAGATTTTTGGCATAAAGCAATGCAAAATACTCGTTAATTTTGTCCTTGCTCTTGGTAAATTCTAATGGGGAATACACGTAATGATTGAAAGGGATTACAGAAGCACTGCACCTATTTTTAGAGGCAATTAATGCTATTGACAAAGCTATCCCCAATTCAATATCTAGAACAGTAATACCGTTGTTATTTCTGTCGTCGGTACTTCCAGAAGTATCTACAGCAATAAATAAATCTCCCAGTCCCTTTTTATCAATTGTTGACTCCTCTAATAGTTCTCCTTTTGCGTATTTTAGAAGAAACAACTTTTTGGTTTCTGGGGTTGCTAAATTGCAATATTCACTAGCATCGATCTTGCTTAAATCTCTCCCAAAGCTATATCCATAATCTGCATAATCCGACTTAATTTCTTCCAACCCTTTCATTAATGAATCAGAAATGGCAGATACATTTTTGAGTGTTTTAGAAAGGTGTTTGATGCTTGCTAAAATCTCTGGAATTTCCTTGGCTACGGCTATCGGCTCAAGTGATTTACCTGCCAATAACCCCATCATGGATTCACTCAAAGCATCTTCTATAGCTTCTATTAATTCATCTTGAACAGGTATGCTTTGATGGCTATCCTCAACCCCAAAAGTACAGCTAACGAACTCTATAGAATCATCAATTGATTCTTGGATGTCACTTGGCAATGCAAAAGCACCTTCCTCTACTTCGTCAATCTCTTGACTATTAGAAATAGCAATAATTCCCTCATTTAACGTAGGTTGACAACCTGCATCAATAGGTTGATTTTGATTTGTTGATGGCGTGTCTTCAGATTCAGAAATATCATCCAATAAATCTAATTGCGATTCTTCCCACGCCTTATCTAGATTGATAGCATCTAAAAAAGATTCGGAAAGATTATCAGCCAATTCATACGCATAAAGGAGATTAAAGCGCTTAAAGTCAGGGGTATTATTAACGAGGTAATCAATAAAACCTTGGGCGTTATTACCATAATCAAAATCCGTTTTTCCTTGATAGATTGCGGAAAAAAGATTGATAGCATGAGTATCTTCAAATAAACATGCACCAATATTAGTCAAATCACCGTTTTCTAGCACACTAAAACTCCACTTCTTCTGACGTGAAATCAACTTTTTGCATTGCCAATTTATTTGTTGCCTCATCGGCTCTATGAGTCGCCGAAAGTAATTCTTGCCTTAGTCTTGCAATAGACGAATCTGATTTCTGTTTGGGGTCGATTTCTCCAATAGTTTTTTCTTGTGATTTTAGTATTTTTTTCTTCTGGGTATCGGCAGATTTCCAGTCTGCATATTTTCCTCTTTCTACTTCTGCAACAAAGAGATTCCATTGATTAATCATGGCAGTATAAATCTTTGTACATGGAGGAATTAAAACTTTTTCAACCGACTCCAATAGCTCATCATATTTTTTGATATCTTGCCAACAGAAGTAAGGCAAAAAAGCCAACAAACTATTATCCACAATCTTGTCACCTTCAGCGTGCAAAATATAAGCTAATGATTGCAATATTGACGGATGGCCTTTTTTGCCAACGAAAAAGGATACTATTTTCCTTTGAGAAATGTAAGCATATTTCTCCAAAATTGGCAAAACTACATCATAGAACTTACTAACCACCTCATCAGAACATTGAAAACTCATCGCCTCTTTTCTGGCAATCTCTATATCTTCAACCGTTAAAGACGGTACGGGAATTGGCTTTTTATGGAGATTTTGAATCAAACTCAAAGCATCCCGACTATCTTGATGCGTTAAGTTATTTACAATGAATTTTACGCCTTGTCGATCCCATAAAGGACAATAGCGTAAATCTTCTGACAAATCCTCAAAATTTGAGGTATTAATAGCCCAATGCCAATCCGGCGTTATATTAACTCCTCCACTAAAAATAGTGGGATTTTCGTCATAGAAACTTAGCAACATATCCATCATCGCAGGGTGATGAGACTTATATAGCTCATCAAATATCACACCTGTTTTAGTGGCTGCTCCTACCGATAAGTTATATGTTTCAATACCCTCTAGCATCTTTTCCGCAATCAGTCCCCCTAATAATTTTTCTGGGGATGTTTTCGCGGTGATTGATTGATAAAACCAATCTTTATCACGAACACCAAACATACCCGCAAATACTTTAGATAAATGGCTTTTGCCAGTTCCAGGATTGCCAATAAGCAATAGGGGTAATCGAGCAATTAGGCAAGCATAAGTAAGATCAATTGCCGTATCCATTTTGTAGACTTGGCTTTTGACATAATTGATTGACTGTAAAACTTTTGACATGTTTTTAAACTGGTATTTCTTCGTTGAGGTCTTCTAAAAATTTCTTCATGGACACAATTATTGCGTCCAACATTTCGACGGATAGCTGACTAGCAACACTACCTTTTTCATCAGGTATAAGATCAGGAAATAACTCCTTGGTTTTTGCTCTGACCCATTTATAATTAAGTGCTTCGTCGGAAGTCGCGATTAACTTCTCTATCGTTTCAGTCTCTCTTTCTTCTTGACTTCTTCCTCGCTTAGCTCATCTCGAGCCACTTCGATAGCTTGAACCGCAGATGATTCAAATGATTTAGGAGATTGAGCCTGCTGAATAGGTCTAGGTGCAGTAGATGAAGATGGCTGAAGCTGAGAATAAGTCTGAGTAGGAACTAAATCACCATCTTCATCTACTATTTCTCCCATTTCTTCAGGGGTATAGACGGAGGTAGAAAAAACATCAGGGCAGTACCATTTAACGGCATTGCTCATTGCTCTTGCAAAGAGCATATTTCTGGGGAACTTGGTCCATACATCGTTAGACAAGCATCCCGCACTTTTAGCATCTTGAATACTAAAAGAACTTACCCCCAAACAAATCAAT
>Ga0116226_10006381_pt1 | contig 10592 bp, 7 predicted proteins | sample S1TSphfallax_FD_89692 | JGI IMG/M metagenome (GOLD analysis project Ga0116226, IMG submission 89692) | Host-associated microbial communities from peat moss isolated from Minnesota, USA - S1T2_Fa - Sphagnum fallax MG | ecosystem: Host-associated > Plants > Peat moss > Unclassified | place: USA...
CTCTTTTTGCCCTGGCCCGTTCGGCACGCCGCCCAGAACCAGCTCGTCAGCGGGGCGCGCGTCTGGTGGAAAGTCGTTCCGGCGGCCACCGGGCACTGATAGCCGCACCGGCGCACTTCTGCACTGGGCGCTCGGCCATGTATCTGCGGCTCGGCCCTAGGCAGCGGGGCGAAGCGAACCGCTCCGGCCAGCGCTGCCGGCTTGGCCGCTCCCCTCACTGCTGCTCCTCCCCCAACCGCGAGCGAAACTCCCTTGCCGTCATCATCCGATTGCGCTTCAGCGCAGACCGCTTCTTCATGGCCTCAGGATGTCGCCCTCTATTCGCCGGAGCACGCTTGCTATGCCACTACGCGTAAAGGGGATGATGTCCGGCGCGGCGAGCGGTGGGGGCGCGAAGAGCGGTCCCGCAATCCTGCGATGCCCTTGGTTTGGTAGCGGCGCACCCACTTGGCGGCGGCCTTCAACGTCCCACCCCGCTCCACAAATGATTTGGCAAGTAGCTCTCGACTATAGATAGTCAGTTGGGGATAGTCAGTTGGGGATGGTCAGTTGGGCATTCTGGCGATAGTCCATTCGGTCCCTCCAGGAGAAAGGATTCGTTGCAGAACCAGCTTCTCGCAGCCAGCTCGAATGGACAACCTGTTGGAACTTCACATCTAGAGGCCTAACCCGGCCTTCCAGGATTTCAGCCGGGCGACGCCGGTTTTGATGTCGGCCATGCGCTTGGCGTGGTCCGGTTCTTCCCGCTCGATGCACAGGGCGCCTTGGTAGCCGATCTCGCGGAGCGTTTGGAGGAAGGCTGGAAAGTTGACTTCGCCATCGCCGAGGGCGCATTCGGCGCCGAGAAAGCCTTCGGCCTTGGCGGCGTCGGCGGGGAAATTCGCGTCCTTGCAGTGGACCGACACCACATGCGGCGCGAGAATCCGCAGCGCGGCCAGCGGGTCTCCCGACTTGTACATGATCATGTTGGCGGGGTCGAAGTTGACCTTCAGGTTGTCGCGTCCGACGTGCGCGAGGAAGGCGAGCAGGACCTCGGCCGACTCCTGGCCGGTTTCGAGAACGAAATTCTGGCCGTTGCCGCCGCAGTGGTCGCAGAGCGAGCGGGCGAGGTCGGCGAGGTCGGCGTAGAGCCGCTCGCGGGGATCGGCTGGAATGAAGCCGATGTGACAGGAGACGCCGGGAATCCCCAAAGCCTTGGCGAAGTCGGAGACCTGGCGGGTTCTCGCGACGCGGTCGGCGCGCAGAGACTCGGTGGTGAATCCGACGGTCGCGTGGACGGTCTCGAGGTGGGAGTAGTCTTCCCCGGCGTAGCAGCAGACGGCGCTGGTCGCGGTGAAATCGAACTCGGTGAGGCCGCTCTTCCAGGATTCGACGGATCGGTCGCAGTCGAGCTCCGGCGGCACGCCGACTTGGCCGGCCTGGAGGCCGAGGTCGCGAATCTCGGCGAGGATCGTCCGGCTGTCGCGGTTGGCCCAGAACATCAGGCCGATTTCCATGGGGATTATCGTTCGCACGAGATTTCCTTTCCGTTCCGCGCGCGAGAGTCGCGGAGGAGGTTGGCGACCCGCACGGCGTTCGCCGACTCGGCCGGAAGGCACTCGGCGGGAGCGGCATTATTGCGGCAGCATTCGACGAAGTAGGCCATCTGCTCGACATACTCGAGGTTTTCCGGCAGCTGGACCGGCTCCGCGAGGCCGTCGCGGGTGAGCTCGAGCTTGCCCGCGTTCAGAGTGAGGAGGGCGTCTTCAGTGGCAATCTCGAAGCCGGCCGCGAACGGCATTCCCGGCTTGTACCAGCCGCCCTCGATGCGAACTTCGGGACCGTCGGCGTAGCGCAGGACGCCGGAGAGCGTGTCGATTTCGCCATCGCTGACGGCGCTGACGGCGGTTGGCGGGCCGAAGAGTTTGAGCGCGATGTCGATGTCGTGGCAGAGAAGATCGAGGGCCGCGCCGCCGCTGCGCTGCTCGTTTGCGAGCCAGTCGCTCCATTGCGGAAAGCCGCTTTTGCGGCGGAGGGTGGCCGACTTCACCCTGTTTTGGCCGACGAACGAGGCCGCGTAGCGATACGGCGACAGGAATCGCAGCACGTGTGCGACCATGAAGACGCGCCTGCTTTTCGCCGCCGCGTCGAGCATCGCGTCGCAGTCGGCCGAGGTGAGCGCCATCGGCTTTTCGCAGAGCACATGCTTGCCGCAGGCGAAGGCGGCGAGGGTGACTTCGCGGTGCAGGTCGGTCGGCAGGCAAATGTCGACCGCGTCGATCGCCTCGTCGTCCACGAGCGCTCGCCAGTCGGGATGCCACGCGACCTCCGGCGGCAAACCGGAGCTTTTCGCGTGGGGAAGGTTGCCGCGAGCAGGCGCGTCCGCCGACGGACGAGTGCGGGTGGCGACCGCCGCGACGCTCGCGCCGGGAATGCTCCGGATGGCCGACAGATGAACGCCGCCCATGAAGCCGAAGCCGATCAATCCTATGTTCATGATTGCTCTAGTGTCCAGTCTCCGAAGTTCGTTGCATCAGTCGAGATTTTGAAAAGCAGGTCCTTCGACTCCCCGTCACTCCGTTCAGGGTCGCTCAGGATGACACCGTTTGTTTAGCGAATTAACGACTCCGGACACCAGAGCATTTCCTGTATGGATGTGAGGTATCTGGCCGAGGTTATGTTGGCCTTTTCTTAAGGAAAACGCCAACCGGGCGTGTTTCGTCGCCTTGCACCTATACGGGATATTTTCTAGCGGGCCGAGAGGTCGCGGATCCAAATGTCTTTGAACTGCATGTTGCCCGCGCCGCCGGCGTGGAGCTGCAAGGCAATCTTGCCGTCGAAGGAGCTGGGATGCGGGTCGGTGAAATCGACCATCTCGACGCCGTTGAGCCGCGACCGGTAGCGGTTGCCGACGACCTCGACCAGGTAGTCGTTCCACTCGCCCATGCGGACGACGCCTTCGTTCTCGGGCGCCGGCCAGACGACCCAGCCGCGGCCGTCTTCGCCATAGACGCCAGCCGTGTGGTGCATCATGTTGCAGTCGATCTCGAACTGCATCCCCTGGGTGGTGTCGACCGAGCCGGGCTTGAATCCGGTGTGGAAGAAGACGCCGCTGTTGCCGTCGCCGACGCACTTGAAACGCAGGGAGAGCTGGAAGTCTTTGTAATCCTTCGCCGTTTCGAGGTAGCCGTAGGCGTCGGTGAGGCCTTTGCCGTGGATCAGGCCGTCCTCGACGGTCCAGCTCTCGACGCCGATTTTGGTCCATCCGGTGAGGTCTTTGCCGTTGAAGAGCGAAATCCAGTCGTCGCCGGGAATCTTTTTCTTTTCCTGGGCCGTGATGGCGAGACCGCCGGCCATGGCGCAGACGACCAGGATTCCGGCGCATAACCGTTTGGCGAGCCGCAAAGCCGCGAGCTGCGAGCGGTCACATCGGAAGGAAGTTGTTTCGCGGGTGGACATCGGTGCTCTCCTCCATAGTAAAAATGCCGGCGTTCAACTGCACTGCGGGACGAACGAAACCAAGCGGAACTGCGGCCAGCCGCGCGGGAGGTTCGCTGCCATGCGGCGCATCGAAACGACTCTGGAGCAGTTGCTATCGATGAAGCGATGCTAAAAGATTTGCCGGGGATCGTCCACTCTGGTGGACGCTTGGGAAGCATTTTCAAAAAAATCGCTGGAATGCTCGTCTCATTGAAATTCCATCGTCGCGCGGCTGCCGAACGAATTTACAATTGCCGCATTGGGATAACGAATAAAAGCAGCGCCGCGAACGCTCGGGGATTCGATTCCCGAGGGCTATAGCGGAGCTTGCTTTCGCGGGCAGAGGAGAGAAGTGCGGCTCAAACATGGTTGGCTGGCGGTAGCGCTGGCGGGAAGTTTCGTCGGGTCGGTGTGTTGGTGCGTGGGCCAGGTGGCCGCGACGGGCGAACAACAACAACCGGTTGGGGGATTCGTTCCCGGCCAGAAACGGCCGCCGATCGATCCGGCCGCCATCGCGCGCGGCAAGACGCTCTACGGCATCGACTGCCAGGCCTGCCACGGACGCGATCTGCGCGGGGGCGACATGGGCGGGCCGAACCTGCTGCGCTCCGAAGTCGCGCTAAAAGACCTGAACGGCGAGTTGATCGTCCCGATCATTCACGGCGCGCGCCAGTCGGCCGGGATGCCGGCTTTTCCGATGAGCGACGCCGACGCCGGCGCCGTGGCCGCGTATGTTCGCAGCGTGGTTGAGACGATTGGCCGCCAGGGAACGCCGCCCACCGAGGTGAAGCCGGCCACCATCGTCGTCGGCAGCGCGAGCGCCGGGGCGGCGTATTTCGCCGCCAATTGCCAGAGCTGCCACTCGGCCGAGGGCGACCTGAGCGGCATCGCGGCCAAGGTGGCCAGCCCAAAGGCGCTGCAAAACCTCTGGGTGTCTGGCGGAACGTCGGCGCGCAACAGCCGAGTGGCGCCGGCGACGGTTGCTGTGACGCTTCCGTCTGGCGAGATCGCGCGCGGCCAGCTGGTCTATATGGACGAGTTTCTGGTGACGCTGCGATTGAGCGACGGCGCGACGCGCACCATCGCGCGCGATGGCGATGCGCCGAAGGTCGAGGTGGTCGATCCGCTCAAGGCGCATAAGCAGATGCTCGCGACCTACACCGACAAAGACATCCACGACGTGACGGCTTACCTGGTGACCCTGAAATGATTTCGAAAAGACATGTCGGCGCAGCCCTGCTCGTTCTCTCCTCAGCTTGCGCGATTGGGCAGACGGCTGCTCTGGCGCCGGAAATGATTCTCAAACCGCTGAACGATTCCTGGCCTACCTACAACGGCGACTACACCGGCAGGCGCTTCAGCGCGCTCGACCAGGTGAACCGTTCCACGGTGAAGCAGTTGACGCTGGCGTGGACGTCGCAGGTGAGCTCCGGCCCGAAACAGGCGCTCGCCGACGCGGAGCTGGGGGCGCACTTCACGATCGGCGGCGAAGGCCCGTGGGACGCCAACGCCGGGGGCGGCTCGATCAAGTGCTCGATGCTCGAGGTGGACGGCGTCCTCTACCTCACCATGCCCGACAACGCCTGGGCGATGGATGCCCGCGACGGGCGCGAGCTGTGGCACTACTTCTGGAAGACGAAGGGCGGCACGCACATTGGCAATCGCGGCGTCGGCATGTGGCACGGCTATCTATATATGGAGACGCCGGACGACTACCTGGTTTCGCTTGACGCGCAGACCGGCAAAGAGCGCTGGCACAAGCAGATCGCCTCGGTGGACGAGGGCTATTTCTCGACGCCGGCGCCGATCGTGATCGGGAACCATGTGCTGGTCGGCGTGGGCAACGACATCGATTCGCCGGGTTTTTTGCAATCCTACGACCCGGAGACGGGGGATTTGCAGTGGAAGCACTACACTGTCCCGATGAAGAGGGGCGACCCCGGCCTTGACACCTGGGGCAGCCTGGACGCGGCTCGCCACGGCGGGGCGCAGCCGTGGATCACCGGGGCTTACGATCCCGAAACCAACCTGTACGTCTTCGGAACGGGCAACCCGACGCCCGCTTTCACCACCGGCATGCGCGGCGACAAAGAGAACCTCTTCACCTGCTCGCTGATTGCCGTCAACGTCGACACCGGCAAGATGGCCTGGTACTACCAGACCTCGCCTCACGATATGCACGACTACGATTCGGCGCAGACGCCGGTGTTTGTGGACGCCGAGTTCAACGGCAAGATGCGAAAGATGGTGGTGACGGCGGCGCGGAACGGATACTTTTTCGTCGTCGACCGCGTCACGGGCGAGCACCTGCTCACCAGCAAGTACGGTCTCTCGACCAACTGGGCGGATGGATTGACCTCGACGGGCGGGCCGAAGCGCGATCCGTTGAAAGACGCGACGGTGGCGGGCTCGCTGGTCTCGCCCGACTCGGGCGGCACGGTCAATTGGGAGCCGCCCGCGTTCTCGCCGCAGACCGGGCTTTTCTACGTCCCTGAGAACGACAGCTATGCGTTCTATTATCTGACCGACCTGGACCCGCGCGGCTCGATGGGCCTCGGCGGCCGCGAAGAGGTCAACGTCGGCACGGGCGGACACTACCTGACCGCGATCAGCTACAAGACCGGCAAAGTGGCCTGGCGCTATCCTTATTACCACGACGGCGATCGCGGCGGCGTGCTGGCGACGGCGGGCGGCCTGGTCTTCGGCGGCGACGGCTCGGGCAACCTGGTCGCGCACGACGCGGCCACCGGAGCGATCCTGTGGCACACGCGCATCGGCAATGTGACGAATGCGCCGCAGACTTTCCTGCTCGACGGGCATCAGTATGTGATCTGCGCGACGGGCGACAAGGTGTGGGCTTTCGTGCTGCTCTAGATTCGCAAACAATCAATCCCGCGGCCGGATGCTCAGCCCGGTATTTCGCTCCATCGCGTCGTACCAGGTATCGTCGTCGGCGCCGTGGAGAGCGATGTAGTCTTCATCGCTGGTGGCTTTGCGATTGGCGATCGTCGGCCCGGCGTTGGGGCCGACGGGGTGGCGAAGCTGCCAGGTCCCGCTTTCGATGATGTGTTGAATCGTCTCGGCGACGAGCAGCGGCGGCGTCGGGGTCTTGAGCGAGGCGGCGAAATAGCGCGCCATGCGGCGTTGCTGCGGATAGACCGAGGCGGCCGCGGGCACTTCGAGTTCATGGGCCATGGCGGTGTCGATGACTCCCGGCTCGACGATGGCGACGCGCACGTTGAACGCCTTCACCTCCTGGGCGAGGGCTTCGCTGAGCGCCTCAAGCGCGAACTTCGACGCGGCGTAGGCACCGAGCGGCGAGGTCGAGACGCGGCCGGCGACCGAGGTGACGTTGATAATGCAGCCGCTGCGGCGTTCGCGCATGGCGGGCAGCACCGCCTTCAGGCAACGCACCGCCCCGAAGTAATTGGTCTCCATGGTGGCGCGGATGTCGTCCATCGAAAGCTCTTCGATGGCGCCGTTGCGTTCGACGCCGGCGTTGTTGACGAGGACGTCGATGGCGCCTGCGGCTTCATGAATGGCGGCAATTCCGGTCGAAACGGATTCGTCGGAATCGACATCCATGACCGAGACGTGGACGGGCAGCGAGGCCTCCTTGCATTCCGCCGCGAACTCCGCCGCGCGGGCCGGATTGCGCATGGTCGCGTAGACGGTGTGTCCGGCGCGGGCGAGGGTCAGCGCGGCGACGCGGCCGATCCCTTTGCCGGTTCCGGTGATGAGAATATTCGACATAGCGTCTCCAGTCTTGGCGCGGGCGAGTCTCCTTCGACGCGATTATTCCTCGTCGCGGCCTGGCGGCAGAGTCGCCGGCGTGTCTTTCTTCGCGATCTCCTCCAGCTGGTTCCGCCAGTCGAGCGTGGCGATAAAGCCACGGGATTCGCGCCAATTTTCCTGGACGACCACGAAGAGTTCGAGAAAGACCCTGGTTCCCAGCAGCGACTCGATCTCTTTGCGGGCGGCGGTGCCGATGGCCTTGAGCTTGGCTCCGCCTTTGCCGATCAGGATGGCTTTCTGCCCCTCGCGCTCGCAGTAGATGGCGGCGGCGATCCTGGTCACGGGCAGCTTCGGCGGCAACTGGCCGGGTTTGAGCGGCTTGGGATGCTTCGGCGGCGGGGGCGGCTCTTCGAACTTCTCGACGACCACGGCCGAGGCGTAGGGGACCTCTTCGCCGGTTTCGAGCAGAATCTTTTCGCGAATCAGCTCGGCGACCATGAAGCGCTCCGGCTGGTCGGTGAACTGGTCTTTGGGGAAGTAGCGCTGACCGACCGGCAGGTGTTCGATGAGCTTCTCGACGAGGATGTCGAGGCCCTTCTTTTTGGTCGCCGAGATCGGGATGACTTCGGTGAAGGGATGCTGGGCGCTGAGCTGGGCGATGAGCGGCGCCAGCTTCTCGGCGTTGATCTGGTCGATTTTGTTGATGAGCAGGAAGACGGGGCAGTCGAGTTTGCGGACGAGGCGGAAGACGAACTCGTCCTCTTCGCGCTCTTTCTGCGACTTGGTGAATTGGCTTTTGTTGGCTTGATTCTCGGTCTGGACGGGCGTCTCTCCCGGCGATGCGAGATGAAAATCGCGGGTGGCGTCGACGATGAGCACGACGATGTCGCGGGTTTCCAGGGCGTCGTAGACCTCCTGCATCATCCGCTTGTCGAGCAGGCTGCCGGGGGCGTGGACACCGGGCGTGTCGACAAAGACGATCTGCGCCGCCTGGTGCCTGCCCTTTTTGGCGGGCACGTCATAAATGCCGTGGATGCGGTTGCGCGTGGTCTGCGCCTTGGGCGTGACGATGGCGACCTTTTCGCCGATAAGGGCATTGAGCAGGGTCGATTTGCCGGCGTTTGGCCGGCCGATGATGGAAACGAATCCGGATTTCAATTAGGGCGCCTCAACTTGCGCGAGCATTTCCAGCACGACTTGACCCTTGCTGGAAATCCGAGTCTCCATGGTATGAGTATCTTACTACGGTCGGCCGAGATGGGAACGAGTCCGCTTCCCCAAGGCTTACGTTCAGGCGGAGTGGGCGTCCAAACGCTTACTTGTTCCCGATGAGGATGATCTGAGAACCATCGCCATGCATACCTCGCCGCCGAGCGCCCTGGGCGCGGCGCGCTGGAAACGGACGCGGGCTGTTTGCGCATTCCTCCTGATGTTGCTGTTGCCGGTCGCGATCTTTGCGGCGGAGGTTCGCGGGAACGTGATCGGCGTCCGGGGCGAGGCGCTGGCGCGGGTGCAGGTTTCGATTCTGCCTCACGCGGCGCCGCCACGCGGGGAATCGCAAGGCATAAACGCCCAGCGGCAGACGGTGACCGGCGACGATGGCCGCTTCGCCTTCACCGGCCTTGCGCCGGGCGACTACACGCTGCGGGCGGATGCCGTCGGCTACCGGCTGGTCAGCGTCCGCTTTTCCGTCGCAGCCGGCGAGGCGGGCAAGGAGTTCGAGATCACGCTGGCGCCCGACAATTTCACCCGCAACGACAAGGTCGAGGTCAAGGGAGACATTTTTCAGGGGGAGGATTCGCCCGCGATTTTGGAGACGACTCTGACGCCGGAGGAGATTCGCGAGACGGCGACGGTGCTGGCCGACGATCCGTTTCGGTCGATCCAGACGCTGCCAGGGGTCTCCGCGGCGGGCAACAACGACTTTTTCGCGCAGTTCACGGTGATGGGCGCGCAGGAGCAAAATGTCGGGATTTATCTTGATGGCATCCTGGTTCCGTCGCCGTTCCACGGCGTGGACATCACGCAGGGCGCGACGCTGAGCATCTTCACCAGCGAGACGCTGGCCGGGATCACGCTGATGCCGGCGGCGTATCCTGAGAAATACGGGGACGACGTTGGCGCGGCGTTGGCGATCGAAACGCGCGACGGCAGCCGAACCGCGCCGGTCTATCGGGCCTCGGCCGGGCTGGCGGACTCGGAGCTAGTCGGCGAGGGCCCGCTTGGTTCGCTCAAGCAAGGCTCGTGGCTGGCGTCGGCGCGGAAGAGCTATCTCGGCTACCTTTTTCGCAGCCGTCTGAACGACACCTCGGACGATGTGTCGTTCTACGACGCCGACCTGAAGCTCGACTACGACCTGAAGCCGAACCAGAACGCGACCTTCTATGGCGTGGGCGGCCATACGCAGTATCAGCTGGTGCATCCCTCGACGCCGCCGGGGCCGAACGATATCAACCGGGCGACGGACGACTTCATGATGGGGCGCGCCGGCTGGCGATGGGCGGTGGATCCGCGTTTGCTGGTCGAGGCCCACGGCGCGTATTTTCAGCAGCCGAGCGGCGAGGCGAACATCGATGGGCAGTCGCTGGGCGACTCGCACTACGCCGAATGGGTCGCAGCCGGCAGCGCGGTCTGGAGCTGGCAAAAAAATCAGATGCTGGAAGGCGGATGGATGGCGCGGCGCGCCAGCTCCGGCGCGATCGACAACCGGATCGGCACGGCTACCGTTCCACCGTCGTATGAGCAGGTTTTGAGGGCGGCAGGCTGGAAAAACGACGGTTACGCGCAGCAGTCGTCGGCGCTCTTTGGCAACCGGGTGCATCTGGTTGGCGGGTTGAGGCTGGACACGGCGACGCTGTTCGATAGGCACCCGGTGTCGCCGCAGGTTTCGGCGGCTTGGCAGGTGGCTTCGGCGACCCAGTTGCAGCTTGGCTACGGGCGATACCATCAGTTCTATTTTCCGGCCGAGGCGCCGGTCACGTTCTACGGGAGTTGCGCCCTCGGCTCGGAGTCGCTCGATACGGCCGACCACTACACGGCGGCCATCGAACAACGGATCGGCGAGAGCACGAGGGCGAAGCTGCTGCTCTTCGACCGCAACGACGGCGAGGCCTACCACGAGTCGGCGACTGCCGGGTGTCCGCCTATCTTTGGCACCAAAGGCTTCCAGACCTACAGCCGCGATTACTCTCGGGGCGCGCAGATTGTCTTGCAGAGCCGGACGGCGAATCGGCTCTCGGGCTGGATCGGCTATACGCTGGCGTATGCGCGGCAAAGTTTCTATGGCTCCACAACGGGCAGCTCGCCTCCGGTCTGGTCGCCGTACTACCCGACCTTGGCGGACCAGCGGCATACGCTCAATCTCTTCGCCAACTACCGGCCGACGCCCACCGTGAACC
>Ga0116226_10006382_pt1 | contig 10592 bp, 10 predicted proteins | sample S1TSphfallax_FD_89692 | JGI IMG/M metagenome (GOLD analysis project Ga0116226, IMG submission 89692) | Host-associated microbial communities from peat moss isolated from Minnesota, USA - S1T2_Fa - Sphagnum fallax MG | ecosystem: Host-associated > Plants > Peat moss > Unclassified | place: USA...
GTGGCGATTTGACGCCATTCTTCGCTGATTTGTTTGGCCATGGCCGTGGCGGTCTGGCGAGCCTCATCTTCGCTGGTGGCAAAGTAGGGCGCTGCATCTATCAGGCTGGCGACGCTGAGTTCGGTGCCATGCACCTCGGAAATCGCTGTCTTCAGAGTGCTTTCTTCGGGAACCGGGTTGATGTCGAACGCCGGAGAGAGACTCCACTTTCCGGCGCTGGCGAGAAATCCGTGATTGCGAAGGTGATCGTCAGTGTTATGGAGCAAAACGCTGTAGGTCATCCGCTTGAACAGCTCGCGAACTTGCCCGTCCGGATCTGCGCACTGAATCAGCATCTGCTGGGCGAGGTCGACAGAGTTGCCTGGCTCGGTGCCGCGAAATCCCATGAATGTCTGCGCGGAGATAAAGGGCACGCGGGCCGGCGGCTTTCCTTTTTCGGGTGATGCGATCCGGTCGAAGCGCCTGACTGGTGCCCCAGGCCGGACTCGAAGTCCGCCTTGAAGTGCTAAAGGGGGGCACCGTCAGGAGCGTCGGAAGACGTACCTGCAGGTTGGCGTAGAGCGGCCGGGGGGTGCCCGCCAAGACAACCTTAAGGGGACTGTTGACTCAAAAATATTCGTGTGTTAGGGGTATTTTTGCCTGTTTTTTACAGGAATCATGTCTCTCATTTACATTTAGGGGATGTGTCATGATGAATCAGGAAACCATTCAGTTCTCCGCCGGTGTCACCGTTTCGTTGGTCGAGGACATCGAGTCGTCGAACGATTTGTTCGATCCGGCGACGATGGCGGCGGGTAGCTGCTGCTGCTGCTGCTGCTTCTCCGTTTCGGCATAAGTGAAGCAAAGGAGGCGGTTGCTGTCAGGTGGCGCCGCCGCCGGTTGCAGCAGCCGTCTCTCATGGTTCAGGGTCGTGGGTGCAGCGCCTCATCTGACCGACCAGAAATAATATTTCACGGATTGTGGAGAAGGTGAATGAATACGCTATCTATTCATCCCGTCATTTCCATAATAAAAGTGGTTAATGGTGTTTATAAAATTAAATCGACAGGCCAAACATTGAGCTTTACTGATCCCGATGGGGCGCCTGGCTTTTTAGAATTGATTTTCTCCCTGTTTGATGGATGGCATGCCAGGGCGGATATTGTTAATAAAATGCGCATGCGGTTTCCCGATAAAGACTGCGACGATATTATTCAATTTCTCATCGACAGAAGTATTATTGTTCATTCTTCGCACGGTGCGTCTGATGATTACGCAAGTATATTGGACTTTCATATAAGAACATTTGGTCTTTCTTCAGATCAGCCAGAGCGCAAGGTGGCGTTGATTGGGACGGGAAGGCTCGCTGAAGCGCTGACCGAAACGCTTCAACAGCTAAATGTCGATGCTGCTTCGGCAACCAATATTACTGCTGAGAATAGTCTTATCGTTGCTTGCAGCGATCACCTCGATCATGCCCGGTTCAGGGAATTGAATGCCCAGGCGATAAGCGTCGGCCGACCAATCCTGTTTTGTTGCATTAATCGGTATGAGCTTGTTATCGGGCCTCTGGTCGAGCCGGGGGGTAGCGCTTGTTTTGAGTGCGTGCATCATCGAATGCGCATGGCGGCTGCTACAGTTGGCGAATTCGACGGCGAGGTTAACGCATCCAGGAGGCAAGAGGCGCCTGCCAGCTTGGTCCTTGCGCGATGGGCGGCGTCGATAGCCGCTCTGACCCTAGTCCATCGCTTGTCCGGCCTGTCATTGCAGCATCCCACTGGACAGATCGTTCGTGTAGATGCGCTTACCGGCGTAAGCGATGTACACCGATGTCTCAAGCTTCCACGCTGTCCCGTTTGCGGGCCAGGGCGAGCGGAGAAGCCGGTGCCCGCGATCTATGAGTTAAGCGCATGAAGATGTTTAACAGCGGCGTTTCGGTCACGCGGGAGCCACTGACCTCATCTCAACTCATGCGTGAACTCGTAGGTGGTCGGGCGGGGTACTTGCAGAGCCTTCACGATGTGCCGGCGGAACCGAGCTTGCCGGGGATTTTCGTTTCAACAGTCGTTGGGCGTGATCCGGGCTATTTTCACGGCGAATGGGGTACCCAATCATTTGGCCGGATGAGCGGCGCTGGTGCCGGGCTCTCTCGCGAGCAGTCGCGTAACGCGGCGATTGGCGAAGCCACGGAACGATTTGCTGGCTCGATATATTTCCCGGACGAGTTAGTGACAGGGACATATAAGTCGCTCGCGCCGAACGCCATCGATCCCCAGGCTTTCATAAGCTGGTCGGCCGAGCAATATGCGACTTCAGATTTCTATGTTCCTCAATCGGCGGATGAGGTCCGGCGATGGGTATGGGGTCGCCGGCTGAGCGATGGAATAAGGGTGCTTGTCCCAGCGCAGGCGGTATACCTCAATTATCGCCCTATTTCCCGTGCGGAGGTCATCTCTCAAACAGTATCTACCGGTTTGGCATGTGGCCCGGATCTTGAGCGTGCGACTGCATCTGGCTTGATGGAATGCCTTGAACGCGACGCATTCATGTCCCACTGGCTGCTGGCATTGGCGGCGCCGCGGCTCCGGTATGGAGCCGACCTTATCGACCTCCTGCCCGCCGAACTGCTTCGTGCGGCTGAGGGTGGGGGCCGTCATATCGACACATATTTATTGAAGTCGGACCATGGTGTGCCAACGGTACTCGCGGTATTGAGCGCGGGCGGCGGCACGCAGTCCGTCGTCGGTGCCGCGACTAACTTTGATCTAAAAAGGGCTATTGAGAAGGCCACGATCGAGGCTCTCCATACTTGGATTTGGTCGAGAACCTTCGAGGTTTCGCGCGAGCCCCTGCATGCAGAAGAGGTCGCAGATTTCCGCGACCATGTCCATTTCTACCTTTTCCCAGAAGCTCAGCGGCACCTGGCGTTTCTTCGTCAAGGGGAACCCCTTGATAGTGGCGGCAGCGCATTCGAGCCGCCATCTTCGGTGGTTGAAGAAACCTGCCGCAGACTCGGAGATCTCGGCTATGAGGCTTACGCGGTCGATCTGACGACGCCCGATTTGGCCGATATAGGCCTGGCTGTGGTCAAAGTGCTCGTCCCTGGGCTTCAGCCGATTGCAGCCGGATTGAAAAATTACCCGTTGGATCCTCGTCGGCTGAGAAAAGTCGCTTCTTTTCACGGAATTGAATTCCCAAAAGAGCTTAACCGCACACCGCACCCGTTCCCATAGAGTCGTGATCGGAGTTTCGCGTGGTTCCTTCAGCAGACTGCAACAATGATGGTGCGCCTGACCTGCACGGTGAGTCATTCGACACCGATGCGGCGTTCGAGGTGTTTCATGAAAATTCAAAGTATTGGCGGGTAAGCAGGTTAGTGGTCGGCTACCGGATTGCACGCTTTCTATCGGTGCCTCGGCTTGTTGCTCAGGTGGCGAGCTGCTTTAAGCGATATGACGCGCCGCCCCATTTTCTTGCCGAGCCCGAAACAACGGATTTGAGTCTCATTGGGGCACTCCAGAGACGCCAGAGCGCGACGCGTTTCGCCGACAGTGCGTTGTCGAGCCGCGAACTGTCGGCTTTGCTCACCCATGCTTTGTCATGCTCCAGGCCCTTGCAATCTGCCGTGAACAAAGCGGTGACAATTTTCCGGCGTCCATACCCATCCGGTGGAGCCTTGTATCCCATAGAATTCTATCTGCTTGCGATGGCCGTCGACGGGTTGAAGCCAGGGGTCTACCATTTTGATCCGCGTGCTCGCGCACTTCGGTGTCTTCGCGAGGCTCCCCGAGACGAATTGATGCATCCGCTCGAGGCACTGGAGCACCAGCGTCATGCGAGCGCGGTTATCGTGATGACCGCGATATTCCGGCGCTCCACGATCAAATACGGCAATCGCGGCTATCGCTTCGCTCTGATCGAGTCCGGGCATGCCGCCCAGAATGTCGCATTGATGGCGACGGCTCTTGGCCTGGGCTCGCTATCCTGGGGGGCTTATTTTGACGATGAATTGAACACGCTGCTCGGAATCGACGGTGTTTCGGAAAGCGTGGTGAATACCCTGTTCATCGGGGCCGTTCCATGAACGGGCCGGCAAACTCCCGGGAGTCCGAGCGTCTCGATTACTGCAATCTGAGGCTATCTGACGATCCTTACGATCTGGGCGCGTTGGTCGAGCGGGTCCTAGCAAGTGCCTGCATCGGCCAATTGGAGACCAGTGCCAAGGATTTCAAGGATATAAAGCGCTTGAACCTCAGCGGGATGGCCATTCCACTGCTGCGAGAAATCTGTGCGGGCCGCATCGGCCTGGTGCGCCACGGGACCGTTTACATAATAGCGCCGGAAGGAATGCCGGACCTCGTGAAACTGGGATGGCAACGCTGTGCCGAAATTGCCTCATTTTATGACTGTGCAATTCCTCCCTGTCTCATCCACTTCACTCAGGACCTGACGGCTTGTGATTTGGTGGTGCGGGACCTCCCGGGTATCGCCTTGGTGACATTGAGGGTGGATGACCTGACAGATTTGCCAAGGCGTCTCGACCATGAAATTGCTCACATACTCCTAATGTCTGGCAATCGCTTTCTTGATGAGGGATTGGCAGTGCTGGCTGAGACTTGCTCAGGGCGACAAAAGCATGTCGCTTATGGGACCCCGTTACCGATTCCGCTTCGCGAGTTGTTGGTGCGAGGGGAGCATTGCAGCCCAGTCTTCGACGATATCATTCAGTCCAGTCATCGTGACCATGCGCTGTACGATCAAGCAGGCACCTTTATTGCCCATTTGCGCGACCACCTGGGATTGGGTGGGCTCAAGACCTTGATTGAAGACGTCGCGCGAGTTGCTCCTGTGATGATTCCTCATTTGCTTGAGGCGCGGCTGGGAGTGTCTCTTGATGCCGTCGAGCGCCGTTTGTTCGGCGCGGCAGCGGGGACGCCGAACCAGGTAATATCCTTAGACGAGTTGGCCCAAATCTATCGCCGTGCCCGAGTAACTGGGGAGATCGAGCCCGTGACGGCCGTCATCACGGCCCTGGAGCCTCATCGGTCGAATGCTCAGGCCGCCGAGTTATTGGCTCGCTGCCTGGCATGGAGAGTCGGCAGGACGATCGCGACCGGACGAGATGTCGACTTCAAAGCCGAGGAAGGCCTGATCGCCAAGATTGCTGGATCTCTTCCCTCGACCACAGCCAATCGCGCCCTTGCCGAGACGCTGTCCGGCACTCTTCAGGTTGCCGCGCTGGTGCGTGCGCGTGATCCATTTGGCAAAGCCATACATATGAGGCAGGCCCGCCAGCATCTGGAGGCCGCGGTCTCGCTCTCCGAGGCGGAGCACGAGGCCAGTCTCGCTCTCTCCAGCATATTTGTTCTCGCTCCGAAGGGGTTCGGACAAGATTTTCGGAGAGCGCGGGAGCTTCTGGAAACTGTGGCTCGCTCTCCGGATTACCGCGCTGAGGCAGATATGCTCTTAAGCAAGATAAAAACGTACGTCTGATGAGGAGATGACACCATGGGATGGAATATAATTCGATTTTTCGTATTGGTTTCATTGTCAATGTGTCTGGAGAGCCGTATAGCATTGGCCGGCAATATTGAATTCACGGTAAAGTACGTTAGGTCGGATAAGGGATTTATTCGATACGATGTTTGTTCAGAGAAAACGTTCCTGAGCGAGAAGTGCGAATTTAGCGGTTCCATTGAGGCGACAAGAGGCGATGTCGTCGTTAAGAATATTCAAGTACCGGATGGCAAATGGGCCGTTCAACTTTTTCATGACGAGAAGAATATCGGCCATATGGAAACAGGAATGTTTGGCATTCCAAAGGACGGAACCGCGTTTAGTCGAGATGCGACCGGGCATTACGGCCCACCCCGATACGCGGACGCCGAAGTCGAGGTGAAGGGTGACACCAATCTGGTCCTCCATATGGTCTATTGATGATGGGTAAAAGCACTGAACCCTTCCTGGCAGTCGAAAGATTGAGGCGCGACTTCGTGGTCGGAGGTGAGAGGGTGGCAGCTCTTGCCGACGCGTCGTTGACCATGGCGGAGCATGGCATCGCGACCATTGTCGGCCCCTCAGGTAGTGGCAAAAGTACGCTGCTCAACGTCGTCGGATGCCTGGACCAGGTTGAGTCCGGCACAGTTCGGCTGAACGGAGAATTGTGTAGCAATTTGAAGGAACGCGAAGCTGCGCGGTTTCGCGCGGAACGTCTAGGGTTCATTTTTCAGCATTTTAATCTCGCGCCGGTTCTGAGCGCGTTAGAGAACGTCGAACTGGCGCTCTTCCGGCGTCCAGCACAGCGCCGCTTGCAAGCCGAGGAAGCTTTGGAGGCTGTCGGCATGGCGCACCGGTTGCATCATCGGCCATCCCAGCTCTCAGGTGGAGAGCAGCAGCGTGTTGCGATCGCGCGGGCTTTGGTGCGGCGACCGGCATTGGTTATCGCCGACGAGCCGACCGCGAACCTCGACAGCCGAACTGCGGAAGCCGTGTTCGACCTTCTGATCAAGCTGAACAAGGAATGGAAAGTTGGCTTCTTGATCGCGACGCATGATCAGAGACTGACGGACCGTATGGGGTCCACTTTCCAGATGTCAGATGGCAGGATCACGCAGATATGAAGCAATGGATTGTATTGGCGTTACGCAATATCCTTCGCTCGCCTGCAAGGACGCTTGTGACCGTGCTTACCGTCGCTATGGGGACAGCGGCGCTTCTTCTGGCGCTTGGCTACATCATCGCAACCTTCCAGGCCATCAAGTTTCAGACAATTTTTTCTGGAACCGGTCACTTGCAGATAGCCGACGAAAGGGAGTTCTCATCGACTCCGAGCCATCCTTTGGAGTTTGGGCTTACTCCGGCTCTGCGACAGTCCGTCGATGGCGTGATCGGCGCGCAGTCAGCCTCCATAGTGCCCCTAATCGACTTCAGTGGGTTGATCTCGACGGGCGAACAGACCTTGATCTTCTCAGGCCTGGCGGTTGATCCTGCAATCGAAACCCAGCTTTACCGGGCGGCAAAGCCTATCGTGCGCGGTACCGGCCTGGCGATGAACCAGGACAAACCCTACAGCATCGTCTTGGGCGCAGAGCTAGCTCGCCGGCTTAAGGTTGATATCGGCGGAAGTGTCACCGTGATCTCGGCGATGAGCAGAGGCGGCTACAACGCGATGGACTTCGAGGTGGTGGGTCTGACTTCGACCAATGTTCCCGCCGTGGACCTGCGCTATGTGTCCGTTCCGATTCAGGCGGCGCAGGAGCTTATAGGCTCAGACAGGATCGACCGGCTCGTGGTCTTCCTCGAAGATGAGAAAGCGGGAACCTCGCTTCAGGCTCGACTGAAGGACAGTCAGCTTCCCGTAGTGTCTCGCACGTGGCTGGAACTGTCCCCCTTCTATCGTCAGATCTACACGATGTACCGGGCGCAGTTCTTGTTCATGGGAAGCGTCGTCGCCCTGGTTGTCTTTCTTGCGGTTCTTAATGTGATGGCCATCATCGTCACAGAAAGGACGAGGGAAATCGGCACTTTGCGAGCGCTTGGCATCCCCGCGCCGGTGGTGCGCCTGGTCATCGCGTTCGAGGGCGGAGTCCTCAGTCTTGCGGGGGTTCTGGTCGGGGGCCTCGTGGCGGGCGCGTTCAGCCTCCTGACGCGGCACATCGTCATCATGATGCCCCCGCCCCCCGGCTATTCGAGTGGATATCCGCTGACGGTTCTCTGGAGTTGGTGGGGGTTCTTGGCTGTCGGAAGCTTCATGGTCGCGGTTGGCGTTTTGGCCGCTGCCTTCGCCAGCCGGCGAGCGGCGAGAATGAACATCATCATGGCGCTCGGACGGGGGTGAGTTATGGGTATGATCCGACTTCTCGGCGCTGCGGGGTCTTGCTTGTTTCTAGCCTCATCTGCTTTGGCGGCGCAGGCGGCGGATCCTCAGGCGATTCTTGCCGCCGCAGATCGGTGGAAACAACCATTCCCCGGTCCGACGGAAATGCAGATCACCGTGTCAAACTATCGCGATGCTGAGCAGGGTGATCAGACCGACTACGAGGTTGAGTCCGACGACCATGGCCAGAGTCTCATCCAGGTGAAATCCGGCGCCGGCGCCGGCCAGAAGATCCTGACTAACGAGAATGGAACCTGGTTTTACGCCCCGCGAACAAGGCGGGCTATACGAATTACGCCGCTACAGCAATTGAACGGTGACGTGATGGTCGGAGATGTCGCGTCTCTCGACTGGCGCAAGGACTATGATGCCGCGTTCGATAACACTCAGGAAACGGTCAAATTCGAGGGAGCCGATGCGATTGTCTTGCGTCTGAAGGCTCGGAGCGAACAGGCTACCTATCGTGAAATCAGGCTCTATGTAACCTCGGATAATTTCCGACCCATACTCGCGCAGCATTTCGTCGCCAGCGGAAAGCTCTATACCGAGACTCGCTTCTCCGCGCCTGAAAACCTTGAAGGTCACCTTGTCATTCGGCGCGAACGGTTCACGCGCGCGCTCCAGCCTCAGCAGACTACCGAGCTGCTCGTCAACCATCTGGAACCCGCTCACGTGGAATCCGGCGCATTTAGCCTGCAGGCTCTCGAATCAAAGCGATGAAGCGCGCTCTTCTCCTGATCGTTCCGGTGATCCCGTCGCTCTCGCTTGCTGCGGATTTCGAGTTCCATCCATTTGGACTTGAGATACTCAGCTGGGACGGGGCACGCGATAGCGAGGTCAATCCCAATCACACGATCAAATCGATTTTCGAAAGCGAAACGGCTGCTGGAGCCTCAGCGTCAATCTACGATGTCGATATTTCGTTCAGGGCCGAAAACATCTCACAGTTCCAGGGGGGCGGCCAGTCTTCACAGCGGTTGGTGCTTCAAGAATTGACTAGGGATTTCCAGATTGACTCGGGCCTAGTTCTGTCGGTCGGGAAACGCAACCTGAGCTGGGATGTCTCTTATACGTTTCTTCCATTTGGTTTCTTTTCTAAGACACCGGATTTTACCGATTTGACCGACCTAAATCGCCGCGCGGAGGGACTTCCTCTGATAGCTCTCGATTGGGAAGACGAAAATTATAGGCTTACCGCGGTTTACAGCGATGACTTCGACACGAAACCTGACGGGTTTAATCGAGGGCTTCAACAATGGGCGATTCGTGCGGCCGTCGATATTAAGGACAATTCGCTTGCGATGGTCGCCCGACAGGTTAGTCATAGCCCACCCGGCGTCGGGCTTTCTTACAGTGGTATTTTCAGCGATGCCTTAAACCTTTATGGCGAGGGTATGATTTCGCCGGGAGACCGCCGGCCCGTGCTGAATTCGATCCTTGTCAATGGATCGTCTGCGGTCGTTCCCGACGGGTATTCTACTGCTCTACAAAATGATGGGCGATGGCGACCCCGTGCTGTCATTGGAGCCCAGTGGAGCACGGTCGACCATCTCACACTAAATCTTGAGATCATCCATGACGGTGACGGTCTAAGCAATAAACAGTGGCGCCAATACACGGACAGGCTGGACTTCAATCAGAATCGCCTGCTCGATCAAGTGGGATCCCCATTGAGCGTCTTAGGGAAAACAAACCTCCTCGTCGATAGCCAAGCATTGTTGCAGGCAGGAACGCGACGCGATTATGCATCTATGCATGTCGATTGGGCGCCTGCGGAGAGGTGGTCGCTTGGCCTTGTCGCTCTCGCGGGCCTGGCAGATGGCGGCGTGGAGGGCTTCGCATCATGCGATTATACCCTGACCCAAGGTGTAACTGTCGGCGGGCTTACTGGATATATCGGCGGAGTCAGGTCTTCAGAGTTCGCTCTCTCTCCGATAGGAGAAATAGCGCAGGCAATTTTACGACTGAGCTTTTAGTGCGTGTTTCAAATGTTCCACTATCCTAAATGTGGAGTTTTATTATGAAGCTGGCAAATATCTCGTCGATTTTTATCTTCTCTACTTTTGTGTCTGGATGCGCCATTAAGGAGCGATTCGACCGTCCCGATACGACGACCGAACAGTTCGTGGCAGATCGTCAAGCGTGCGTTCAGGAAGCAACGCAACCTAATACAATCGATGGCGAAAAGACCGATAGTTCCGGCCATGTGCGAGCTGCGTGTTCCGTTCTCAATAGTTGCATGCGCTTTCACGGTTATAGCATCGGTTTGACAGGGCAATTCGCCGCCTCAAAAGACCAGGCTGTAAGTTGTGCGGACTGATCTCGGGCGACTGCTCGTGACCACTGGGCGGGCGAGACGTATAGCGCGACAATCAGGATGAGAGTCCGTGCATGCAGATTGTCGGTGCACAGGTGGGCTCATGACTGCAGCCCTGGATACTCCTTCCATAAACGCCTCAGCCCGAATACGAGCGCTGTGATCGGGACGAGAATGCTGTAGGTGATCCATACGGGCGGCGCCCAGGGTGAATTTGCGGGTGCCCACGATTCGGCCGCATAGATTTGGGTGAACCAGCACCACCAAGTCCAGGCGCCGATCGACCCGAACATGGTGAGGCCGGCCGGAACGTGTCAATGATTTCGAGACACACGCCGGATCGAGTTTAAGCTCGTCGGTGTTCATGCGGCATTCTTCTTTTCTGGCGGATTGATCCAGGCTGCGTCGGGTAATTCGTAA
>Ga0116226_10006384_pt1 | contig 10590 bp, 3 predicted proteins | sample S1TSphfallax_FD_89692 | JGI IMG/M metagenome (GOLD analysis project Ga0116226, IMG submission 89692) | Host-associated microbial communities from peat moss isolated from Minnesota, USA - S1T2_Fa - Sphagnum fallax MG | ecosystem: Host-associated > Plants > Peat moss > Unclassified | place: USA...
CGTGGTGGCGAAGAACGGCAGCGTGGTCCTGCTCGACTGGTCCACCAGCGGCCTCTACCAGTTGCGGCCCGGCGCGAGCACCTTCACCACCATCGCCTCCGGCGCGCCGCTTGAGGCCTCCGGGACCTTCTGGAACTCCGGCATGACCATCGACGCCAAGGACACCATCTACCTCTCCGATCGCTACGGTACCTCGCACTTCTTCCGCATCCCCTACAACCCGGCCGACGGGACCTACGACTTTACCTCGGCGAACGCCTGGGGCGCCACCATCGGCAACGGCAGCGTGCCGCTCAGCACCTACGATGTGGCCTTCGTCAACAGCAGCGCGGCGGACGGCAGCGGGACGCTCGTCGTCTCCACCGAGACCAGCCCGCAGATCTACACCGTACCGGTCGACAACCAGGGGAACTGGGGGACGCCGACCGTCATCATCAAGGGCCTCAAGGGCCGTGCCACCCACATCACCGCGGACGTGAACGGCAACATCTACTTCGTCGAAGATGAAGGCACCAGCGCCTCGGGACGGTCCACCGGCGTCTTCTTCATCCCGGCGGGGAGGTCCGGCATCACCGGCGCGGGCGACGGCTCCGCCGAGGCCCAGTTGACCCGCATCGACCCCGGCACGAACAACGACCAGTTCAGCGGCATCTCGCTCGATCCCGCCGGCAACATCTACCTGACCAGCCAGGCGGACTCGAACGGCGGCGCCTTCAACGGCGACCTCATGGTCCCCAACACCAGCGGAAGCCCGGTCGGCGTGACCGCCGCGAGCTTCGACTTCAACAACGCCGTCTTCCTGACGCCAGTGCAGAGCAGCGCCCCGCTCACCGTCGACCCGCGCGGCTACCTGTGGATCCCCACCAGCACCGGCGGATGGACGCCGCCCGGGTCTCTCGCCTATCCGGGTGCGAAGAACGTCGTTCTGTGGCAGATGGGCTCGGCCAGCGCGGGCTCCGCTCCGGTTGGTACGCCGAATACAACCACGCCCGGCACGGTCTTCTTCAACTTCAGCGACACGGTCACGCTCGGCGGCGTCGCCTTCTCGCAGCCGGGCACGGGATCGGACTTCGCGGCCTCATCGACCGACCCCATCGCGGACCCGACCGTCACGCCGCCGCAGTTGCCCTGCACGGCAGGCAAGCAATACTCGGCGCTCAGCACCTGCCCCTACTTCGTCGCGTTGAACCCACGCAGCGCGGGCGCAATCTCCGGCCAGGTCGCGCTGCTGGACTCCACGAATAAGGTCATTCCGGGCAGCTCTACCTTCCTGAGCGGCGTCGGCCAGGCAGCGGCGATCTCGCTCGCAGTGCCAACCAGCCAGAGCACCATCGGCAGCGGCCTGATCGCGCCGCAGCAGGTCGCCGCAGACGCGCTCGGCAACTCCTATATTGCGGACTCCACGCTCGGCCAGGTGCTGAAGTTCCCGGCGGGCGCAACAGCATCGACCACGGGCGTGCCCGTCGGGACCGGCCTCTCCGCACCCACCGGCGTCGCCGTGGATGGGTCGGGCAACGTCTACATCGCCGATTCCGGCAAGGTGATCGAGGTTCCGTTCGTGAACGGCGCACTGAGCGCGTCCGGCCAGACGACCTTGAAGACCGGGCTGGGATCGGACCTCAAGCTGGCGGTCAACGGTTCGGGCGATGTCTTCGTCACCGACCCCGACCACGCGCGTGTCGTCGAGATCCAGAACCCCTTGACCACCTCCGTCGTCAACGCTACGGAGACCGTCGGTTCGGGCTTCACCAGGCCCTCGGCCATCGCGACCGATAGCGCCGGCAACATCTTCGTCGCCGACGGCAACACGCTCTTTGAGATCACGGCAGTCTTCGGCGGAGCCCCGGCGGCGATCACCAACAGCCTCGCCGGACCGGTCACCGGGCTCGCGGTCGATCCTTCAGGTTCGGTCGATGTCGCCCAGAGCGGTGGCATCATCCATATTCCCAACAACAGCGGCACGCTCAGCGCCAACAGCGCCGTGGCGCTTGATGGAGGCGCTGTCACCGCGCCCAATGGCCTCGCCATCGACGGCTTCGGCAACCTCTTCGTCTCCGACCTCACCGGCGGCCACGCCAACCTCCAGTTCCTGAGCCTGAACGCCTCGGTGGACTTCGGGCAGGTGGGCGTTCTCTCGCCCAGCAACCCGGTCGATGTGGACGTCTTCAACATCGGCAATGCGCCGCTGACCATCATGCCGGACCCGACCTTCTCCGGCACCGACGCGGCGGACTTCTCGTTGACCGCCGCCTCCCTGAACGCCTGCGACACCACAGGCGCGACCCCGGTCGCCTCCGGCTCCTCCTGCATCATCGACGTTCTGTTGACAGCGGGCGATGTGGGCACGCGCACGGGCACCATGACCGTCACCTCGAACGCCGTAAACGCTCCCTCGGTCACCGCTTCGCTGACCGGCGTCGGCGAGAACAACCTCGCCCGTTCGGTCGTCGCCCTCACCTTGACCCCGGCGACGGGCGTCAGCTATCCCGGCTCAACCGTGGTCACGGTGAACGTCTCCGCCCTGGTGGGATCGGCTGTGCCGACCGGCCAGGTCATCCTGACGCTCACCAACCAGAACGCCAAGCTCCACCAGTCCACAACCTATCCGGCCGGCACGCTCAACGCGGGATCGGTCACCTTCAACCTGACGGGCATCCTCGGCGGTACCTACACCGTGAAGACGGTCTACCACGGCGACACCAACTTCGGCGGCGGACTGGCGACCGCAACACTTACCGTGGCGCAGGCCGTGCCCGGCGTCTCGCTCACCGAGCCGAGCAACATCACCCCGATCCTTGGCGTCTACTACGTGCCGCTGGGATCGAACACGACGCTGTCGACCTCGGTCACCTCGAAGGCGGGGACGCCGACAGGAACTGTCTCGTTCGTGAACGGCACGGCCGTCGCGGACTCCACGCAGAACCCCGTCGTGCTCGATGCCAACGGGAACGCAACCTTCACTACGGAGAACCTGCCCGCCGGGACCTACAACCTTACGGCCGTCTACAACGGAGACCAGAACTTCTCCACCGTGACCTCGCCGACCATCACCTTCCAGGTGATCCCGCCGAGCATCCTCATCACAGCAGCACCCCCCACGCTCACCATCACACCGGGGACGCCCGTCCAGACCGTGCTGACGCTGCAGTCTCTGGTCGGCTATGCGGCCACAAACGGGTTGTACGGAGGCGTCTCCATCGCCTGCGACAACACCACGGTCCCGCAATACGCGGAGTGTACCTTCGATGTGCCCCAGGTGCAGGTCGCCGCCGGCGGTTCAGGCACGACGACCCTGACCATCAGCAGCAACCTTCCGGTGAACGTGGCCAGCGTCAAGACAGGCCCGGCCCCATTCGCCTTCGCCGGGCTCTTCGGCGTCGGGCTGCTCGGCCTCGCGTTCCGGCGGAGAGCAGGGCTGCACCGGGCATCGCTCACTGCGCTCTGTCTGCTGCTCGTCCTCGCCGGGGCGTCCATGGGAGTCAGCGGCTGCACCAACTCCGGTTACACAACGACGCCGCCGGCGCCTCACGTCGTAACCCCGTCGGGGACCTACAACGTGAAGCTCTACGCGACAGACCCGCACGACGGCACCGTCAAGACCCTGCCGTTCACCATCGCGGTGACCGTGCAGTAGACCCAGGACAGGACTCCGGGGCGAGGCGCACAGCGGTCTCCCAGGAGCGCGGCAACACAAGGTCAGGGCAGTACGCAACATAGGCAAGCAGCTTCGGATTTCACGGGTTTCAGGGAGAGATAACATGTCGACGACGTTCTTCAAATCGCTGCGCCGGTCATCCGGGTCTGTGCTGCCGCTACTGCTTGCATCCGTCTGTCTCAGCGCCGACCTGGCCGCACAGGTCCCGGCGGTGGTGTCGAGCTCCGCCGCGCAGGCGCAGGGTGCGATCGCCTATGGCGCACCCTGGCAGAGCGCCGTCTCCGGCCGCGGCGACTTTCTCCTCTTCGACTTCAAGACCAGCGGCATGTACCTCTTTCCCGCGAACGGCGGCGCGCAGGCCACCTTCGCCGCACCGGGAGTGATCGCCGGCGGCTTCACCGACTCCGGCATCGCCATCGACCCCAGGAACAACAACATCTATCTGAATAACAACTACAGCGGAGGCCTGCAGGAGTATCCCTTCGACCCGTCGACGGGCAAGTGGGACCTGCCGGAGGTCACTCTGGCCCAGGGTCTCGGAGGGAACCTGGGCGGCGGCTGCGGCAACTACTTCCAAAGCGCCGGCATGTCGATGAACGCCAACGGCGTGCTCGCTGTGGCAACGGAGAACGGCTGCGGCGTCGAGATCTTTACCGTCCCGGTCGACACCTCCGGCAACTTCGGTAACGCGACGCCCATCGTCTCCAACATGAAGGCCCGCGCGAAGACGGTCGCGATCGACAACGCCGGCAACATCAGCTACACCACGGACGCGGGCGGCTTCGCCGGCGTCGGGTTCATCCCCGCCGGAACGACCGCCCTCGCCGATGAGTCTACCGTGACCCGTGTCGACCCCAGCCTTGGCAATGTGCAGGGCGTCACCGTCGACTCCGCCGGCAACCTCTACATCGTGGACGGCAGCGCCGGAGCGTTCTTCGTTCCGCTCGAAATGGGCGCGCCGAACCCGGCCCACGCTGCGCTCATCTCGCCCGCGACCGCCTCGGGCGGCCCCGCCTTCGATCAGGCCCGCGGCATCCTCTTCTATCCCACCTATGGCTACGGCAGCATCACCAACGCGGTCGAGATCTACATCGACCGGCTCGAACTCGGAACCTCCACCGTCGGCACCGCGGTGGCGACACCGGGCACGGTGACCTACTCCTTCAACTCCGCCGTGACGCCCTACAGCTTCCTCATCGAAGAGGGGACTTCGACCGGCGACTTCACCCTGGGCTCGCTCTCTGGCTGCGGTATCGCGGCCGGACCGCCTGAGAAGGCGACCACCTACGCCGCGGGCAGCAGTTGCTCCATGCAGATCACCTTCACGCCGCAATCGGTCGGCGACATCTCGGCGAAGCTGGTGATGCTCGACCAGGCCGGCGACATTCTCGCCACCACGACGCTTCACGGCGTCGGTCAGGGTTCGTCGGCCGTCATCGCGCCTGGGACCGAGTCCACCATCGGTGCCGCGCTGAAGACGCCAAGCCAGATCGCCACCGACAACCAGGCGAACCTTTACGTCGCGGACAGCGGTCTGGGCAAGGTGCTCGAGTATCCCAAGGGTTCCGGCGCGACCGCGAAGCCGATCAGCATCGGGACCGGCCTTACCGCGCCCACCGGCGTGGCCGTCGATGGCGCCGGAGATGTCTTTATCGCGGACAGCGGCTCGGTCTTCGAGGTTCCCAACGGCGCGACCGGCCTGAATACGGCGGGCCAGTTCACGCTCAAGACCGGCCTCGGAACCAACCTGAAGCTCGCGTCCGACAAGGTCGGCGACGTCTTCATCGCTGACCCGGACAACCAGCGCATCGTCGCGCTGCGGACCCTTGTCACCGGTAGCGACGAGGTCGACTACACCGGCTTCGGCCAGATCTCGGCCATCGCGGCCGATGGCGGCGGCGACGTCTTCGTGGCAAGCGGAGCGAACCTCATTGAGGTCACGCCGGGCGTGCAGACGACCCTGCTCAGCTCTCTCTCAGGTGCCACCGGCCTCGCCGTCGATGCCTCGGGCGCGGTCTACGTGACGGAGACGGCCGGCACCTTCCGCATCCCCAGCATCGGCGGAACTCTTACGCCCGCGGCCCAGATTCAGATCGCCGCCGGAGTCACGACGCCCACCTCGGTGGCCGTCGATGCGAGCGGCAACGCCTATGTGGCCGACGGCACCGCTCTGAACGTGGACTTCGTCAACGTCGATGGGACCCTCTTCTTCGGCACGCTCACCAGCACCACCGGCACACAGACCGCCACGGCGACCATCGTCGACGACGGCAATCTCCCCTTGAACGTCACCGCCTTCTCCAGCACCGCCGACTTCACCGAGACCGCGAGCACCTGCATCGGCTCGCCGGTAGCGGTGGGTGCCTCCTGCACCGCCACGGTCACATTCAATCCCGGGCCGGGCGACCAGGGCGCGCTTTCCGGCGTGCTGACGCTGGCGAGCGATGCGGCCAACGCTCCCGTCGTCATCAACGCCTCCGGAGTCGGCGCGGCGCTCGCGGCATCGGTCTCGACGATCAAGGTTACGAGTCCGTCGGTGACCGCCGCTCCGGCTTCGGTCACGGTCGCCTCGGCCTCTGGCAACGCGCCGGTTCCGACCGGCAACGCGACGCTGGTTGTGACCGAAGGCGGAACCAAGGTGCTCTCCGTCACCGCTCCGCTGGTCGACGGCGCAGTCCTCTTCAATCCCACCACCCTCAATGCCGGGGTCAACGTCTTCACCGTCAGCTACCAGGGCGACCGCGTCTACGGGACATCCACCGCCTCAACCACCGTCACCATCGGACAGGGCGCGCTGACCATCGTCCAGCCCCCGGCGTCGACCGTCCCCACCTACGTCCTGGCAAGCGGAACCGGCGCCCAGGAGCCTTACGACGGCAGCGATGCACCCTTCGACTACAGCTACCCCGTTTCGGTCGTCGCAGCCAATGGCGCCGCCCGGGTCGGCACGCCGATCTACAACTCGGCCGGCAAGCAGACGGGCACGGACTACGGCATCGTCACCTACGAAGTCGCGGGCGGGGCCGCGGCCTGCCAGCCCACCAACGTCGGCTCCGACGGCACGGCCCCGTTGGCGACCAAATGCTTCGGCATCAACACCAGCAACAACCAGGTTCCCGACTTGATGACGACCTACACCGTCACCCCCGTCTACAGCGGGAACACAGACCCCAACTACGCCTCGGTGACGGGCACGCCGGTCACATTCATCGCTCTCCGGAACCCGATGGTCATCATCACCTCGGACCCGCCCGCAATCAGCGTCGCGGCCGGTTCCACGGCCACCGCCAACCTCACGCTCACGTCGCTACTGGGTTACGGAGTCGCCGGCGCCAACGGAAACCTGAACAACTACTCGCTTCCGCTTCAGATGGACTGTTCGAACCTGCCGCCGCATGCGACCTGCAGCTTCGCCTATCCCACCCCGGACGCCTCCGACCCGCAGTCGGTCGATGTCAATCCCACGACGCCCGGTCATGTCGTCATGACGTTGAACACCAACGTTCCCGTCGGCACATCGACCACGGCGAGCCTCGGCAGCGAGGGTCCAGTCGCCTTCGCCGCAATGTTCGGGTTGGGCCTGGTAGGGCTGGCCTTCGGCCGCAAGCGCGGGCTTCGTCAATCCCTCTTCGGCGTTCTGTGCCTCCTGGCCTTCAGCGGCGCGGTGGCCGGCGTCTCGGCCTGCGGCTCGGGTTCGAGCAACGGTGCCGCGCCTGTCCTCACCACTCCGGCGGGAACCTACAGCGTCACCGTCACTGCCAAGCAGACCGGCAGCAAGACCGTTCCGGGCAGCACGCCCGGGACCACGGTTACGGTCCAGGGGAATGGCAATCAGATGTCCATCCCCTTCTCGGTGAGCGTTACGGTCCAGTAACCATCCCGCAAGAAGCGATGGCACTATGGATCGTCGGGCGGGAGCGGAATATCGCTCCCGCCCATTTGTCTTTCTCCGGGTACTGGTCTGACCACTGCCTCCGTGGTTACAATTGCCGCTTGGAGATGTACGTCATGAACAAGCGCAAAGATATGTCCCAGATCATCGATGCCCACCATCATCTGTGGCACTACAACGCCGAGGAGTTCCCCTGGATTACGCCGGAGCTCGAAACCTTGCGGTCGGACTTCCTGCCCGACCTCTTTGACGATGTGATCCAGCCTGTTGGAGTCTCCGGTTCCGTCGTGGTGCAGGCGCGCGACACGATTGCGGAGACGGAGTGGCTGCTCGAACTGGCGGAGGCTTCTACCGCCATTCTTGGCGTCGTGGGCTGGCTGCCCCTGGCCAGCCCGGAGTTGCCGCGGTTGCTCAGCCGCTTTGCCGGCCGAAACAAACTCAAGGGGATACGCCATATCGTGCAGGACGAGCCAGACCCAGACTTTCTGCTCGGTGCCGAGTTCAACGCGGGCGTGACGGCTCTGGGCGAGGCGGGTCTGGTCTACGACGTGCTCGTCTACGACTCACAGCTTCCCAAGGCCATCGAGTTCGTCCGCCGACATCCCGGTCAGAGCTTTGTTCTGGACCACTGCGGCAAGCCGCGCCTGGGCGGCGACACGCACGCTGAACCCTTTACCAGTTGGTGCAAGGCAATCCGGACGCTGGCGCGGGAACAGAACGTCTCCTGCAAGGTATCGGGTCTCGCCACCCAAACCAGCCATGCCAACTGGTGCCTCGACGACCTCCGGCCATGTCTCGACACGGTGCTGGACGCCTTTGGCCCCAGTCGTCTGATGGCGGCCTCGGACTGGCCCGTCTGCCTGCTGCGCTCCGGGTACAGCCAGTGGTGGTCCGTGCTGGACGAGTGGGCGGGCGGTCTCGATCCCGAGACCCGTGCGGCGATCTTCGGCGGCACCGCCCGGCGCGTGTACAACCTCGACCGCGAATCGAACTAACCAGATACCCCAGTGATGGGGATCTCTTTCCTCGACCGCAACGACTCATGTGCGCGGACCACAGCCAGCGCGGAGCCGAGACCGACCTGCACATCGGCGATGGGCCGCGTGCCGGTGCGGACGCAGTAGATGAAGGCGCGGGTGGCGGCGGTGGTGGGGTCTTCGGCGGTCGAGATGTCCACTGGCTTGCCCGGGCCGCGGTAGGGCATCTCGTTCGCGGGATTGTAGGAGGCGCTCGTGACCACGGCCTCGCCCTGGCCATTGGGCGCGGAAACCGTCCGAACGATCTGCTTCGGCTCATAGAAGAAAGTGGCGTCTTCAAGCGTCAGGTTCAGCGACCCCTTCGTACCGTAAAGCCACAGTTGGTCGCCCATCTTCGCGTTGTCCGTGATGGACGTGAAGATGAACCGGCGGCCGCCAGAGTAGCTGAGGATCGCCTGCACGTTATCGTCGGTCTCGCGGCCATCGTGGTAGCGGCAGATGGAGCCGGAGGCGAGCGCGGCCTCCGGAAACGCGCCAAAGACCCAGTTCGCAATGTCGATGTGGTGCGATCCAAGCTCCGCGAGCAGACCCAGCGACCACTCGTTGTAGAGCCGCCAGTTGATGAGCCGTTCGAGAGATGGGTCCGGCACCGGCCGCCGCCAGTCGTTGTTGCGGTTCCAGTAACCCATAATGTGGGTCACCTCGCCGATCTCGCCCTGCTGCACGCGCAGGACCGCCGCGCGAATCCACGGCGAGTAGCGGTACTGGTGCCCGATCTGGAAGACGCGCTTGTGCTGCGGCACTGCGGCGACGATCGCGTTCGCCTGTTCGGCGGTGTACGCCATCACCTTCTCACCATATACGTGGTGGTCGCCCGCGAGCGCGGCGAGGACATGCTCCCCATGCAGCCCCAGCGGCGTGGCGACGATGACCGCGTCGAGGTCCTTGCGGTCCAGCAGCGCGCGGTAGTCCGTGTGGCGGTCGACCGGCTTGCCGCAGACGCTCTCAAGCTGCCCGAACCGCGGCGGATACACGTCCGCCGCCGCACGAACCGAGACGCCCGGAACCCGCAGAAAGCTGCGGACCAGCTCCTGACCGCGGCTGCCCGCGCCGATGATCCCCAGGTGAAACGGAGACCTGGTCTTCGCGGGCGCGACCTGCCTCGCCGCCTCGGCCTCTCGACGAGCGGCCGTCTGCTCCGCCGCGGATTCTTTCGCGGAAGAGAGGTAGAGCGCGGAGGCGGTAAGTCCCTGGCTGAAGGCGCGGCGCGTAATCACGGATGGGTCTCCTTCTTCTCCGGCGGAATCGTTGTCATGCATGGCTGTCCGTGCCAGTTTATGGCAATGCAGTCGTTCGGCGCTGAAGGGCCGCGAAAGATCAGCGCCTGCGTCTCTTCAAGGGTGTCGAGCACGCGCCGCGAGGCCTCCGGCGGCAGCACGAAGACGACCGTCGAGAGCGCGTCGCTGTCCGTTGCGCTCGGGCAGATCACGGTCGTCTGTAGCACGCCCTCGACCGGGCGCATCGTCTGCGGGTTGAAGATGTGGCAATAGCGGTGCCCGTCCTTGATAAAGAACTTCTGCGTGCAGGCCCCCGTGGAGAGCGATGTGTCCTTGAGGTAGACCGTTGCCGCAACCGTCCCAGGCGATCGCGGGTCGTCGATCATCACCGGCCAGCCCGCCTCTCCCGGTGGCGCGCCGATCGCGTAAAGCGTGCTCCCACCGGCCGAGAGCAGAGCCGAACGAACGCCGGCCCCGCGCAGCAGAAGCTCCGCGCTCTCCACGGCGAAGCCCTTGCCGATGCTCCCCGGGTCGAGGTCCATCGGGCGATGCGTCATGAAGGATACGCCGCGGTTCGCCTCGTCAAGGTGGATCTTTTCCCATCCGACGCTGCCGCCCAGTGCTGCCAGCTCTTCATCGGATGGGATCCGCCCGCCGTGCTGGTACAGCCCCCACGCCTTCAGCAGCGGCCCGACCGTGATGTCGAATGCACCGGCGGAGCGCTCGCTCCAGAACATCGACCGTTCGAGAAAGCGGAAGGTCTCGGGATCGGTCGTTACCGTCGCGGCC
>Ga0116226_10006385_pt1 | contig 10589 bp, 7 predicted proteins | sample S1TSphfallax_FD_89692 | JGI IMG/M metagenome (GOLD analysis project Ga0116226, IMG submission 89692) | Host-associated microbial communities from peat moss isolated from Minnesota, USA - S1T2_Fa - Sphagnum fallax MG | ecosystem: Host-associated > Plants > Peat moss > Unclassified | place: USA...
TCAGCTTCTTGTCGGCGTGCCTGTTCTTGTTCTTGCCACCGACATAGGTTTCGTCAATTTCGACGATGCCCATCAGCTTGCGGAACTCAGGATCAACCAGTGCGGCCCGGATGCGGTGCGTCATGTAGAGGGCGGTTTCGTAAGAACCGAAGCCGAGCACCCGTTGCACTTCCAGGGAAGCGACGCCCTTCTTTCCGGTCAGCATCATGTAAATGACCTTGAACCACTTTTGCAGGCCGATGTTGGTATTCTCGAATACCGTTCCGACCAGCACAGAGAAGCGGTAGCCCGTAGGGGAGCAGTTGCGGCACTGCCAATGGAACGGGCGGGCCTTCAGATGGGACAGCTTGGCATCGCTGCCGCAACGGGGGCACTTCACACCATCGGGCCAGCGCCGCGCCACCAGATAAGCCTTGCAGGCGTCATCGTTGGGGAACAGTTCGTCAAAATGTCCGGTGGTCATTTGCGGGGTGAACTGCTTGGTCATAGGAGGGCATCCCTTGTCTGACAGCCGATATAGGACGATTGACCGTGCGTGTCAAGTCCCAGATAGTCGCCAAAACTTTTATCTGTTAAGAGCACCGCCTCATTGGCCCATTTGAGCCCGCGGCCCGGCGCCACACACGCGCGCCGCCAACCCAAAATTTCCTAAAAAAGAAAATTTACCTACAAACGAACATCGTGCTACAAACCCAGCCACCCTATGTCGGGGCCACCTCTGGGCAACCGAATATGTATCACGCCGCCGCCACCGAAAACCTGCACACTCTGTGCCCTATCGAAAAGGGTTGGCCCGGGCCAACCCTTTCCGTAACAATAACGAATGGCCCGGCCGGGCTGGCCCGCAGGCACTGCCGGCAACCCGATTTTGCCTTTCGGCCCTGGCCGCCTCTCTTCAGGCGCTGGACCAAGCCTCGCCAGCTCCCAAATACCCTCCCACCATGCCCCACCCCGAAACCTGGCTCACCATCCGCCCCGAAGGCCTTCACTGCGTCCCCGGCGATTTCTTCATCGACCCGATCCGCCCGGTGCCCCGCGCCGTCATCACCCACGCCCATTCCGACCACGCCCGCCCGGGCCACGGCGCCGTCCTCGCCACGCCGGAAACCATCGCCCTCATGCGCACCCGCATGGGCCATGACCTCGGCGGCACCACCACGCAATCCCTCGCCCCCGGCGAAACCCTCACCATTAATGACACCAACGTCCGCCTCGTCCCCGCGGGCCACGTCCTCGGCAGCGCGCAAATCGTGCTTGACCACGCCGGCTCCCGCGCCGTCATCAGCGGCGACTACAAGCGCGCCCCCGACCCCACCTGCGCCCCCTTCGAACCCGTCCCGTGCGACGTCTTCGTCACCGAGGCCACCTTCGGCCTGCCCGTCTTCACCCACCCCCCGGCCGCCGCCGAAATCGCCAAACTCCTCGACAGCGTCAAACTCTTCCCCGACCGCACTCACGTCGTCGGCGCCTATTCCCTCGGCAAGGCGCAGCGCGTCATCGCCCTGCTGCGCCAAGCCGGCTGGCACGATCCGATCTACCTGCACGGCGCCCACATGCCGCTTTGCGCCACCTACGAAGCCCTCGGCGTCGCCCTCGGCGACCTGCGCCACGCCACCGTTGCTGCCGGCCGCACCCTTTCGGGCCAGATTGTCCTCGCCCCGCCGTCGGCGCTCGCCGACCGCTGGGCCCGCCGCTTCGCCGACCCCGTCACCGCGCTCGCCAGCGGCTGGATGCGCGTGCGCCAGCGCGCCCGCGCCGGCGGCATCGAGCTCCCCCTCATCATATCCGACCACGCCGACTGGCCCGAGCTGCTGCAAACCATCGCCGACGTCGGCGCCCCGGAAATCTGGGTCACCCACGGCAACGAGGAGGCGCTGATCCATGCAGCAGGCCTTCGCCGCATTCGCGCCCGCGCCCTGCGCCTCGTCGGCTACGACGATGCCGGCGAGGAACCCGTCATCGAATCCCAAGGTGCCGCCGCGTGATCGCCTTCGCGACCCTGCTCGAACGCCTCACCCTAACTCCCGGCCGCCTCGCCAAACTCGCCCTGCTGGAGCATTTCTTCGCGACCGAGCCCGACCCGGATCGCGGCTGGGCGCTGGCCGCGCTCACTGGCGAGCTCTCCTTCACCGCCGCCAAGCCCGCGCTCATCCGCGGCCTAGCCGAACAGCGCACCGACGCCACCCTGTTCCGCTGGTCCTACGATTTCGTCGGCGACCTGGCCGAAACCGTCTCCCTCATCTGGCCCGCCACTCCCGCCGCCGCCGCCCCGCCCACACTCGCGGAAATCGTCCAAACCCTTCGCACCCAGCCCAAATCCGCCCTGCCTGCCATCCTCACCGCGTGGCTGGACGCCTCCTCGCCCGACGTGCGGTACGCCCTGCTCAAACTCATCACCGGCGGCCTGCGCGTCGGCGCCAGCGCGCGCCTGGCCAAAACCGCGCTCGCCGCCCTGGCCACGCGCCTCGGCACCCCGATTTCGCCCGACGACGTCGAAGAAGTCTGGCACGGGCTGACCCCGCCCTACGAGCCGCTCTTCAACTGGCTTCTATCAAGCGGCCCCCGTCCGGATCCGGCCGGCGCGCCAGTGTTTCGTCCCCCGATGCTCGCCCACCCGATCGAGCCCGCCGACCTGGCCGGCCTCGACCCGGCCGCCTACGCCGCCGAATGGAAATGGGACGGCATCCGCGTTCAACTGGTCGGTAGTCCCGGCGGGAACCGCGTTTTCTCGCGCGGCGCCGACGACATTTCCGCGAGCTTCCCGGACATCATCGCCGCGATGAATTTCCACGGGGTGCTCGACGGTGAGCTCGTCATCTCCCGCGACGGTGTCATCGCGCCCTTTGCCGATCTGCAACAACGCCTCAACAGGAAATCTCCCGGTGCCCGCATGCAGGCCGATTTTCCTGCCTTTGTCCGCCTTTATGACATTCTGTTCGACGGCACGGAAGATGTCCGCGGCGAAACATTCTCCCGGCGCCGCGCCCGTCTCGAGGCATTCGTCGCCGCAACAAACCCCGCGCGCATGGACCTCTCGCCGCTGGTCGTCTTCGATAGTATCGACGCCCTCGCGGCTCTGCGCGACGGTGCCCGCGCCGCCGGGATCGAAGGCCTCATGCTGAAACGGCTCGACAGCCCCTATCTCGCCGGCCGCCCGCGCGGCCACTGGTGGAAATGGAAGCGCGACCCGCTCATCGTCGACGCCGTGCTGATGTATGCGCAGCGCGGCCACGGCAAACGCAGCAGCTTCTACTCCGACTACACATTCGGGCTCTGGCGCGACGACGGCGAACTGGTGCCGATCGGCAAAGCCTATTCCGGCTACACGGACGAGGAACTCGCGCGCCTCGACCGCTGGATCCGTAACAACACCGTCGGCCGCTTCGGCCCGGTGCGGGAGGTTGCGCGCGGCCTGGTGCTGGAAGTGGCGTTCGACGCGGCCCAGCGCTCCAGCCGCCATAAATCCGGCGTGGCGCTCCGCTTTCCCCGTATCGCGCGATTGCGCTGGGACAAGCCGGCGGCAGAGGCGGACAGGCTCGAAGCGCTAACGAAATTTCTACCGTGAAATAGTTAAGAAAAAGCACTTCTTTTTTGAAAAAACGAAGCAAAAAACTTTTACTTATGGCATCCAGCAGGCAGACCAAACGAGGTCCCGCCGGCTGTGATCCCCGCAATAGAAAAAAGTTTTTTGGTTCTTTTTTTCAAAAAAGAACGGCTTGCCTTCCTTTCTTGGCTGCCGCTGCCGGCATCGGAAAGGTGCCCTTAATCCGGCTCGGCGACTGTCGCCGCGTGCCGCGACGCAGGAGGGCCCACAATTTCCAAACATGCCGGCAAGCGATCTTCCTGGCGCCCGCCAAGGTGGATTATCATGCTCATGCTCATGTGCAATTACCCCCATCCCGTTCAGGCAGCCCCGCGTCGAATTAAGTTCGTCGCGCCCAAGCGCCCGCGCGCGCCCCAAAATGCCGACGAAATGGCCGCCGAAATCGTCGACTACGCGCGCAGCCGCATGGGCAACGAAGTCGGCGATGGCGAATGCTACGATCTGGCAGATCGGGCCTTGCACAGCGTCGGCGCCAGAAGCGCTCCCGACTACGGCGAAATCACCGCGGATGCGGACTATGTGTGGGGCGAACAGGTCCCGCTGAGCCAGGCCCGGCCCGGCGACATCGTGCAGTTCCACAATTTCAATATCGTCACGACCATCGTCGCCACCACCCGTCTGCCCGACGGCCGCACCTACACCACCCAGACCTGGGAGCAGGACCAGCGGGAACATCACACCTCCATCCTCGAAGAGAATTTAGGCAACTCGTTCTCATTGTTGGAGCAGAACGTACCACCGGACGGCATGCGGGTTCAGCGCACCATCGTGCCGGTCCTCTCCAAGACGTTGGACCACGTGCAGGGTGATCCCAACGCCTCGGGCACCACCCAGATCGAGGTCGCCGGCGAGGTCCGCGTCTACCGTCCGGTGCCCGGGGAGCAGCCGTGAGGTGGTTCTGCTTCCTTAACCGTCCACCTTCCCCTAATACCCCCGCATGCCCCCGAAAAAACCGACGCCACGCAGCGAAGCCGTCTCACTGCGCACCGCAAAGGGCCGTTCCACGTCGCAACAGCACTGGCTCCGCCGCCAGCTCAACGACCCCTATGTCGCCGCCGCCCGCACCCAGGGCTACCGCTCCCGCGCCGCGTTCAAGCTGATCGAGCTGGACGAGAAATTTCACATCATCCGCCCCGGCGCCCGGGTGATCGACCTCGGCGCCGCGCCCGGCGGCTGGACCCAGGTGGCGCTGCAGCGCGGTGCCGCGCGCGTCATTGGCCTCGATCTCCTCGCCATGGATGAAATCGCCGGCGCCACCCTCATCCAGGGCGATTTCACCGACCCTGCCCTGCCCGACCAGCTTGCCACCCTGCTCGGCGGCCCGGCCGACATCGTCCTGTCCGACATGGCCCCCAATACCACGGGGCACACGCCCACCGACCATTTGCGCATCATGGGCCTGGCCGAGCTCGCTCTGGACTTCGCGATCGGCAACCTCGCCGCCGGGGGCACCTTCGTCGCCAAACTGTTCCAGGGCGGCTCCGAACGCGAAATGCTCTCCACGCTGAAGACGCGCTTCGCCAACGTTCGCCACGCCAAACCACCCGCCAGCCGCAAGGAAAGCAGCGAGCTCTACGTCGTCGCCTCCGGCTTTCGATAGATTTCCGGCGCCACGCCCAGTTGCGGCACTCCGGGCCGGGCCCTAGCCTTGCCCCGATGATATAGGGAGCATGACTGATGCGGTGGGGTTTGGTGGCCGGCGGCGCGGCCTTTGTCGTCGCGGCTTTTGTCGGCATCCGGATCGCCAGCAACCGCGGCGCTTCAGGCGGTGTGGATGTGTTGCTCTCGCAACTCCCACCGGGATACACCGCCACACACGGCGCGATCGCCTTCAACGCGCTCACCGGCACCGCGCACCTGTCCGACCTGGTGATCAACCATAACGGCGTCGCGGTGCTGACCGCCGGCCGCGTAGATGTGAGCGGCATCGGCTCACTCGTCGGCGGCTGGCCCGCCCGGGTCGGCCACGTGACGATGAACGACATCACCGCCCCGCCCACGCTGCGCCACATCGACCGCGTGGAAGCCGACGGCATCGAAACCGGCACCCTGCGCACGCTATTCGATCCCGCCGCCTATCCGGGCGGCAGGCCGGCCTACACGGACCGCCGCCCGGTGCTCGGCGACTTGCAGATATTCGCCATTGTGCTGCACCTGCAGCCACCGGCTGGCGGTGACAGCACGCCCTACGATGTGACCATCAAGCATGAAGAATTGAACGATTTCAGCGCGCGCCAGTTCGCTGCCGCGCCGACGTCGGACGCCATGAAGCAACCGGCCTTCAGCGCCGACCTGCTGACCGCCATTGCGTTCCGTGAAGCCGCCGGCGAGGAGGTGCGGTCCGACATTCCCGGCGCCGGCCTGCTCGGCATCGGCCATGCCACCGTCAAGGATTATGACGGCGGCAAGATCGGCGACGATGCCCTGCGCGACATCTCATTCGTGTCGTCGAAAAAGCCCGCCACCGTGCAACTGCATGAATTCGAGCTTTCCGGCATCGACGCGACAAAACTCATTGCCCAATTGGCAACCATGACGACCGACCCGAAGCCGCCGCGCCCGCGGATCGCCCGCGGACTGCGCGTGCAGGCATTTTCATTGCACGGCCTGAAAGTGGACATTCCCACGGCGCCGCTCATTACGCTCGACAGCATCGACAGCCACACCGAGTCCGCGCAGGGCGATTTCACCGCCAGCGCCGGCACGATGCGCAACCTCAACATCGTCAGCACCGGACGGGACCTGCCGGCCCAAAGCCGCGAAGCGCTGCAGAATTTCGGCATGGCGGACTTTTCGGTGGATCTGGATGCGGCGGGCTCGTTCGACACCGGCACCGGCCACCTCATCGCCAAGCAAGAGGATTTGCTGCTCAAGGGCCTCGGCGCCCTGCACGTTACGGCGGACGTCGACGGCCTGAAGACCGATCCAGACGCACCCTTGCCGCCAGGTGGCGCGCTGCACAACGCCCGCCTGATCCACGCAACCCTGGTTTGGGATGACGCGTCGCTGACCAGCCGACTTTTCCACATGGCCGCCCTGCGTAGCGGCCAGAGCGAGGAGGCGCTGCGCGCGACGCTCGCGCTGCCCTTGGCCTCCGCCAGCGCGTTCTTCCCCGACCAGCCGGATGTCGCCGACCAGATCAACGCTTTTCTGGATGGGCGCCATAGGCTTTCGGTGACCTTGGCGCCGCCGGCCCCGGTAAGCCTTGACGAGATTTCGGCGGCGGGGCCGGCAGAGAAGGCGCATTTGTTGGGGGTTACGATAAAAGGGAATTAAGGGAGGAAGCAGTTCTTTTTTGAAAAAAAGAACCAAAAGTTTTTTATAATTATACTTTTTCTTTCATAACGCCAGCCGACTGCGCGACCGCTAAAATCAACATGGCCGTCTCTGCGGGGGCCTCTTCGTGCGACAGGTGACCTAGGCCCTGCTGCTCGATCAGGGTTGCTCCGGGGACGAGCGCTTGCACCTTGCGGGACACCTTGGTGGGGACCGCGCGGTCGCCGTCGGCGGCGACCAGCACAAGTTTGGTTGGGAATGAGGGTAAATCTTGCTGCAAGCCCTCTAGCTCCCAGTTCGCCATCATGCCGAGAACGTTGCCGACGTGGCCGGTGTCGCTCAACAGGCGCCCATAATATTTCAGGCCGGCTTCATCGAGGGTGCTGCCGGTGCCGGCGATGGTGCGGGCGACGTTGGAGCGGTCCCCGGCATGCCAGGAAAACAGCCATGGCACCGCGGGCACCATGGCGAGCATTTTCGCGACGCCGGAAAACATCTGGCCGGCCATGCCCGGTATCGGCAGCAGCGCGCCGTTCAGCGCTATCAAAGCCGCGGGGTTTATGCCGCCGTCCAGCACCATGCGGGCCAGAATGGCGGCACCGGCGGAATGACCCACGACAAGCACCGGGGAGACCCCCAGCGCGCGCAAAAGATCGGTGAACATATCCGCCATGTCCTGCAGCCGCATCCGGTAGGATGGCGGCGAGCCGGTAAAAGCGTGCCCCGGCAGATCCGGCGCCACCACGGTGAAGTGCCGTGCCAATTCCGGCATCAGATCGCGAAAGCTGTGCGTCGCCGCGCCGGTACCATGCGCCAGAACTATCACAGGCCCGGTGCCCATGCGCTGCACATGCCAACTGAACCCACCCACTTTCACGAACCGGCTACTAGCCCGATTTGGCCAATCCCCCCCCTCCCGATTCCAATCCATGTGAACCCTTTGAATTTGCAAAAGTTTTTTGCTTCGTTTTTCAAAAAAGAAGAACTTACTTTTTATATGTTTTTGATAGCGGTCCGCAAAGCTGCAGCATTCGCCTGTGGCAGCGGCAAATACCTGGCCCCAGCCGCGTCCGCCACTTTACGCGCAAACGGATGCGGGCGCACGGACGTATCCACCACCAGTGCGGCAAAACCCCCCGCGCGCCAGGCGCCCGCCACGGTCAGCGCATCGGCTTCCGCCCCCGGGCGCCCTGGCGTGCCGTCCAACGCTATATTAGCGCGTCCATCGGTTAAGAAAACCGCCAGAGGCGTCTGGCCTTCGCGCTGTATATTGGCCGCCAGGGCCAGCGCGGCGGCAAAACCCGCGGCCAAGGGCGTGCCGCCGCCGCCCGGCAGGGCCGCGAGGCATTTCTTCGCCCGCGTGAGGGACGGCGTGGGGGGGAGGAGCAGTTCGGCGCCTCGACCGCGCACCGATAGCAACGCCACCCTGTCACGCCGCACGTAACATTCGGCGAGCAGAAGCTCCACCGCGCCCTTGGCTTCGGCGAGCCGCTGCACGGCGGCGCTGCCGCTTGCGTCCACCACGAAAATTGTTGTCGTGCGGGTTTGCTGGCGGAACCGGCGGATACGGAAATCGTCGCGGCGGACTTCGACCCGGCCAGGCTTGGCGCCGCGCAGTTTCTGCCAGCCGGCCGCCTGGCGCAGCGTCGCCAGGAGGTTGAGGCGGGCGCCGCCGCGCGGCAGGCCGGCGCGCACCCCGATCGGCCGCCCCCGCTTGGCGGCCTTCAGGCGTGCGCCGGTGTTGCCGCCGGCCTTGCTGCGCAGCGTTTTGCCGCCGGCGAGCGCCGCCAACAGGTCCGCGGGCAGCACCGCCTTCGCGGCGGCCAGGACCTGGTCGGCCAACGGGCCCTCCGGCTGTTGTGGCGCCTCGTTCTCTTGCTGGTCCTCGGGTTCCGGCGGCGGCGGTTCTGGGGGCGGCTCCTCGGACTCGGGCGGCGGCGGCAATTGCGTGGCCCTGGGCGCCAGAACCAGCCGCGCCGCGGTCTCCAGGTCGGCCTGCTCCACGCTGTCGTGGCCCGCCAATGCCGCGGCCGCGCGGGCCGCGCGTACGGCGAGCAGCGCCGGGCGCAAGCCGAAAATGCCCAATTGCAGCGCTGCTGTCACCAGGGCCGCCACGCCCGCCTCGGACATCGCGACCCCCCCGACCCGTGCGCGTGCCGCCAAAACCGCGTCCTTGTCGGGCCCGATCACCTCACCGCCGAGACCGTCGGTCTGCAACTCGATCCCCAGGCGGTCGAGCAGCGCGCCCGGCGGCGAGTCCTCGATGCCCTCGTCCTGCGCGATGACGCCGAACCGGCACGCCGTACGCGCCGAGACGCCCTCGCGCTCGGCGATCACCTCGCCACTGTCCAACGTGGCCGCTACCCGGGCCGCCACCCCCGCGTCCAGCCGCTCCGCCATGGCGATGACCAGAAACCCGCCATCCGCCTGCACCAGCAAGCCGCGCTCGGCGACCCGGTGGCCGGCCGCAAGGGTAGCCGCGAGATCGAGCCCGCCGAGCAGGCGATCGTCCGTGACGCCCACGGGCAATTTTCGCCACGGCGCATCGGTCGGCAGCGCCCGGCGCAGCGCTCCCAGCACTGCATCCCGCATTGGCCCCGGCGCGCCGCGCACCCGGCAGCCTAGCCCAGGGTCCACCGCGAGCAAACCGATGCCAGCGGCGACATCCTCGAGGCTGGTCAAGCCGGATAAAGCTCCGTCAATGCGCGCTCTACCCGTACCGAACTGCCCGCCTCGTCTAGCGGGTCGCGCCGCAGCCGGTGGCGCAGGGCGCTCGGCGCTACGGCGCGCAGCTCGGCCGAGGTTACCTCCGCCTTGCCGTGCAGGGCGGCCAGCGCGCGGGCGCCGCGGATCAGGGTCAGCTCGCCGCGCAGCCCGTCCGTGCCCAGCGCCTGGCACAGCGTGGCGGCTTCGGTGAGCATGTCGTCCGGCACGGCGACGCCGCGGATCGCGCCGCGGGCTGAAAGGATGCGTTCGCGGATCGCTGCGTCCTGCGGGCGCCAGGTTTCGGTGAAGGCGGCTGGGTCGCGCTCATAGGCGTCGCGCCGCTTGATCACTTCGACGCGGGTGGGGATGTCGGACGGCGTTGTGACCTCGACCGACAGGCCGAAGCGGTCGAGCAATTGCGGGCGGAGTTCGCCTTCTTCGGGGTTGCCGCTGCCGATGAGCACGAAGCGCGCCGGGTGGCGGATCGATATGCCCTCGCGCTCGACCACGTTTTCGCCGCTGGCGGCCACATCCAGCAGCAGATCGACGAGGAAATCCTCCAGCAGGTTGGCTTCGTCGATGTAGAGGAAGCCGCGGTTGGCGCGGGCGAGCAGACCGGGCTCGAACGCCTTCTCGCCGGCAGTGAGCGCCCGCTCCAGGTCGAGCGCGCCGACGACACGGTCCTCGGTGGCACCCAGCGGCAAATCGACCACGGGCACCGGCACGCTTGTCGGTGGCGGCGTTTTACCATGCGCCCGCGCCGGGCACGCGGCCACGCACGCGGCAAAATGAGTCGCGGGATCGCAATTATAGGGGCAGCCGGTGACGAGCTGCATCGGCGGGAGGAGGGCTGCGAGGGCGCGGATGGCGGTGGACTTGCCGGTGCCGCGGTCGCCGAACACCAGCACGCCGCCGATCGAGGGATCGGCCGCCGCGATGAGCAGCGCCTGTTTCATCTCGTCCTGGCCGACGATGGCGGAGAAGGGGAATGGCATGGGGTTCA
>Ga0116226_10006386_pt1 | contig 10589 bp, 12 predicted proteins | sample S1TSphfallax_FD_89692 | JGI IMG/M metagenome (GOLD analysis project Ga0116226, IMG submission 89692) | Host-associated microbial communities from peat moss isolated from Minnesota, USA - S1T2_Fa - Sphagnum fallax MG | ecosystem: Host-associated > Plants > Peat moss > Unclassified | place: USA...
GGAATGCAAAGAGTCTAAGTTTGCCATATTCTATCAAATATCATGCCATTATATCTATCATTTATCAAAGGGAAAGGGTACATTATTTTAACAACAACAATGTTATTACATTTAGTGAGAGCATAGAAGGGGCAAAACGTAGATTAGGCATAAATTATATTCAATAGTTTGTGTAGTGAGTTGGATTGATGGTATAAATATGTTAAGGAAACTAAAGGGGATATGAAAGATACATGTCAATTTGCTTTGGTATTGCTAAAAATCTTTCAATATTTATTTGTGCATCAAAAGGAGAATCCACACAAACCACGGGCAAAGGTTAAAAGAATTAGGGAAGAGATGTAGACAACATTAGAAAATAGAAAGAAGGTTGTAACAAACTCTCAAAGAAATGCTTGTAAGAGGAATAACAAAGTAGAGGAAGGAGGAGCCTCAAGCTCAAGAGTGAAGAGGGAACAAGAAAGCACAAATGTACGGGCACAAAAAATGATGAGGGGCAGAGTGGAACCATCTACAGTGCCAACAATGGTAAGGGTATTGCTGACTATTGTGTAGGCAACCAAACAAACTTCAAAAGTAACATAGATGACAACTCCATAGGAAATGCAGCTAAAGGAATAAAGGCAAAAGGTACCATAGATTACATTTCCACAAAGGAAGTTGAGGAAACAAAGCCAGGAAGTTAAAACGGAACAAAGCCAGGAAGTTAAGAGGGAACATGACACAAGGTTTCCAAAGGGTGAGGAACATTTGTATTTTGATGGGGATGTATATGAAGATTGGATGGTGACCACTATAAATCCACAACATTTTCAACATTTTCAACAACATTTGTAACAACAACAACAACAAACATAAGAAGGTCTATAGGCTATTGGATTATAGATGGAGGGAATGGAAATACAACTTTCTTTTGAAATGTTTAGATGACCAAAACTACATGTACCAATCAATAGACTAGAGTTTGGAAAGGGATTTCCATTTGAATTTGAAATGGCAAGAAAATTGGTGTAGGAGATGGAATCATATGTAAAAGGACCCAAAAATCCTACGATATATACAAATATGCCAAAGTTTGTGGAGGAAGTAGCTACATAAGTAATGCAAGTGAATTAAATAGTTGAATTATTTCAAAACATGGCAATTGTGAGTCATGAATATGGGGAATTTGACTTTGGAGGTGAACAATTTGAAGAACAAATTGGCTATAAGGGAAAAGGAGAAGGCAGTACTACATGAGGAATTGAATAAAGAAAGAGACTTCTAGAAGGGTTATAAGCATAATGTGGAAATCTAGAGGATGCATCTTTGGTACAATTTGAGGAGCTTAGAAAAAAGACAACAAAGGCAGAAAAAACAAAGTTGTTGGAAGAAAAGAAGGAGTATCAGAGGAATTTGTAACACATGCAAGCATAGTTAGAGATGGCATAGGAATAGAGGAAAAATCCAGACCCAATTGGTGTCAAGAAAAAACTAGAGGATTATGAATAGATGTTGCATACCTTAATGAGGACGAAGAACAAGATGAAGGACTTTAAAGCAAAATCAGAGGAATGGTGGGAGGTTGCAGAAGAATATTTTACAAAGGAGTTGGAAAATAATCTAGCTTGACATAGAGCTAAAGAAAGAATTTTGAGGTACAAGTTGGAATCTTATCAAAAAAAAATTCCAGATTTTATCTATGGCAATTTAACAAGTATAGAAATATCGGGCCAAGATGAGGAGATTGAAGCAAGACCCATTGGAACAACTCAAGAGGAGGAAGTGGATACTGAAAACCCATAGGACCTCAAAAGTGGAGTAGCTCAAGAGGTGGAGGTATAAACAAAGAAATCATAGGACTTCAAAAGAGGGGGTTAAGAAGAGAAAGAACCATCCAAAATTCAGGAACAAGGACATGTGGAGATTATTCTAGAAATAAAAGAAAAGGTATTTAAGATACAACCCTTGGAAATAGAACTATAAATTGAGTTAGGGGAGGAGAAGGTCAGAACTGCAAAGCCAAAAGTGGGTACAAAACCATTAGTTGTTGTATAGGTTGAGATTATAAAGACTATCGTAGAAGAGACAAATGTCGAGAATGTTGCAGAATGTATTCATTTCATTTTTTGTCATTTCCCAAGGATTTTAGGGACGGAATCCAAAGTACAGGAGGGGTAATGTTATGGGGGTTGGATGATTACATGATTTTGTATGAACAAGCATTTTGGATAAGGACTAATCAAGGAACTTTGTTAGTTTAAATTTTGAATTCTTATTGGTTCATGATGAGGAGACTTGGGATTGCGCAAAGGGAAAGGTTCTAAAAAAGAGGGACATTCTTAAACACATGAATTTTCAAGGAAGAGTAAGAGGAGCTGTAGGTACTTGTAGTAGAAAACCACATATTCTGTTTTAATATACCACAAAATTTATTTGTTGTTTTGATTTTCATTTCAACAAAACATGGGATTCTACTATAATTTTGATTCATGTTTTTAGTAATATAGAAAAGCAAATACTTTTATAGTGAATTCTATGATCATATCATTCTGTGAATTTTTTTGTAATATTATAATATGACGAAATGAATTGTAATATTGTTTTAGGAGTTTTTTACAATGTATGTAGAGGTGTAGATTTTGGTTATATGAAATAACCATGAATTTGGTGTTTTAATGAATGGAAGTGTTAAGGGTGTTGAGAATCAAGGAAAAAATACTAAATGTATGCATGTGAAGTGCAAATCTATTGTTACAATAATGTGGAATAATTCTACATGAATTAAATTTCACTACTAGCAACCTTGTTAATAAAGTGGGTTTCTTGATCACTTACCAAAGTAAACAAACAACCAAACCATGTATGAATGAATTCATAAATAAATTTTTCCATCATAACTTTTATATTTGTGTGTAGTGCCTTTGCTTCCACCCATTTGGTGGCATAGTTGGTAGCTACCAGAATGTTCTTACTTTCGGTATACCTCCTTATGGGTTTGATTGGGCTTACAAAATCTAATCCCCATTCATGAAGGGTTTTATTGGTAAGGATGTTACTAGTTTCATTATGCTATTTTGTATTAGATTCCTTGTTCAATAATAGTTGTCACAAGCTTGGCAATATTGTAAAACATCTTTGTGCATTGTTGGCCACCAATACTTTGCATCAAAGATCTTGTGAACTATGATGTTGGATGAGAAATGTGGAAACCATTGACTCCTTCATGCAGTTCCTATAGCATCGTGGAGATTTCCGAATCCTATAGGGAACATTCAAAACTTGATCTTGACCTTGATGGTATAATTTTCCTTGAATTAAAAAAAGCGTAAAGCTTTCAAACTAACTTTTTTTTTTGTTCTTGGCCATACTTAATTGGAAATTTTCTAATAGTGAAGTATTTGGAAATTTCCTATAACCACACCGGTTGTAAGAGGAAAAGCGAAACATCCATTGTTTGATCTGGTACTCCACTCTCTTCTATGAGATCATGCATTCAAGATAAGGCATTTGCCACAAAGTGAGATTTCCATGGTTTATAAATTACCAAAAAATCATATTCAAAAAAAAAAAGTAGCCAGTATGTTATTTTTCTTAAAACTTGGGGTTTTCGAACCAAGTATAATAACACCATATGATCCACATAAAAAATGAATTTGTTGCCCAACACGTAATGAAATAATTTATGGAGAGCAAACACCATCGCAAGTGCCTCCTTTTCAATCATTGTATAATTTTGTTCAATGTTGTTGAATAATTATGATGCATAGGCAATTGGTTGGTTGCATTTTTCGATAAGGTTATGTGCTAACAGAGCCTCAATTGCCAAATTATAAGCATCTACGTGAACATGAAACTTGATGTCCCAATGTGGTGAAATCAAGATCAGTGCATCCATGTATTGTTGCTTGATTTCTTCCCAAGCATGTTGGCACTCTGCTATTCATTCAAAAGCTTTTATCTTTTGCAATAGCTTGGTAATGGGAGCCATAATGAAAGCAAAGTTGTTGATGAAACACATGTAGTATTGTGCCATGCCATTAAAAACCTAAATGTCCTTAGGTGTTTTTAGTGTAGGCATGTGAAAAATAACTTAATTTTTTTTTACATTCAGTAACTTGCCTTCCTTGGATACTACATATCCCAATATAACACCTAAATGCACCACAAACATGCATTTTTTAGGGTTCAAACTTATATTGAATTATCTACATTTATCCAAGCATAGTTATAATTTTGATAAACAAGTGTCCAAATTACTGAACATGTTGAAGTCATCCCAAAATAGTTTCATGAACACTCCAAGATAATCTTTGAAAGTTGTGCTCACTACCCATTGATAAGTTGGTGGAGCATTCTTGAGGCCAAATGGCATGACTACCCAAATGAAAGCTCCCCAATCGGTGATGAAAATAGTCTTGTACCTATCTTTTGAAATGATCATGATTTGGTGGTAATTGGAAAATCCATTCAAAATTGAATACACCTCATGCCCTGCCACTTTGTTCAATGCCTCTTTAATAAAGGGTAAAAGATATGGATCATTTTTGGTCAAAAATTTATGAAGATTCAAAACTTGTCATTCTTTTTCAATACAACAACAATTGGTGATAGCCAACTAGCTCTCTCAATTGGGGCTATGAAACCAACATTTAAAAGCTTGTCCAAATCTTGTTTAACTACTATAGCATAATTTGGGTTCATTTGGTACTTGACTTCATGAGCATGTGGGATTGTGGTGTCAAGTTTGATGTGATGTTGAACAATTCATGGTGGAATTCCTTTCAAATTAAGATAATTTCATGCAAAATTGTCCTTATAATCTTTCAGCAATGCTTTTATATCTATGGTAACTAGTCTAGCCAATGTTGCATTCAATTTAACCATCTAAGGATTTTCAATAATCCCCAAATTGAACAATTGTACCTTGTGATCATCAGGTAATGTCCATTGTGTAATCTCCAACTCTTGGACTTTGATACGTGCATGAGTAGTATCAATTGAGATTTGTCCATTAAAATGTGGAAAATTGAACGTAAGGTCCTTTGTACCGACTTTTGCACTGAAAATTACAACACTAAGAATTTTTGGTTTTGGTAATGTGATAGTCCCTAGGGCAAATAAATTCAAATATGATGTTAAAAATATTTCTTCCTCTTCATTTGTGACTCCTTCCATTAGATCATAGCGCAGCAAAACCTCGAGATGTTTACTATTACTATCCAAATGTTTGGTTACAATGATTGTTCGCACCGTGCCATTGCCTTCAATTCTAATTAGGGTATTTCCCTAGCCATGAATGACATGTGCATTACACAACCATGGTTGACCTAATAACATGGAATAACTGGAATCCAAGACATTGTTCTTCATTATCATGAATGTTACAATGTAAAGAATCCCATGAATAATGTTAGTTTAGGATTGGGAAGTCTTAATCGTTACTATAGTTTTTTTGTCATGATGTTCACACTAGATCCTCCATCCAATAGGACATCCTTGCCTAGATTTTTTCCTACTTGAACCTATATCATAGCCATGTGAGGATTAATCACCGCATAAGCCAAAACCATATTAGGTTTTAGCACAATGATAGTTATTTTTTTAAGGTTGAATTTGGTAGCAACATATTGTCTCAAATCTGGAGCATTCTTGAAAAGATGGCCCAAAGTAAGGGTATGTTTACTCTCCAACAATTGTTAAGTGATATTTTCCAAAACCAAAAAAAATTCGGTTGGACCAATATTTTCAATAAATTTGTTGACACTAATAGATCCAATAGTACTAGAAAATCATGTAGATTTGATAAAACCAATAGATCCGATAAACCCAAATTTTTGATTCTTGATATTTAAATCAAAATTATTGGTGAGATTGGATTTAACCAAAGTTTGTATAGGGGGCTCCTTTTGTCGTATGTCCCGAATGGCTTCTTCAAACAAACATTGAAGTTTTTCCTCTTCTTGCTAATCAACCAAGCTCTTGTTCTTGAGAGGTTACTTCTCCTTGAATACCACATTTTGGGTATCTAATTATGGGTGGTTACTACCAAAACCATGTTAACAACAACATTGTCCTTTTTGGGTGTAGTTGCCATTACCTTTTCCTTGAACATGGCCTGCATTGTGTCCTTATAAAGGTAGTCATATATTTGATGTTTAATGAAATTGTAGATGACGTAGCGGTAAATGATGGAACCAGTTTTGTTCACTTCTCTGCAACCTCTTTTGTTATTGGATTAGTTCTTATACCAGTAGGTTGGGCTAAAACTCCAATCATTGCTACCTCCTTTTCGTCCTTAAGTTTGTTTGGGTTGTCTGGATTCCAATGGCAACACTCCTTAGAATGTCTTGATTTATTGCATTGACCACAAATCACATCTATTTACTTTCCTTCATTATTCTTCTACTGCTTGGTTGGTGGTTCCAACAACTTTTGATATTCATTGGCATCTCCCATACTTTCTTCACAAGTGACTACAATTTTTTTATGTTCGAAAAAGGTGTCCCTCTTCATCCCCATTATAACTATCGAAAGATATGGTTGTAAACATGCTCGAAAGAAAGTTGTTAAAAGACACAAACTATCATTTCCATGATGTTGAAGGCAATTTGTTAATTTCAATATACATTCATAGTATACTTCCACCTTTTCATCTCCACATTGCTATATCATTCATAATGCCATGTACACTTGTTCATCCATTTGTGCTTTTTGGTTGGGTTTACAAAATGCAACCTTTAACTCTTCAACCTCTAGCTCTTCAAATTAGCAAACGGGATGGGCTTTCATAAAAAAATTTCCCCACTTAGATATGACATTGCAAAGTGTGAAACAAAATAGATTGATGATATCAACATCATTCTTTTCACCATTGGCCTAAATGGCCTTGCAAAACACGCGTGCATGAGCATCTAAATTCGCACCTGCATTGTAAATGGGGTAGGGTAAGGATTTCCTATTCAGTGGGAGATGTGGTGTTATAGGGGGTTGGATAGGATACCATGAAAGGTACCATAGATTCCAAGTAAGCCCTATCCATAGTCTTGCTAGTCTTGTAACATATGATCTTGGAATTTGGTATGCTAGGTGTTCACTACTGCCATTTCTTAAAAGACCATTATTGCCACCTCATGGTAGATTGCTACCACCACCTCTTGAAAACCAGATACCACCTCCTCCAAAAGTTACACCACTACCATTATTGATCAATATAGTTCGTCCATCAATAAACAATCTATTAGCATCTCCAATCAGGGATGGTCTTCCCTTTTGGTCATGGTATAGTTCTGCATTAGGAATGATTCATGGCATCTTGAGGTTGTGTTTTCTTTTGAAACAATCTTCGTCTTCATCTAAAGGTTCCCCACAATCTATTACAATCCCAACTTATATATTTTTTAGAACTAGCTTTGGTGATATCATGGGGTTAGCTAAGGGGTCGGACAAAGGAGGCGACATTGTGGGAACACCCCCTACGCCCTCATAAACCAAAACCAAAGTATGGTGTATAAGGTCCAACATGAATATACATTGAATTTAAAAAACCTATTGGATTTTGCTCCATGACATTTCTAGTAAATGGAATAAAGATAGGTGGAATAATTGGCTTTCTACAAGCTTCATTTGGAAGTGCTAAAAAAAAAACCTGATTTTGAATATTCAAAACTGGACTTTGAATAGGTATAGATATCAAATAAGGTTTATGATCTATCAATACTCATGTGTGTGTAAGTAAAAACTCTACTAGACCGATAAGGACAATTGTCTATATGGTGATTCGAACTTTGACAAAAAATACAAGTTGGAAATACATGAAGAGAAACACGAATGTTAAAAACATACGTTATTGGAATTTCCTTATGGAATTCTTTTTATTTGAAATACTCATCCTTGGGGATTACACGCTTTATACCTCATTAGAAGGTTCTTTACTTGGAAACTAATGCAGTTCATCAATTCACCTTTAGAATCAATTAATTTTGCTCTATGGCGTGTGGACTTGTTGCAAAGATCTCATGGTACCAAATTATATTTTTAGTAGGGTCCCACATTGGTTTTCGTGGAGTTTTTGGTTTAATCTTCATGCATCACAATTCTGATGGATGATTTCCAATTGGTCATGCAATTTTCAGTTTGATATTTTCAGTAATATCCTCCAATTCATTTTGCTCCTCATTGTGAAAGGTCATAGCCTCCTTTGGGTCGTTTTCAAGCTACTCCAATCACTTTGTGTTATTCACGTGACCCATTTCAACACTTTCTTGCAAAACATGTTCCATTCTTTTCTTCATACTTATTGTCAACATTGCTGGCATATTGCAAATGACTACAAAAAAGTTGTAATCTACTAGTTTTTTTTTAAGAAAATTATATTTGTCAAATAACAACAACAATCAATCCATGGTCTGTTTTGGTATAGTCAAATAATTTTAACCAATATTTGTCCAAATAAGAATGACAATGAACCAAAAAGTATGGATTCAACATCCGCGGTATGGTCGCCAAATGTTAAGGCCACTCGGTGAACTACCAGGTTTTAAGTATTTACATAAATTAGAGTAGAAAATGATCATTTCAATTCTACAACATAAAGTGAAAAATAATCACAAAAAGTTTATGAAACCGGTAGTTCAAATAGACTACAAGTTTCTATCATGCAAACACTTCAAACTTGCAAAAAGACATACAACTTCAAACATATGCAAGAAAACAACTACACATCAAATTTTATGTACAAAAGGTATGGTAGGAAAAAGTAATTTTACTTCAAAAAGTATTTTCCTATACAATTCACAAAGGGACAAAGACTTAAGTACTTCAGAGGAAAAAGTTAAAAATGGTGAAATAAGCAGTTAGTTTAATCCCCAAACAAGTCGTCCTAAATATAAACAAAACCGGAAATAAAATTGGTTTTGGTAAAAAAAAAATCAATAAAGTAATTTTGGTTTTGGTTTTGGTAAACATCCAATAAAAATCCAGTTTTGATAAAAAAATGTTTCGTTATAAATCTACCTTCAACACTTGCATGTCAAAATGAGATTCTAAAATTACCTTTTTGTTGACTCACTCAAACATTAAAAATGAATTTCCACAAGTGGTCCCAAAATCTATTACAAACTTTGCATACAACTATCCCCCACCAACTTCTTGTCCCCCCACCAACTTCTTGTCCCCCCACCCACATTCAAAGACTCTCAAGAATCTTGATAGACCTATGTCACACAAAAGAAGAAACTCAAAACACACAATTCCATGTACATAGATGCTTTCATCTTTCTTTCTTTCTCTTTCATTCTTCATTCCAACAACTCCTATTACACAAATAATTTTGAAATGTACAATAGAAATTTGAAAGAGGCACAAAACATAGAAACAAAAATGAAGAAAAAAACAACATAACTCAAATGGATTATCACAAATGATTTCAAATAAGAAACAAAATAATTCAAAACCTCTAAAACAAACAAAATGAAATAAGGGTCAAAGCACATTATAATGAACCAATGGTGCCCCCCTAGGTGAATGTTCAATTTATAAAATATTATAGGAATTTTCTTTAATTATTATTTGAAAATTTGAGATTTTTATTAGATTGTTATATTAAGGTTTAATTTAAAGAATATAAAAAATCGTTTTCAAATCTTTTTAAGTTAGTTCGCAAGTTCAAATTAATTGATACAAACAAATACTTTCATACATATCAACATATTTGGACCCATAGATGCAAAGATTATTACTTGTAGAAAATAGGTTCACACACACACTTGCACTTGTTGTGGTGGGAATTTGAAAAAGTTTTAATCTCAAGCAAACAATTGCCCATAAAAAAACCCATTGTTTTAGCTTTGCTATGAAAAGGCATCAAATTTGTCATATGATGGGTTTTGAAAGAATCAATGTTAGAATCATTTTTTGGAAATTTTATCAAAAAATATGAGACCCCTAATGGAACCTATAATTGTTCTCCTTTAACTAGCTCTAGATGAACTATTATCACTAGAATTTCCAAATCTTTTGAACCTTAAAATCTTATAATTTTCTTTTCTTTATTGCTTCTCTTACCTTTCCCCATGGAAGATGTGTTAATTAATTCCTATTTCCATAAGATCCTCATCTTTTTACTATTCTTTTAGGGTACTTGGATATTATCATGATATCTTTCTAGAAAATTATGAACTAGTTGAAGCAAAGTTGGGTGGCTATTTATAGTTGTCATAGGCATCAATATTACTATGAAGACTAATGTTGTAAAACAAACCCACCTAGTATAACCTTGCTACAAAATATTGTGCTTGACCTTGGGGTTATGATTTCTATATCTTCTTAACGTTCATAGGTTCATTACATCAAATCAAATGAAATTAAATGCAACATTGGACTTAATGCTATTATATTAAAACATGTGTCTAAAATAAAAATGCATTTATTTAAAAGTTATATTACCTAAATTACAATAAATTTTTTATGGTTTCAAAGAAAAAAACGTGGTTCATTGGTGAAGGGTCAATGTTTTGAGTGGAAGAACTTGAATTCAAATATTTTCCTCAATAGTCATCTTCTTGCTTTAATGAAAACCATGTGTGCATTTCATTCAAAGAAGAAGATGA
>Ga0116226_10006387_pt1 | contig 10588 bp, 8 predicted proteins | sample S1TSphfallax_FD_89692 | JGI IMG/M metagenome (GOLD analysis project Ga0116226, IMG submission 89692) | Host-associated microbial communities from peat moss isolated from Minnesota, USA - S1T2_Fa - Sphagnum fallax MG | ecosystem: Host-associated > Plants > Peat moss > Unclassified | place: USA...
CCGGCCTCGACGAACCCGAACCCCAGCCGCATCAGCGGCGCCAGCGCCACCGCGTCCTTGTCGAAGCCGGCGGCGAGGCCGATCGGGTTGGAAAACAGCTTTCCCAGCGCATGGATGGCCAGTCGCGGGTCGTCGGTGGCGTCATCGGACCCGGCGAGGCCCAGCCGCAGCGCCGTCAGCGCGATCATGTGCGCCCGCTCCGCGTCGATCAGGCGCAACAGCGGGAACAGCGCGGAGGCGAGGGCAGGGGACATCGGTTCGGGATGCCCCAATCGCCGGGGAAAGGAAAGCACGGGGTTGCGCCGTTGCCGGGCCTGCCGCACATGCGGGCGAAGATGTGGAACGAGCCCTATCTGGAAACCTGCTGCCGCTCGGCCCTGCACCGGCTGTCGCTGGCCGGCGCCGCCGGGCGCCCCGGCTTGCTGAAGGACGGTCCCTGTCTCGCGCGGCTGGCCGGTATGGCGCTGGTCTGCCAGCGCACCGACGGACGGTTCGAACTCACGCCGGCCGGCGCCGGGCGGCACGCGCGGGAGGTGCTGAAGCAGGCGGGATAGCGCGCCGCCGCCGCAGCGCCGCGCGGGCGGCCCGCACCTCCGGCCCGTCCAGGCACAGTTTCGCGCATCCCATCGCCTCCCACACCGCCTGCGAGACAGCCCCCTCGGGCGGCGAGAAATCCGCGTGCAGCGGCCGGACCCCCGGCTCGCCCGCGAACAGGGCGCGGTTGCCGGTGTCGAGGAAACTCTCGGCCGGCAGGCCCTCGGCGAGCAGCACGTCGTGCCGGTCCAGTTCGACATGCCAGTAGGTGACGAATCCCGTCGTCGCGGCGCGCGTGACCACGACGCCATCCTCCAGCCGCCCGGCCGGGATCAGCACGCCGCGCAGCCACAGCGCATGGTCGGGCGAAACCAGCAGGTCGCGCCCCGGAAGCCCGGCGCCGAACGCGCCCGCCCGGATGCGCAGGGGTGCCACCCGATGCGGGGCCGGATGGCGCGAGAGATCGACTCGCGTGCGGCCGATCCAGACGACGGGCGCCACCCGGCCGGAGGCGGTGCGCACGCGATCGCCCGGGCGCAGCGCCTCGACCGGAACTTCGCCATGTTCGGTCGCGATCCGCGTGCCGGCGGCGAAGCAGGCCACGACGACCTCGGTGCCACCGCTGCCGTCCGGCGCCAACGTGAAATTCAGGCTGCCGGTGCCGCCGCTCAGCGCCACGCTGGCGCCGTCGCCGGAGGCCCCTGTCAGGAACAGCGAGCCGTTGGTCGCGACCGCGCCCGCCGTGCCGAAAAACGTGGGGTCCGGCGTCGGGGAGACCGAGGCGAAATCGACGACATCGCCCATCGTCAGCCCGGACAATACGGCGCTGATGGCGCCCGTCCCCGGCAGAGTCAGTTGCGACGCGCCGGCGCCGAATGCCACCGACGGCGTCGCGCCCGCGGCCAGCGTCGCCACACTCATCACCGCGCCGTTGTTCAGGTTGAACGTCCCGCCGCCGGCCAGCGCCGCGACCGAAAACTGCGCCTGGCTGTCGAGGCTGACCGTCCCCGTGCCGGCCAGCGTGCTGGTCACATCGACGGTGACACCGTTGACCGTCCAGGTGCCCTGGTTGCTCAGCGTCGCGGCGGGGTTGGCGAACGTGACCCCGTTGGCGTCCCCGGCACTGGTCAGCGTGAAATCCGGCCCGAGCGTCAGCCCGCCCGCGTTCAGCAGCCGCACCACGTCGTTGGTGGAGGCGTCGTGCCCCAGCACGATGCTGCCGTCGAAGGTCGAAGCATTGTTGAACGTGACGCTCGTGATCGCGGCATCCAGCGTGACGGCGGCGGAGGGCGGCGGATCGATCACCGAGACTCTGCCGCTCGCCGGCTCGACGACGGTGACGCCGCTGCCGATCGCGACATTGTCGAGCGTCGTGCCGGCCAGCAGCGTCAGCGTGCCGGTGCCGCCGATGGTGCCGTTCTCGACAAGGCCGCCGACCGTGACCGAATTCGCGGCGAGCGTGCCGCCGTCGAGATCGACCCCGTTATCGAAGGTCAGGTTGCCGGAGATCGCGCCGACCTGCGACAGCGTCACGTTCTGGGTGAATGCGACGTTGCCGGCCTGGATGCTGCCGGTGTTGGTCAGCGTCGTCTGATCGAACGTGATGCTGCCGGCGATGATCGTGCCCGCGTTGTCGAACGTCGGCTGCGCGAAGACGATGTTTGTCGCGGTGATTGTGCCGGTGTTGACGAAGGACGACACACCGCTGCCGATCGTCAGGGCGCCCGCGATTGTCGTGTCGACGATGCCATAGGTAGTCAGGCCGTCTATCATGCCTGTCGAAATGATCGTCTGGCCGGTCGTGCCGCCCAGAAAGACGTTGCCGCTGTTGTCAAAGCTTCCGGCCGACACCACGAGCGTGCCGCCGGCCATCTGGATCTGGCCGTCCGTGCCATTGATGAAGTTGTTGCCGTCCAGATCGACGTTCGCCCCGGAGAGCTGTACACAGGTGAGGTTGCTTGTCTGCGCCATCGTGTGGCCATGCACGATGGTCGCGCTGATGGTGACATTCTCGCTGATGGTCTCGGTGGCCGGCACCAGCACGAACTGTCCGGCATTGTCGAAGCCGGCGCTGGCGATGACGATGGCGCCGATCGACGTCGACGACCAGCCGATGCTGCCGAGGTTGGTGACGGTACCGGCGCCGTTGATCGTGCCCGTCGGACCAAACAGCAGCGCCCCGTCCAGCGTCCCCCCATCCGCCGTCAGCGTGCCGCCGCTGCTCAGATCGAGCAGGCCGGCGGCGAATTGGCCCGAAAGATCGACGTCGGCGCCCGCCGCCGCCACGACGGCCCCGCTCACACCCAGCGTGGTGCCGATGGCGAGCGTGACACCGGCGGCCAGCGTGACACGGGCGGCGGTTGCGGACAGCGTATCGACGGTGACGATGTAGGGGCCGGCGCCATCGAATTCGGCGACGTCGGCGGTTCCCGGTTCCGCCACCAGCGACCAGTCGTTGACGTCCGACCAGTCGCCGCCGAGGGTCCCGTTCGTCCCGACCCATGCATCCGTCGCCATCGTCCGCCTCCGCCGCTCCGCAACGAACGGACCGAGGCTACAGGCTTACCGAACGCATACCAAGATTATCGTGATAACGTCATGATTCCAACGGAGTATCGACGGCTATCGAAACGTCTACGCCGCCGTCCGTCCTTGCGCCTGCGCCGTCACGCTCTTGCCGCCGGGGTAGTCCGGGTCGGCGATGTAGGGGTACGGGCCGGGATATTGCTCGACGAACAGCAGATGGCTGGCGATCCCACCGTCGGGCAGCCGCAGATGCACATGGTAGCCGGCCGGCTCGAAGGTGAAGCGCCCATTGTCGTCGTCGAGTTCGAAAGCGCCGTGATGCGCGACCGATGGCGCCACCGAGACGATCACGTTGCCGAGCCGCCCGGTCATCGACCGGTGATGGTGACCGCACAGGATGCGCTCCACCTGCGGATGCCGCGCCAGCACGGCGGCGAGCTCGCCCGTGGTGTGCAGGTTGATCGCGTCGTAGGTCGGCAGGCCCGACCGCATCGGCGGGTGGTGCAGCACCAGGAAGGTCGGCCGCTCCGGCGCCTCCGCCAGCCGCGCCTCCAGCCAGGCCAGCCGATCGGGGCACAGTTCGCCATGGCCGGCGCCGGGCACGACGCTGTCCATCATGATCAGGCGAACCGGCAGATCCTCGACCACGTACTGCACGAAAACGGGGTCCGAGGTGACGCCGGGAAAGCCGCCCAGGGCCGCCCGAAAATTGTCCCGGCGGTCGTGGTTGCCGGGGATCAGATACACGTTCAGCCCGGCCAGATAGCGGCGCAGCAGGCGGACCAGTTCGTCGTATTCGGCGGGCAGCCCGCAATCGGTCAGATCGCCCGAGATCACCACCGCGTCCGGCCTGGGCGTGAACGCCCGCGCCACCCGCAGCGCCCGCTCGGCCAGATGCGACGCCTCGACGACGCGGTAGGCCGACTGGCCGGAGGGCCGGACATGCAGATCGCTCAGATGCAGCAGGATCAAGGACGACTCCCGGATTTCTTGTCGACACACGCGCCCGAGAGTGGGTGCGTGCCGGCACCGAGTCCATCCGCGCCGCCCGCGTCTGACAAAACGTGTAAGCGAGCCGCCCGGCCTATTCCAGCCGTGCCGCCGCCAGCACCTTGCCGTCCGGGGCCTGGAGGATGGCGGCGAACCGCTCGCCTGCCGGCGGCATCGCCTGCACCGTGATCGCCCCGCCGGTCCAGTCGGCGACCCGCGACAGGCCGCGCACGACGTTGGATTCGGTCAGCGTGCTGCCGGCATTCTCGCCGCGCGCGACCTTGGTGCGATGCTCGGTGTCGTAGCCGATCAGCAGCAGGCTGCCCTGCGGCGCATGGCCGGCGCCGACTTCCAGCGTGATCTGCCCGCCGGCGCGGCTCAGCCGCAGCGCCACCTGCTCGGGCCGGGCGGAGGCAGCGCCGCGCAGCGCGGCCAGCACGCCGCCCCGGTCGCTGCCGACCACGTCGGTGCGCCCGTCCACGACCATCTGCGGGGTATAGAGGCCGTCCAGCCCCAGCACAGCCGCGTAATCACGCTGCCGCTCGGTTGCCGCCCGAAGTGCGAACGGGTCGGGCCAGCCGAGCCGGTCCCAGTAGGTGACGTGGAACGCCAGCGGCAGCACGTCCGGCCGGGAGCGCGCCAGATCGGACAACACCGCATCCGCCGGCGGGCAGGACGAACATCCCTCCGACGTGAACAGCTCCACCACCAGCGGCCGCGCTGGCGCCTGGGCGCGCGCCGCGCCCCCGCCGAGGCACGCTGCCCCCATCAGGCCGATCCATAGTGCCGCGCGCATCGCCACCCTCCCGACAAAGTGCTTCCATGCGTCTGTCCCGCCGGGGCACCGCGCGTTACACCGCCTCAATCCCTTGTTGCGGCCGGGGAGTGACATCTGACACAAATCGTCATATAACACCCCCATGTCGAACGCCGCTCCCCTTGCCGAGGCTCCGCCCCCGCTGACACCAGCCGCCCTCGCCACGCGCGCGGCGATCGTCGACACGGCCGAGCGGCTGTTCCGCACGCTCGGCTACCAGAAGACCACGGTCGCCGACATCGCCCGCGAACTGCGCATGTCGCCGGCCAACATATACCGCTTCTTTGCCAGCAAGGGCGCCATCAACGAGGCGATCGCCGAACGTCTGCTTGATCAGATTCTCGCCGGCATTCGCGCCGTCACCGATAGTGCCGCCAGCCCGCCGGACCGGCTGCGCGCCCTGTTCGGGCTGTTGCAGGAACAGACGATGGCACTGTTCTTCGACGAGCGGCGGATGCACGACATGGTGCGCGTGGCGATGGACGAGCACTGGGCGGTGATCGAGCGATATAAGGACGGAGTGGATCAGGCGATCCTGAAGATCATCCGCGACGGCACCGAGGCGGGGGTGTTCGGCGGGTTGCCGCCCGAGCGGGCGATGCGGATGGTCCATGCCGCCTGCGTCGTCTTCGGCCACCCGACCCTGGTCGAACAATGCCAGCACACCCATGACCTGCGGGCGCAAGCGCAGGAGATGGCGGAGTTCTGCCTGCGGGCGCTCAGGCCGGATTGACGGGACCGCGCCAGCGGATTCCGTTGACCGAATCCCGCCGCTCGCGTAGCCCCGACTCGTGACAGCCGCAGCGCCATCGCAGATCCGCCCGCTGGTCCGCGTCCGGGGCCGGTCGTTCATGGCGCTCGTGCTGGTGCCCGAGCCGCCGCTCACCGACTGGCTCGCCGGGCTCGATGCGCAGATGCGGCGCTCGCCCGCCTACTTCGCCGGCAAGCCGGTCATCGTCGATCTGACGTCTCTCGCACGCGCGCCGGACCAGGCGACCGACCTGATGCAGGCGCTCGCGCTGCGCGGCATCCATGTCGTGGGCATCGACGGCGTCGCGCCGGAGGGTGCGGCCGGCCTGCCGCCGCTGTTCGCGGGCGGGCGCACCGTCACCGAGGGCGTGATCGCCGACGCGCCGGCGCCGGCCGCCGCCGACGAACCCGCGCCGCCACCGCCGCCGCCCGAGCCGACATTCCTGCTCGTCGACGCGCCGGTGCGCTCCGGCCAGTCCATCGTGTTTCCGCGCGGCGATGTCACGATCATCGGCAGCGTCGGCTCCGGCGCGGAAGTCGTCGCCGGCGGCTCGATCCACATCTACGGCACGCTGCGCGGGCGCGCCGTCGCTGGCGTCGCCGGGCATGGCCAGGCCCGAATCTTCTGCCGGAAGCTCGAAGCCGAACTGATTGCCATTGACGGTCTGTATCGCACGGCGGATGACATCGAACCAGGGTTGCGCGGCAAACCGGCGATGGCGTGGCTGGATGGCGACTCGGTGCGTGTGGCAAATCTGGACCAGGCGTGACGTCGCGCTGCGCACGCGGGGCGGCGTTCTGTCCCCGGGGGGTTGAGAACGATGTCCAAAGTCCTGGTGGTGACGTCCGGCAAGGGCGGCGTGGGCAAGACCACATCGACGGCGGCGCTGGGCGCCGCTCTCGCCCAGCTCGGCAAGACCGTCGTCGTGGTCGATTTCGACGTCGGCCTGCGCAATCTCGACCTTGTGATGGGCGCCGAGCGCCGTGTCGTCTTCGACCTGATCAACGTCATCCAGGGTGACGCAAAGCTCGTGCAGGCGCTGATCCGCGACAAGCGAATCGAGGGCCTGTCGCTGCTCCCCGCATCGCAGACGCGCGACAAGGATGCGCTGAGTTCCGAAGGCGTCGCCCGCGTCATCGTCGAACTGCGGGAGAAATTCGACTGGGTGCTGTGCGATAGCCCCGCCGGGATCGAAAAGGGCGCGACGCTCGCGATGCACCATGCCGACGCCGCCGTCGTCGTGACGAACCCGGAGGTGTCGTCGGTGCGCGATTCCGATCGCATCATCGGGATGCTCGACAGCAAGACCGCGCGCGCCGAACGCGGCGAGCGGATCGAGAAGCATCTGCTGCTGACCCGCTACGACCCGGCCCGCGCCGCGCGCGGCGAGATGCTGAAGGTCGACGACGTTCTGGAAATCCTCTCGATCCCGCTGCTGGGCATCATCCCGGAGAGCGAGGAGGTTCTGCGCGCCTCCAACGTCGGCGCCCCGGTGACGCTGAACGCGCCGCAGAGCCTGCCCGGCCGCGCCTATTTCGACGCCGCCCGCCGGCTCACCGGGGAGGCGGTGCCGATGGTCTCGCTCGTCGAGAAGCGCGGCCTGATGGAAAAACTGTTCAGGCGGAGGGTGGCATGAGCCTGTTCAACTGGTTCCGCCCCCGCCCCGCCACCGCGCCGGTCGCGCGCGAGCGCCTGCAAATCCTGCTCGCCCACGAACGCGCCATCGGCGGCGGCTCCGACCTGATCGCGACGCTGAAGGAGGAAATCCTCGCCGTGATCGGCAAGCATTTCCCGCTTGAGCGCGACAAGGTCCAGGTCAAACTCGATCGCGGCGATGCGTTCTCGACGCTGGAAATCGACATCGAGGTCCCGACCTTGTCGCGCGGCAACGCGGGCGGTGTCGCACGGGTGGCGCTCAGGGGCTGAGCGGTACCTGCTGGCGTGCTTCACAGCTTTTGCGTTGTCTGAGAAGTCGTTCAGAAATAAACGCTTCGATTTCGTCATTCCCGCGAAAGCGGGAATCCAGGGGTGCCGAACTGTATTCCCGCTTTCGCGCGAATGACGAGGTGTTTCATTTCTTTCCAAACAACTTCTTAGGTTGCATCTTCTGCTTCGACCAGCACAACCAACCGCTGCCCGTCCTGAACCATCCGGCCGGCTTGGCAAGTGACATCCAGCACGCGGCCGGCGAACGGCGCGGTGACACGGATTTCGGATTTCATGGCTTCGAGAATTACCAGCACCTCGCCGGCTGCGATGTCTTGTCCACTTTGGACCTCGACTTTCCACACATTCCCCTGAAGTGGCGCCGTCACCGCCACGGCGCCCGGCGGCAGTTCGTTCTCCGCCGCCGGCGGCGGGCCATCCGCATCCTCGACGTGCAGATCGAGTCCTTGTTCCACCCAGCGCCGCCGCTCCGCCTCGAACGCCGCCTGCTGGGTGTGCTTGAACGCGGCAATGCTGGCGGCGTCGCGTTGCAGTGCCGCCTTGTAGTCGCGCAGGCTGAACGACGCCGGCTCGATGCGCACCTTGTATTGCCCGTGCGGAAAGGTGGCGCGTGCCTCCTCCAACTCCTCGTGCGAGACCGGAAACAACCTGATCTGGTCGAAGAAGCGCAGCAGCCAAGGTTTGCCCGGCTCGAACGCCGCGGTGCTGCGCGACGGGTTCCACATCTGGATCGTGCGGCCGAACAACTGGTAGCCACCGGGCCCTTCCATGCCATAGACGCACAGATAGGCGCCGCCGATGCCGACCGCGTTCTCCGGTGTCCATGTGCGGGCCGGATTGTATTTGGTGGTGACCAGCCGGTGGCGCGGATCGATCGGCGTCGCCACCGGGGCGCCGAGATAGACGTCACCGAGGCCGAGCACGAGGTAGCTGGCGTCGAAGATGATGCGCCGCACGGCATCGATGCTGTCCAGCCCGTTGATGCGCCGGATGAACTCGATGTTGGACGGGCACCAGGGCGCGTTCGGCCGCACCAGTTCCTGGTATTTGCGCATCGCGAGCCGTGCCGCTTCGTCGTCCCAGGACAGCGGCAGATGCACGATGCGGCTCGGCACGGTGATGTCGTCGCCCGACGGCAGCGAGTCTTCGAGTTCGCCGAGCAGGTCGAGCAACTTCGTGAGCGTCAGACGGCCCGGATCGTAGTGGATTTGCAGCGAGCGGATGCCGGGCGTCAGATCGACGATGCCGGGCGGCGCCGCGCGGCGCAGTGCTTCGAGCAGCAACTGCACGCGCAGCCGCAAAGCGATGTCGAGCACCATGTCGCCGTATTCGACGAGCAGATTGTCGTCACCGGCGACGCGGTAGCAGACAGGCACGACACCGTCACGGCGGCGCAACACACCGCCCGGCAGATCGCCCGTGATCGAGAATCCGGTGATGGCTGGCAGACTTTCTCGCACGAAGCGTACCTTGTCGCCGGGCCGCAGTTGGCCGAGCTTCCACAGATCGTGCAACGTGACCACGGCGGGACAGACGAAACCGCCGAGGCTCGGCCCGTCCGGGCCGAGGATGATCGGCATGTCGCCGGTGAAGTCGATCGCGCCGATGGCGTAGGCGTTGTCATGAATGTTGGACGGATGCAGCCCGGCCTCGCCGCCATCCTGCCGCGCCCAGTCGGGCTTCGGGCCGATCAGGCGGACGCCGGTACGGGCGCTGTTGTAATGCACCTCGTAGTCGGTGGAAAAAAACGTGGCGATGTCTGCATCGGTGAAGAAGTCGGGTGCGCCGTGCGGGCCATACAGCACGCCGAGCGCCCATGTGTGCGACAGCGCCGGCTGCTCGGCGGCCGGGATCGGTGCGGGTTCGAAAGGCGCTGCGTCCGCGCGCAGGCGTAACACGTCGCCGTCCTTCAGCGCCCGCCCGGCGTGGCCGCCGAACCGGCCAAGCGCAAACGTGGCGCGGCTGCCGAGGTAGAGCGGTGCGTCGATGCCGTGCCGCACCGCAAGATAGGCGCGGCTGCCCGGCCCCTCGACCGCGCCGAGGCGCAACACCTGGCCCGCGCGCACTGCAACGGGCGTGAACCATGGCACCGCCGCGCCGTCCAGATCGGCCGCCATCCGCGCGCCCGCGAGTGCGATCACGGTGGCAATGTTGAATCGCAGCGTCGGGCCGGCGAGCGTGAGTTCGAGCGCGGCCGTGCCTTCATCGTTGCCGACGGCGCGGTTCGCGAGGCGGAAGTTGCGCTCGTCCATCGGCCCGCTGGGCGGCACGCCGACATCCCAATACCCGATGCGGCCCGGCCAGTCCTGCACGCTCGATTGCGTGCCGGCGACCAGGACATCGATGGTGCGCGGGGTGAACGCGAAGGCGCCGAGCGTCGCCGTCGTCATCGCGCCATCGCGGAACGCTGGCAGATCGAGCACGGCGCGCACATAGGCGATGTTGGTCTCGATGCCGCAGATGGCGCTGTCCTCCAGCGCGGACGCGAGCTTGCCGATCGCTTCGGCGCGCGTGGCGCCAGTGGCAACCACCTTCGCCAACATCGGGTCGTAGTACGGCGTGACCTCCGTTCCGGTCGCCACCCATCCGTCGACGCGGACGCTGTCAGGGAAGCGGACTTCGGTCAAAAGCCCTGTACTGGGGCGGAAATTCTTCGACGGGTCCTCCGCATAGATGCGCGCCTCGATGGCGGCGCCACGCGGCACCAGGTCCGCCTGCGCCGGCAGCACGAAGTCGCCAGCGGCGAGCCTGATCATCCATTCGACGAGGTCGATGCCGAACACGCTCTCGGTGACAGGATGCTCGACCTGCAATCGCGTGTTGACTTCGAGGAAGTAGAACTTCTCCTCGGTCGGGTCGTAGATGAACTCGACCGTGCCCGCCGACCGGTAGCGCACTGCCTTGCCGAGCGAGACAGCCGCGGCGTGTAGCTCACGGCGCGTCGCGTCCGACAGGCCCGGCGCCGGCGTTTCCTCGACCACTTTCTGGTTGCGCCGTTGCAGCGAGCAGTCGCGCTCGCCGAG
>Ga0116226_10006388_pt1 | contig 10586 bp, 11 predicted proteins | sample S1TSphfallax_FD_89692 | JGI IMG/M metagenome (GOLD analysis project Ga0116226, IMG submission 89692) | Host-associated microbial communities from peat moss isolated from Minnesota, USA - S1T2_Fa - Sphagnum fallax MG | ecosystem: Host-associated > Plants > Peat moss > Unclassified | place: USA...
ACAAGATTGGCTACGATCGGATTTTGATTTCGGCAACGGATGTGCTCAATACCTTCGGCGCCATGCTGGGCCAGGCTTCGACGGCGAATGGCTTTAGGCTCTGGTTCGACGCCGATCAGGAAACCGGCCGGATTGTCGCCGGTCGCCGGGTGACGAGTTACTTGAATAAATTCTTCAACAACACGCTCGATGTCGAAGTCCACCCCTACGTGCCGCCCGGCTGCATCCTTTTCTGGTCCGATCGGAGCCCGTATGAGCTTTCGGGCGTGGCCAACCTGCTCGAAGCGCACGTCCGTCAGGATTATTACCAAATCCAGTGGCCCTGGCGTTCGCGGCGGTATGAGTATGGGGTGTATTGCGACGAAACATTCCCCTGCTACTTCACTCCCGCCTTCGGCGCCATCATCAACCTCAACCCTGTTACCGGGAGCTTTAGCTTCTGACATGGCAGGAATGTGTCAAGACTGCGATGGCTGCTGCCGCGTCTTTGAGGTCAAGGACGTGAATAAAGCGTTTGGCGAAGCCTGCAAGCATCTCGGCCCAACCTTGTTCGGTCACGGTTGTCAAATCTACAACGAACGGCCCGATGCTTGCAGGCGGTATGTTTGTCTTTGGCTGGATAGTCAAAGAAGGCAGGAGGTCGAGAGTTTGCCCGAGCAACTCCGCCCCGATGTGACAAAGGTCGTTCTCGGCTGGCCTTGGGGAACGGATAGGGAAACGCTTTTTGTTTATCCCTACCCAGGCCATGAAACGGCTTGGCAATATGGCGACGTGGCGCAATATTTGGGTGCGGTTTTGTCCAAAGGCGCGAAAGTCGTTATTGTCGCCGGCGACAAGCGGATTGCGATAAAAGGTGATATGGCTATTGTCGGCACCGAAGATGAGTTCGCAGAAATACTCACGTAAAGAAAGGACCCTAAAATGTGGTTTAAGTTTCCCGCAGGTTGTGATCGCATCTCTATCGAACGGCAGGAATTTGCCGTTGAGGTAAAAGATGAAGACGGTGAAGGATATTTTCGGGCGCCGGATCATTTTTCTGCGCGAATTTTGGAACTCAAGGGCTTCAGTGTTGCAACTACTTTGCCGGAAGGTTCGCCTGCTGATCTGCCTAAACCTGATCCGCTGCGCGATAATGCTATTACGGCCTTGACCAACACGGTCGAGGCGCTTAAGCTAGAAGCACAGAATTTGAGGACGGATTTGAGCGTTTCTATGGCGAAAGTCCGAACGCTCGAAAACGAAAAGGCCATGTTGGAAGTAGCGTTGAAGGAGGTAACTAACAAGTTGGCGGAATTGCAAGAAGATGACGAAGAAGAAACGCTGCCGGCGCTCAAGGCAATTCCAGGGGGTAAAGGCAAATGACACTTCTCGCCGGGGACCTAACAACGCCCCAGCGGGTTGTTAACTGGCTGCCTAATCCGCCGAATGTTTCTGCGCCGATATTAGCGCAGTTAATCACGTCGATGACTTCTTTGATTTACGGGAAATTGAGCCGGGCGAGAACATATAGCCAGACGTTTACCCGAACCTTCGACGGCGTCGGAAACATGCAGCTTGTTTTGCCCGACTACCCCGTCACGAGCGTTAGCAGTGTGCAAAACGGTGCGGCGCTTGTGCAGCAATCGGTCTTGCCTGTTCCGGGCACAACGCAGCCCGCAGGGACTTGCGAAGGTTACGGTTGGCGGCTTATCCCTTGGGCCGGTGATTTGCCGGGACAGAATGCCGTTTTAGAGTTTAACCATGGGTATTTTTACATGGGGGCACAGAACATTAAAGTAACATACACGGCAGGATATTTAATCTCTGGCGAAGCCTGGACTGTGCCCGCTGCTTCGCCCTTTACCGTTACTGTGCTCCAACCGCAGGGTATTTGGTGTAGGGACAACGGAGTTACTTACGCCAACGGCACGGCGCTGACCCCAGTCGCATCTTCGCCCGCCGTCGGTCAATACGTCGTCGGCCCCGATAGCACACCGGGGCTTTATACGTTTAGCTCGGCCGATGCTGGCGCAGCGGTTTTGATATCATATTCATTTATACCCTCGCCTCTGGAAGAAGCGACGATACAAATGGTCGCGGAGCGGTTGAGCTACCGGACACGAATTGGCGAATTGTCCAAAAGCCTTGGCGGGCAGGAGACGGTTAGGTTTCTTCGCGGCGGAACTGGAAGGCCCTATACGTCAACGTCGCTTCCGCCCGAGGTAATGGATTTAATCCACGATTATGTTAACGTCGTTCCGCCAAACATCGGAGCGCCGGTTTAATGCCCATTTCACTCGACATTGAAGCAATCTGGGAAATCAATCTTGATAACCTAGAAGAACGCTTTCGCGTTGCGATAAATGAAAAGTTTGTGAAATTGGTCGATCAGCTTTATGATAAGGTTATGGAGAATGTTTCGGGGAAAATACTTCAAAAGCAAACAGGGACTTTAGCCAGTCAAATCGTTAAGGAAATCGACGTTGAGACAGAGGTCTTATTCGGCTTCGTTGGCGTCAGTCCTGAGTCACCGAAGGCTTTTGCGTTGGAAAAGGGAGGCAAGTCGGCGTATGTAATTGTGCCGAATAAGGCCAAAATCCTCCATTGGTTTAGGGATGACAAGCACCACTTCGCCAATGCAGTTCTCCATCCGCCCTCAAAGGAATATGGCTATTTGGCCAAAGCCGGCGAAGAAATGGCGCCAATTATCGCCAAAGAAATGAACGACGCAGTCGTTGCGGCGTTTACGCCATGAGCACCGCTTCGCGGAATGTTGTTATGGCGAAAATCCTTTCGGTAATACAAGGCATGACTTTCGGTTCGGCTATAAATGGCAGCACTACTTGGAACACGGTTAGTAACCGACTAAGGCTTTGGGCAGATGTTCCGCCCGAGCAGCAGCCGGCGGCTTTTCTCGTCACGCATAACGAAATGGACGAATATCGCAATCTTGGTTTGCTTCGCCGCAGGCTTATACTAAGTGTTTGGTGCTATTCCCGGTGCGACAATAGCACCGGGGCGAATGACCTGGACACAATGATGGAAAGCTTCGAAACCGCGTTTATCAAACCGGATGATTATAGCACAAATGACAATACCCTCGGCGGCTTAGTCTATTGGATTAGGATAGAGGGAAAAGTTTTCAAAGATCCGGGCGATATTGACAACCAGACTTTACTTATCGTCCCACTCGTGGTGGAAATGCCGTGATGACTTTCGCCCCTTGGATAAAATCCGCCGTAGGATTGAGGCAATATAGTGTCTCCCACGGCGAAAGGGGAATTGCCTTGAAAGAAAGCGAAGGGTTTAATCTCTCGGAGGGCTTTGCGGTGTTGCTTAATGCCTTTGGGATAAAGACAGGCAACGCTAGCGAGCTTCAGCCGTGTTTTGACGTGGTAGAGCTTCGTAGGCGAAACCAAAACGTAGCAAAGAAAGGAACGTGACATGCAACTTGTTTTCGGTATCGGCGCTCTTTGGGGCACTCGCAACGACATCGCCGGCGTTGGGCCGGATCAGTTCGCCATTTTGCAAGACAATTCGATCGACTTTTCATTTGAAATCAAGGAGCTTTATTCCCAGCTTGGTTGGCCGATCGACATTGCTCGCGGCAAGGGGAAGATCACCGGCAAGGCCAAGATGGCCCGAATTTTCTCCGCCCTCTACGCCGATTTGTTCTTCGGCGCTACGTCGGTGACCGGCGAGACAAACGTCAGTGAAAATGAAAGCTACACTCTCGCCGCAGCTACACTCAGCGTAGCTAATGCAAGTTCGTTTGTTGCTGATCTCGGCGTTTACTACAACGCTCAGGGCAACAAACGGTTTACTTACGTCACCGGCGGTCTTAGCGCGAATGGCCAATACACCGCCGGCACGAACGGCGCTTACACTTTCTATACCGGCGACATCGGCGCGTCTATTGCCATCAGCTACGTCTACACCGATTCGAATGGCAAATCCATTACGATTACGAACAATTTCATGGGCTATACGCCAACGTTCGTCGGCACATTCTACCAAAGCCGCTCTACGCAAGGGAGCAGCGGGCAGCTTACGCTTCGGCTAAACGAATGCGTCAGCTCCCACTTGACCATTCCGTCGCGCATCGACGACTATGCTATACCCGACTTCGACTTCCAAGCCTTTTCGGCTGGCAACAACGTCGTCGGTGTTCTTTCCACAACGGAGTAAACCGCATGTTTCCTGGACAGTCTGTGACTATAGATGGCGAAGCCTTCGTCGTTCCTGCGTTGTCTTTGGGGCAGCTTCGCAATGGGGTGATGGAAAAGCTCAAATCCCACGACGTTTTGCTGAATGAGAATAAGATATTTGAGGTCCAGATCCTTCGGGGCGAAGTAATCCTCGAAGCACTTAGGAGGAACTACCCGGATTTTAGCGAAGCTAAGCTCATGAACTACCTCGACATGGCAAACACCGGCCCACTTTGGTCTATTGTTCTCGGCGCTACTGGCTTCACGCCGGGGGAAACGCCGGCGGCAACGACGAAGGAAAGTGGAACCTAAAATCCATCTACCAAAGTCTTGCCGCCGCATACGGGTGGACTTATATGCAAATAGACCAGCACACTTTACCCGAAGTGCAGGATCTATTTGCCGGCTGGGGTGAATATACCCCCACAAATGTTTTGTTAAAAGCTCTGCTTAAGGGGCTCGGCGGAGAACAAACTCCGCCCACCGTTTCCACACCAGATATTCCTTCTCATGTTTTTGACGAAATGCAGAGGTCGGCCTTGGCCGGTATTGCTGCGAAAGCTGGCCCACGGCTGCCTATAACTAGGGGCAAAGACGCTGGTTTGCCGAAAGTTGCCCCAGTATTCGACATAGACGCCTTGCGCGAGCGGAATAAAGAGGTTCTTCGCCGGAGTGCCAAGCGTTGAGTGAAACCAATCGGCTTGGGATTAACATAACCGCAACGGATCAAGCATCGGCAACGATGCGGCAGCTTGCGGCACAAGCGCGAGCTTTGGAGAATGAGATCCAGCGGGCTAAAGCTGCGGGATTGGATCAAAGCGGAGCGTATGCCGCTGCGCTAGGCAAACCGCTCGCGCAGATTAGAGAACAAATAGCTGCAATTCAACAGCAGCAAGAAGCTATAAAGAAAGCTACGGCGGCGATTAACGAGCAAACCGCTGCATTAGCTAAAACCGAGTCGGTTTTAGAGAGAATAAATCGCCTTACCGGCGCTGATCCTACTAGAGTATTTACTAACGCCACTGAAAGCGCGAAAACTCTAGCACAAGCTCTTTCGGCCGCAGCCGAGGCGGATGATAGATTAAGACAAGGCGTGGTTTATACGGCTAAAGCCTTGCGCGAAGCGAGCGTAGAGGCTGCGTATATTAACCGTAATATGGAAATGGCCGCTGCGCATGTTAGAGCGCAAGCGAATTATGAAAACAGAGATCGAGATTTAGCCACAGCAAAAACAAGAGGCGAAGCAACGTATGAGAATAGAGATTTTGATTTAGCTAGAAGGCAAACAAGAGGCGAAGCGGAGTATCAGAACCGCGATGTAGATTTAGCGGCGAATAAGGCAAGGGCAGAAGCCGAATATGAAAATGCAACAAAAGATGCAATAGCCAACAAAGCGCGAGCAGAAGCTGAATATACAAACAAAACAATAGATGCCGTTGCTGCTAAAGCAAGAGCTGAAGCCGAATACGAGAATAAAATCAAAGACGCTATAGCGGACAAAGCTAGAGCAGAGGCGGAATATAGCAATAAAACAATAGACGCTGTTGCCGCAAAGGCGAGAGCAGAGGCGGAATACGATAATAAAACAAAAGACGCCCAAGCAGCGAAAGCGCGAGCAGAAGCAGAATACATAAATAAGACCAAAGATGCTATTTCTAATAAAGAAAGAGCCGAAGCCGAATACATCAATAGCACAAAAGACGCAGAAGCGGCGAAGGCTAGAGCGCAAGCAGAGTATGAGAATAAAAATAGAGAACTAATTTCGCAAAAACAACGCGCAGAGGCTGAGTATGAAAATACAGCAATAAATGCAGCGAATGAACAAGCGCGCAAAGAGGCTGAATATACAAATAACACAATAGATTTGATTAGACAGAAACAAAGAGCCGAAGCTGAGTATATTAACGAAGCTATAGAGGGTTTTGCTAAAAAAGCTAGGGCCGAAGCTGAATACACTAATCAGCAGATTGATTTAATCAGAGCAAAACAAAGGGCCGAAGCGGAATATATAAACACAAATATGGAAGCGGCTAAAGCGTCTCAAAGAGCCGAAGCGAATTACATCAATACTGACGCGGACTTGATCGCAGCGCGGCAAAGGCAAGAGGCGTTTTATATCAATAGAGATTTGGATTTACAAGAGGCAAAAAGACGGGCAGAACTTCGCGCTGCGATGAAAGCAGAAGACGAAGCCTATATTGCCGATAGAAAATTAGCTGAGTATATGAACAATGATTTGGCTATTCAAGAAAGAATGAGATTAAAAACCGCTGGCAGCTCTATGCCAGAATTAAGACATGGTGTGGCTCTTTTTGACGAACTTTCTCGCGGCCAACGTGGTGCTATGTTCGGCACACTCGGCGCTATGGCCCGAGATGCTGGTGTAGGCGTAGCCGCCTTGGGCACGTCGATAGCAGGTCTAATGGCGATTATGGCTGGCGGTGCCATTCTTCATGGCGCCGAAAGCATGGGCAAATGGGCGGAAGAAACCCGAGCAGCGGCAAGCGCGGCGGGGATGAGTATTCAGAACTATTCGGCGCTTCAAGGCGCATTGACTTTAACCGGCGTCAAGGCTGAGTCAGCCAACGCTTCGCTTCGTCATGTAGCCGAAAGCCTTAGCCAAGCCCTAGCGGACCCCGCTTCTCGCGCCGCTGAGGCGTTTCATAATCTCGGCATTAGCCAGGATCAGCTTAATTCCACCGGCGGCGATGTGGGCAAGTTGCTTAATTTGCTCGCTGACGCTTTCGTTCGCACCGCCGATGGGGCGGGTAAAAGCGCAGCGATGGAGCAAATCGCCGGCCGGGGTTTTGAAAACCTAATCCCAGCGTTGCAAGGAGGTTCGCGAGAGCTGAAGGCGCTAGAGGAAAAAGCCGAAAGCCTTGGCCTAACCCTGACGGACAAAACTGCGGCGAAACTAATCGAAACCGGCGAAGGAGTAAAAAAGCTCGGGGAGGAAATTCACGGTCATGCCATTCAGGCGTTCCAAGATTGGGCGCCGACTATTGATGCGGTGACTACGTCACTCGGTCGTTTGCTAAATATTGCATTGTCCGTCACCGGCGCAATAGGCCGTGCAGTAACCGCCGTCGCTGAAGCCTCGGGAAAAATGATAAGCGAACAAACCGAAAGTGGCTTTCAGCCTTCAATGTATGGCGATATTATTCCGATAATGCCTGCGGCGAAAAGCGTTCCAAGCGGGCCGGGAAGATCGCCGACGGGGCCCGCACCTGTGGCGAAAACTGTTGTCCCGCCCATGAGCACGCCTATTTCGGCTCTTGAGCAAATGCGCCAGGATATGACTACGGCAGCTTTTGCGGCTTCGCAAAGCGGAGGTAGTCGCAGCGACCTTCAACAGAAGGAAACACAGGCTGAAATTGACGCGATGCAAAATACGCTCGCTACAACCAAGTTGACGGATAATGAACGGGCGCAAATTTCTTCCGAACTAAACCAAAAGCGCACTCAGTTGGCGAATGAAACCGCTAGCGCCGAAGGCACCGCAGCAAAGCAAAGTTATCAAGATTTCGCGGCAAACGAGCGGCTTAAAGTCACCGAAGCTCAGGGTAGTGGGACAAAGATAGTTGCCATATACGACGAGTGGCTTAAGGCCGCCGAAACACGCTTTGCTCAAAGTGCTGCGACAATAGCCGCCATCGAGCGCGAAAAGGTCCAGGCCATAAATACCGCTCGTTTGCAGGAGATTAAAGAGGGCGCTAGACGCGAAGAAGAAGAAAACCGAACACGGATCGTGATGGGGCAGGCGCAAGCGATTAGTTCGGGCACAATGGGATATGCGGGGCAAAAAGGCTCTACCACGGCACCCGGAGAGGGCACCCAGGCGCTTGCGGCGCAGGCGCAAGGCATAGAAGCCGCCATGCAAGCGGAAGTAGCCTCACTAACCCAAGTCATGAATACCGCTACAAAAGGATCTGACACCCAACGCGCTGCCGCCGAACAAATCCAAAGCGTCGTCACAAACGCAAAGACGCAAGAGATCGCCCTGTATAACAAGGCCGCGCAAGCGTCTATTGAAGCTGCGAACAAAGCCGCTGCGCCATTTAACAAATTCTTCGACACTCTGGGAAACGCCTTCCAAAGTCTTGAAGACACGATAATAAAGGCCCTAATCGCGCCGCAACGTGAGCTAATCAAACAGGGCTTGACGACGATAAAAAGGCCGATGGAAGGGAATGAAATTCGGCAAGCCGGAAGCAAAGCCTTAATGGGCGTAGTGACGGATTTTGCGCAAAGTTTGCAAAATACGCTTACGCAAACATTGGCGAAAAGCCTCTCTGGCGGCGCCACAAATAGCCTAACCAGCTTGCTTAGCACGAAGTTGATGAGTTTGCTAAACGTAGGAACTTCGGCCGCCACGCAAGCGCCCCAGGCGGCGAGTTTTGGTCTTAGCGCCACTGCGTTAACTACGGCCGGAACCTCTCTTACCAGCGCAGGTGCTGTTCTTGACTCGGGAGCGATTACACTTTCGGCCGCCGCGACAACACTCATGACCGCCGCATCGACAATGCTCGCTAGCGGTGGCGGTGGCGGTGCTAGCGGTCTTATAAGTTTCTTGCCCGAATTGGCCGAGTTCTCTGGCGGCGGCATCGTGCCATCGGCCGCCGGCGGCATGGTCGTCGGCGGTATTGGCTCAACTCTCGCCATCTTACACCAGAAAGAAATGGTGCTTCCGCAGCATCTTTCGACCGGCATACAGCAAATGATAAATCGGGGCGGAGATACGACTACGTCGAGCGCAAATGCGAATTTGAATTACTCCCCTACGATAAACACCGCTTCGCGCTCACGAAATGGAACCGGGATGACCCGAAGCGAGTTCGGTCAAATGCTTTCGCTCCATTCCGGCGCTATGCTTGGCGAAGCCCGGAATATGATGAGAAGTGGGTGGCGGCCGGCATAGGTAGATGCTGAGCAGCGACTGCACTGCATATGCCTAAAACACAGTCAACAAATGGAGAAAAGCTGTGGAAATCTTCACTATTGTTTGCGAAAATATCGCTGTTTCGGCTGCACAAGATGTGCTCGCCGCATATGCGGCGTCGACAAAGAAACTACAGCTAATTGCTGTGGAAATGGCCGCGAACGGTCAGACTACGGTCGGGAATTATCCCCTGCGGTTGCGCTATTTGCCGGCAACGGTTACGGCGGGAAGTGGCGGAGCTAGCGTGACGCCGAGAAACGTCAATCCTGACGGCGCTACGGCGAGTTTTACGGCGGCTCGGAATAACACTACGCAGGCAACCACCGGCGGAACGGCGTCTGATTACGTCGCAACGCAGTTTAATCCAATCAACGGATATTACTGGCAAGCGCCGACTCCGGTAGGGGACGAGCCGAAGGCAGATTTAAGCGGGGCGTTTATATTGTCACTCGACTCAGTTTCGGGGACGATTAACGTCAGTGCAACCATGTGGCTGAGGGAAGTTTGATTTCGGAGGCAAAAGATGGCTACAATTCTCATAGATGGATTTGACGATTACGGTCCATCAGGGGTTTATACTCCGTCTTTGTCAAATAGTCTAAGCGAAGGCGGTTGGTCAATAGCGACGGTTTATACTCAGCCAAATATAGTAAACGGTCTCGCTGGTGTTGGCGGTTACGCTATACAATTTAATAATAATATAGCAGAGCCTGAAATTTTATCCAAAACATTACCGGCTAATTATACAAGAATAATAGGGGGATTTAAGTTTTCAGGCAATTTATTGACTTATGCTGGATGCGCTTTTGTTGATAATACTACAACACAATGCTCTATTGTAGTGAATAGTATTTCTGGCTTTATTACTATAAAACAAGGTAGCAATGGAAATACTTTAGGGCAAAGTTCAGTTTCTATTGCTAGTAATTCGGTTCATGAAATTGAATTTGATATAACTTTCGGCAATCCAGGCAGTTGGAGCGTAGCTCTGGACGGTGTGGTTTGTTTGTCGGGGTCAGGAGTTACACAACAGTCTTCAAATAATTATATCAATGTATTTCAATTTGCCGAATTTGGTGTAGGAGGCGCTGGAAATGGTATATGTAATTTTGACGATTTATATTTATTTGACGATACCACCAGTTTTAACAATTCAATGCTTTTGTCCAATCCGGTTGTAGTCAGCGAAGCTCCCATTGGAGACCAGCAAACAGAGTTTACTAATTTGGGAAATGTTTTTGGTAACATATATAGCACATATTATTACGAATTTTCGGGTGGATACAACACCGGAAACAATACTCTTTATTTGACTCCGTTTATTCCTAACGTTAATTGCACGCTAGAGTTTATTGTTATTAACGGAACCAACGCGCCGGGCACTAGCTACCCGTCAGTAAATTTTAAGGGAGTTATATATGCCGACAACGGCGGAGTTCCTGGAACTTTGCTGTCGACCG
>Ga0116226_10006389_pt1 | contig 10585 bp, 9 predicted proteins | sample S1TSphfallax_FD_89692 | JGI IMG/M metagenome (GOLD analysis project Ga0116226, IMG submission 89692) | Host-associated microbial communities from peat moss isolated from Minnesota, USA - S1T2_Fa - Sphagnum fallax MG | ecosystem: Host-associated > Plants > Peat moss > Unclassified | place: USA...
TATTGGTCATCAAATAGTCTTTTTGTTATTCTTTTAAAGTTGGATAGAACCCCACTAGCTCACATGGGTGGCTCCACATCTGTTGATATCCCAGTGAAGTGAACCATCGTACCACCATCCACATCTTCTTCCTAAAGTAGTTCCATTTGTGTTTTGTATCCTTTTATAGTTAGGTACTCATAGTAATTCTACACAATAGTGAAAATTTAACCAAATTTTTGTAATTTTTGAAATTTTGCATTGTAATGAATTATCACCTTTTAACTAACACATGATGAGTCTAGTTCACAATCTCATATTTGGCTAAAGTTTCAAGGTTTGTTGCCTTTCCTTATGCAAATTTAAGTACCTCTCCCTCTTTCACTCAAAAATCTAGCTTCTTTTCAACTTAGATCTACACTTCAACATGTTTTTTTTTTCTTCTTCATTTTTTGTTTGCATGGGTTCTATTACTATGAACAATTTTGAAAAAATTACAACAAATTTGATGTTTCTCACTCTTTGTAGTATTGCCATGGTCTTTGATTTTTGATACGATACCAACATTTTTTTCATTTTTTTCTTTCTATGATTGTACCTCCCTAGTTTGGGTTTATGTCCAAAATCACAACCACAAATCAATCTCTTATGGAAATCCCATGAACAATAAACAAAGAAACCCCTGAAAAATCACATAATTCCAAAAATCCAAAACACCAACATATACATGAATTAACTATAGATTTGGAAAAAATATTCAGGAAATGGTCACCAAATGTTAATACTACCTCTTGGGACCCAACAAGTACCAATAATCAATGACAAAAATGATTTGGTATTAAAAAAATTACAACAAAAAAATGGAAACCAATGATTACAATTCTTAAAGGAAACACATTAGAAATATAATTACCTTTTAAAAATCTAAAGATGTAATACTGCTAACATAGAGAAATAATGTTGAAAAAACACAAAGAAAAATGGGACAATTTATGTTATCTCTAATACTACCCTAAAGCCTTTCCACCATTTATTGTCTTCATTATTACTTACACAATCGAGTTGTTAGCGAAATAATTATTGACTAGTTTTGATATCCTCCTTAATGTAACAATTGTTATAAACTTGAAATAAAGGGTGATTATAATGGGTATGAAAATAATCAAATCTAAAAAAGTTCCTAAACCAATATGAGAATAAGGGCATGCTTAGTTTTCAAATCCAGATCGCAAAAAAATAAATTACAAGAATAAGAACATGACATGTGTAAAATAAGTATCTAATAAGATTTTATTACAAGAACATAACAAAAACATAACAAGGTTATGATAAGAAAAGTATCCAAAACTAGTGTTGAACATATTGAAGGTAATGTGGAATTCTAATTCTATTTATATCCATTGGGCACCTAGTTCAAAAAAAATTCTCAAAAAACTTTTAACCTACATGTGACCCATGTGTGATCCATATGCACCCATGTGTGGCCCATGTCCATCCATGTGGGAACTAATGATGAATTATGAATTAATTAAGAGTGCATTAGAAATAAACTAAAATTTAACTATTAATTAATTAAAAACTCCCTGGAAATGAACTAAAACTTAACTGATACTTCACTAAGAATTAATTAGAAGTGAATTAAAAGTCAACTTGAAATTAACTAAAAACTAAATAAGAGATAATTAAGAGTGAATTGAAACTAAATTAGGAGTTAGATACAAGTTAATACAAGTCATGGATGAACATTCGTATGAAGGAACTCCACGTGTTGACATCTATGACATCACCTCCCTTTTTAACGACAAATTCCATGAAGAGCTGACTTGGGTTTGTTGAAGAAACTAGTGAACCTTCTCCATGGTATTTCACAGGTTTTTGATTGGTTCCCAAATGCATTTGCAAAACACATCATACCCATGCAAATGAACAAGATATTACAAATGATGATTATAAATATTTGAATCCAAATGTCTACTACTTCATATTCATGTTCACCATCAATTTTAATAGGTCAAGGGGGATCATAAATTCTTCTTGGAATGTAAATGTGTGGTAAGGTCCCAACAAAGAAACATGAAACACAATGGATTCTCATAAAACCTAGAAGTTTGAGTTGGAAAACCATTACATTGATTTGTTTCACAATGAAGAATGGACCTAACTTCTGATGATCAAACTTTTATAATGGCCTTGTTGTTTTGATATGTTGCCATTGAGGCCAAACCTAGTTTTTAACCTTGAAGCTACATTGTTCTTTTGAACACTCATCAACATCTTCCTTATATTATAATTGCACTTCTTTAAGGTTAAATATAGTTGAGCTCAAGTTCATCTGACAACCACATGGCCCAATCTTTGGTTGTTGGATTCATGACTTTGTTCACACCTTGGATGTCAATTTTGGGGTGCAACCATGATTTGCAAACAAAGGTGTTTGTTGGGTTAATGAATGCATTGTGTTGTTATAGCCTAACTCTGCCATGGCCAAAAGTTTTGACCAATTATTTTGATGATAATTGGTTGTGCATCATAAATATTATTCCAAAACTTGATTGACCCATTTTGTTTTACCATTCATCGAGGGTGGAAAGCTGATGACAACTTCACCTTCACATTTAAAAGTTCAAAGAATCATTTCCAGAACTTAGATGCAAATTGAAATCCACAATCATAAATGTATATTCATGAAGACCATGATATCAAAAAACATGGTCAAGGAATAATTTGGTTGTTCCTTTGTTAGCTATTGTTTTGGTACAAGGAATGAAATGATCCGTCTTCATTAAACAGTCCATCGCCATCAAAATGGAATCACAAGAATTAAAAGGTGGAAGATTTGTGATGAAGTCCAAGAAATTGAAGACCACATGGATGCAAGGATTGGCAATGGTTGAACGAGACCATGAAAATGATGATGAGGATTTTTTATTCAACACAAACATTGCAAGATTAAACAATTTTTTTTGCATACTTACTATGGCCATCAATAATCTCGAGACATTAATTCCATGGTCTTGTTGAATCCAAAATGACTTGTAGTTAAAGCATCATGCTTAGCTTGGAAAATTTGAAGTCGTGCATGGCCATCATGAACATACAAAAGACCATCACAATATAATACACCATTTTGAAATTAAAACTTGGCATGATCATTGGAAAAACCTTAGACTTGATGATGATTCTTTAATTAACCTTGGATGCCAAAAGAAATTATTCAAATATTCACAATTTTGACCAAAAAGGATTGTGTCATCAAGAATTATCAACAACATTTAAAGTCAAAGATGTTCAAGCTTGAGAATGACATCACACTATTGTTCGTAGGTTGCATCTCCTTCCTTAAGTGCAAGGTACGAGCAACAAGACAACATTTCAAGTTTCCTTTATTAACACCAAAGGTGATATGTGATGACAAATTGAAATTTGGACAAGGACAATGCCCATTGAACTTGGTGTCATTCAAAACATAAGTTTTCATGAAATACTAGAAGTTTTTATAGTTTAAATACACAATGATTTCATATTGAGTTCCTTCAAACAAATGATGTCATTCCTCAAAGGCATCCATGATGGTTAAAAATTCTTTATCATGAATATCGTAATTAATCTTCGTAAAATAAAAAACTTCTGATAACAAAAGTTGACAAGATGAAAAATATTGTATTTTCTAAGTTGTGAGAGTATGACACCTACTACAAAGTCAAAAGTGTCCATTTCCAAGACAAAAGGTTTGGAAGGGTCTTCATGAATCAAAAGTGGGGTAGTTATGAAATAAGCCTTCAAAGATTGAAAAACATTATTAGTTTCAACTCCCCAAGAAAAAAGTTGATCCTTCTTAGTCAAATGAGTAAGAAAGGCCACTATTAAAGAATACTACGCAATGAAATGTTGATAAAAGTTAGCAAATTCAAGAAAACATTAGACATTTTGAATAAAAGCTAGAATAGTCCAATGAACAATGGTCTGAACCTTATGAGGATACATGTGAATGCTATCTCAATAAACACATAACCCAATAATTTCATTTCAAATTGATGGAGATCACATTTTTCCAATTTGGTGCAAAATCCAAATTTTCGAATTTTTTCCAAAACAAAATGTAAATGGTGCTCATGGTCCTCCATGTTCTTTGAGAAAATGAGGATGTCATCTATGTAACAGACTATGAAATCATCCAAGTACTCACAAAAAAATCGTTCATCAAATGTTGAAAGACAACATGTGAATTGGTAAGGCCAGATGGCATCACAACATATTAAAAATGTTTGTAACAAGTTTTGAATGTTGTTTTCCATTCATTTATTTCCCGAATGTGCATCAAGTTGTATGATCCACAAATTTTTTTTTGGTGTACACCTTAACATGGCTTAATTAGTCCAACAACCTTAAAATAAGGGCAAAAGGTACTAATTTTTAATGGTGAGTCGATTCAATCCATGATAATGAACACACATTCGTAAAGAACCAATTTTTGTTTTTGACAAAATAAAGGGCATCAACTAGAAATTTGAAATGTCAAATGAAACCTTTATCAATATTTTAATTGATGTATTCATTAAGAACTACAAGTTCGTCTTGTGATAAATTGTATATGGGTTCAAATGGAAGTTAAGCTCCTTCTTCAAGATCAATGGTGTAGTCATATGGTTGATGTTTGGGCAAGGTGTCTACATTCTTTTCTTCAAACACATCCTTGAATTCTTTGTATTAGGAAGGAATCTCATGTGGATGTATTCAACATCTAGCGAGGGAAGAAAATAAATAAAAAATGCATTTCCTTTTTTGGTAGCTTGCATGAAACCTTTTGCTCCAACAAACAAAACCTTAGGGCACCTAAACCTTTTTATATTACCAAGGTTTCCATTATGCTTCAAATTTTTGCATGCATTTATTCCCATGCTTGTTTTGAATTACATGACATATCCATCTTTATTCACCATGTGTGACCCATGTGCATGTGAACTTATACATGAACATGTTAATATGTAGCAACCTCAAGGATTTATTCAACCAAGGACTCGTCACAAAGTTTGTAAGTTACATAAGACACTTTATGGACTTAAACAATCACCAAGAGCATGGTATGAATGAATGAATTATTTTATTTTGACATATGGTTTAAAGAAGAGTGTAGTAAACACCAATCTATACATTCTTACACGATAATTGCTTGGTGATATCGACCTTGTATGTTGATGATGTGATATTGATTAACAATGATTGATGGATTGTTAAAACAAATTTCAAAAGTAAGTTGGCAAAAGAGTTTGCCATGACAAATTTGTGGCAAATTCAATATTTTCTTGGGATTTAAATAAAAGAAATAGATGGAATCGCACCATTTACATGCACCAAACAAATCACATTGAAACTAAATTACAAATGTTTAAGTTGGAGATGAACATAGCTCTTGCAACTCCACTTGAAGCAAGCTTAAAGTTCACAAAGGAAATGTTTCCTCAAATTGAAAGTGAAAAAAAAGACATGAAAAAGGTTCCATATCAAAGTGTTGTAGCTAGCCTAATGGATTGCATGATTTGCACTAGACCTAACATTACATATTCAATGGGAGTAGTATCACAATTTCTTATAGATCCAAGTGAGACTCATTGGAGAGCTGTCAAAAGGATTTTCAAATACCTCAAAGGTTCGTCAATGTCAAGATTACTCTATGATGGAAAAAGGAATGCAAATCTTATGGGATTTGTAGATGTTGATTAGGCAAGGGATTTTCATAGTAGAAGATCAACATCAAATCATTGTTTCATTATTGTGGGAGTAACTATATTTTGGTCTTAGACAAAAGACAAACTTCCACATCACTTTCATCAATAAAAATAAAATATGTCTTTTTATTCAAGTAGCAAAATAAGTTGTTTGGTTAAGGAAATTACTTGGAAACTTGAGCTATCGACAATCAATTACAACACCTTTGTATTGCATTAATCAGATTGCCATAACATTAAACCAAGACCTTAAATATCATTCAAGGACGAAGCACATAAAAGTGCAACGTCATTACATATAAGAAATAGTGCCAAATGGAGAATAAGCGTGATTTATTATACTATAGAAAAGATAGTAGTTGATATTATGACCAAAAGTTTACCAAAGTTCAAACATGTGAAGTCCACAATGGACCTTGGAATTAATCTAGATGGTAGCTCATAAACAAATAAAGAATAGGTAAAGATTGCATAAAATATCTTACCTTTGAAACATTTAAGAATCTAATTGTTGAACTACTCCAATTATTGATGATGTGAACTCCATTAGTAGAGCTACTACACTCTGATCTCCATGATGAAACCCTATGTCAAGAACTTAAGCAACAAGGCATTGTAGATTGATTATGACTTATCTAAATGAAATTGTAGGAAAAATAATTAGTCTACATTCATTTTATAGGTTAATAGTTTCTTGAAATATGAACTATAATGAGTTTTCATAATAGATGTGAAGAAGTTAGGATGTGAATAGTTGTGACCTTTAGAGGTTCGTCTTTGAAATATGTAAACTTTGAGCTTAGGGGAAAAGGATCTTCTTCCATTACAACAAAAGGTGTCCATGAATGCCATGTGATTTCACTATATTTTGAGTGAACTCATTAGTTTTAATAATGAGGACTAGTTGGAAAGTAGTGAATTCATTGTTCTAATGAACAAGGATTATCAAATTGCACCCACATTTTGTAGTATTGTTTTTTGTAAGAGGTTTTTCTATGGTTGGGAGGTGAGCTCCATTGTAATAATCTCTCGTTGTTATTTCAAACAATTAAAACAAGTATTAGGTTTGTAGTTTCAAGTTTAGGCACCAAAATATCATATGTACACAATAAAAACACATTGGCTTCTCAAACAATCCACATTAAGATGAAAAGAAACAATGAAAAGATAAAGGCCAAAGGAAAAAAAACTATTGTGCTTTACATAGAAGAAGATCCTTTTGAACAAATCAACCATTGTAAAAACAAAAAAATGATTAGAATAGGTTTAGGTTTTAAGAAGATGTAAATGAAACTAAACCTTAAAACATATTTGAAAAAAAATAGAAAACAACATGGAATATAAAACATGCGAAGGAAACATAGCTCATTAAAGGATATAAACCTAACATCTTTTTTTGCAACTTGCAAAAAAATCCACTAGATTTTCAATAGAATATTCATTTTATGAAATATCAACAATTGATTAATTGGTGTCAAAACCATGAAAATTTCTCCACTCATCAAAAACATTCTTTATTAAAATTCAACATGTTTGTTAACTTTTCAAACCCTTTATTTACATTTTCCATCTCCTTATCATCGATTGTAAAAAAACAACATATATTTTAGAACAAGTTCCCAAGTCTAAGAGACTCGGAGTCTATGCCCTTAGCAATTTCAAATCCAAAAACCATAACATCACAACTAGGAGCAAAATGAGAATATGATGCAATAAAAACAACAGAAGTAGAAGGACAAAGAATATTAAACATTAGTACAAAACATATAGTTTCACAATTTCATTCAACAACATAAGCAAATGAAGATGGACCAACACAAATAACATCAAATGTTGGTATAAAATACATAGACTTTTGGCTTGGATCAACAACATAATGAGATGAATGTGGAGCAACACAAATATCAAAATCATCAAGGTTTAGAGAAACATAGGGATAAAAAAAATGCCCAAACACATTGGGATTTACTTTAGGAGGATGGAACTTTGGAAAATTAAAAACAAAATTATCAACATAAGAATTAGTAACAAATCCATCAATACCAACACAAAGTACAAATTTTTAAGACTTTCAACAAACCACAATATATGATTAACACCAAAAAAAGAAGAAGAAGGATCAATACCAACAAATTGACATGGTAGACTACTTGATGTAGGAAGAACTTCTTTTAGGATTTCATTAATAGTTTTACAACCAACTTTACAAATTTGTTTCAGAGACCTTACATCACCAATAGTTGACATTGCAACAATTTAAAAAAAAAGAAAAACACAAAGGAAAAACACAAAAAATAAGAACAAAAGGAAATGTTATTTTACATAAATACATGATGTAGAATCTAATTTAATGTTGCAATCATACAAATAAATGTGCCATTAAAATAAAAAAAAACCAATATTTGCACAAAACAACAAAACAAAAAAAACCTACACACAACAAAATAACAAAGAATTAAAAAAATTGCAAAAGCAAGATTTTGTATACAAAAAACCATGAAACTCATGTAAACATCTTGTTGAAGACACAAAACAAAAAGAAATTGTCCATGTTTGTGTGGTTGCAATCATAAAACAAATGAACTTGCAAACCTATAAACAAAAGGAAAGTTAAAAACAAAAACAAAAACAATGAGATGAATAAACAAAAGGAAAAAAAACAAAGGATCAAGTGAAAGGCAATTGAAAATAGTTGTGAACTAGGAATAATAACAATGTAGGAATAGTGGTAGTGTAGGAGTAGTTGTAATGTAAAAATATGTCGCAACCCCACTTTGAGGCAAGTGTGAGGATGAGATTTGCACTCCCAAAAGTGGGAACTTGGAGTGTCGCAACCCCACTTTGAGGCAAGTGTGAGGATGAGACTCGCACTACCAAAAGTGGGAACTTGGAGTCCTCTGGGACTCTCGACATTTTAGAGCTCAATTGCAGGGGTCAAAAAACATTGCCTTGAAGTGTTTTTTATACCGTTGGAAAGGTCTTGAAGTGTAGATGTCGAAAATGGCCTCACATGAGCCATTCGGACATCTGTAGCACAAGTTATAGTCGAAAGATGGGCCGAGAGTCAAATTGGCAGTTTGACTCTTGACCACTAAAAGTCGGGAATCGACCCGACTTCGGTGTGTGCAGGTGGAGTGCAACACACTGTTGAAAAGCTCTTGAAGAGAGTTACAAGTTTGCTTCAGACCTCATCCCAATCAGAGGTCTAAGCTAGGAGTTATGAGCTCTCAAAGTCCCAAGAGTCCAAACCGGGACAATTTCGGGACTTCTCCTTCGGAGTCCCGAGAATAAAAGCCATTCGGATGCAGGTGCGGCGGAGCAACGAAGAGAATACTATATGGGGAAGGTGGTGGCTTCCCCCGAGTTTGGGCCGTGGTGAGTCAAGTGAGTTCGTGTTGCCCATGGCTTGTCCCAACACCAAAAGTGTTTTCGAAGGTGAACTAACCAACTTGTGGTTGGTTTTGATGCATGACCAAGTAACTAAGTAAGTTGCCCCTCTTCCTAGTCTAATCCCGAAGCTTTCAGCATGCCCCTCTCACCCCCTTTAGTGCTGGAAGTTGGGAGCGACACCAAGTTCCAACTACTTCCGCTCATTAACATAGTTGGACTATTTTGAGTCTAACAAGGAACTTGGGAATCATTGCATAATAAGAACACAGATATCACAATGCAACAAGAGCTACAAGACAAAATAAAATAGCATGCACAATAACAAGACGCAACATGAAAGAAAAAATGAAAATGTTGATGCAACATTGTGAGAGAAAAAAAATTAAGGTGTTGTTGTGAGCATGAATAGATGTAGCATAAATTGCAACAACACCCACAAAATTGAGACGCAACATCAAAACATGAAATGAAGGTGCTGATGTAACATCAAAATGTAAAAAAGGAAGGCTTTGTTGTGAGTAGAAATAGTTACAACAAAAATTGCAACAACACACACAATATTGAGCTACAACATTGAATTACAATATTGGGACAAGAAATGAAAGCACCAATGCAACAATGAGGGGGGAAAAAAGGAACAACCATTGTAAGAAAATGTTGTTATGAATGGGGACACAAACACAAATATGCAAAGACGAAAAAAACAAACACACAAAAACAACATATGACAAAATGATAGATGTAGAGACACAGAGAGGAGAGAAACAAATTTGCAAACACAAAAGAAATAGGGAGGATGTAAAGATGAAAAAAATAGACATGCAAAGACGATAGAAAACAAACATAGGGACATCAAGAATAGAGACGCAAATATGCAAACAAAAAAAAAGGGGGGGAAAATTCGAAGATAAAAAAAATAGACACATAAAGACGAAAACAACAAACATAGAGATGCAAAGAGGAGAAACATAAATTTGTAAACATAGAAAAAGGGAAAATGAAAAAATGAAAAAAAAACACATAAATAAATAAACATAGAGATGTAAAAAGGAAAGATGTAAATTTGCAAACACAAAAGAGAAATGATGTAAATTTGCACACAAAACAGAAATATTTTGCGAAATGATAAAAGTATAGGGTAAGGACCCTCATTAAGGGTTTGAGAATCCAAGAAGACCCTTAATGAGGTTCCTTCCCCAACGCAATGAACATTTTGAAAATTTATAAAATACGAAGACTAAATTTGAAATTTTCATTACATGTAGGGTAAAGCCCTTTGAGTTGAGGGCATTCCCAGAAGTTAGGGATATGGAAGGTGAAAATTGAACATTGACCCACTTTTGATAATGCCCTCAACAAGGGCCTTACCTCATGTAAAGACCTACCAAAAATTGTGAAAAAACAGAAGATATGTTTAAAAAAACGAAAGATACCTCACGAAGAAGAAGACCTAATGATGATAAAACCTTGTCAAAATAAATAAAAGAAAA
>Ga0116226_10006390_pt1 | contig 10585 bp, 10 predicted proteins | sample S1TSphfallax_FD_89692 | JGI IMG/M metagenome (GOLD analysis project Ga0116226, IMG submission 89692) | Host-associated microbial communities from peat moss isolated from Minnesota, USA - S1T2_Fa - Sphagnum fallax MG | ecosystem: Host-associated > Plants > Peat moss > Unclassified | place: USA...
CCCAACCTTACTTTCGGCAACATCCATGGACTCGACCCCCGTCAAAACAAGAAATACCGCTGCGCCATCGGCAGCACGGTCGCCGGCTCGCATGTCAGCAGCACGCCATCGGCCCGCACTTCGTACGTCTCCGGGTCCACTTCGATCACCGGAGTCGCATCATTATGGATCATGCTCCGTTTCCCGATGCCGCCACGCGTATTGGAAATGGTCGCCAGTTCCTTCCGAAGTCCCAGTTTACGCCCAATTTCATCCTCGCGCGCCGCCGCCGAAACAAAAATCAGCGACGAAGCCGCCAGCGCCCCGCCATATCCGCCAAACATGGTGCGGTAATGCACCGGCTGCGGCGTCGGTATTGACGCATTCGGGTCACCCATCGCCGCCACCACGATCGTCCCGCCCTTGATCACCAAATCCGGCTTCACGCCGAAAAATGCCGGCGACCACAGCACCAGGTCCGCCAGCTTGCCGGCCTCGATCGAGCCCACTTCATGCGAAAGCCCCTGCGCGATCGCCGGGTTGATCGTATATTTCGCAATATAGCGCTTCACCCGTGCATTATCCGCCGCGCCATCGCCGGCAAGCGCGCCGCGCTGCTGTTTCATTTTATGCGCGGTCTGCCAGGTGCGGATAATCACCTCGCCGACGCGCCCCATCGCCTGGCTGTCCGACGCTATCATGGATATCGCGCCGATATCGTGCAGAATATCCTCAGCCGCAATCGTTTCGCGCCGAATACGGCTCTCCGCGAACGCCACATCCTCCGGTATCGACGCATCCAGATGGTGGCACACCATCAGCATATCCAAATGCTCTTCCAGCGTGTTCGCCGTGTAAGGCCGCGTCGGATTGGTCGAGCTCGGCAGTACATAAGGCAGCCCGGCGACGCGAATAATATCTGGCGCGTGCCCGCCGCCGGCCCCCTCGGTATGGAACGCATGGATGGTCCGCCCGGCAAATGCGGCGATCGTATCCTCGACAAATCCGCTCTCATTCAGCGTATCGGTATGGATCATTACCTGCACATCGTAACGATCCGCCACACCCAGGCAGCAATCGATCGACGCCGGCGTCGTCCCCCAATCCTCATGCAGTTTCAGGCAGGAAGCGCCGGCGCGCAGCATCTCCTCCAGCGCCGCCGGCTCCGACGCATTGCCCTTGCCGGAAAACGACAAATTCACGGGCAGCCCATCGGCCGCTTGCAGCATGCGGGCCAAATGAAACGGGCCCGGCGTGCACGTGGTGGCCGCGGTGCCGGTCGCCGGCCCGGTGCCGCCACCCACCATGGTGGTAATGCCGGACGCCAGCGCGTCCTCCACCTGCTGCGGACAAATGAAATGAATATGCGCGTCAATCCCGCCGGCGGTCAGTATCTTGCCTTCGCCGGCAATGATTTCGGTCCCCGGCCCAATGATGATGTCCACGCCCGGCTGCACATCGGGATTGCCAGCCTTACCGATGCGCGCAATTCTGCCGTTCAACAGCGCCACATCCGCTTTCACAATGCCCCAATGATCCAAGATCAGCGCATTGGTAATCACCGTATCCACGGCGCCCTGCGCCTGTGACGCCTGGGACTGCCCCATGCCGTCGCGGATCACCTTGCCGCCGCCGAACTTCACTTCCTCGCCATACAGCGTAAAATCCCGTTCCACCTCGACGAACAAATCGGTATCCGCCAGCCGCACCCGGTCCCCGGTGGTCGGCCCGTACATATCGGCATAGGAACGGCGGCCGATGCGCGTCATGCCACCTTCCCCATCACCAGGCCACGGAATCCCACCACCCGCCGCGCGCCCCGATACGGCACCAGGCGGACCACACGTTCTTGCCCCGGTTCAAAGCGCACGGCGGTGCCCGCGGCGATATCCAGCCGCTGACCCCGTGCCGCCGCCCGATCGAACGACAGCGCCGCATTCGCCTCGGCAAAATGGTAATGGCTGCCGACCTGAATGGGCCGGTCGCCCGTATTTGCCACCGTGATCTCGGTGCGCGGCAGGCCCGCATTCAATTCTATATCACCGTCCGCGACCACATACTCGCCCGGAATCATCGTATCGGCTCATGCACGGTCACCAATTTGGTGCCATCTGGAAACGTCGCCTCCACCTGCACGTCGGCTATCATGTCGGCCACGCCCTCCATCACCTGCGCCCGTGTCAACACACGCGCCCCGCGCTGCATCAGATCGGCCACGCTCCTGCCATCCCGCGCGCCCTCCACCACATAGTCGGTAATCAGCGCAATTGCCTCGGGATAATTCAGCCGCACACCGCGCTCCAGCCGCCGGCGCGCGACGGTCGCCGCCATGGCGATCAATAGTTTATCTTTTTCACGCGGCGTCAGGTTCATGCGAGCACCCAAAAAAAAGAAGGCCTTCTTTTTTGAAAAAAAGAAGCAAAAAACTTTTGCCCCAGCGCACACGCAACCCAATTCGAAATGGGCCACGTACGCCAAGGAGCAAAAGTTTTTTGGTTCTTTTTTTCAAAAAAGAACACTTTCTTCCTTCCTACAATTCAACAACTCCATACGCGCGGCAAGGGCCTGTCGTCACGCAACACCGCCAGACACGCCACCACCGCCCGCCGCGCCTGCACGCCGTCCGCGGCGACAAGCCGCGCCACCATCACCCCATCGCGGCACGACGCACCGCCCGTCACGCCACCCAGTGCCGCCCGCACCGCGTCTACGCGGCCGGGCGCGTCCGCCGCGACATAAAACACGCTGGCAACCGCGCGTGCCCCGCCCGCCACCGCGCGCCGCTGCAACAGCGCCGCCACATTGCCTTGCAACCGCACCGCGTCGTGCAGGGCGAGCCGACCATCGCAATACAGGTCAATCCGGTCCCGCAACCGTAATGTCCGCACCATTTCGCCCGCGGCCGCGCGCCCGAATATCAATATTTCCACGCCCACATATCGTCCGCCCGGTGCCACATCCACACGCAACCGCCGCTCCAGCGCGCACGCATCGAACAGGATCGTTTCCTGCGGCAGATAATCAACCCGCGCGCCCGCGGCGACGCGCACTGCAACGTCCACCCGCGCCGGCGGCGCCCCGGCACGCGCCCGATAAACCCGCTCGGCCGCCTGCGTCGCCACCACCATCCAGGCGCCTGTTTCAGCTTCCAGCGTCGTGCGCAGCACGTCGCCATCCGCCACGCCGCCCGAACTGTTCAGCAGCACCGCCTGCAAGGCGCCATCATCGGCGCGCGGAAAACACGCATGCAGGCAGCCTTCCTGCCGCAGATCGGCCAGCCGCGTCACCGCCCCCGCCCGCCGTGCCGCAATCGCCAAAACCCCGCGCGCACGCTGATGCAAGGCAAGGCCGGCGCCGTCCACCACCCCCATCGCGCCGGCTACGCCTCCAGCCGGTGATACCCTCGGGCGCGATACACGAGCGCGGACACGCCCCAGCTCACCACGAACACCGCCACGATCAGATAGCCAAGCAGGCCGAAATGATCGTTTACCTGGCCGATCCCATCCCAGAACCATCCGCTCAAGCCGAATTCCGTCCCGATCAGCCCCAGCGCCTCCACGCCGCCCACCAGCAGCGCCACCACCACCGACACGAACGTGATCGTCATATTATAATAAAGCCGCCGCATCGGCTGCGCGAACGCCCACCCGTACGCGCCGCACATCAGCACGCTATCGGCCGTATCCACCAACGACATTCCGGCGGTGAACAAAGCCGGGAACACCAATATCGACCACACTGCAAGCCCATGCGCCGCCTGCACCGCGGAAATGCCGAGCACGCCGATTTCCGTTGCGGTATCGAACCCCAGACCAAACAATACGCCCACCGGATACATCTGCCAGCTCCGCCGTACCAGCCGCAACACCGGCCGCAGCAGATGCGCCAGCACGCCCCCGCCCGCAGGCGCCGCCAATATCGGCGCCCCGGCCCGCGCGCGCACGAAAACCGCATACACGGAGCGCAAAATGACGAGATTCACCGCCGCCACCGCCAACAGGAACAGTGCCGAGACCGCGGTGCCGGCAATCGCGCCCACGCCTTGCAGCATGGCGAACCGCGCCCGGAACATGCCCGCGGTCGCCGCGATCGCCACCGACGCCAGCACCACCACGGTCGAATGGCCGAGCGAAAAGAACAGCCCGGCCGTCACCGGCCGCGCCCCGTCCTGCATCAATGTGCGGGTGACGTTATCGATCGCCGCGATATGGTCCGCATCCACCGCATGCCGCAGCCCGAAGCCATAGGCCAGCAGCGCGGTTCCGAGCAGCACCGGATGGGCGTGAAACGCCAGCAGCGCCCACGCCCAAGCCGCCGCATTGGCCGCCACCAACCAGGCAAAAATGCCAGCAACCTGTCCCCGCATCGCACCAAACACGCAAAAATGTCTTGGTTCTTTTTTTCAAAAAAGAACACGTCCTTCTTTCTGCCCGTCCCCCCAACGCAGCGCAACGTGCATAATCGCCCCATGCGCCACGCCTCGCCGCTGCTCGCCGCCCTGCTGTCCCTTGCCGTCATCCCAGCCCGCGCCGCCGACCGCCTGAACCTGCTGGACTACGCGCCCCGCAACACCAAACTCGATCGCACCGGCACCGCCGACGCTTCCGCGGCACTTGCCGCCGCCATCACCGCCGCGAACGCGTTCACGTCCCGCGGCCTGCCTGCCTGCGTCTACATCCCCGCCGGCATCTACCGCATCGTCACGCCGCCCCCCGCCTTCCAGCGTGCCGGCTGCATCGCCGGCGACGGCCCCTCCCAATCCACGCTCAAGCTCGACCCGCTTTTCACCGGCGACCTGTTCGCCTGGTCCGAATCCTGGGTCGTCACGACGCCCGGCCCCGCCGTCACCGGCTTGACCATCCGCGGCGCCCGCGCCGCCCCCGCGCCGCAAAACGCGCTGGTTTTCTACGACCGCAACGACCAGGTCTTCATCGACAATGTGGACATCATCGATCTGCCCGGCCGCGCGCTCTATTCCGGTGCCACGCGGCACATGTCGCAGGCCTATATGCGCGAATCGCGCCTGCGTGCGTTGCGCCTGTTCAACGACGGCACGCAAGCGCTGCCGGTGATCGAATTCGCCTCCGCCGGCACCGGCCAGACCGACGCCAGCAACGAAATCGACCTCGCGCAAATCGACATGTTCGGCCCGTATGGCCCCGGCCTCGTCATCCGCAACAACGGCGCCGGCGCCATCCGCGACATCAATTTCGTATCGCTGCGCATCGAGGGCTGGCAATCCGGCACCGCCCATGGCGACCTGCTCACCATCGGCGATCCGCACATGCGCGGCCGCGTCAATAATATCCGCCTCACCGACGTGGAGCTGATCGACCCGCAAACCGGCTACGCCGCGCTGCGCCTCACCGCGGCACCGGGGGCCGAGGCCCCGTATCAGATCACGTTCCAGGGCCTGATCGGCGGCGGCGCGCCGCGCGGCCAGGGCCTGCGCATCGAGTCCGGCGGCAGCTCCATGTTCCGCTTCTCCGGCCTGCACAGCTTCGGCACCAATGTCGTCATCGGCCGCTTCGTCAGCGGGATCGTGCTCGACGGCGGCGGCCAGGAGCGGCGTTGGACCTACAGCATCGATCCGACGTCGGCCGGCGGCATCGCCGCCCCCGTAGTGCGGCCGTTGCCATAGCAGGATGGGTGAGCGAAGCGTTACCCATCATCACGCCGCGACGGGCGGCGCTTTGCTCACCCATCATGGCAACAAGAAAGCACGCGGTTCTTTTTTGAACAAAGCACCCAACAACATTTACGCTGTTTTGCCCGCTTCATCTTCCAGCATCCGCGTGCTCACAATGTTGGCGCGCCGGTCAGTCATCGCCGGCACCATCGAATAGCCGCGCAGCCGGTGCGCCTGGTTGAAAATGCCGCGGAACTCCATCACCGTCTTGCCGGAGCCGGCATAATGTTCGGCCGTCTCGGCAGCCGAGGGCGCCAGGCAATAGGCCAGCAGACGCAAATCCACGTGCGAGAACAGCCGGTCTGCTATCGCATATCGCACCAATTTCTCGGCGCCGGCCCGCGTCAGCAAATAGCCGTCGCCACCCACCGCCCTGCCATGGGTTTCGACGAACGCCGCCACCGGCTCCACCGGCCGGAACCGCGGCGCATCCTGCACCGGCGCCCCGTCCGGATACGCGGTCCGCGCGTTGCAGAACACCAGCTCCGCATCCGGCGGCAACCGCAACCTTTCCAGCACGCCGCACTGCGAAAAATCCGCGTTGTCCTCGACCACGAGGGCCACATCCTCGTCCTGCCGCGCGATCATCTGCCAGCTCATCAAATGGCTGATGAAGCACCCGAGCGTGCCTTTATGCTCGTGCGACCACGCATTCGTCGTCAGCACATGGCACACAACATCCGGTAATTCCCGCCCCGCGAAACCCCGCACCCGCACCAGGCGCAAGAACTTCCAGGCCGCCAATTGCCGCCGCACGGTCTCCAGCCGTTCCGCGTCCCGGTCTAGATTGATGACGTAAACCGGCAAACTCATCGCTGCACCAGACAAGAAAAGCAAGATCTATTTTTTGAAAAAAAGAAGCAAAAAACTTTTGCTCCTGCGCCGTCACCAACAGACGTGAAACTGCTTCAGCTTGCGCGGAACCAAACAGACAAAAGTTTTTTGGTTCTTTTTTTCAAAAAAGAACATTCTTCCTTTCTTTTTCTTCCACGCCAATTTCCCGAATAATGTACTCAGCCACGCGCCGATACACCAACCGGCTGAAATGATTGGGGTCCTCGCACACCTCCTCCGGCCGCTCGATGAACGCCTGCACATCGATCCACCGCACACGCGGATAATCCGCCAGGATCGCCTTCGTCTGCTGGTTGGCTTCGGCCTTCCACCACATGAACCGATGCTCGGCCGGCGCGTGCGGATTGATCTCGTTATGGCCAATCACAAAAACCCGAATCCCAGGGCCCGCCCGATCCAGCACATCCCGCAACGTCGCCGCGAACTCGGCTGCCGGCGTCAGCCCGGCGAATTCATATTCGTCATGCAACAGCCGGATCGCCTCGCTGGCCCATCCGCCGCGCAGATGCGCCGGCAAATCCTCCTGGCGCACCTGCGTCAAATCCGCCGGCCGTCCCGGAAAATGCAACGACACCGGCAGCTTCAGGCCGGATGCGCGATGCCGGTACAACGGAAAATCCGCATCGGCCCAAAAACTCAGCACCCACACGCCCGGCCCGGCCGCCGGGCGCAGCAACGCGCTGTCATAATCCTCCGGCAAAAATCCCATGGCGGCAAGCCGCGCACGCGCCGCGTCGTCCACGCCATCCAGCGCGTAGCGCAGGAACACCGAATGGTCGCGCCGCATGTCCAGCCCGTGCCGGCTGACATTGAATTCCCCCACCAGGTCGGACGCGGCAAAGCGCAAATAATGTTCGATCGGCGCCAGATTGCACCCGCCGCGCAAAATCGCCCGCGCCACCGGCGCCGCGGACGGTGCCGCCGAACCAGGCGCCTCGCCACGCAAAACGATCCAGTCCGGCGCCGCCGCGTCGGGCCGCACCGCGCCCGCCACCGGTCCTCGCACGTGCAACGCCGGCGCACCGATTTTCGCATAGATGAATTGTTCCACGCCCATATCCGCAATCCGGCACGAAAAGCAGAAATGCAGCAGCCGTTTGGCGAAGCCCGCATTCTCCAGCGCGTAGAACCCGCAAAACCCGTAATCGCCATATTTGTCACGAACATGTAGCAAGCCGGCCTGGATGTCATACCGCGCCAGCAGCGCGCGCAATTCCGCCCGCGCCTGCGTCGCATCCTCCGGCAGCCGCGCCTTGGTGAAATTCAGCTGGTTGGTGCGGTTGATCAGTTCGATCGCCCGGTCCAGATGCGCGTCCACGTCGGTTTCGACGAAGATTTCGATGCCGCAATCGCGCAGGAAATCCAGGTTGCTGCCGCCCGCCGCGGCCGCGTCCCGCGCCCGCCGCTCCAGCACCTTATATTGCGCCAGGCGGCTGAATTGCCGGTCATCCTGTCCGCGGAATCGCGGGTCCCACAGCATGCGGGCGGGGAATCGCTCATCTTCCACCTGCAACGCCGGCAGCACCGCCTGCGCCTCGGCGCGGTTGGCCGCATTGTCGTCGATGAACATCACGCTCGCCGGACGCAAGCCGATCGTTTCGATCAATGCAGAAAGCCTGCCGCCCTTGGGGGACCAGTCGATGCTGGGGAAAATGAAATAATCCAGCACCCCGCGCGCCGCCAGGATCGGCAGCACGGTCGCGGCGTCGTTCTTCGAGCAGATCGAGCTCATGATGCCGCGCCGCGCGAGTTCGATCACCGCATCATGATTGGCCTGGATATAGGCCCGGATCCCGCCTTCGCTGACCGTCCCGTGCCAGAACGTCTCGTCCAGGTCCCACACCACCAGACGCACCTGCTCGGCGTCGCCGGCCGTCACCAGGGGTGTATCCATCCGCATCGCTATCATCTCGATGGCTGCCGGCCCGACGCAGGCCCGCCTAAATCGCCGTGTCGCCGGCGTCCTCGTCGTCTGCGGCGAACACGCTAGCGTTGTCCGCGGCCGGTGCCAACCAAATCAGGCTGGTGCGTTGCCCGTCCGCCGCGACCGCCACCACATCGGCCCCCACCGCCGCCCCGGCCCCGACCTCCGCCACGAACGCATGGTCGCCCCGCCCGATCCCGGACAAATGCAGGTCCGGCCGGTACAGATCCGCAACCGCGCGGCCCACCACCACCCCGCGACGCAGCACTTCCACCGCCAGATGCGCGTCCGGCGCCTCCGGGCAATACGCCCAGCCGCCGACTTCGGAAGCTGTCACCCGCTCGACGAAGCCGCGCACCGCGAACGCCGAAGCTGGCGCGGGCTCCGGCGGCCTCTCGGCGGGCGGGGCTATCTCGGACGGCGGGGGAGACTCCGGCGCCGCGTCAGCCGGCGCCGTCACGTCGACCACGGGCGGGTCCGGCGCCGCGGCCTCACGCCAGCCTTGCGTCGCCGCAGGCGCAGCCGGCACGTCAGGCGGCGCGAACAAATTCGGCACGGGCAGGGGCGCTGGCAACGGCGCGGGCGGCGACGGTCTGCGGCCGCGCAGCACCATCCACCCGGCACCGCCGGCCGCGGCCAGTCCGAGCAGCGCAACCAGCGCGTTCATGCCGCCGCGTCGTGGCGCGGCCGGGCCGCGCCGCGTGCCGCGCCATAGACGCCGATCATGTCCCGCACCATGTCACCCACGCCCGGCGGCACCGCGATCCCGTCATGCAGCCGGTTCCACAGCCCATCCTCCGTTGCCGCGCGCCTGATCGCGGCCGCCAGGCTATGCGCATCGCCGGCGCCGAACAGCAGCCCATCCACGCCGTCGCGCACCCGTTCCCGCATCGCGCCGATATCCGACGCAATCACCGGCTTGCCGAACATCCAGGCTTCCGAAATCACCAGCGCGAACGCCTCCCACCACACCGACGGTACCACGCAATAATCCACCCGCGCCATGCGCGCCGCCAACTGGCTCACCTCATACCCGCCATTGAACCGCACGCGCCGCTGCGCCGAGGGCAGCAAGGCCTCCGCCGCCTGGAACGCCTCGATCTCGGCCCGCCGCTCCACGCTCGCGTAACGGATATTCTCGCCGTTGATCTCCACCGAAAAATCCTCGAACCCCGCCGCCCGCAGCAGGGACACCGCCTCCAGCAGCAGCCAGACCCCCTTATTATCGACCAATTGCCCGAAGAACCCGAAGCGGCGCCGCGGCGCGTCCGCGCGCGCGTCCGGCGCCGTCACGTCCGCAATGATCGGGCCCGCATAATTCGGCTGCCCGTTCGCCACATGCCGCAGCCGCGACGGCGCCAGGCCCCATGCGGTGAAATGATCGATCATGAATCGGCTGGGCGTGGTGAACAGATCCACCGCTTCGAAATGCCGCTTCACCCATTGCTCGCGCAGAAAAAACTGCTCCGGCCCGCGTTCCGGGAAACATTGGTTGCAGCGCGCGGGGCTCGCGCGCGTGCACAGCGCCTGGTCGTGCATGCGTTTCATATGCCCATGCGCGTCGCAGATCGCCAGGAACTCGTGCAGCGTAAACACGATCCGCACGTCCGGCAGCAACCGCCGGGTCAGGCTCACCAGATCCAGCCCGAACAGCAGGAAATGGTGAAAATGCACCACATCGGGCCGGATTTCGCGCAAGAACGCGGCATAATGTTCCAGCAGCCGCGCGTCGCTCGTCTTGTGCCACCAGTAATCATAGGTGCGGCTCAGGAACAGGAATTCGTTCGGCCGCCCATCGAACCCGGTGATGCAGGCGCCCGCCTTGTAATAGGCCGGATGGCTCTGATCGATCGCCGCCAGGAACACCGCCTCGGTATCGTCCCGCGCATTCAATCCCTGAAACAACTCGTAGGCGATCTGTTGCGCGCCGCCGCGCACCAGCTCCGGATGAAAGATGCTGAGGATCAGAACTTTCATGCGCCGTGACACCGTAAGGCGGGTGTCGGCCCGCGTTGTGCACGCGGCGCGAACCGAAGGAAGTGTTCTTTTTTGAAAAAAAGAACCAAAAAACTTTTGCTCGTTTGGTTGCGCGCAAGCGGCCGCAGGCTCACGTCAGGTGGCCACAGCGCAAGAGC
>Ga0116226_10006391_pt1 | contig 10585 bp, 5 predicted proteins | sample S1TSphfallax_FD_89692 | JGI IMG/M metagenome (GOLD analysis project Ga0116226, IMG submission 89692) | Host-associated microbial communities from peat moss isolated from Minnesota, USA - S1T2_Fa - Sphagnum fallax MG | ecosystem: Host-associated > Plants > Peat moss > Unclassified | place: USA...
AAAACAAAAGTGGGATGTAATTTAAATCATTATGGGGCCTTTATAGAAAGTGAAATAAGTTCACACCACCCTAATCATTTCACATGGGTTATGTTATGTCACTAGGGGGTCATTGTGTACTTAGTCGCAAATTATGTTATAACTAAAAAATTTACCCCATATATTTTGTTCTCCTTTTTTAATTTTGTAAATTATATAGTTGAATAACTAACTAACTAACTAACTAATTAACAAATTAGGCAACTAAATAATTAATTAATTCAATAATCACTAATAAACTACCTATTCACCTACCCATTTAACAACCTACCTACTACCTATTACTCCTTACTATTTTTAATTAGTTAGCAATAATATAATTTCAACAACTATTAATTATTGTAAAATAATTAGATATTTTAAACTAACTAATTAGTGATTTATAAGTTATTAAATTATAATTAAATTATCAAATAATAATTTAACTTGTAATTATTTTTTTCCCCTATTAAATATAACATATAATTTATAGGAAATAAAAAATTCATTGATAATTATTAATCGTTTTATTTAATAGAATAATTCTAACTAACTAACTATTTAGTTATATGTTAATAAGTAATGATTGATAATTGATAATTAATAAATTATTAATACTAATTAACTAATTAACATGTAATTATCGATACATATTACGTATTATATATAATACCTAGTTAGTACGTGATAATAATAATTCATTTTTAAAAACTAAAAATTTATTAAATAAAAATTAACTTACCACTATTTCCTAATTAATTAATTAATTTGTAGCTATTAGTCAATATTACATATGAATATTGTATTTAATTAAGAAGTAGCCTTACCTACCTATTCACCAATCTACTTAATTATTTACCTATTTCTTTTCCAATTTACTTGGCCTACCTAATGAACCCACAATATATATAATAATGTAAATTATGTTATATTATATTTAACATAGCTTAATATAATATAAACTAAAACATTAAAAATTTTATACCCATAATATATTTCAAAAGTACATCGCATTAAAATAAAAAAGTAGTAATTATTTTCACAACTAATTTGATATAGAGATTTTTTTTTTAATGAAAAGCCAAAAAAATTAATCAACATGGGAAAATGGAAAACGTAGTTAACACAAACTAATCACATCATAGTCACAAGAAAAATACCTTACCCTAAGGTTAGTTTCATCATTAAATAATCCTAAAAATAGTGAAATGTTTTTTTTTGAAAATATGACGTTGATATGTTGAATATCATCATAATGATCATAGGCTACAATTTGAATAATTTCATTACTCATATCACAATATTATAATAGATGATGGAAAAATATGTACTTTCAAATTTTAAAAAATGAATTCATTTTTTGAATATATATACATTTTGTCAACATTGAAATTAACCCTAGGCTACGATAATAAATTGGAAAGGATGGTGAATAATTATAAAAATAACAAAACATAGTTGCAAATGATTAGTCACATGTAGTTGCCAATTGGATGGTTGCATAATACAACCTTTTTTCTAGTTCATACATAGGTAGGGAAAGGTAGGTAGGTAGGTAAAGAAGTAAGTATGTAACTTACATAGTCTTGTGGTAGCCTACGATAGTCCTTAAGTAGGTCTTAAATGGCTACAACCTTTATGTAATAGGCCTATGTTTTCCATAAATAAGTTGTTAAAGCCACTCGTTGAAATATTGGGTTTTGTTATGAAAATATGTAAGAGCAAAAGATAAAATCTATTTTTACAACATAAGAAAGCAAATAATTAAATTTTTTTCTTATCAGCTGGGTGAAAAAAAAACTACAAACATTCAATACAAAAAAAATTGAGGCAAATACAAATTAAAATACCTTACAATGTAGAAAATAATTCCAACAACAATTGGAATGGACAATATTTTTTTAATAAAGAAATAACATAATAACTTCAGTAATTTTTGATTGATTTAGAAAATAAACAAATGAATTTAGTGAAAAAATACAATAAAAAATATTTGGTGGTACAAAATTAATGAACAATCAAAATTTGGTAATGTGTTTTCGATATAAAATCCAATAATATAAGCATTACACCAAAATACATCTTAATTCATTATGGATTTGATTAGATATTGAGTGAATTTGGACATTTTTAACATGGTGAAATTGGTCAACCCCTTAATGAATAAGGACCAGTTGTTATGAACAGTGAATTGGTCCATTAATACATAATGAAATACAAATTTACCAAGCCATTTCACTTGTTAATTAATTAATCATACATCATGAAAATTAATCAAATTTAAATTATTTAATACTATTGATAATTTTTTTAAAATTAGCCTATGAATTATTGACATGTGTCACTACCTATGTTAAGTTAAAAATCTAACTTAGGTACATAAACCATGTAATTAACCTAAGTAAACACTTACTTTAAGAAATTACATAAGAGAATATTTAGTTAATTTACTAGTGTTGACCATAAACACACATTTGTGAAGTTTGATCCTTTGACTTTTAAAACGAAGTTAATCACCTTTACCATCAAACCACCACATTTGTTGTGATAATATGTTACATTGCATTTTATCAAATATTTCATTTTAAACATTATAAAAAAATAAACTTTGAAAATTCATATCTTATTGAGATTTTGTCCAAATGAAATGATTAAAGTTTAATTATTATTTTTTCAATAATGCACATAATTACATTTACTTTCTTTTAAAAGTGTAAAATCATTTGAACAAATGTTTTTTTGAATATCACTATTCAATAACATTTCAATGACCATTCTTTTGGAAAAAAAATGTTTAATTAATGAATAATTTTTTTAAAAATATAATAATATTACCTATGTCAAGCTACTTTCAGATATTATAGGGCTACTTTTCATTGGTCAAAGTTATTTCATCCTACATTATTTATGGTTATTCATAATTATTTCATCCTAAGTTATTTTTGGTTATTTTATGTTACTTTTAGTTATTTTAAATTATTTCACCTTAGGCTATTTTTTACTATTGCAAGTTTTTTTCGTTATTATGTTATTATAAGTTATTTTTCATTATTTTAAGTTATTTCATCTTAGGTTATTTTCAAGTATGTGAGGTTATTTTTGGTTATTTAATGTTAATTCACTTTATGTTATTATTGGTTATTCTAAGCTACATTACCATATGTTATTTGTGGTTATTTTATTGGTGGCTATTGTTAATTACTTTATTGGTGGTTATTATTAATTACTTTATTGGTGGGTATTTTTTATTATTCTATTGGTGGCTATTGTTCATTATTTTATTGGTGGCCATTGGTGCCTATTTTATTGGTGGCCATTGGCTATTCTTCTATTGGTATTATTAATAGTTATTTTATTAATGATTACTAGTAGTTATTATATTGGTGGTCATTAATGGTTATTGGTGGATATTCTATTGGTGGTTATTAGTGGTTATTGGTGCCTATTTTATTATTAGTTGTTATTGAAAATTTTAAATTATTGTACTTTAGGTCATTATATTATATTTTAGATTATTTTAAATTGTTATACTTAGGATAAAATAACTTATAATAACATAAAACATTATGACCTTAAATGATAGAAAATATAACTTGAAATAACATATATTAATTTAAAAATAAAATAACCTAAGGTATAGCTTAAGGTTAGTCGAATAAATTAATTTAAATAAAATTTGAATAAATAACCTTTAATAAAATAGCTAAAATACCTTAAGGTAGAATAACCTACATAATAGTTTAAAGTATAATAATTTACAATAACTGATTGTAAATTATAATAACTCAGGGTATAAGTTAGAATAATTAAAATAACCTAAAATAATATAAGGTATATCATAAAATAACATATGGTATTTAAAACAACAACATAAAAATAAACATATTTACCATAATAAATTATAATAGTGAATTATGTTAACTAGTGATGAAACACGATGTTTAGATAGTGATATTATAATGAAATAATTTTAACCAAAGTGAAATCATTAAAGTGTAATGAACTTATTGCACTTTTAAGGTCACATAATGATTTAGGTTAGTGAATTACACCACACTTTTGTACTAGTGAAATTTGATAAAATTTCTACCTTCAACATAGGCCTTAAGTAGCATAGATTATATCATTTAGGCTGGTCTTGAAATAGCTTCAATATGTTTTAAGCAAGCCTTAAGAAATCTACATACCTTAAGTAGCCTACATAACCCTTATTATAACCTAGGAAAGTTTTAGGTAATTTACATAACCCCAAGGGTAGGCAATAATAATTATTAAATGACCTACATAACCCTTAGGTAGGCCTACATAATCTTTAAAGTAACTAATAATAACATTTATATAAGCCTATGTTGTCCCTAAGTAGGTTTTTTAAATAGCCCTTAAGTGGGTCCTATAACGAACATGAAACAATAAAATTTACAAATTTTTAAAATCAAGACGAAAATAAAAGCAGGCCTAATTCCAAATCAAAATCATGAAACAATATAAACAAAAATAAACACATAATAGGTGCGAAATAAAAATCCAACAATATTTTATTGTAAGAACAAAACAAAGACAAAGCAATGTTGTGATAATAAAATGTACCTAAAACTGGTGTTGTACAAACTAATTTTTTCTAAAGGTCGTACTTATATTTATATCCTTTGGGGACTTAATTCAAGGAAGCTTTCATGAAAGTTTTGTCCCCATGTGTGGCCCATGACTATTCATGGGGCCCATGTTTACCCATGTGGCCCATGACTAAACTAACATTTAATTAAAAATAATAGTGAATTAAAAGTGTAAATAATAATTATGTTGGGAATGATGTTGACAATGATGTTATTGATTATGTTGATAATGATGTTGGCAATGTCATTCATGACATCACTTCCCTTTATAGCAAAATGTTCCACAAGGAACTGTTTTGGGTTTGTTTGGATAATGTCAACGATTTTTTTTCGTTTTTTTCATGGCATTTGATAGGTGTTTAGTTGGTTTCTAAGTGTGTTCACTAATGTCATATAACCTTTCCAATGGACAAGATATTACAGTTGTTGATTAAATAATTTAAAGTTGAAGATTTCTTCCATTTCATATTTTAGTTCACCATTAACTTTTATTGGTGAAGGTGGTTTTAAAACACATGGTGGGATGATGGATGCATGATAGGGTTCCAACAAGGGGAAACATGAATATTAAATGAATCTTCATGGAGTCTGGAAACTTAAGTTGGAAGGCCACAATGTTGATTTGTTTTGTGATGGTGAATGGACCAAATTTTTGGTAGTCAAATTTTTCCAAAGGTCGAATTGTTTTGATATGTTGTCATTGGAAACCAAGTTGATTTCTAACCTTAAAATCTGGTTGATCTTTGTAATGGACATCAACATTCTCGTTGTATCATCTTTGTGTATCCTTAAAGTTATATACAAGTTTTGTTTAAATGTTTATTAACCACACTACTCAATCTTTAGTTGTAGAATTCATGATGTTGTGCACACCTTGGACGTCAAACTTGGGTTGCAAATCATGATTTGCAAAGACATGGGTTGTTATGTTGATGAATGCATTGCGTTGTTGTACGCAAACTCCACCATGGACAAGAAGTTTGATTAATTATTTTGATGATGATTGGTTGTGTGTTCCAAATATTGTTCTAGGACTTAATTGACATATTTTGTTTACCCATCCATTTGGGGGTGGAAGTTTGATGATAATTTCATCTTGACACTTAATAACTCAAAAAGCCACCTCTAGAACTTGGATGCAAATTGGGGTCCATAATTAAAAATGATATTTTCAAGAATGCCATGATACAAAAAAAACATGATCAAGAAATAATTTGGATGTCTTTTGCCTAGTTATTCTTTTATTACAAGGAATGAAATGAACCATCTTTGTTAAATGATCCACCACCACCAAAATGGAATCAAATGAGTTAGAAGGTGGGAGATTAGTGATGAATCCATGGAAATGGAAAACCATGGCAATGGAAGGGTAGGCAATAGCTTAAGGAACCAATGTGGTTGATGGTGAAGATTCTTTGCATGTGCACAAATATCACATGGTCCAACAAACTCTTTCACATATTTCCACATTTGTGGCCACCAATAGTCACAAGACACTAACTTCATGATATTTTTGAATATGAAATGACCTATTGCCAAAGCATCCATTTGGAAAACTCGAAATTGGGCAAGACCATGTATGTACAAAAGCCCATTGTAATATAGTAAACCATGACGAAATTCAAATTTGTCAAAATGGCCTAAGGTTGGACTTGAATTCTTTAATTAGTCTTGAACAACATTAGTAAAAGGATTTTAAGTTGGGTCGGTCATATACTAATGAGGATGAAGTAGGATGACGAAGCACATTTGGTTGATAAAACCTTGAAACTTTGACCATGAGCCATTGAACTTGTGACGCAAACTTATTTGTGGTTCCTTTGGTTGGGGTTGCATTGTGGAAACACATCCCAAAGATGTTGAAGCTTGATTGTTTTGGAGATGAACAATGAATTCATGAAATGTTTGATTTTCTTGGTGTAAGTTGTAAAGGACAACAAAGACTTCTTCCATGGACACAAAAACTTTTTCCTTATATGTATGCATGATTTAATAATAATAAAAACAATGAAAATAGGCTTGATGGAAGTTTGTTCAAACTATAATGAACACAAAACAACCAAGTCTATAATATTTTCTAAACTAAAATAAGAATAAGGCTAAGCTTATTTCCAAATCTAGATTGTGAAATAATATAAACAAAAACAAACACACAACATGTACAAAAGAAGAATCGAATAATATTTTATTACAAGAACGAAAAAAAATAGAACAAGGTTATGATAAAAAAAAAACCCAAAATTGATGTTGAATATATTAAAGGTAATTAAATGTCCTACTTATATTTATACCCTATGAAGACCTAACTCAAAGAAAATTATATGGAAGCTTTGTCCCCATGTGTGGTCCATGATTACCCATGTGTGGCCCATGTCTACCCATGTGGCCCATGATTATATTAAAAATGAACTAAAATTGAACTAAACTAATATCTATAAATTGGTAAATTAAATCACTTATTTAAACCTAAATGGTTTAGCCTAGCTTAACCTAGGCTCATAGCCTAATCTAAGAATTAATTAGCTAATTTAATGAATTTCATTAACTATTGTTGAATTCACTATGTCTATAACCATTGGTCCTTATTCACTTCAAGGATGGTAATTGGTATGAACATGGTAAATTTGTCCAAGTTCATTCAAAATCTAGTGAAACACATAGGAACTTGCCCACATATTGTAATAATATACATTTTTCTATGGTCATCGTGATGACCATAGGTATAAGTAATTATCTTACTATGTTGTAATTGATGAAGTTGAAATCATGTAACCAATAAGCATGGAGGATGTGGTTCTTACAAATTTGATTATATGTAATTCAATATCATCCATGGATGACACAAGCTTATCTCAATTTCGTTTCAACATTTAACATAACACCTTGGAAACACATGGCCAAACTTTTTAATGTTTACTTAATGAAATACCAAGTCCATTATCATGTGCATATTTGTCATTTAATTAATTTAGGTTTTTTTTAATTTACTTTCATAACATATATCATCACATGCGACCAAATGAAACTTTGTGAAGATCAATCCATAATGAAGTTATTCAATAGAAAATTGGAGTTTAAAAAATCAATATGAAAGTTTACTTCATGTGGAGAAGTTCAAAGTCATGGTGTGCACCATTTGTTATTCCTCTAGAAGTTGGTGAAGTTCATTGCGCAACCATGATCCTTAATGTTCATTGGTGTGGTGAATATTGTGTTTTGAAACACTAAAATCACAAGTGCAATTTCCCAATCCTTGTGCTTGCTTGTTCAAAAAATGAAATGTTCATTTAATGGTCATGGATTTATATTATATGTGTAACCATTGTGAAGCCCTTCAAATTCTATACATTTTGTTTCATTTGAATCCAAAGAAGTTGATAACTAGGAAATAAATTATGGGTTCCAAGACATGTTTCCATAACCAACGATATTACACAAAAGCCTTCAACATCAAATCATAAAATTAAAATTGCATTTGTGAAGTCAGATGAAATCAATGTCAAGGTACTAATTATATCTTTGTGACAAAACATCAAAGATTTAAACAATAGTTGCGTTTTAAAATCCATTTGGCAACCAAAATTGAAATAAAAAGAAACCCTAATAGAAAAATAACTTATTTGTCATTCCTAACAAATTTTTTTGTCACCTTGCAATTGTGCGAATCTACACATTCATGAAAAAATTCATATAAAAAATGCAATGATACCTTGAATTGTATCAACAAACCCATCTTGTGTAACTTCTTGAAGCCATTGTTGCTAGTTCATGTGTGGTGCTTGTGTCCTTTCACAATGCAAGAAGCATCACAAGTTTGCACTTCACAAATGTGGAATGGTTCACACATTTGCCATGCTTGAATGATGGCCCATGAAAACTTGGAGAACATTGAAAACTTAAGGACATGACACTTGTCATTGGGAGGGAGGTTTATTGTTGTTGATTTTCAATGCTTTAGTTTGACAAACCATATTTCTAAGACTTATATTTTGGAACCTAGTTACACCTTCAACTTGGGATGTCTTGTTAATGGAAATTTATTAGACCTTCAAAAATTGAAGGTGCAACTTTTCGATGGAAAGGTGCTTTTAGAGGGTCAAACTATGGGTAACCTTATGCATTGTTTTATTATTATTGACAACATCATCACACTTATTCTCCTTAAGGATGAAATCAATCTCACTTGTGGGAAATGCAAGATTTTATATATATATTGATATTGTTTAGTGTGAGGAGCATGAATAATGATTTCAAAAAGTTTTAATTTGATGTCATTGTTGTGTATAATGTTTTCCACCTTGTTAATGAGGATTTTCATGTGAATGGCCATAATGCCATACTTTAACTTTTGTTTTTGGTAGCAATGTTATATTAATTTAACTACATTTCATTTTAAAAGTACTAGTTTCAAAAAGATAGTCCACGAACATTTCTTAATTCTAGCAATAAATGATGTTGGATCTAAATGAATTATGAAAAATATGTTATTTGAAAGTTTGATCATCAATTAAACATTAAAATTTTGAGATATTCTTCATGGCAATGACATTAACAATTCAAAAATGTCATTAACATTATGAAAAAACATTAAAAAAACATATTTAAAATATTTACTCATAATTCAAAAATGAAAAATGAATATGAAATCTAAACCAGGTATTGTGTAATTTTTCAACATTATTTTTTCTTGGAATTAACATACTTAAAAATGAAAAGCATTATAGGGAAATTATTGTCCCAAACATATATATAATGTATATATTGTTGAATTTTGATGACACAAAATATAAAATTTTAAAACACCATTTTTTATGTTCAACATCATGAAAAAAAAACTTGTGTTTAATAATGAAATTGTATCAAATCCTTCTTTCATGCTTGAAACACAAAGATTTAACAATGTTTGATAAATCAATCTTAACAACATGTTGATTTATTTTCATGTGATTTGATAAAAGCAAAGAATGTAATATTCATTTCAACATTTGAAACATTTAACAACAATGTTATGGCTTTTAGTAGCTCTTGAGACTTGACCATCCTAAAAGACCAAATATTTATTCTTATACATTATTTGTAAGCATAAGCTTGTTTTTCATTTCTTCACAATCCACTAGATTATCTATGGAAAAGAAAGGATAAAAACTTCGATTGTATGGTTCAATATAAACTCTTTAACAAAATGAAAAACACCAATTTGACAATTACAAATTTAATGTTCAAGAAAACTTTCTATATATTCCGATCAATGCAACTTTAAAATATTATTTGGTTTGAGTAAAAGACAACACAAAAGTTTATTAAACAACAATGTTGGTGTTTTTGAATCATTAGGACATTGCAATTGTTATGAAACCATAACCAATGGGATATTCCATGTTCACAATTATTAGGGTTAATGTTTAATATGTAGACCTCATTAAATGTCTTCAAAAACTACAAATAAATAATAGGGAAAAAAATATAACAGTAAAATAAATGGATTACATAATTATTAGAAATATAAAACAATCATTTTTGTTAAATATATTACAAATATCTAGTACATTGGAGATTAATATTATTCAAGTGAATTTGATATTGAACATGTAGAATACATCATTGTAATACAAAACCTCCTACTTCAGATGCCAAACATTTCCATGAGACTTTTAAAACAAATGTGTACAAATTATTAAATATTTGCAATAGTCACATTTGCAACTTTGCATCTTACAATAACAATGACATTTTAATAAGGCTTTGTAAGTACAAATATCCCATTTTACTTAATCAAAATTCCAATTAAACAAGTAAACCAACTTGTCACATCTAATGAGGACAATTGTTGTTTAAATAACGCAAATCCTTGGATTATTAATGGCATGTAGATGCAATCACAACATAAGTTTATTTTTTGCATTTGGTAAATATGATAATGCATTTATATGTTATATAACATATTACATAGTAAA
>Ga0116226_10006392_pt1 | contig 10585 bp, 9 predicted proteins | sample S1TSphfallax_FD_89692 | JGI IMG/M metagenome (GOLD analysis project Ga0116226, IMG submission 89692) | Host-associated microbial communities from peat moss isolated from Minnesota, USA - S1T2_Fa - Sphagnum fallax MG | ecosystem: Host-associated > Plants > Peat moss > Unclassified | place: USA...
CGGTCTGGTCGGGGAGCGACAGGGGGAGCGGCAGGGGGAGCGGCAGGGGGAGCGGCAAGGGGACAGGATCCGGATTCGGCTGGAAGGTATTGGCGGCAGTTGTCTCGCCATTCACTCTAAGATCGGCCATCAGCCCACCTCGACGGGATGGCGGGTTGGCTGGACGGTGGCGATGGGGACGGTGAAGCTGAAGGTGGTCCCGGAGCCGACGCGGCTTTCGACGGCGACCTGGCCGCCGAGGGATTCGACGAGGCGGCGTACGAGGGCAAGGCCTAGGCCGGTGCCGTCGCCGGTTTCGCCGGAGGTGTCGAAGCGGCCGAAGATCAAGGGCAGCCGCTCGGTTTCGATGCCGCGGCCGGAGTCGCGGACGAAGAACTGGATGCGGTCTTTGATTTCTTCGGCGCGCAGCAGGATGGAGCCTCCGGCGGGCGTGTAGCGGATGGCGTTGCTGAGCAGGTTGTCGAGAATGCTGCGCAGGGCGCGGCGGTCGGCGTTGACGTGGGAGAGGTCGGAGAAGGCGCGGACCTCGATGTCGATGCGCTTGGCGCAGGCCTCGTCGATCCAGCGGTCGTGGGCGTCCTGGAGGAGATCCAAGGGGCGGAGCCGGTCGATTTTGAGTTCGCGGCGGCCGGTGTCGAGTTCGGCGACCTCGATGAGGTCGGCCATGAGGTCGTTGAGGGCTTCGGCCTCCTCTTCGGCGCCTTGGAGGAGGTCGGCCTGGAGGGGTTTCAGCTCCCCGCCGAAGCCTTTGGCGAGGGTGTAGATGCTGAGGCGGATTCGCTGCAAGGGGTCGCGGAGCTTTTGGGAGGCGATGGAGATGAAGCGGGTTTTGAAGCGGTCGACTTCCTGCATCTGGGTGACGTCTTCGAGGACGGTGACGGCGCCGAGCAGCTTGCCGTCCTCGTCGCGCATGGGGGTGGTGCGGAGGCGATAGCTGCGTTTGGCTTTGCCGATGCGCATGGGCAGGAGGGCGGCCTCGCCTTCGTTGGCGACGGCTCGCTGCATGGAGACGGCGTCGCGGACGGCGGTGAGGATTTTTTCGCCGCCGGGGGTGTTGGCCAGCGCCATGCGATCGCTGGCGGCCTCGCCGAGCAGTTCGATGGAGGCCTGGTTCAGCTTGAGGACCTGGCCCTTGGCGTCGGTGACGATGATGGGTTCGAAGATGGAATGGAGGACGGCGTCGCTGAGCTGGTGCTCCATTTGGCGGCGGCCGGTCTCGGTCTCGCGGAGGTCGCGGATGCGGACGGCGAGTCGGTTGACCTCGGTGGCGATGACGCCGAGGTCGTCGCGGGAGCGCCACTCGATGCGTGCCTGGGTGTCTCCCTGGCCGATGCGCTTGGCGCTGTTGGCGACCTCGCGCAGGGGGGCGACGACGCCGAGGATGGTCAAGGGCGCGAAGATCAGGGCGGCGAGCGAACAAATCTCGACGGTGGCGAGGGTGCGGCGGGTGAGCAGCGCGCGTTCGCGGACGGCCTGCTGCTGCGCGGCGAGGCGGTTCGCCGACTGGGTGGCGATGATTTGTTGCAGACTTTGGCCGAGGCTGGCGATGCGGACGCGGAGTTGCGAGGAGGACAAGTCGCGGATCGCCTCAGGCGTGGCGGCGTGGCCGACCTGGGTGGTCCACTGGCCATGCTGCTGGTGGAGAGATTGCAGGGATTGGAGGGATCCGTCGGACAAGAGCACCGCGGCGGCCTTGAGCTGGCGCTGGGTTTGCTGCATTTGGGAGTGGAGTTGGGAGTGAAGTTGGGCGGTGGGTTGGGCCTCGAACTGGGCGGCGAGGAGGTGCTCCCGGGCCAAGGCGGCATCAAGGTCGGCGAGCATCGCGGCGGCCTGGTCGGAGGCGGCGATGTTGGCGTCGGTCGCGGCGATGCGCTGGAGCGACGAGCGGACCAGCAGGGTCGCGCCGAGCATGATGGCCAGCAGGAGCGAGCATCCGAGGACCAGTCGTTGGTAGAGGCTCAGCATGGACGAGGCTTCATGGGTAGAATTGCGCGCTTTCTGGAGTTCCAGTAGATTTTGTTAGCGGCGGAGGCTGCTTGCCGATTCGACTTGATCTATTGAGCATCGTATCCGATTTTTCGGGTCGATTTGCGGGGCGAGGCCGCTCGTTGGGGACGGTTGAGGAGAGAATTCACCACAGAGACACAGAGAACACGGGGAAATGCTGGGAGGGGCGTCTATTTTTCGTGTAAGCGTCTTAGCCACAGCGACTGGATGGGAGACGCGAGGGCGGGGGCGGATTAGGATAATCATTCGAGACAAAAATGCTTTGGCGGAAGGCATGGGGAGGAAGTCGGCGATGGGAAGGTTGTTGAAGGCCTGGTTGGGATGTTTGGTGCTGCTGTCGCTTGCGGGGGAGACAGCTTGGCCGCAGCGGTGGTCGGAGGCGCAGGCGAATGCGTGGTACGCCAAGCAGCCGTGGCTGGTGGGGGCGAACTATGTTCCGTCGGATGCGATCAACCAACTGGAGATGTTCCAGGCGGCGACGTTCAACCCGGCGCTCAACGACAAGGAGCTGGGGCTGGGCGAGAGCATCGGGATGAACACGATGCGGGTCTTCTTGCAGGACCAGCTTTGGGAGCAGGACCCGAAGGGTTTCACGGAGCGGCTGGACCAGTTTCTCGCGATCGCGGCGAAGCACCACATTCGGCCGCTGCTGGTGCTGTTCGACTCTTGCTGGGACCCGAACCCGAAGCTGGGCCCGCAGCATCCGCCGATTCCTGGGGTACACAACTCGGGCTGGGTGCAGAGCCCTGGCAGCCGGGGATTGACGGACCCGGCTTACGAGCCGAAGCTGAAGGCGTATGTCGAGGGAGTGGTCGGGGCGTTCGCGAAGGACGACCGGATTTTGGGGTGGGACATCTGGAACGAGCCGGACGGGGAGAACAACACGGACTTTCCGGGGCGCGAGCCGAAGAACAAGGCCGAGCTGGTGGCGAAGCTGCTGCCGAAAGCCTTCGCCTGGGCGCGGGAGGCGCATCCGACGCAGCCGCTGACCAGCGGACTTTGGGCGGGGAATTGGTCGGATCCGGACAAGGAAAGCGCTGTGACGAAGATTCAACTGGCCGAATCGGACTTTATCAGCTTCCATAACTATGAGTGGCCGGAAGGTTTCGAGGCGCGGATCAAGGAGCTGCAGGTCTATGACCGACCCATCATTTGCACGGAATATATGGCGCGCGGGGCGGGCAGCACGTTCGACAATACCCTGCCGATCGCGAAGAAGTACAACGTCGGGGCGATCAACTGGGGACTGGTGGCGGGCAAGACGCAGACCTATTTCCCGTGGGATTCGTGGCAGCGGCCCTATGTGCTGATGCAGCCGACGGTGTGGTTCCACGAGGTCTTCCGTCAGGACTGGACGCCGTACCGGCAGCACGAGGTAGTCCTGATTCGGGAATTGACGGGCAGAGGAACGCCGAATTGAGTTGGGAATAGTTGCTTATGGTGCGACACTCGTTGTAGAAGTCGACTGAATCTGGAGGGCGCCATTCGCTGGACTGCGCAAGTCACAAACAGGATCTTTCGCGGTGGTGTGCTTGGGGGCTTCGTCGCGGCGGTCGCGGTGTGGATGGCGCCGTTTGTGGGCGCCCAGCTGAATTCGGGACAGCCGCAGATTCTGAGCACCAACCAGACGATCACTCCCCTGGCGGCGAGAGGGGCGAGCTTTGAGGCGCTGAATCCGCATTTGGCGGATAATCCGGATTACACGGTGGGGCAGGCAGTAACTACGGTTGCGAGTCCGGACAAGAAGACGCTGCTGATCCTAACCAGCGGCTTCAATATGTGGGCTTACTCGGATGGGCCGAATGCCGGGCAGAAGAATAAGTCGGCATCGACGGAATGGGTTTTTGTGTTTGATATTGCGGGAGCGGCGCCGCGGCAGAAGCAGGCGCTGCCGGTGCCGAACAGCTACAGCGGCATCGCGTTCAATCCGGACGGGACGGAGTTCTATGTGTCGGGCGGGGACGACGACAATGTGCATATCTTCAGTCTTGCCTCGGACGTGTGGGCGGAGAAGACTGCCGCAGTGGCGCTCGGGCACGCGGTGAAGCACACCGCGGAAGACGCCAGCTTCGGCGGCATCGGGTTGCAAACCGAGCCGGAGGCGGCGGGACTGGCCGTCTCCGCCGACGGAAAGACGATTGTCGTCGCCAACTACGAGAACGACTCGATCACCGTGTTGACTCGGGACGCGGGAGGCTGGAGCAAGAGCGGGGAGCTGGACCTGCGGCCGGGAGTTATCGATCCGAAGAGCGCCGCCGGCGTGGCTGGCGGGGAGTTTCCTTACTGGGTGCAGATTAAGGGAAACGACACTGCTTATATCTCGAGCGTTCGAGATAGAGAGATCGATGTGGTTTCGCTGAAGGCCTCCCCGAAGCTGGCGACTCGGATCAAGCTTCCTGGACAGCCGAATCGGTTGCTGCTGGATAGGTCGCAGAGACGGCTGTTTGTCGCTCAGGACAACTCCGACGCGGTGGCGGTGATCGACACGGCGACCAATAAGGCGGTCGAAACGATCAAGGTGACTGCGCCGGCGGCGGCTTACCCGAATGCGCGGCATTACCTGGGCGCGAATCCGAATAGTTTGACCTTGTCTCCGGACGAGAAGACGCTCTATGTCACCAATGGCGGAGAGAACGCGGTCGCGGTGATTCGACTAAGTGCGCCGCCCGGAAAGAGCGTGGTGGCGGGGTTGATTCCGACGGGGTTCTATCCGAATTCCCTCAGCACGAGCGCGGACGGCAAGACCCTTTATGTCGTGAACGGGAAGAGCGCCACGGGGCCAAATCCGACCAATTGCCATCCGGTCACGAAACAGCAGCAGACGGCCTGCCGCGCGGGCAACCAATATACTTGGCAGTTGACCAAGGCGGGGTTCCAGGCGCTGCCGGTCCCCGCCGCCGAGGAGTTAGTTGCTCTAACAAAACAGGTGGTCGTCGCCAACAATCACATGGAGGCGCCGCCTCTCACGGGCGACGAGAAGGCGACCATGGCCTTTCTTCATGGCAAGATCCACCATGTGATTTACATCATCAAGGAAAACCGCACTTACGACCAGGTGCTGGGCGATCTGCCGGTCGGCAACGGCGACCCGAGTATTACTCAGTTTCCCGCGAAGATGACGCCGAATTTCCACGCGCTCGCGACTGGATTCGTCGATTTCGATAACTTCTACGACGCCTCCGATGTTAGCGGGGATGGCTGGCCGTGGTCGACGGCGGGGCGAACGACGGACACGATCGAGAAGGAGATTCCGGTCAACTACGGCGGACGGGGAGTCAACAACAACGCGGAGGGAACCAATCGCAACCTCAATGTCGGCATCGCGGGCTTAAAGGAGCGCGCGGCGGCGAATCCGCTGCAGGGGGACGATCCGAATGTGCTTCCTGGGACCCGAAATGTCGCCGACCCGGACAGCGACGACGAGGAGGAGGGACAGGGTTTCCTCTGGAATGGCGCGCTGAAAGCGGGACTGACTCTTCGCAACTACGGCTTCTTCGTCGACCTTGCCCGCTATAACTTGCCAGCCTCTCAAAAGAAATATGAGATACCCGAGGATCCCGATCCTTTCGCCAGCAAACTGCAGGTGGCTAGCTCGACGAACGCCGCGCTGGCCAAATACAGCGATAAGTACTATCGCGGCTTCGATAACTCGTTTCCCGATTACTTTCGCTTCGCCGAATGGCGGCGGGAATTTCGCCAATACGAGCAAGACGGGAAGCTACCGAACTTGTCTCTGGTCCGCATCATGCACGATCATTTTGGGGAATATGGGACGGCGATCGATGGGGTGAATACTCCCGAGATACAAATCGCCGACAACGATTACGCGGTGGGCTTGCTGATCGAGACGATCGCGCATAGCAAATTCAAAGACGACACGCTTGTCTTCGTAATCGAGGACGACGCGCAGGACGGCGGCGACCATGTGGACGCGCATCGCAGCACGGCTTTTATCGCGGGCCCCTATGTCAAGCATGGATTCGTCGATTCGACGCGATATAACACGGTCAGCATGTTGCGGACGATCGAAGTCGTCCTCGGCATCAAGCCACTCAACTTGAATGATGCCGCCGCGTCGCCGATGCTCGATGCTTTCGACACCAAACAGGCTGCGTGGGACTACAAAGCTACTCCTTCGGCCTATCTCGCAAAGACCGGTTTGCCGATTCCGAAGGAGAAATTCTCGACCGCGGCTTTGACCGCACCGCCGTTGCCGCTACATGACGCGGCGTGGTGGACGGAACGCTGCAAGGGGATGGATTTCTCGGTCGAAGACCACCTGGACACGGCCAAGTTCAACCATGTGCTTTGGGAAGGGACGATGGGAGCGCGGCCTTATCCGGCGACGCGGTCGGGCGAAGATTTGCGCGAACATCGAGGCGAATTGTTGCGGGAAACTGGAATGGAAACTGGAATGGAAACGGGGGCAGGGACAGGCCAAGCGCAGTGACTTTCCCGATGGGCTACTTCCCTGCCCTGTTCCGCGCGTTCCATAGGGCTCCGGTTGGTGGGTCGGTGGGAGTTTCCAGGACGACGATGCCTGGATAGCGGCGGGCCAACTCCGCTTGCATCGCTTGCCGGACCGGCGCGACATGCTCGAGGATGCTGCCGGTGATGGCGACGTCCGGCAACTTGAAGTCGCCGGGAGAATTGTCTTTACAAGATTTAAGCGATAACTCAGCCTCTATCTTGCGGATATGTTCGATCACCAGGCTGGCCAAGTAGGCCAAGTCGGCGCCAGCTTGCTGGAGCACCTCTTTCGCGACCTCGTCGCCTTGTTCGGCGCATTGGACGACTACGGGCGCGAGCTTTGAGAAGTCGGGACCGGGGTTGCTATTGGCGAACTCGATCAAGTCGCCGCGTGTGGACAGATTCCAGTGCGCTCTAGCGGCGTCGAGCAATCGTGTGCCGCGAAGCTGGTCGATGGCCAGGAAACCTCGCCGGAGGCCTTCGAGGCCGAGGAACTGGCCGGAGCCCTGATCGGCCAAGGCCGGACCCCAGCCGCCGGCGGTGACGATTTGTCCGTTGGCGGCGCGTCCGGCGACGTTCGATCCGGTACCGGCGAGGACGAGAACGCCGCGCTTGCCGAAGAAGGCGGCGTCGAGGGCGATGGCGACGTCGCCGAGCAAGACGAGTTCGCTGCCGACGTGGCGGGCGAAGGCCGCTTGCAGCCAATCGGTGACCAGGGCGACCGCTTCGCCGGCGGTGCCGATGCAGCATCGGGCGATCGACTGCATTGGAATGCCGGTGGCGGCGGTGAGTTGGGCGAGGCCGTCCTTGAGGTTGGCCTCGGTGGTGGCGGCGTCGGCTTTCATTCGCTTGATAGTGCCGACGCGGGCGCGGGCGAGCTCGCGCTCTTCGTCGCCGAGGACGAAGGTGGTTTTGGTGCCGCCGGCGTCGACTCCGAGAAAGTATGCCATCATGCGATTCCTGGGTGGAGATGGATTGCGTCAAGCGTCTCTCTGAGACGCCGGACATCGTCCTCGACTACGAGGTAGCGGGAGAACTCGTCGGCGTCGGCGCCGATCTTAACGTGGGCGCCGGAATGGACCGCCGCGCTGGCGACTTTGGTGCCGAGGGAGGTGTGAAGGTCGCGGACGCCGGTGCGCTCGACGATTTCGCGGGCGTTGGACTGGCGAACGCCCGCGCCGGGCATGATACGGATGCGTTCCGCGGCGGCGGCGTTGAGTTTGGCGATCATTTCGATGCCGAGGACGGCGTTGGGTTCTCCGCCGGAGGTCAAGAGTCGGTCGGCGCCGGTGGCGATGACCGCTTCGAGGGCGGCATCGAGGTCGATGGCGACGTCGAAGGCGCGGTGAAAGGTCGCTTGCATCGGCCGGGTCAGGTCGATCAAAGCGCGGGTTCGCTCTACATCGACGCGGCCGTCGGCGGTGAGCAGGCCGAGCACGATGCCGTTCGCGCCGGTCTCTTTGGCGGCGCGGATGTCTTCTTGCATGACTTGAAATTCATGGTCGCTGTAGACGAAGTCGCCGCCGCGAGGACGGACAAGGACACAGAGATCGCAGGAGATCGCGCGGCGCACGGTGGAGATGAGTCCGATGCTGGGCGTGATGCCGCCTTCGCGGAGGGCGGCGCAGAGTTCGACTCGATTGGCCCCGCCGGCGCCAGCGGCGATGGCCGATTCGACGGAGTCTATGCAGATTTCAAGGTTGATAGGCAGCAGAGTTTTCCCAAGGAAGATTAGCGGAGGCGATCCGTTGCGCATCGGCTTCCGCTTCTTTAGAAAGTGTACTTCAGCGAGAACTGGATGCGCCGCTCCTGGGAGCGAATGGCGTTCTGGCTGGCATTTTGGTGTATCTCGAAATGGTTCTTCGTTGAGGCGGTCGCGGGTGAACCAGCGGAGTGGATCATCGGCCGCTCGAACCGAATCCGCGAGCGTCGCGCTCGGTGGTGGATAGCTCGGCGACTTCGACGATCGGCTCGCCGGTTTGCGCGGCAAACGGAGACATCTGCGCGATCTTGTCGCCTTTGCGAATCGCGATAGCGACATCGCTCTTGTCCAGAAGCACGTCCACGATGAGGCCAGCGTCGTTCCTCACGGCGACGATGGCATATTCAGGCTGATTGGTATTGATGAGACAGACGAGGATTTCGCCCCGATATCCGGCGTCGATGCGGCCGCCGGCATAGGTGATTCCCTTGGCCGCCATCGAAGATCGGTCGCCGAGGATAAAACCTACGCCGGGGGGAGCCTCGACGGCGATTCCGGTGCGAACTTTTGCTGGACCTCCCGGCTGCAAGACAATATCTTCGATCGCGTAGAGATCGAAACCGAGATCGCTGCCGGCGTAGGCCGCCGTGGGAATTTTCGCGTCGGGATGGAGCCGCTTGACCTTCAACATTCGGACGTTCCCAGAGAGTCGATTCTCGGTAGCTTTGAATCGAAGTTTAACCTACAGGAGCGGGGTTACAGAAACATCTCCATCGCCACGTTGGTGCGGGAATATGGCGAAGGCTTGGTGTTTTCTGGAGGCACATGGCGAAAGCCGACAGATTCGTAGAGGTGGAGGGCAGTCGACAATTTGGTGTTGGACTCGAGGGAGAGCTGCGCAGCGCCCATCTCCCTGGCGGTCGCGATCGCCGCATCGAGAAGCCGCCTGCCGATTCCCTGGCCTTGATAGGTCTCGGTGACGGCCATCTTGGCGAGCTGGCAGACGCCGGGCGCTTTGCGAATCAGGGCGCAGCAGCCTACGACGGCATCCCCGTCGGCGACTGCGAGAAGAATTTGGCCGCCTGGCTCGAGAATGTGTTTCGCCGGATCGCTCAATAGTTCACGGTCGGCGTCCTCGATCGCGAAGTGGCGCACGATCCATTCCTCGTTGAGGCGCTGGAAGCTGGCTTCGTCGCCGGGCTGGAAGCGGCGGACCAGGATCGGCGAGACCTGGGCGGCTGTGGCCATCTCTCTTTCGTTGTCTGACATTTTCTCCCTTGCGAGCCGTTGGAGCGGCTCTCTTCAGCTTAGCCGACGGGAGGTTCCGCAAGAGTTAGACTTTTCTCAGTGAATCCGTTGCGACGATATCGAGGCCGCATTGCGCCATCTCCGACGGGACATCTTCATTTGGGGCACGGGGCGACGTTTTGGACGGCTTATCAGCGGGCGGCCGCCGCGGGAGGGGACCTGGTTCTCCGCATGGACGACCTCGACCCGCAGCGTTCAAAGGCGGAGTTCGCAGCCGCTGCTATCGAAGATATGGAATGGCTGGGACTTCGGTGGCAGGAAGGCCCGGACATCGGCGGGCCACTCGGGCCTTATTCTCAAAGCGAACGCCAGGGGCTTTACCGCGCCGCGCTGCATAATCTGATCGAACAAGGGATCGTGTATCCTTGTCGCTGCACTCGGAAAGATCTGGCGCAACTGGCGCAGGCACCTCATGACGACGAGCCGCGTTATCCGGGAACGTGCCGGGATTCGATGGCGCAAACCTTGCCAAACCAGCCGATTGAGACTGGGGTGAGCTGGATCGGAGTGAATTGGCGATTCCGTGTGCCGGATGGGGAGCGGATCGAGTTTGAGGACGGTTATTTCGGCGCGCAAAGTTTTGTCGCTGGCGAGGACTTCGGCGACTTCCTGGTTTGGCGCAAAGACGGAGTTCCGGCCTACCAGCTCGCGGTCGCCGTGGACGACGCGGCGATGCAGATCACGGAAGTGGTTCGAGGGGCGGATTTGCTCAAATCGACCGCTCGCCAGATTCTGCTGTGCCGGGCCCTGAATCTGGCTGAGCCGGCGTGGCATCACTGCCGCCTGGTCGTAGATGAACGAGGAGAACGGCTGGCCAAACGCAACGACTCCCTCAGCTTGAGAAAACTGAGGGCGTCAGGAGCGAGGCCGGAAGAGCTGTTGAGTGCGGCGGGCGAGAATCGCGAGGAGCCGAATTCTCACCGAGGCCCGGATTTGTGAAAGCGCGGAACCGGTCGCGACGAAACGTCAATGGTAAATGGCACATTGGAGCCGCAAGTACCGCAGACACCCGTTTTGCCGTCTGCCGCCGGCCGATGACCCTGGACGGAGGTGAGGGAGCCGCTACAAGGCGGCGGAGCTGATCGCTGTTTCTTCATA